>Ga0226835_1000089_pt1 | contig 181407 bp, 150 predicted proteins | sample LAC_MetaG_1_FD_163627 | JGI IMG/M metagenome (GOLD analysis project Ga0226835, IMG submission 163627) | Anaerobic ammonium oxidizing microbial communities from anammox membrane bioreactor (MBR) in UC Berkley, California, United States -... | ecosystem: Engineered > Bioreactor > Anaerobic >... | reverse complement strand
TGCATCCTGGTGATGTGCTCAAGTCCATGAACGGCAAGACAATCGAGGTCAACAACACCGACGCCGAAGGCCGCCTGATTCTCGCCGATGCCCTCACTTATGCGCAGCAACAGGGTGTCGACGAGATCATCGATATAGCCACTCTCACAGGCGCGATTGTTGCCGCTCTCGGTCGTGTCGCCGCCGGTATCATGGGGACCGATCAAAAGCTCATCGACAGAGTCATGCAAGCCGGCGAGGCTTCCGGGGAGAGATTCTGGCAAATGCCCCTCTTCGACGACTACAAGCAAGCTCTGAAAAGCGACATAGCCGACTTGAAAAACGCCGGCTCCCGGGGGGAGGCAGGAAGCTCCTGCGCCGGCATGTTCCTCAAGGAATTCGTCGATTCGGTCCCCTGGGTGCACCTGGATATCGCCGGGGTAGCCTGGTCGGAGAAGAACAAGGACGAGATCAACAAGGGCGGCACCGCTTTTGGTGTGCGGACCCTCTCGCGTTTCGTCATGGACAGCCAGCCGTAATCGCAGGACAGGAACGAGAGCAATTCAGGATCAGGGTCACGAGCCTCCTTCTATCGATACCGGCGACAGTGCCAGCGGCATAGCTCAGCGCTATGAGATTCTCAGCGCCCTCGGACACGGCGGCAGCAGCCTGGTCTACAAAGCCAGAGACAGGTCCAGCGAAGAGATTGTCGCCATCAAGACCTTCAACATTCCGGATCTCGACGAGAAGCATCTCCTGGCTTTCCGCAAGGAAGCGCAAGCGGTTTCCGCCCTGCGTCATGACGGCATAGCCTCGGTCCTGGATTTCGGGCAGACCAAATCAGGCAAACCATATATGGTGCTTGAGTTTCTCGAGGGCATGCCCCTGAGCGAGCTTCTCAGAGAGACCCCATTTCTGGAAGGCGATGTGCGTGTGGCTCTACTAGTCGACGTTTGCGACGCCCTCGCCTACGCTCACGACAACGACATCGTCCACGGTGATCTGAATGCGAGCAATGTGATGGTGGTGGACGAGGACGGCGAGAAAGCCGCCAAAGTAATTGATTTCGGGCTGGCGGGCATCCAGGGGCAGAAGGTCCTGGACAGCCGCAACGACATCAGAGCAGCCGGCGCCCTGATCAACGAAGTCCTCTTTGTAGCGAGCGAATATGTCAAGGCGCCGGGAGACGATGTCAGACAGAGGCTCCAGAGGCTCATCGAGAGATGCCGGAATGATGACAATGACAAGGGCGATACCGATGAGAATATCGATATGGACTCCGTGGCCCGGGAGCTTCTCGATATTCTCCACGAGGTCAATCCGAACTACGGTCAGGACCGAATCCAATTGCAGCCAGGCGAGAGCGAGCCCCGCTCCGGCACGGGACCGGCAGCGATCATCGTGCCGACGATCATCACCACTATCATCCTTATAGCCCTGAGCTTCCTCGTCCTGCCCGAGCACAGCAAGACCAGACAGATTAAGGACCGGAAAATAGTCTTGGAAGAGCCCGCCGCCACCGCTGACACCAGTATCGATCTCAGCGGCGCGGCCTTTCAAGCAGCCGATCTCGAAAAGCGCCTCGGGGCTCCGGGAGTTCGTTCGGTAACATCCCTGAATCTTTCCGGATGCAATCTGGCCGACAACGATCTCACAGCTGTCCTGGCCCTTTTGACCACGCTCGAAAAAGTCGAGAAGCTCAATCTGGCGGACAATCCGCAACTGAGCCCGGCAGCCATGAACGGTCTGATTGCCATCCCCGGACTGCAGGTGCTCGATCTCAGCGGCACCGGCGCCGATCCGACCCTGATCGAAAGCCTCGCTCAAAAGGACAAAATTGGTGAAGTGACCGTGAGGAATTGCCCGGGTCTTCCCGAACCGGAGCTTCAGAGCCTCACGGAGCGAGTGCCCTTCAAGCTAGTTTTCTAAAGGTCATTCAGTCGAATCACGATTAGCCTCCAGGCGTTGTAAAGAGAGCATAAAATCCAGGGGAAAGATTGGCGAGAAGCGCCCAACTCGTCGATGCCCGGTTCTATAATCGGATCTAGTGCAATCGAGGAGCCCGCCATGAGAGCATCGCTTTCTGTCACCACTATCGGTATCATAGCCTGCGCCCTGCTCTTTGCCGCCGGAGCTCTCTGGCGCTTCGGTCTTGCCAGTATTCCCGCCTGCATGCTCTGTCTCATCGCTCTTGCCGCCGCCGTTCTCCTCCTGGTGGCGAAAAGAAGCTTCAAGGTCCTGGGAGCGGTCCGGGCACTGACAATCTACACTGCCACCGGCTTGATGATTTTCGGCGTCACCACCATTGCCATGAGCATAGACACGAGCCAGAGAACAGAGGCTCTGCCGCCGGTGAGCGTGACGGAGTCCTGCGACCTTCTCGACGCCGAATCGGAGGAATACGATCAGGCTCGCTACAACGAGCAGGTGATTAATGATGGCATAAGCGATCTCGACGCTGCGATCAGCGCAAATCCCGACGACTTCGATAAGTATATCGAGCGCGCCTGGGCCTACAATCACCTGGGACTTTATGGAAAAGCCAGGGATGATCTCAACCAGGCGATTCGACTCAACCCCGGAAGCGCCGAGGCGTACGCCAAGCGCGCCTGGATCAATATCAGTTGCGGTGATAACGACAGCGCCGTAAAGGATGCCACCAGGGCCATAGAAATAGACCCGAAGAATCAGGACGCTTACGAAGCCAGGGTGGTCGCCTACTACAGCCTGGGCGAGGTGGACAGAGCCGTGAAGGATGCCAGAATCTGCCAGGCCGGGCAATAACTGCGGCAAACTCGGGATTCTTTCATTAAATGTCTGCGGACCGTTGAACTTTTTCACCGGTCCGTTCGTTTACTCATGCAGACGACGGCGATTGGTGCCGATGACAGAAAATTATTGAGGAGATCAACACGATGAAAGCCGCTTTTGCTACTGGTTTGATTACTTGCCTGACTCTCAGCCTCTCCCCGGTCATGGCTCAGGGCGCTCCCGACGCGGACACGATATCAGCCCTTCCCGTTGACTTCTCGGCTGGCGGACCGCCTTCTGCCGGGGCTCTCGGGGGCCGCGGCGGCATGCGAGGCGGTCTCGAGCTCACCGACGAGCAGAAAGAGAAAGTCTACACCATGAAGAACAAGCTCCTGGATGACGTCGGTCCGAAAAAACTCGAAGTTCAGAAGCTCCAGAGACAGCTCCGGGATCTGCTCACCAAGGACTCCCTCGATCGCAAAGCCATCGAGGCTACTCAGGACAAGATCAACGCCCTGCGCGCGGATCTCTCCAACACCAATCTCGCTTTCAAGATGGACTTCAACGAGATGCTCACCCCGGAACAGCGTCAGAAGATCCGTTTTCGTGGTCCCGGCCGCAAGATGGGCGGTCACCGCCATCACGGCAGAGGGCACGGCCGCGCCGAAGGTCCTGGCATGCAGGCGCCCACAGCCCAGGGCGCTCCCGGCGAAGCTCCCTCTGGCGGCGAGCCTCTGGAGACAGTGAGCGAAGCACTCTGAGTGCTAGCGTTTTCGAGACGACACCGGAGGCAGGCGCAAGCCTGTCTTTCGGTTTGTGTGGAAAATATTGTTTCAAGTATTCGTAGATATGATATTATCGACAATTGAATATCAGCAGAGAACAGACCCTTGCATTCAGAAACAGATGTAAAACCCATGGCACGTTTTCTCAGGCTGGCAGCGGCCCAGTCGGATGCCCTTCTGGTGCTGGTCTCATACACATTTCTTACGGGGCTTCTTTCCCTGGCCGTGCCGCTGGCAGCGCAGGCTCTGGTGAACACCGTGGCAGCCGGAATCTTCATCCAGCCTCTGGTAGTTCTCACCCTGCTGCTTTTTGGCGGACTCCTGATAACCGGACTTCTGAGAGTCTTGAAGCTGGTGCTGGTCGAGAAGATTCAGCAACAGACTTTTGCCGAGGTCGCCCTTACCCTGGGCAGAAAGATCCCCAGAATCGAACATGCCATCCTGTCCGATGAGTATATGCCTGAGCTGGTAAACCGATTCTTCGACGTGATGACCGTCCAGAAAGCCTGGGCGAAAATACTGCTCGATGTTCCCTCCGCGATCCTGCAGATTCTTATCGGACTTGTGCTCATGGCATTCTACAGCCCGATACTCCTGGCGTTCGACTTGATTATCTGCGCCGGTCTGCTTCTGATTATTTTCGGTTTCAGCGGTGGCGGAATTAGAACCAGCATCGAAGAGTCGAACGAGAAATACCACGTGGCTGAGTGGCTTGAGGAGCTGGCTCGCTGCGAGACAAGCTTCAAAATGTGCAGTATTCCGACTTATCTGATTAGAAAAACCGATGCTCTGGTTGTCAGATATATAAGCGCCAGACGGAACCACTTCCATGTAATCTTCCGACAGGCGGTCTCTTCGTATGTATTCCAGGCCTTCGCCAGTGCAGGGATTCTGGGCATCGGTGGGTTTCTGGTAATCGAGAGGCAACTCACTCTCGGTCAGCTTGTCGCCGCTGAAATCATAGTAGTAATCGTAATGGCCGCAGCCGAGAAGCTGGTGCGCAGCCTCGAGACATTCTTCGATCTGGTTACTGGTCTACATAAAGTAGGACATATCACAGACCTCAAAACAGAGCGGCACCTGGGTGAAGAGATCAACTGGGAGACGCCTGGAGTCTCGATAAGCTTCAACGGTGTGAATTTCGCCTACAGAAACTCGAGCAGGCTCTTCTCGGAGCTATCATTCAAGGTCGCCCGGGGAGAGAGGGTTGCCCTGGTCGGAGCAAGCGGCTGCGGCAAGTCCACCCTGGCCGCTCTTGTATGCAGGCTGCAGGCGCCCAGTCACGGTTCGATCAAGTTGAACGATATCGACGTATCGGATATCGCCCTCAGGAATCTGCGCAAGCAAGTGGCACTCGTCAGTGACGCCAACGAGATCTTCGAGGGAACCATCGAAGAGAACATAACGATAGGCAGAGACTTCGTATCCCATACAGACCTCGTCTGGGCCCTTCAAATGACCCAGCTCGAAAGCGATATAGCAAAATTTCCGGAGGGGCTCAAGACCGAGCTCGTCAGCGCCGGAAAGAACCTCTCGAAAGGACAGATGCAGAGGATTCTCATAGCCAGGGCAATAGTGGAGCGCCCCCATCTGTTTATCCTCGATGAAGCCTTCACCGGCATAGACGAGCGGCAGAAGCTCACCATAATGGCGAATCTCTTCGATAGAAAGAATCAGTGGACCATACTGAATATCTCTCACGACATACAGACAGTTCTAGAATGCGATACCGCAATGGTTCTGTCCGACGGAGTGATTGTCGAGCGCGGCTCCCCTGGAGTGCTTCTTTCCGATCCGAGAAGCCGTCTCTCATTGCTTTTCTGCCATCAGTCGAGGTCATTCGCCGTTTAGGAAAGAGGTTCAAGAATGAAAAACTCGATAAAGCTGAAATACGACGAGTCCGAGATTCACGGCAACCGTATTGGCACGTTCGAGAGCAAAGCCCTCGAAATGATTCAGATTCCAAACGGCATGTATGTCGTGGCCCTGTGCTCGATCCTGCTGGTCGTAGTCACGACCCTTTGCCTTATCTTCGTGCCCTGGCAGCAGACAGTCAGCGGTCGAGGAAAAGTCGTAATTTTCCATCCCATGCAGAGACCCATGAACCTGGAGGCGGTAATCCCGGGAAGAATCAAGCACTGGTTCGTGAGAGATGGTCAGTGGGTGAACAGTGGTGATCCAATAGTCGAGCTCCAGGAAGTAGACGAGAAATTCCTGGCTCCCAACCAGCTCGAGCAGATGCGACAACAGAGGGAAGCCTACCTGGCCAAGATGGAGGCGGCCAGATGCCGAGCAAACTCACTGATGGAACAGCTGGAAGATCTCAGAGTCTCGCGAAAGGCTGCGGTGGGCTCCGCCGATCGCAAGACCAGCCAGGCCGGCGACCGCCTTGAAGCAGCAAAGCTCGCCGTGACTGCAGCGAAGCAGAATCTCAAGACATCCGAGCTCAATTTCAATCGGGTCTCTTCACTTCACGATAAGGGTCTCCGCTCTCGACGAGACCTGGAGTTGAGCGAGCTCGAGCTGATCAAGAGCCGGACAGATCTGGAGCGTGCCGAGGCCAGTCTCGAGGTCGCGGGGAAAGACACTCAAGTTGCCTCCCTCGACCTGAGCAAGACCGATGCTGACACCAGCGCACAGCTCAACGGCATCGAGGCATCCTATAACTCGGCTCTCGAAACGGTAGCCACCACTCGGGGCGAGCTTCGCAAACTGGAAGTCGAGATAAGCCATCTGGAGGCCAGAATCCCTCAGAGGCTTCTCCGGGCTCCCATCGACGGCAGAATCGTGAGGCTGCTCAAAGCAGGAGCGGGAGAGACGGTTCAAGCAGGCACAAAGATGGCGGTGATTGCGCCCAACACCACCGATCTTGCCGCCGAGCTCTTGCTCGATGGCAACGATGCCCCACTGGTCTTGCCGGGACGTCCGGTACGCCTGCAATTTGCCGGCTGGCCAGCCGTCCAGTTCACAGGCTGGCCGAGCGTCGCGGTGGGAACCTTCGCTGGCAGGGTTGCGGTTGTAGACGCCGTGGATGATGGCACTGGCAAATTCAGGATCATCGTGGTGCCTGATGAAGAGTCCGTAGAGCGAAACAACGATCAACCCTGGCCGGGACCGCATTATCTGAGGCCGGGCTCCGAGGCCCAGGGCTGGGTCATGCTCAACACCGTCTCCCTCGGATTCGAGCTCTGGCGCCAGTTCAACGGTTTCCCTCCGGCGCTGGACAGGAAAGCGGTGAAAGACGCGGACCCCGACATAAAGAGAAAGTCGAAATGAGCGTGCCTGTAATGGTGCTACCTGTGCTCTTCCTCTCCTGCGTTCTTTCACCTTCCAGAGCGCTGGCGCAGGAGCCAGTGGATAAAATCGGCACGCGGCCGGCGATACTTTCACCGATAAGTCTTCTCAAGGATGATGTCGACCGCCGGATCGTCCGAACAGAAGTTCCGGAGGTGCCTAAAAGGCGTCCGGAGAAGAGCTTCTCTCCCGGACTGAAGTTGACTTTCGAAGATGTAATAGCCATAGTCGACACCAGCTATCCCAAGATTCTCCAGGGACGAGTCGAGGTCGATAAAGCCGAAGCAAAGCATCTCGAGAGCAAAGGGGCTTTCGATCCTTTCTACAAGCATATAAGCGAGTTCAAGAGAATCCAGGATATCGTCATCACCGGCAAGGCAAAGAATGCTCTCCATAACGAAGGACAGATAGAGCTGCCCACCAGGTCAGGGGTTCGGCTATTCGGTCGTTTCCGAGTCAACCCCAATGACGCATCGACACCATTCCTGCAGTCCGGTCAGTCGGGAGAATACACAGCCGGTCTTCTCATCCCGCTTTTACAGGGTCTGGGGATCAACAAGGATAGGGCAAACGAGCAAAAGGCCGGACTCGGCAAGATAATCAGTCGAATCAATCTGAATCTTTCTCGAATGAATGTTATCTACGATACGGCACTGTCCTACTGGGAATGGATCATGTCGTACAAAAAGCTCCAGGTTGTGACCGATCTCCTGGAGCTGGGCGAGGCCCAGGAGAAACTTGTACGCCAGAGAGTGGCCGATGGCGATCTGCCTGCAATCTTGATTGCGGAAGCAGAGAAAGAAGTCCGTAAGCGCCGGGGGGATCAAATAGCGGCGACCAGGGCGATGGCAAAAGCCGGTTTCAAACTGGCTCTTTTCCTCTCCGGCAGAGCTGAGAGCCAGTCTCCTTCCTTGAGCCCGGCAAATTTCACCGAGCCTGGAATCGAGCCAAGAGAAATCTCGCAGACAGAAATCGCCACTGCCACCAAGAGGGCTTTATCGCTTCGTCCCGAGCTCCAGCTCATCGACTTGAGACGGGACATCGCCAGAGTAGAGCTCCGACTGGCAAGAAATCTCATGATGCCCCAGGTAAATCTTCTATACCGGCAGGGAGCAGACACAGGCACCAACGGAATAGGAATGGTTCTGTCAGGAGGCGTGGAGATGAGCGTGCCCCTGAGACAGCGTCGGGCCAGAGGTCTTGCCAGGCAAGCAGAGCTCGATCTCAAGAATCTGGACCTGGAGGAGCAGTTTCTCAGGCAGCGTATAACCCTGGAAGTGGAGGATGCAGCCTCGGAAGTAAACGCTTCTCTGGGTAGGCTGAAACAGGCTGAAGAAGAGCTGGAGAGAGCCCGAAGGGTCGAGCAGGGAGAACAAGCCCGCTTCGATCTGGGCGACTCGAGCCTCCTTGTTGTGAACCTGAGACAGAGAGCACGGGCCGAAGCGGAAAAAAAGAGAATAGAGACCTATGGTGACTATCTCAAAGGTCTTGCGGCTTTCGAAATCGTCTCGGGGAACATTTGAGTACCTTCGTCGAGGATGTTAAACTACTAGATATCTTCGAAGCTATGAAATTTCAAAATGCCATACAAAAAGCTTGCTACAGCAGAACTCGCCAAACTCCTGGGAGTTCTCTCTAATCCTTACAGAATCAGAATCGTAGAGGAGCTGAGAAACGGCGAGATCAACGTGGGCGAGCTTCAAAAACGGCTCGAGCTCAGGTCCGCCACCGTCTCTCAACACCTGGCCGTTTTGAGAGCTCATCAAATCATCGCCGAACGTCGGGAAGGCAGGATGGTCTACTATCACATGAACAACCCGGAGCTCGCCCACTGGCTTGCAGACGGGCTTGATTTCGTGATGCCCGAGGCCAGCGAGTCCAGAAAAGTCCGCAATGCCTTGAAAGCAGCAAAGCAGCTCTGGCTGAACGAGAAAGAGAAAGACTGAGACCTCAGACCAGACCACCCCGGGTGGCTTCAAGAGCTGCCTGGGTGCGATCGCTCACCGAGAGCTTGGACAGGATCTTGCGCACATGGCTGCGAACCGTGGACACGGCGATCTCGAGAGCGGTGGCGATTTCCTCGTCCTTATCGCCATTGACAATCAGCTTCAGGATCTCGAGCTCGCGACGGGTGAGACTGGCGCAACCTGTCTCAAGCTCGATCTTGCTCTCATCGATAATCTCATCGTCTTCATCATCGCCACCATCGATATCGTAGACTTTGACCACATAGCCGGCGATCACCGGATCGAGAAAAGCACAGCCCGAGCTCACCAGCTCCACTACCTTGGCCAGCTCCTCTCTCTGGATGGACTTGACGCAATAGCCGTCAGCACCAGCAGCCAGGGAGGCGAAGATCTTCTCGGGCTGATCGAATGAGGTGAGCATCAAGACCCGGGTCTGCGGTTGCGCCAGCTTAATCTGCCTGGTGGCCTCGATTCCGTCCAGCTCGGGCAAGCCGATATCCATAAGGACGATACCGGGCTTCAGACTGAAAGCCTTTTTCACAGCCTCGATGCCGCTGCCGGCTTCACCGACTATCTCGAAATTGTCGTACTGCTCGAGCGACTTCTTGAGACCAAAACGCATGATTTCGTGGTCTTCCACAAGCATGATGCGGATATTTTCCTGGTCCAAAAGACTTCCTCGAAGATCGCCTTATCTCAATCTACCCGGAGACGATAACCTACTCCCGGCTCGGTGATGATATATCTCGGGCGCGCCGGCTGCTTTTCAAGCTTGTGACGAAGATTTCCCATATAGACCCGCAGATAGTGCGATTTTCTCGAATAGCCGGGTCCCCAGACATCCCGGAGCAGGGTCTGCTGATTGACCACCTTTCCGGCGCTCTGAATGAGAATATTGAGCAGCTTGTATTCGGTAGGGGTAAGGTGGACCTCTTCCCCTTCCACTTTCACCAGCCTCTTTGCCAGATCGACTTCCAGATCCCCAGTCTTGAAACTCGACTCCTCCAGCCTCGGCGCCGGTCCCTCGGCATGTCTGAGAGCCACCCTGATCCGGGCGAGCAGCTCGAAAACGCCGAAAGGCTTGGTCATATAGTCGTCGGCACCAGCATCCAGGGCTTCGATCTTGTCTTTCTCGAGATTGCGAACCGAGAGCACGATGATCGGCACCGTCGTCCATTCCCGCAAACGCCTGGTCACCTCGAGACCGTTCATATCCGGAAGACCGAGATCGAGAATGATGAGATCCGGTTTGTTCTCCTCCACCCTGGCCAGGGCCTCGGATGCCCGGGTGGCCTCAACGGCCTCGAAGCCGTGGGCACAGAGCGTAACCCTGAGAAATCGTCTTATCTCGGGCTCGTCCTCGACGATCAGGACTCTCTTCTTTTCCTCAATGCTCAAGTGCCCGCCTCGCTTTCATGATCAGGAGCCTCCACCGGCAGGTCTGTCTGCTCGGTCACTGGAAGAACGAGCCTGATTGCCACACCGTTTTCGACGCCGGGCACCACCCAGATCCTCCCTTCATGGAGAGTGAGGATCGACCGGCATATTGCCAGACCGAGCCCGGCGCCTCTCGTGTCGCCATCTTTTCGATAGAATTTCTCGAAGACCAGCTCTTCTTTGTCCCTGTCAATGGGCTCGCCGTCATTGCGAACCTCGAGCAGGACCTTATCGCCTTCGCACCAGGCCTGCAACCGGTAGGTCGATTCCGGCGCATATTTCAGGCAATTATCCAGGAGGTTCACCAGGACCTGTCCCAGGAGCATGGAGTCGACATAGACCAGGGGCAGGTCCGAAGCCAGCTCGAGGACCACATCCTGCTCCGATAGCCTCGCTCCCATGCTCGAAAGAGCCGAGCCGACAATCTCCTCCAGCAAATGCCAGTCCTTATTGAGTATGAGCGCGCCTGATTCGAGCCTGGTGATCTCGAGAATATTGGTGACCACTCGATCGAGCCTGGAGGACTCGCTGGCGATAGAGGCGAGGAGCTCTTCTTTCTGATCGTCGCTGAGCACATCGGGTTCGTTCCCGGTCAATAGCGAAGCGGCGCCGATAATGGAGGCCAGAGGACTCTTGAGGTCATGGGAAACCGAGCGCAGGAGAATATTCTTCAGCTTCTCGCTCTCGGCTTCTATGCGGGCATCCTCCGCTCGCCGTGCATTGGTGCGGGCTCTCATGGCCAGCTCGTTGACCAGGAGGGCTGCCGCCAGCATCACCACCACAACCACCACATATTCCTTGTCCCGGGGAACAAGGCTGAATCGCGGATCGACGAAAAAAAAGTCGAAAGCCGCCACGCTGGTGACGGCGCTGGTAAGAGCTCCGACCCTGCCCGAGTAGCAGGAGACGACCAGGACACCCATGAGATAAATGATGATCAGGTTGGAAGAATAGACCTCGGATTGCATCTCGAGTCCGATGATCTGGACAAGGGTTGCCATACAGGTGGACAAAAACACGACGCCCAGCCCGAACAGAATCTCGACAAGAGTGGAAAAGTCCCTGCCACTTTCACTCACAGAACCGATTCTTCTTTCGCTGGACGTCATGTTCCCTGGCTTTTGGTGAATTCCCTGGTGAGAAATCTGGATATCTAATCTTAACTCAGTCAATTCACTGGTTCAAAAAATTCTGCTCCATCTACGAACCACCTCCTTGTGGTATTGAATGTGATGTCTTTTCCCGTTGCAATCTATCGATGGTTTTCCCGGCTCTGGCGCTGACATAAGGATTCTCGTCATCGCTCAGGGTCTCGAGAATGGTAATGAAAGCCCGATGGTTCTCGGCAAGAGCGAATCTGACATCGGGATCCGGGTCCCGGGCGAGATCGAGCTGACTGGAATAAGGCGTGTTATGGCTCTGGGCCACAGCCTGGCGAACTTCCCGGAACTCGTTCCGGGAGAGCCTGCTCAGTGTGTAAGGACTGGCCTGAGGGTGCTCGGCTGCCTTCAACAGGATGAAGATTTCGGAGGCCGAAGCCCGCGGCGCATTCGTCTGCTGTTCTTCCAGGCGGCATTTGGCTCCGGCCGACCTGGAGGAAGCAATCACCGGATCATCGACTCGTCTTTGATGGTGAAGCCTTTCTCTCAGCTCGACAAAGAGCTTATGCTTGCTGGCTTCCGGGGAATCCCCGTTGAGCTGTCCGGTCAGACCCAACAGATATATCAGTGCTTCCATCAGGCTCTTGCCTCCGTCGTCTTCCTCTTACATCTAAGCGCGGGAGCCCGTAAAGGAAATATCAAAATCGAAAAAACTCTCTTCTAAGCGATTGACGCCCCGCGGGCCAGGCGGAGCGTCAATCGGGAGTTCTCATGTACAAGGATAGAGAATCAGCGAGGACAAACAATGGAGAAAACCCTGAGAATTGTCAAGAACTGCAATATCGCCACCAGAGGGAACTTCGGGCAAAAATCGCGATTCTGAGCAATTCTTCATATCAGGGCAGGGAGAGACACATGGTATTCTTGACAATCCCAGCCCGGAATCCCCGGAAGAACCCGGAATACCCTCGGAATACCCAAAAGAACAAATGTCCACCTATCAGCACGAAGAGTCCTTCCCATCCTTTCTATCCGATTCCACAGGAGAAGGAGACCGGGACAATTCCGTAACAGCGGCGCCCGGCGCCGAGCTCGAAGAGCTCGCCGAGAGAATCCAGCGCCTCGAGCAGGATTTGCAGGAAGCCCGCCAGACTTATTACCGCCTGGCTCGCGATCTGCGAGCCGGGCACGGTCCACCGGCAAGCCCGCCGGGCGCCTTCGCCGAGAGACCCGCCACCCTGGACGAGGATCTGCAGAGACAGGTGCTCATGCTTACCGAAGCCATGCCGCATATGGTCTGGATTTCAGACTCGGAAGGCAGAGCCACCCACGCCAACCAGCGCTTCTACGATTTCAGCGGTATCGACCGGCAATCAGACGACGGCTGGGCCTGGGTCCAGGTTCTTCACCCCGTAGACCTCGACCGGGCGATGCTGGCGGGCAATGAGGCCGCCCTCTCGAATAGCTCCTTCAGCCTGGAAGTGCGCTGTCGCGACCGGGAAGGGAATTATCGCTGGCACCTGATGCACTCGATTCCCTTTTTCGATCCGGACAGCGATTCCACAAAGTGGTTCGGGACCACCACCATTATCGACGAGCAGAAACGCGCCCAGGAAGATTTGAAGCTCAGGGAAGGCGAGCTCCGCACCCTGGCTGATGCCATACCGCAGATTATCTTCGTTGCCGAGACGGACGGCGAGATTTCTTTCTGGAATCACCGCTGGTTCGAGTACAGCGGTCTCACCGAGGAGCAGAGCGCCTCGGAGGGCTGGGCGCAGCTCATTCATCCTGAGGACCGCAAGCAATATCTGGACGAATGGAGCCGCTCTCTGAAAAGCGGTGACACTTTCGAGCTCGAGTTCCGCATCAAACGTGCAGTCGGTCTGAAGAGCCAGGCCGGCAACCAGTATCTCTGGCACCTGGCCCGGGCCATATCCTACAGGGACGAGAAAGCCGAGATCACCAGATGGTTCGGCACCTGGACCGAGATCGAAGGGCAGAAACGCTCGATCTCTTCAACTCAGTGAAGGTAGAAAAGAAGCCCGAAGCCGGCGCTTATGAGGCAAGTAAAACCGATGATAAAGGGAAGCAGGCTGCCAGACTTGTCCTCTGATCCATAGTTCGAAAGCATAACTCCAGTCTCCTCCAGTTGCCCGAGCCCCGGCAGGCTCAAAAATCACGACTATATCAGAGACGCTCGGGAGAAGGCTTTGTTCCTGCTCTTAATACCTGCTCAGCCTTTCAGCTTGCGCACCTCGGCATAGAGCTGATTGGCACGTTCGGTCTTTTTGTTTTTGTACAAAAACTTCGCATAGTCCTCGAGCACTTTCGATAGCTCCCGGGCATCATCCTTGAGATGCTCGCGCAGAAGCGGCAAAGCCTTTTCGTAGAGCTCTTCCGAGCGCTCCGGCTTGCCCGCCGCCGAGCAGGTGCCGGCGAGCTGGCAGAGCGCGCGGGCATAACGGGGGCTGCCGGGATTCTCCTGAGCCTCCACCGCTAAAGCATCCTCGAGCATGGCGCTGGCGCCGTCGAAGTCATGAAGATCCTTGAGGCAGGCTGAAAGATCGATAAGCAGATCGACCCTCCTGTTCCGGTCGGTCTCTCTATCGACCGAAGCTTTGAGCGCAGCGATGCGATCCTGGAGCGCATACTCCCTGTCTTTGAGCTGGCGATTGATTTTCGTATCGACCTCCAGGGGTTTGAGGGTGGCACCACTCCTGGTGACCTGCCAGCCGCCCTCTGAAATAGGCTTGTTATTGAACTGATACTGCCGGACCGGGCTGTCCTCCGGGGCAGCAGAAAGGGTGTACTCCATGCCGAGATTCTCCTCGCCTTCAGGAAGGGGACCGTAAGGCGCACCGCGACGGATAGCCTGGATGCCGGCATCGTCGACAGCCTTGAGACCGGAGCTCTTCTTGATGCTTATATCTTTGAGAGCGCCGCTGGCGTCCAGGGTGAACTTCAGGGTCACCTGGCACGGACTGGCGACTCTCGGGCTTCGCCAGCCTCCGTTCACTTTCTCCCTGAGAGAGCTGATATAAGGCGAGAAATCGGTCTGCTTGCTGGCATTGGTCTTGAATGTATAGGTAAGATTCAGCCCGTCTTTGAAAGCTTGCGGCATGGGACCGAAAGGTGCCGCATCTTTCACTGCTTTCAGGGCCGTCTCATCGACATCATCGCGGCCCGAGCTCTGGGTGAGCTCGGTGCCGTCCAGCTCGCCCCGGTCATTGATCTTGATCAGGACCCTGGCGGTGAGAGCCTCGCTTGTCTCCGGGGGCTTCCAGATCTTGCCTATCCGGTCATTCAGAGCATCCATAAATGACTTCTCTGAAATCACCGGCGCCGCTTTCTTCGCCGGCACGGCTTTCTTGACCGGAGCCGGCTTTTTTCCGGCTACCGTCGCCTGGGCCCAGGCGACGGGCCCCTGCAAACAAGCACAAAACGCAATCGTGATCGAGAATCCAGCTCTGGCTTTCATGAAAAACTCCAGCCCCTATTATAAGTGTGGTAAATACGGTTTACTTGCCCGGACGCCGCAATATCATGATGTATATGGAAGGTTTTGCACCACTCTGCATATTCCTGGTTATCACCTGGGTGACCATTCTATTCTCGACCCTTATCTTGCGTCATTTCATCAAGAAAGCCGAAGGAATGAGACTCTTCCAGAAATCGGTGAACGCGAGCTACTGGGGCGCCTACAACGGCAGCGCCCAGGTGGATGGCAGAGGCGCCATCAAGCTGCCCGAGACCTTCGCCACGGACCATACCGTATTCGGGTCGAAAGCATACAGCAAAGGCGGGTTCTAGATAGATATCTAGATCTCAGAATCCGAAACGGAACATGCCGCCGCCGCAGATGCTGCCGCCCAGAGCGGCGCGCAATCCCATATTGATCCCCTGCCTGACTACCATACCTGCCGCCCGGCGGGCGGCCTGCCTGGCCAGCTGCTTCTTGATCGACACCTGAGGCGCCGGCTGAGCGCCCTGAATCGGGACCGGGACCACCGCGGGCTCCAGAGTCGGTTCGGGAACGGGAATATTCTGTACCGGAATTTCAGCGGGCCTGGAGCTCATCACAATTGGAACGAGCCCGTCTGCCTGCTCGAGATCATCTTCGCTCAGACGCATTGCCAGCCTGGTATTGATTGAATCGACCGCTTGCTTGAGACCGTTGTCCCGGGGAGAGAGCCTGAGGCCGTTTTGATAGAGTGTGAGAGCGCCATCCAGGTCGCCGCGCCCTTCCGCCAGGGCACCGAGGTTGAAAAAGCTGTCCGGGTTGTCCGGATCGATATTGGCAGCCTGGCGAAAACGTTTCTCGGCTCCTTCGAGATCCCCGGCCTGATGAAGCGCCGCGCCCTCTTTCAAGGCTCTCAAAGCCCTTTGATGCGGTGTCTCCAGGGTATCGAGCTGGGCCTTGAGAGGCGGCTGCAAACCGCTATCCGCCAGAGCCGGCGCGACACTTACCGGAACAAGCAAGCAGGCTAGAAAGAGACCGAAGATGACGGGTCTGGTGATCATGCACCTATTATTCCCGCTATCTGAGGCTATCATACCCCCTGGTGGTGACAGCGTGCTCTTGCTCGGTAAGGGCCTTGTTGATCACCTGGACAGCCTCGCCGAGGTTCGAGACGAAATGACCGACCGAGAAGCTCGCCGGTCTGAAAGCCCGGTCCACCTGGAACCAGGCTGGAAACTCTTTGAGCTGCTTTTGATAGATTGCCGCCCAGCGGTCAGCCATCCCCAGGACCATGGCATAAGGCAGGTAGGTGGAGAAAAGCTCCGGATTATTGGCCGCGAACTCGCTCTGCTCGGACCGGGATCCGGAGGCGATAAAGCGCTGGAACGCCCGGAACTGCTCCACGGCTCTCGTGCCCATGGACTTTCGCTTGGGCATGGCGCCTGCGGCAAAAGCAATCACCAGACCGGAGAGGATGACACCGACCGCCGTAGCCCGGCCGGTGACGTGGAACTCTGAGGCTGCCAGGAGCCCGATCCCTGCCACCATCACTGCCGCCCCCACAGCGCCGAATTGTTTGCGGTCGTTCTCGGGGTCCCTGGCAAAATAGCCTTCGGCAACCAGCTCTTCATAGATGCGACTTCTGAGAATCGGAAGATATTCGGCAAAGTTGCCTCTGACAGCCGAGAGATAGGTGGTATCGGACAACCCGAACATGGCTGCCAGGAATACCTGCTCATGAGGCTTGAGCTCCCTGTCCTTGGCAGACTTGAGAAGGCGGAATTCATAGTCGCGGTTGGAGAGATAGAGGAAGCCGTTATAAGGAAGCACCCTGATCGAGATGAAACCTCGCACAGCCAGGTCGATGACCGTCGAGACAACATCGATGAGATCGCAGCGCTCGTCTATGAGAGTGCCGGCCTCGGCAGCCGTGAGATACTCGGGAGGACGGAACCCCTCCGGAGCGGCGGTTCCGGTGCTCTGATCACGGCCGAAAAGAGCCCAGAAAAGAGTCAGCACAAGCATGGTGCCAAAGGGCAGAGCAATAGCCTGATAGCTCACCTGCAACTGCCAGATAAAGCTCTGTAGCACCGAGGGCAATACCACGGAGCCGGGCGGCATCGATACCGACAGGGTCATGCCCTGCCCGGCTCCAATGCCGCGAACCGAAGTCTTGATAGTGCCATCACTGACAGGAGCGGCGAATTTCTTGAGCTTGCCGGTCGATCCCAGGAGAGTGAAGGCCTGCACATCGGAGCCTTTAATCCCTCTGGGCAGATGCAGATCCACCGTCGCCGAGTCGATTCGGAACAGACCATGATCGCCGGTAATGCTCATATAGAGCTGGGGCTTGCCGGTCAGATAATTGACGGCACCGTTGATGTCGTACTCGATATGAAATTTCTGTTTGCCCAGAAGATGCTTCTTGCTGTCACCGATGCTGATTATGAAAACATCGTCTGCCGACCAGGCGCTCGACTCTGGCGGAGAAATGCCGCCTATAGAGACGGTTCTCAAATGGACGTCGACATGATGGATAGCATCGCCGATGGTGTAGCGCAAGGGAATATTGCGATAGACGTGGTGGCGGGGCGGTGTTCCGGTGAAATCGATCTGAAAATCTTCTTTCACTTTCGCTATGCCGTTGGGCTCGAGCACTATGTCGGCCCGGTAATCGCTGATTGCCTCGCAGAATGCCGGAGCGGTTGCAAAAAGGAAAACTGCCGTCAGGCTGCAAATGAGCCGCCAAAAATCCATGATCGAAACCTGTTGCAAAGTGATAATCTACTCTCCGAGATATTATAATCGGGTATCTTGAAAGATTCTGGCCCTCTGTTGCTCACTTTATCAGCCGTCCTCCTGCTGTCGGGTTCGGCGGCTTATTCGAGCGGCCTCGATGGGGACGCATCGTATTCGGGATCGGTAGAGGAGACCGGAGTTGCTCCGGACAGAGAGCAGAAGCCGAGCTGGCAGAAAGATCAGGACAGCGGCGAGCGTGCCCTTTTCTTGAGACAGTTCGGAAAGGCCGACGATTATCTCGAGCGGGCCCTGCATCAGGCCAAGAACAGCCCCTCGAAGCCCCAGTATCTGGCCACGAGCAGACTGGCCCTGGGCGAATCTTATCTGAAGCAGGGGCGCATTCAGGAAGCTTACGAGACGCTCGAGTTGAGCAGGGGCGGAGTCCGTTCGGCATACGGCTCCCGCTCTACCGAATATGCGCGCTGCCTGACGGCCATGGGAGCCTGCCTGGTGGAATTCGGCAAAGAAGAGAAGGCTATAGACCATGCGCGCAAGGCGATAGACATACTGACCGGGATGGACAAAAAAGACAGCCAGCTCTATGGCTACGCTGTCGAGACCCTGGGCATGGCCAATGCCAGGCACGGCTGGCACGACGATGCCATTGCCCGGCTCGAGGAAGCTCTCGAGATTTTCAAACGCTATCCGGGGTACAAACGCCTCGATCTCGCCGCTGTCCTCGAGGAGCAGGCAGTCTACTTCTACAAGCACGGAGACCGGGAAAAATCCGCCAGACTCTCGGAGGAGTCGGCACTGATCAAAGAGCGGGCGATGGTCTCGACCCAACCAACCAGTATCGCTTCCCGGGTCGAATTCCACTGGAAGCCCGGATCTACCAGGGCACGCGAAATCATCGACAGCGAATTTCCCTTCCGCTACCTTACTGCCGGCGGTGTCCGCGTAGCAGCCACGGTAGTCGATCTATGGGAGCTCCTGGCTGTGCTCATCACCATCACGAACGTCTCGGACAAGCAGAGCGAATACGAGCTCGGCAAAGCCGTGCTCCGCGTCGTCGACACCGATCATCCAGCCAGCAAGCCGACTGTTCTCACATCCGTGGATCCCAACAGTATCGATCGCATAAGAAAAGAGCGAAATATGTGGGACCTGACCCAGAACCGACCCTGGCTGGCCAATATCCAGAAGACCCGGGGAGTGCGCGGTCTGGTGCCCCATGAAGGTCATGATCTTTTCAGGGGTCCCAACGTTTTCGGGGTGTACGGGCAATGGAAGGCAGTATCGCATACAGTGCCCGAGCGCCTGAGCATACATCCGTCCAGGGAGGGTCTATTCAGCAGCGACGAAGACGACACCGCCCTGACGGGCATGCTGCGCGCCAACCACTCGAGCTTCAAGGACTGTTTCAACGTCACACTCGAGCCCTTCGAATCTCGCACCGGCGAGATCTTCTATCTCAATCCCAGAGATCAGGATGTGATCATAAGCGTTCCTGTGGGCAATACGGTTTTCGAGCTGCCCTTCCATACTCGCAAGCAGAAAATTCCTTGATCTATAGAAAATCGCCTACCGGAACATTATCTCGAGGCCGTTCTCGATCTTGCCGTCATAGAAAACGCTCTCATTGGTCGGCGCTTTCGTGAATCCTGTCGGCATATCGAAGAAGTTTTTCTTGACGGTCAAGGGCTTGATGCTCAGGGTGCGCAAGATCGAGTGATCTTTGCGTTTGGTATCCCGGAATTTGAAGGAGCAGGGCAGACCATCCACCTCTGGGAGTCCGTAGAACCTGGTGAGAAGCGTTCCGGTCCTGCGCTCGAAAGACTTGTTCTTGATCACCACGAACTCTACGGTCTTCGGCGCCCGGGACGGCATCTTCCCGGCTTTCACGGCAGCCATTTGCCGTCTTGCGAAAGCATCGGTGGCGACATACTGCACCGCAGGCATGTCGAAAATCTTCGTCACGCTGGAGGAGCCCAGCTCGATCTGCCTGAGAGTACCGCCATTGAACATCAGATTGGTCTCCCGGTACGGGTCCTGAAGACGCTCTATAGGGGTGGAGCAGAATTTGCGATTACCAGGATTGACTGCCACGGCATTCTTGTATGGCGGCAGGAAGAGAACATAGATACCAGTTCGATCATTAATCAATTTGATACCGGCCGGAGTGATATACACCGATGTCTTGCCGTTCAGCTTGGTCATCTGCGAAACCCGCCAGCCGCTCACCTTAGCGGGCTCCGCCTTGCCTGGCGCAGCAAAGCCTCCTAGAATTGAGACCGAGAGTAAGGCAGGCATTATTCTCATATATCCTCTTATTCCCGGTCTTTCCAATTGTCTGATTTTAAAATGGTGCTGTTTGTATCCCAATCTGCCGTTCCCAAGAAAGGGAAGAAATTTTCGTTCGAAAAATTGACTGTCAGCCAGAAAGCTTCCCTTCTCCTGGTTGTTATCTGGCTTCTCTGCTTCCTCTATAGCTTCGCCGAGCCATTTGATCTAGAGGTAAACAGGATAGCCTTTCGCTCTTCAAAGATTGCCGCCGGCACCGGCAAGCTCAGATTGGTCCACATATCCGATCTGCATTGCGACGGGATCAGAAGGACAGAAAACCGTATTCCAGGAATTGTAAAAAGCCTGAATCCGGATCTGATTCTTTTCACCGGAGACGCCGCCAACAACAAACGGGGACTTCCCGATTTCAAGGCGGTGATGAAGAGCCTTTCCAAGATAGCGCCGGTATTTGCAGTGAACGGCAATCACGACTCGAGAGGGGGGCGATTCTTCGATCTCTACGGAGGCACGGGGGTCGAAAAACTGAACTGCCGTGGAACGAGGCTCACCGTTCGTGATACCAGCTTGTATATCTGCGGCGTCGACGTGGACAATGAGACCTGCCTGGCAGAGACGCTGGCCATGGTCCCTTCCGAGCCATTCAGCATCTTCCTCTATCACTATCCCGCCGGAGTCGACTCTGCCCAAAAGAAGGATATCGATCTCTTCCTATGCGGCCATACCCATGGCGGTCAGGTACGTTTGCCCTTCTATGGAGCGTTGTTTACCAATTCCACCCGCGGCAAAGACCTTGAATGGGGCCTGTATAGTCGGGGCAAAACAAGGATCCACGTATGCAAAGGAATCGGCATGACCGGGCTTCCCATCAGATTTCTGGCGAAACCCGAAATCGCTCACATCGAGATCTCCAGGTGAAGGCAGCAAAGCCCTCTCGAAAAGTAGGATAAAGCAGCCTCAGATCGAGCTCCCGCAAAATGGCGCCGGCATCGATGCGACGATCGCCTCCTTGAGTATAGTGAACTTCTTCCACCGGTACGCTAGCCGGCATCTCGAGTCCAAGACGCTGGCAGAGCCATTCCACGATCTCCTTCTTGGTGCACGGATAGAGATCGCCTGCCACGAAGACACGCCCTGCCAGGTCCTTCTCGAAAACAGCAAGGACGATCCTGGCAAGATCCTCCAGATGAATCCGGGACGTATAGCTCTCGCCGTCTCCGGGCAGGCGGTACTTGCGGGCAAGCAGGCTTAGATGCAGTCCGTAGTCGGGACCATAGAGCCCCGGGGCGCGGATGACGGTGGCTCCTCTTTCAAGCCAGAGCGCTTCCGATTCGAGACGATTGGTACTGTGCTCGTCGTCACGGTCCACCGGCGTGCTCTCGTCGATCACTCCGCGCCGCCTGCCATAGACTCCGGTACTGGATATATAGACAATCCGGCTTGCTCCGGCAGTGCAGGCGCCCAGAGATTCCTCCAGGTTCCGGTCGGGCGGAAAGGAAACAAGGACGAAAGCATCCCGGCAAGCCTCCGACAGGTCAGTCATCGGCATCTCCAGGTCAGCCAGGACTATGGGAGAGACTCCCTGAGCATCCAGATCGGGTGCCTTCGAGCTCGAGCGTGTGGTACCGAATCTGGGGTCACAGTCCGGTATTGCCCGGTTGACATAACGGGCGACATTACCGAATCCTAAGAAGACGAATTTCCGGGACTGGCTGCTCACAAGGCTTCGAGCTCACTCCTCCGGAAGGGCATTCTCCCCGGGATCGTGCCAGCCCAGCTCGCTCAGGGCTTCTTTCAAGCCGACCCGGCTGCGCTGGCAGTAATGAAGAGCGATGATCGCCTTGTCATGCTTGAGCTTGTCGGTACTGATCAGCTCCACGCTCTCGATGGCGGCATCGACAGTGGTCTTGTCGAGCTTGCCTGCCGAGGCAAGGATACTGACTATCCGCCCGCCATGCTTTTCTTTTACCTTGTTGGCCGTCTCCAGATCGAAGTCGCTCACAAGACCGGCAGCCTTGAGCAAATCCAGAGCCCGCTGCGACTCGTGGGTCTCCCCGGCTTTCTCCGATTCGCCTCCGACACCGAAAACCTCGGCGCAAAGAGAATCGATGGCTTCCTGCCTGGAAAGGGCTCCGTTGCGGACTTTCTGCTGGAGATAAAGAGCCTTGCGCAGGACCGGTCCCCGCAATATGGCTGCCTCGACAAGGATCTGCCCCAGGGGCGGGGCGATATTCTGGAGGCTCTCCCGGGTCTGCCTTCCGATGGCGGTTATAGCCGGGTCCACCTGCCCGCCCCGCACATGTGCACGGCGCACAGCCTCGGCAGCTTTAGCCGTGGGCAGGGCCCCGGTACGGACCAGGTCCTGCAATTGCAAAGCGGCGTCCACTGTCAGTTGAGGCACGAGACCGGATTCCACAAGAAACTGCCCGAGCTTCACATTGGGTCGATTCTTGCTTCCTTCGCCAGCGGCAGTCTCTCCAGGAGACGCCATGCCGGGCGCGTCGACCTGGCCAGGAGGAACGCCGCCGGGCTGGACAGCCACCGTCCCGGCTGCCGGGGGATAGCCCGGATAACCCTGAGGCGGATAGCCTGGTGGGTAGCCCTGAGGCGGGTAGCCCGGCGGATACTGATAACCCGGCGGATAGCCCTGAGGTGGGTAGCCCGGCGGGTAGGCGTAGCCGGGAGGCACAGGATAGGCGCCGGAGCTGTAAGGAGTGCCGGGCATGGGATAGGGCGCCGGATATGGCTGTTGCGGGTAAGCCCCGGAGGACTGCGGACCGGGCGCTGCAGCAGGGGCCGGCGTCGGCTCGGGCTCAGGCTCGGCCTTGGGCTGAGGCTCCGGCTCCTTGACCGGGGCCGGCTCCGGCGCTTTCGCCTTGACAGGCTCCGGCTCCTCGGGCTTGGCGCGGTCTCTCTGCTTGTAATACTCGAGATCTTCTTCTTTCAGAAGACCGCTCTCGTAGAAGCCCGGCGGCTTCTCATCGAGGCTGGTCACTTCGCGCGAAGGTCTGGCTGCCGAAGATCGCCCGCCTTCCACCGCCCATTCGTCATCGGCCAGAGCAGTGCTGACCTCCTCGGGGATGGAAAGAGTAAGCACGTCGTAAAGCAGGTCCACATCTTCGAAAGAAGAGCTCCAGACAACCCGGGAGCCGCCCCCCTCTCCTTCATATAGCGTCCATACCGGGTCGCCCCCGGAAAGCTCCACCCGGACCGTGAGACTGTAATGCACCTTGGTGCGCTTGTTGCGCCAGGGCAGCTCGACAGTACAGCCGCGGGCCTTGGTAGCCTCCGAGAGGAGGGACTTGACGTCGGCCACCCTGGGCGCGGTGGTCAGGGCAGTCAAGCGAACATGCTTCTTTGGTCGATACATAGAACGATCCGGCTCCAAACCGATTTGTCTTATAGATTACTTTACCCGCCTGATTACCCTATAAAATCTAATCGACTCCTAAAATAATCGATAAATGCCGACCCCCAGGCTCAACCGCGCATCTCGGTAAGGTTTCCGGACTCGTAGCGCTTGAGACCCAGGTAGAAGACAAGGATCCCGGCAAGTAATACCGCCAGGGAGCCGAGCACGGTGAGTAGCGAATAATACAATGACATCTCGCGCAGGGCCTCGATCGGCAGGTAGCTCACGAATGCGGCCGGTATCAGGGTGTAGAGGATGATCTTAACGAATCCCTCGAACAGGGTCGCCGGATAGGTAGAGAATGTGATCATGGAAAAACGCCATTGCTCGGCTAGACCCTCGGCGTTGCCCAGAAAAAAGGTGAGGCTTCCGGTGAGGATGCTGAAACCGACGAAAAGGAACGCGACGGCGAAGGAAAGAGCCGCAAAAAGACAGAAGTGCGGAAGATCCGGGCGCACGAAAAGGACATAGACGGCGAAACCGAAGACCGTGTCACCGCAAGCGGTGGCACTCATGCGCCCCAGCAGGACATGGGAAAGCAGAGCCCGGGGATAGAGCATCCAGACATCGAGCTGACCTCTGGCAATCAACCAGGGCAACGCCAGAGCATTGCCGCAGACAGTATGAGCAATACCGAATCCGGTGGCGGCAATCGCCCAGAGCGTGATTACGTCCTTGACGCCCCAGCCCCTGAGGACCGGGAACCGCTCGAAAAAGAGAGCCCAGAATGCCACCCATACGAAATTGTTGGCAGCCATGGCGAACATCTGCGAGATGAAGGCGCCCCGATAGGCCCACTGCGATTTCAAGTTGAATCCGGTGTAAGCGCCCACCAGACCCAGATAGCTCCGTAAGCGCGAAAGCACCGGCTGCTCTTTCTCGATAATCTCAGCCGCCATTGGCGAAGACCCTCCGGCTGGCAATACCATATACAATGGCAACCAGAGCGCCGACCCCGACGATCCCGAGGGATTGAATGATCAGGAGCTCGGTCAGAGCGCTGGTAGACGGAGCCACCAGCATTTTCGCCGGACCGTACACAATGCTGGCGAAAGGCAATACTCTCAACCAGGACTGCATGGCTTCCGGAAACAACTCTATGGGGATGAGCATCCCTCCCAGGATCATGGTAATCCTCGAATAGATCAGGACAAGACCGGTGGTATCCTCGAGCCAGAAAGCGCCCAGACCGATCAGGAAATTGGCCAGGAAATCGAGGACGAAAGCCAGAGGCAAAGCCAGAAGAAGACAGGCGATACTGAGGGGTTGGAGCGGAATCGGACCGACGAAGATCAGGGCGATGACAAGGCCGACACCCAGGTTGAGAGCAAAGCGTACCACCCTCTCGCCCATACTGGTGCCCAGGCAATAGAGCGGATAAGACATGGGCTTGATCAGATGAACGGCAAGCTCGCCGGTACGCACGTCCCGATCGACCATCTGGGTGATTCTCGGAGCCGATAGAATAATCGACTCGGTGACCGCCAGATACCAGAGCATCTGGGCGAGAGTGAATCCCCCCAGCTCGCTGGCACCCGTCTCGGCATACGTGACCTGCCAGAGCCTCAAGAAAATATAGAGAATCACCGCCAGGAATATCACCCGGCTCGCCACCTCGCCCAGATAAGCGACATTGGACTTGGCAGAGGTCGAAGCGATGTAGAAGTATTTAGATAAGCCAGTCATGACTTTTTGGAGACCTTCAGTGCTGGTTGTAGATATGAGCGATGATGCTCTCGAGAGAGGGGTTCTCGATAGTGATATCGGCTACCGGGGCCGCTTTCAGCACCTGCGAGATCACCGCTTCGATGGAGACCAGAGAGGTATCCACGGCAAGCTTGACCGAGTGATAAGAGGACTTGAGAGTCTCCACGCCATCCATATCGATACCAGAGGGCTCCTCGCGAAACTTCACGCTGATCACTTTCGAGTCGAGATAGTTGCGCTTCACGCTCGAGACCCGGTCGTCGAGCACTACCCGTCCGTGATTGATGATGATCACTCGCTTCGCCACCGACTCGATGTCGCCGGCATCGTGGCTGGTGAGAAAAACGGTTATCCCTTCGTCCCGGTTCCAGTTGCGAATCAGCTCCCGGAGCTCCTGGCGCGCGATCACATCGAGACCGATAGTCGGCTCGTCGAGAAAGAGCACCCGGGGGAAATGCAGAAGACTGCAAGCCACCTCCGCTCTCATTCTCTGACCGAGAGAAAGCTTGCGCACCGGTGTGTCGAGATAAGAGGACATCTGGAAAATCTCGATCAGATGATCCCGCCTCTGCCTGTACTTGTCCCGGTCGAGACTGTAGATCCTCGAGAGAAGCTCGAAAGTATCTCCGGGAGGCAGGTGATACCAGAGCTGGGAGCGCTGGCCGAAAACTGCGCCGATATGCCGGGTCAGCCGGGTTCGCTCTTTCCAGGGCACGAAGCCCAGCACCCTGGCTTCCCCGGAGCTGGGAGTAAGAATGCCGGTAAGCATCTTGATAGTGGTAGACTTGCCGGCGCCATTCGGTCCGACGAAAGCCACGGACTGCCCTTCCTCGATTTCGAGACTGATGGCATCGACCGCCACGACTTCCTTGCTTTCACGATTCAAGCCTTTGCCGCTCTTCACCACGAAACTCTTGCTTAGATTCGCGAGCTCTATGGCCGGGCTCACTCAAAAGCCGCCATCGTAACTGGACTCATAAGAAGGATAGGACAGAGTCGGCGGTGTGAAAGCCTGACGCTGGTACGAAGAGGGACTCTCGCCGCCGCCTCCTGGTGCGGGTGAGGGCGATCCCACAGCGACGAGCGGGTTGGAAGGCGACTTGTGGGTCAACGGGATATCCAGATCCGCCACCACTTTCAGGCGGCCGTTCGGAAGCTGGCGGCCGAGAAAAGTATGCTGGGTCCTTCCGACGAAGAACCGCCCCCCGTGCAGACCATGCAGGGTGCGCAGGCTACCCTCGTACTGATCGTCCGATCGCGACCAGCTTCCATCCTGGTGCCGGTAGAGGACATTACCCCTGAGCAGGATACCGTCGCCGAGATCGGCGGGGACCGGGCAGAACTGCTCCCACTCGGCGCGCAGACGGCCGAGATGGGTGATTATATGCTCCTGACCGTAGAGCCAGGCACCACGATAAGTGGTCATGGCGGCGTTGAGATCGACATAATGCTGACCGGTGGTGGCATCCTCCTTCAGATAGGAGTCCGCCGTATTACCGTAGAGAGTATCCACCTGCGCGTTATACTGCCTGGGGATTTCCCTCTGATGAGTGTCTTTGACTTCGCCTTGCAGTAGATACGGGGACAGCTCTCTCACCTCCTCTTATTTGAAACGGAAATGCTCGTTTCTGTGCGGTGTATGAATTTGCAGGTAACGCTTAGACACTTCCTCGGCCTCTTCTTTATTGCCGGTCTTGCGAAGGAGGTCCGCCATCGCTGAGGGCAGCTCGTAGAGTTTGCGTTGCTGGTGCTCTTCGAGATCGTTATAGGTCCTCAGAGCGTCGCGGTAGAATTGCTCGGCCTGATCGCTCATGTCCTGCCTGTGAAAGTAGTGCCCCAGCTCCAGATTGCACTGGGTAAGCAAAAATGGATCGAGAGGATCCCGGGCCTTCTCATGGGCCAGGGCTTCCATAAAGAGCTTCTCGGCTTCTTTGCTCTCTCCGAGCTCCTCCGAGCTGCGTCCCAGATTGATAAGGGCCATGGTGTTGGCGGGATGGTGCTTTCCATGCAGCCTGTGACCGATCTCCCGGGCCAGAGCATAATACTCGTGAGCCTTTTTGTGATCACCCAGGCGAGCCTGGCAGAGCCCCAGATAGTGAAAGACTGACAGCTTCTCCTTTTCCTTGACCAATCTGGTCTCCGGCTTGTCGCCATCCTCGCTCTGCTCGATACGCTTGAGGGCGTCCTCCAGATGGCCGCGCGATTCTTCCCATTTGCGGCAGCGGTAGGAATTGATCGCCAGGCTTATCAGATCCCTCACCACCTCTACATCGTTGTCGCCATGATGCTTCCGGTCGATCGAAAGAGCCCGGTCGAAAGTCCTGCGGGCCTGCTCGTACTGCCGGTGCTTGCTATAGAGCTCAGCGAGATTGTGGAGGGTGACCGCGCTTTCCGGGCTGTCTCTTCCCAGGAGATTGTCTTTGATGGCCAGGGACTGATTGTAGAGATCCTCGGCTTCTTTATCGTGACCGAGCTTGTGATTGATGAGCGCGAGGTTGCCCAGACTCTCGGCGGTGAGAATATGCTCTTTGCCGAGGAGCCTTTCTCTGATTTCGAGGGCCTGGGTAAGTGAGGAGAACGCCTCGGTAAATTCCCCTGTCTCCACGAACAAATGATTGAGCTGATTTAGGGTGGTGGCAGCATTGAGCTCCTGTCCGTTGTCCTGGGCGAACAGCAGTGCTTTCATCCAGAGCTTGCGGGCTTCCTCTTTCTTGCCGTCGATGAAAGCCTGCTCGGCCCACTGCTCGAGCTCGTCCCATTGCTGATTGAGATCGGCCCGGGTCTTATCTTGATACCGGGTCTCCGACCTGCTCTCCATCGCCTCGGCGGAAAAAGCCGGAAGAGCCGCATGACCGGTCATGAGCAGGAGCGCGATCGCACCACCGATGGTGCGGAGCTCGAGCAAGCGCTTGTCTGAACGATTCGGCATAAGCCCCATATTATATAGCAACGGAGTCAGATGTACTCGACTTTGCCGGTGCGCCGTCCCAGGAAGTCTCGTACAGCCAGATACTCGGCCCGCAGCTTCACGCGCCCTTCCCGACCCCGGAACGGCGAGGTGAGACCATGGCGGAGAAGATGCAGGAAGACCCTGGCGGTGCAAAACAGCTTGACAGCCGGATTGGGGTGCCCGGAAAAGAAATAGAGACGGTTGCGGGCGAAATAGTAATAGCGCCAGGCCCGGAGCTCATCGCCGGTGGAGGCGCCGTCCACATGCTCGATCTCGGCACCGGGAACCAGAAGAAGTTTCCATCCGGCATAGCGCAGCCTGACAGAGAGCTCGACATCCTCGAAATAGAGAAAATAATCGTCATTGAGAAGACCGGCTTCTCTCAGCGCTTCTGCTCTCAGAAGCAGGCTGGCGCCGGAGAGCCAGTCGCACTCGCAGACCTCGTCGCCGGCAGGGGGCTTGAGCTTGGCCTTGGCATTGAGAAAATCGAAGATGCCGCGTCCCGTGCGGGAGACTACCCTGCCCTCCTGGTCACGCTCGACGATGGAAGCGCTGAGAGCTCCCACCCTGGGCATGGAATAAGACGCCGCCACCAGCAAGCTCAGGCTCTCCGGCGCTGCAGTGGCGTCATTATTGAGCAGCCAGATGAAATCCGCCTCCCGCTCGAGACAGAATTCGAGTCCGGCATTGCACCCCCCGGAAAAACCCCGGTTGCTCTCGAGAGTCAGCAGGCTCACCCCGGAGAACTCCGCCTGGAGCGTTTCACCGTCCCTGTCGTCGGAGCCGTTGTCCACTAGAAGAACCCGATAATTCTCATAGCTGAGCCCGGCAAGCGAGGCGAGACAGGCGCGGGTATGCTCGATACCCCGCCAGTGCAAGACCAGAACCCAGACCAGCGGATTTTTCTCGTCAGCCATATGCGACCTCAGTGCAGGTAAGTATCCAGGCCGCCGCCCGATCTGAGAATAGTGACAGGATCGGAGAAATCGCCCAGGGGCATGTTTTTCTCATTGAGAGCCCGGATGCGCACCTCATAGTAAGCCGGCACCGGAAAATACTCGGGACCGAGCCTGGTGGCTCCGCGAGGCAATCGAACCACCAGCCTTCTGGCTACTTCGCTCTCGTCAGTGGCCATCAGGTAGTTGTCGAAGAAGTAATTGGGTCTCGTGATCTCCAGCTCCACCTGGGTGGCGCCAGGGACAATAGAAGCATCGAAAAGGAATGTGAGCGGCTCGGAGCCGACCTCGTACTCACCGTTATTGAGCTGCCGGTAACCGTCGAGGTCTATATACGGGATCATCATATCCCCTGATACCAGACGGACATTCTTGAGGCTGACCTCGGCGGCGTCCGGAAGCTGAATCACCAGAGAGCGCACCGGGCCTTCGGTAAACCAGCGCCAGTAGTGTGACGTGCGCACTTTCAGGGTGCGATAGTCCGAAAGCATATCTCGGCGCACCGCCAGAACGATCCAGTCGCTCACCAGCCTGTCCCGGGGCGCATCGTTCCATGAGATGGCTGCCGGCAAGAGACTTCTGAGGTCCCCCTGCCGGGGCTTGACCTTGAGGTCGAGCATCAGGAAGTCATAACGCAGAGGCGATAGATCGAGACCCTCCACGACCAGGGTATCATCGTGACTGGTATTGCTGATGGTGATGCTCTCGGAAGTGATGCTTGCCTGACCCTTGCCCTGATACTTCCAGGCGCAGCCGGCCGGGCTGTCTTTTTTGCGGGTGGTGAAAGGAAGATCGAGCAGCCAGGGCAAGTCGGTACGTCCCTCGATGGCGAATCTCTCGAGCTTGCCTTTCTCGCGACTCCAGAGAAAAGGACCCTTTATACCGGGAGTCACGAGCATGGCTTTGAATCGGCTCGCATTGAAAACCTCGAATGGACCGACGATGAAAGGCTCGAAAGTGACCACCCGGGGAGATAGATCTTTCTCCAGCCAGGGAGGGCCGAGAAGATGGTGAAAGGTGGAGCCGTTGAAATTCACGTGGGCGCCGTTGTAATCCTTGGCGATTCCGAGGATCAGAGCCCGCTCTCCTTCTTTCAGAGTGCGGGCGAGAGCCGCCGTCTGCTTCCACATCTCCTGCAATTCCTGCCCGGCAGCCACCCAGAATGTCGACGTCGAGAAAGAAGTCCAGGAGAGGATCAGGACCATGATCGAGACGATGAGAGCGCTGGCATAGCCGAGGTTGCGGTTGGCATTGGCCGGGATCTTGAACTGCAGATAGCTCCTGGGCGGATGGAACATCAAGACCGGCCAGAAAACGCTATATCCCATGGTGAAGAAGAAGAGCAGGCGGCTGGTCTGCAGATCGTGTCCGACCCCCCAGAGCTTGGCCAGGGGGATCAGGGTGGAGAACATCCAGACCAGCAGAAAAAGCGACCAGGCAAGGGGGTTGCTCCTGGCCACGAGCCTGATCACAGCGATGCCGGCACAGCCGAAAAGACATAGCCCCAGGATCCAGGGCAGGGTCTGATCGCCCCCGGTGACGCTCTCGGGAAAGGGCAGGAGCATCCGCTCGATGGTGCCGGGCTCGAACCAGCGCAGGATGACATGACGATTGAGAGCCCCGCCCATCATGCCGCTATAGCCACCGATAATGGTGCCAAGCGCCTTATATCTCACGAAGAGATAGAGAATGGCAGAGATGAAGAACGGGAAGGAATAACGGGCGGCGAACAGCAAGCGCTCCTTTATGCTGAAACTCGACTCGCTCTCATCGTCATGGTGAGGAGAATCGCTCTCGACATCCTGCCCCTTGCCTTTCTTGCCCTTCCTCCGGGAAAGGGCGCGCCGGGCATGGATCTGCTGCCTGGTCAGCTTGGGCTCTGGAGGGGCAGGCTTCCAGGGAGCTATCTCCACAGGCTCGGTAAAACGATCCTCCACCGGCCAGGTGAAATAATAAGCAGCCACCACCAGGGGAAGCCCGATTCCGATCTCCTTGCTCAGCATGGCGAGCCAGAAGCAAAGGAGAGACAGGAGATAGAGCTTGCGCTCGCCTTTCTGATGGGAGCGCGCGACAAGAATCAGGCTGAGCAGGTAGAAGGGCGCACAGAGTAGATCCGCTCGCCCGGATATCCAGCAGACATCCTCGCAATGCAGAGGCGATACGGCAAAGAGCGCAGCGCTGAAAAAAGCTGCCGAGTTCGAGTTGAGCTCGGGCCAGGTAGAGGTGAGGGTGCGCACGAGCTGGAAAAGAAGAAGAACGCTGGCGGTATAGAGAAGCAGGCTGTGGATGTGATAGCCGACGGCATTGGTCCGGAAGAGAAAGTAATCGAGCAGGTAGGTGAAGCCCAGAAGGGGCCTGTAGAAATCAAAACTGGGAAGCTGCAAGTAATTGCTGGTGAAATTGCGCCAGATCAGGTCGGTGTTGCCGGCAAAGACTTTCTGGGCGAAGTTCACCTGCCAGATATCGTCTGCCACGAAGAACCCGCCCATGGATATAGCGAAGCACAACCAGGCAAGCAGCGTCAGCACCAGCACCTGAACCCAGAGGGTGATATTGCGAGGCTTGCCTGATTTCGACTCGCCGCCTTTGCCACCGGTAGAAGCCGATGCCTTAGCCGCCGATGTGCGCAGGAAGAGTCGATGAAAGATAGTCATCTGGAATTTTCAGGTAGAGCGCTCAGGGTAAACCCCAGCTTGTATCGATCAATGTGCCCGGTGTTTTCAAGCGCCCCATCCCCTAGATTGAACACAGGTAGATTGAACACAGACTCACAAGCATAAATGAGGAGAACGAAAATGATAAGTCTGGTCAGGGCTATTAGAGAGCGCGCCAACATTGCCTTCGAGGACCATCTGACCAGCCTCCCCGGTCGGGAGCGGGTGCTTGTCAATCAACATATCGAGCGCTTTCTCGATTATCTGAAGCTGCAATGTAAAGAACCGGTCGTGACAGGACCGCGTTAGTTAATCTATTCTCTTCCTGTTCTATTCATTTTAGAAGAGGAAGCCATGACCAGAGCAATCCGCATCGAGAAATACGGCGGGCCCGAGGTTCTCGAGCTCAAAGAGGTCGAGCTGGGCAAACCGGGCAGGGGAGAGGCCCTGGTCAGCATCAGAGCAGCGGGTCTCAACTATATCGACATCTACCGGCGCCGCGGCGACTATCCCGTTGACCTGCCCTATACCCCGGGTCTCGAAGCAGCCGGAGTGGTCGAGGAAGTCGGGGAGGACGTCACCGAAGTCGCTCCCGGCGACCGAGTCGCTTACACCAGCCAGCCCGGAGCCTATGCCGAAGCCGCCATAGTGGACGCCGGCTATCTGATCCCAATACCGGACACGATGACATTCGAGGAGGCAGCCTGCTTTCCCCTCCAGGGCATGACCGCCCATTATCTGATCAACGAATACCGCCCGCCCAGACCTCACACTCATATACTCGTGCACGCCGCCGCCGGCGGCATGGGGCTTCTTCTGGTCCAGTGGGCCAGACACCTCGGCGCCGAGGTAATCGGCACGGTGAGCACGAAAGAGAAAGCCGAGCTGGCAAAAGAAGCCGGCTGCCACCATGTAATCCTCTATAACGACCAGGACTTCGCCACCGAGGTCAAACGCATCACCGACAGCAAAGGCGTGGAATTGATCATCGACGGGGTCGGCAAATCGACTTTCGAAGGCGATCTCGAGGCAGTGGCGGTGCGCGGCACCATCGTCATATTCGGCTCGGCCAGCGGCAGAGCCGAGCCCATCTCTCCGAACGTACTGCAACAGAAGTCTGTCCGCCTTTGCGGTGGCAGTCTCTTTCATCATATGAACGATCGAGACGAGATCCTCACCCGCGCCCACGATGTGCTCTTCGGTATAAAAGCAGGCTGGCTCAAGCTCAGGCACGCTCACGAATTCGCCCTGGAGGAGGCAGCCGAAGCCCACCGGCTCTTAGAAAGCCGCCAGTCCACGGGCAAAATCATTCTCAAGACCAACTGATCGAAATCCCGGAGGACCTCATGCTCAAAGACAAAAAACTGGCCGTAGTCGGGGTAGGCAAGCTGGGAGAAGCCCTTATCGCCGGTCTCCTGCGCAATGGCGCCATGGATTCCGGCAACATCTCGGGCTCGGTCAAGCAGGAGAGCTCGATCAAGCGCGTCGAAGAGAAGCTCGGCATCAAAGCCGGTCTCGACAATCGTGCCATGGTGAAGGACGCCGACATCGTCATCCTCTCTGTCAAACCTCAGAATATGGACAAAGTGGTAACCGAGATAAGCGACGTGCTGAGAGACGATCAGCTGGTAATCTCGGTTGCCGCCTCGGTGTCCACGAATTTCGTCCAGCAGCGCTTGAAGACGAAGGTGCCGGTGGTAAGGGCGATGCCCAACACGCCCTCGGTGATGAATGCCGGCATGGCCGGTCTATGCGGCGGTCTCTATGCCACCGACGAGCACCTGGCAGCGGCCGAATCGATTTTCAAATGCGTGGGGGAGACAGTCTTTCTCGACGAATCCCTGATGGATGGGGTGACGGCGCTTTCGGCAAGCGGTCCCGCCTATCTCTATGTCGTCATCGAGTCCCTGGCCGAAGCCGGGGTGAAACTGGGCATCCCCCGGGACACTTCCACCCTGCTGGCGGCCCAGACCATGTACGGCGCCGCCCGAATGGTCCTGGAATCGAAAGCGCATCCGGCTCTGCTCAAAGACATGGTGACCACCCCGGCAGGCTGCACCATAGACGGTCTCATGGAGCTGGAAGAAGGCAAGCTTCGTGTCACCCTCATCAAGGCGGTAGTGAAAGCAGCCCAGAGAGCTCACGAGCTCGTGGATTCCTGAGATCTTGAGCGATAGCGAGCACAGGGGCGGATCGAAGCTTCTCAACCACTTTGTCGGCTGGGTTCTCTATCCCATGGGCGACCTGATCGGGCAGCTCATCACCGGTGAATTCTCCATCGTCCGAACCGTCGTCATCATGATCCTGGGAGGCGCTTTCTACCGGATCGAGATCCCGTACTGGTTTCATAAGCTCGAGACTTTTACCGTGAGCGATGAGACCCTGGCGAAACATCCTCTTCTCGAGATGCTCACCACCAGGGTCCAGCACAACTATCTCAACTGGCTCGGCAAGACCCTGGGCGCCACCGCTTATTTCAATCCTCTCTGGATGGCCAGGCACATGCTCTTCATCACCTGCGCCACCACGCCCTTCTCTCAGATCGAATGGGGGAGCACTCTGTTGCACTGCCTGAGAACAGGCTCCATCTCATTTCTCACCAATCTGCCCATCACCTTCGCGGCGAATTATTTCATCCAGGCCCATCTTCCCCTCAAACGCCGCTTTCTGGGAAGCGCCCTTCTGACCATGACTCTGACCATAAAGTACGCCTTAGAGTACAGGATTTTCAGCTAGTGCCCTGCAGCGCTAATGTTGCGCTATTCTTATACAATGATTCGCCGCCAAAGGAAAACTATTCTCCTGACATTTTACCTCGTCCTGATTGTCATGGGACTCTCCTGCTCGCCTGTTTCAGCCGGGCGATCGAGTTACAGAACCTACCTCGAGCTATACCAGAGCGTGCCCGACGACCAGCTGCGTTTACGCCAGCAGAGGCTGGTCTCGCTGATCGCCTTCTTGAAGACTACCGACCGTAAGCGCTTGAAACCAGCGCCAGATCTAAGTGGCCTCTATCACGAGCTCTGGCGCATTCAAGTACTTCGCGGCGACGGTAAAGGCGCGCTTGCCACTTGCAACGATGCTATAAAAAACGGCGATAATCTCGACGAATTCAACAGCGAGCAAACCAAGAACCTGTTCCGCAAAGACAGATGCCAAGCATATCTCGTCTTGCGACAGCCCGACGAAGCTCTTGACGAGCTCGAGACATACAGGCGCAAAAGCGCACGCCCACTAGATCCCGGATACTACGGTTGCAGCGAGGCACACGAGGATTACCTCGAATCATGGGCGCGTTTTCTGAAAGGCGAGAGTCAGCGAGCCATGGAGTTGAGCGAGCGCATCGTTACCAAGGCAAGCATGGAGCAGTGCCTGGAAGCGTCACCTGCCCGCATTCTCAGAAGCAAGATCTATTCATCCCAGGGCAATTTTTCGAAGGCGCTGGACGAAGCGAACAAGGCACTGCGGTTTCCCGCGGACACAGCCTACCAATATACCCAGGAGAAGGCTCGGGCGCTGGTCGTAAGAGCCGTCGCGCAAAATGGGCTGGGTAGATACGACCAGTCCATCTCGGATGCGCAGGAAGCGATCAAGATCAATCCGGAAATTGCTGAAGCATACTGGGCCCTGGCAATGGCTCTAAAGTCGAAGCAAAAGCGAGAGGAAGCGTTGACTGCCAATGACAAAGCTCTCTGCTTGGACTCCGACCTTGCAGAAGCTCAGGCGTTGAGAGCTGAACTGAATAAGCCAGCTGCGGAAGCTCCTTCTCAAGTGTCATCCTCAAGACCGGCAGCCAAAGACAGACCCGCTCCTGTCAAAACCCCCATTAGAGACAAATGGGCGCTGGTCATAGGCATAAGCAAATTCCAGAACGAGGCGCTCAATTTGAAGTTCGCAGATAAGGATGCCCGGGACTTCCGCGACTATCTGATAGAAGAAGGAAACTTCGCCCCCGATCATGTCAAATTGCTCTTGAATGGCGAAGCCACTCGCGAAGCCATTCTCGGAGCTTTGGGCGATGACTGGCTACCACGACTGGTGCTTCCCGACGATCTCGTCGTGATCTATCTCTCGACGCACGGCAGCCCGGCGAGCTATGACGTCAAAGGCGTCAATTATCTTGTGGCCCATGATACCAAGGTCGACTCGCTGTATGCTACGGGCATCGCTCTTCAAGACCTCGTCAGGATAATCAAAGCACGGATCAGCACAAACCGCATCGTCATGATCCTGGACGCCTGCTACAGCGGCTCCGCCGAGGTGACCGGTGGAAAGGGCGTCCTCAGGGTAGGCAATGTCGATACCTCAGCCCTGGCTCAGGGAACCGGACAGATCGTCATCGCTTCCAGCGACATCGACCAGCGTTCCTGGGAGTTCAAAGACAAACCAAATGGCGTCTTTACCTACTATCTGCTCGAATCACTGCGCCTGGCCGGAGAGAAAACAGAACTAATGGAGGCCTTCAACATTATGAAAGAGAAGGTTCAGCAGCAAGTTTTGAGAGAGCGGGGAGAGCTTCAAGTTCCGGTTTTGAGGAGCAAATGGTCCGGTGACGACCTGAAGCTCGCCGCACCACCGAGCAAGCCACGAAAGAGTATTCGCGATGATCAGCATTAGCCGCTCCTCCACCTTCGGTTTATTCATGGCATTGCTTTTTGTGCTGACAGTTTTTCCGCTCGCAGCTCATGATGCCGAAGCAAAGATTAGCCGCCCCGTGCGGCTTCATTACGGCATCTACAAGACGGCTCTCGAGAACGGCATGTTTCCCGATGCCTTGCTCAATCTGGAGACGATCAGGAGCTTCTATCTCGAAACAGGCCCGCGCTATAGAGACAAGCATTTTCCAGTACCGATCGAGTTCTACAGGCAGCTTCTGGAAGCATGCGAGCTTTGTGGCAGGCCCGAACAAGAGATTCAGTTCTGTACCGAGGCTCTCGAGAATATCGGAAAGATCTGCACACCTGAGGGCATTGCGGCAGGTGAGCGTCTTCTCCTTACCAACCGCGCCTGGGCGTTGATCCTTCTCGAGCGTCCGGATGACGCCCTGGCAGAGCTCGATCGTATGAAGAAAAACCAGCTGGCTGCTCCGAAGGCTGGCCTCTTCTCGAATCCGGAAGCGCAATTGATCGCAGCAGCCGCTCTCACTCAAAAGAGACTATACGAGGACGCCAGCAAGAAGCTCGAGGAGCTTGCCAGATTCGTAAGTATCAGTATCGATCCGAAACTGTTCAGCAGAACCTTCGCATGGCGCGCTCGTGTCAATCTTCTCAGGGGTGATTTCACCGCGGCTCTCGCCGACGCAGGTAAGGCGGGCGACATCCCCGGCTCCGATCCTGTTGCGAAACTAGAGCGTGCACGAGCACTGGCTGTGAAGGCACAGATTCAAAACAAACTCAATCGATTCAATCTTGCCGCCAAAGCTGCACAAGACGCGCTCAAAGAGAGTAATTACGTGCCTGAAGCTTATGTCGAGCTTGCTCGAGCGCAAATAGCCATGAGCAATATGCTGGAGGCCCAGGCCACCATGGCATCAGCAGACAAGATCTTCTACCTGAACAATTGCCCGCACCTGGACGAAATCAAAGTCCTGATTGCAACCGCGCTGGCGCAGAAACAGAATCCGCAATCGACCGGTAATCAGACCACGCCAATCACGGCAGGCGGCAACCCGGAAACTCCCAAATCGGCTCCGGGTCCGGCAGAGAGCAGCATCCCACCGGCAACGAGTCTTGGGCAAGATATGAAGTTTCGCGATAAGTGGGCGCTTGTGATCGGCGTCAGCAAATTTAACGATCCATCGCTCGACTTGAAATATGCCGCCAAGGATGCAAGAGACTTTAGTGAGTATCTGATGCGCGAGGCGAACTTCCCGCTTGATCACGTGCGGGTTCTCACAGACGGAGACACTACCAGGGAAAGGATTCTAGAGCATCTTGCGGACAACTGGTTGCCTCGCATGGCGAAGCCAGGCGATCTGGTCGTTCTCTTCATATCCACACACGCCAGCCCGGATACGAAGCAAACGTCGGGATTGAATTACCTTTTCACCAGCGACACCAGACCAAGTCTGGTTCAGGCTACCGGAATAGCATTGCAAGATCTGATTCGCATTCTAAAGACACGAATCCACACAGACAAAGTCGTCATAATTCTTGACGCCTGTCATTCTGGTGGAGCCCAATCACAAGGTTTATCCGGGGCAGGAAAGTCGGACGCCCTGCTTCTGTCAAGCGGCTCCGGAGCGACAGTTCTTGCATCGAGCAGGGACGAGGAAAGGTCCTGGGAGCTCCTGAACAAGGAGAATTCCGCATTCACCCATTATCTCATCGAAGGCTTGCGACAGAGTGGAACTAAGACGACGCTCAAACAAGCATTCGAATATCTGCGGGAGAGAGTGATCGAGAATGTCTTGAACGATCGAGGCGTTATGCAAACTCCACTTCTGGAAGCCAGCAACGGAGGCGAGCACGTAGTGCTCGCCTCGCCGCAAGGAAAAGGCCCGGCTTCTCCCTATTCTGGGTCCGGAAACGAAAGTCCTAATCGCCGATGATAAAATCCTCGATAAAATCCTCTCTATCGGTCGAGGAATCGTTCCCCCGCCTCGGTCCCTCGATTGAGCCAAGCAGCTCCTTCAACTGCGGGTTTCGAGGCTCAAGCTCAAGTGCTCGTTTTGCGTCTTTGAGCGCTTCATCTCTGTCACCCATCATCAAGCGAGCACGCGCTCTCTTCTCGAAGGCGGGTACGAATCGCGAATCCATTTCAATTGCCCGATCGAGCAGCGGTATCGCCCATGAGCCGATTTCGGACCCACGGCTCAGCCTATACTGGACCTTTGCGCACAGACCCTCTGCCGTGCCCATGTAATCTCGATAGCGGACGAGATAGAGCCCGCACACTACGAGCAGGACCAATGAGACAGCGGATCCCAAAATCAGGAGCGATGCCGCCACCTGCGGTGGCTTGCCAGTCCCGGTAGACGGTTCTTGCTCTTGCGAATGCTCACCATTTGCATTCTCTGCCTTCGACCTGCTCAGAACCAGAAACCCAACCATGCCGCACAGGAGGAAAAAAGCGCTGTGTATCAATCCAGGCAATGGATCGAGAGCTCGATACGACTGTAAAACGAAAGCGACCGTAGCGGAAGAAAGCGCTGCCGCCGACACGTAAAACCTCGCGAAATTAGCAACTTTCGAACCTGGAGAAACAACTGCGGCAATCAATAACGAGACAATCAGACCCAGCGAGCCCCAGATCGACACGTATTCGTCACTGGCTCCCATACGGGCGCATATGAAACCTGACAACGCGGCCAGAACCACAAACGAGGCGAGAATCCAGCGGAAAATAGGCATTACCGGTCAACCTCCCGCAGTCGGCCAGGGTCTCAAGCAGAAAAGTTTAGCAACTAACGCCATTGACAGGGAATTAACAAAAAAATTAGTCATACCCGAATCAGGCCCGGACTCAAGACCGGTAGTGATGATAAATCGGCATCCCGGCCAGAAGCAGAACCAGCCCGGTCAATTGATGGGTCCAGTGCACGCAGAAGAAAGCGGTGAAGCCCCAGACCAGCACCGTCACCGATGCCGCCAGCCAGACTGCGAGATTCCCCTGGCGCCCGACGCGAAAAGTGCGCTCCATGCCCGGGTCTGTATAACGGAGACTGACCACGCATACGCCGTAGAGCATGGCGACAAAGGCATACATGAAGCCGAAGGTTTCGCCGAGAAATATATAGGCGTCTGCGAACAATCCGGTTCGGCATGCCAGATTGGCGCCGATTGCGATCAGGCAGAGAGTGGCGAATTGAAACCAGAGAGCATAGCTCGGCACTCCGGAGTCATCAAGGCGAGCGAATCGCTCCGGAAAGAGACGAGTGCCGGCCATGGAATAGCTCACCCGGGTCATGCCCAGAAGCGCCACGAAGGAGCATCCGACGATGGAAGCGATAACACCGGCGGTGAAAATCCCGCCCCATATCGGCCCGGCTATGAAGCCCGCCACCTCGGGGCAGGTCGCCTGGATTTTCGTGCCGGTAACCACCAGGGTGGAGCCGTCGGCGGAAAGCGAGAAGCCTGTCGAGGCGCTGACCAGAAGACACATCCCCACATAGATGGCAGTGACCGTGGCAAGAGTGAGGAGCATAGCCCTGGGCACGACTCTCCGGGCATCGGCGGTCTCCGCCGAGGTACATCCGGACATCTCGATGAAGGAGAAACCGGCCATGGAAAGCATCAGGACCGAGGCGACATTGGCGAGAAAATCGCTGCTCCCGCCCGGGCTCGCCAGAGTCATAAGCCTCTCCGGAGAGGCTTTTCCGGACATCACTACCAGTGCGGCAAAAGCAAGCGCCATGGCGAATTTCATGAAAGTGAAGAAGTTGTTGATCAGCGATGCCCGTCCGATCCGCACCTGATTGAGGGCGGTGGTCACGCCGAAAAGAACGACGATGATGAGCGGTCCGAACCAGAGCGGCGCCGCCGCCGACCCGCCATAAGCAATGGACGCGGCAAGGTTGACCAGACCGTTTGCCATACAGGCGAGACCGGTCATGATCGAGACCCAGAACAGCCAGCCGGTGAGAAATCCCAGGAGCTCTCCCTTACCCGGAACGAGACGCTTCAGAGCGTAGTACTTGTAGATGTAGGGACCGCCAGCCTGGGGGAACATCGAGGAGAGTTCCATGAGAATCAGTGCCAGGGGAAGGGTAGCGATGGCAGCCACGATCCAGGCAGCGACGCAAGCCAGGGTGCCTGCCCGAGCCAACATGGGACCGTGCATGAGCCAGGCCATGGAGCCGATGATCGCACCGACCCCCACCATCCAGGCTCCGAAGCTGGTAATCTCCACGCGCAGGGGAGCGACATCGCCATCGCGCTTGCCGCTGGCTATAACCCCGGCTGAGGCTGCCGACCTTGTCGTCATGGAAGATAATCGCTCCAAATATTGTCTGGATCTGGATCTGGATCTGGATCTGGAAATTCACCTTCCAGCCAGCCCCATAGTCCTACAGCGCCGGACATCGGGCAATGGGAGGATTCCCCTGACAAAGAGATTGGTGATTGAATTGAAAAACTTGCGAATCGAATCGGTCCATGAGATTCCTCAAAATGACTGTGGGATCATCTTTTTTCGCGAAAACTTGATCTGACAGTCATCTCGAATCCGAAAATTGACTGTGGGATCAAGTTTCTCTCGGAAATTATGATCTGACAGTCATATTGCTGTCGTCCGAATTGTTTGTCGAGCAGAGTGCTTAACTCGCTCTCAGACGACTACTTCGCAATCAGAGAGCTTATTGGCGAGCTCTTTCGCACCGCTTTCGGTGACTTCCGTATTGGTCAGAGAGAGCTTCTGAAGGGCAGGCAGATTCTTGATCTTGGCCACACATTCGTCGTCTACATTGGTGTCGTCCAGCCAGAGTTTGCGCAGCCCGGTTAGACCTTCAAGATACTTGAAGACTTCGCTGGTCACCTCGGTGGAAGAGAGATCGAGCTCTTTGAGACCGGTGAGCTTTTTGAGATTGGCAAGCTCCCAGTCCTTAATCTCTGTTTCGCTCAAATCCATGGAGTGAAGCGAATCGGCATCGAATAAAGTGACGAAGGAAAGATCCACAGTTCTCCCTTTGGTGACTTCGAGTTGCACGGGCTTGCCCCGGGGAAGCTCAACCTCGCCTTCGGCGTCGGCGAACCACTCCCAGGCATCGTCATCGTCATCGGACTCGACGAGGAATTCGCCGTAATTTTTCCCGCCCGGAAACTTGATCCATTTGCCGGGCATAGCCACAATCTCGGCCGGCTCGGATCGTGATTTATCTCGCGCTGATTTATCCTGCTCGGATTTATCCTGCTCGGAATGCTCGGACTTTTCTCGCCCGGACTTTTCTTGCTCGGACTTTTCTCGCCCGGACTTTTCTCGCCCGGACTTTTCCTCGCCGCCTTCAATTCGGGCGGTGCTGCTCTCTTTACTCTCCTGGCCTAACTGAGCTTCTCTACCCCGGACGACAGGCTCGCCACCCGCCGCCACCAGCCCGCCTGTGAGGATGGCGGTGACACCGACCTGAAGAAGCAGCCTGGCAAAATCGATCTCGAGACCGGCGTCCGGTCGCTTGGGAATCGGCGGCGCGTAGATAGGCGCATACTCGAGGGGGAGCCCCTTCGGTCCCGCCTCTTTCCAGGGCGGATTGGTGCCCATGTATGCAATTATGAAAACGCCCAGCAGACATGCAAATCGCTGTTTAGTGTTCAAACCGGCGAGCCTCCATTGTCTTCTCGAGTAACCGGACAATCTCCGGTAACCAGCATATTACGGCACCGGAGCACCTTTAGAATGAAACGGGGATCAAGTTCCTACCCCTGATCATGCAATAAAATAGCTCATTCTATACCCGGAGCAGGACCAACGAAATGGCCGACAAATTTACTTATCAAACAGGATTCGGAAACTTTTTCGAGAGCGAGGCTCTGCCCGGAGCCCTTCCAAGGGGGCAGAACTCCCCGCAGAAACCCGCTCTGGGACTCTATGCCGAGCAACTCAGCGGCACCTCTTTCGTGGCCAGCCGGCATGAGAACCTGCGAAGCTGGCTTTATCGCATCCGTCCTTCGGTGATGCACGAGAGCTTTACACAGGTTCAACACAAACTCTTGAAAAGCAGGCCTTTTAATGACATCCAGGCCCCTCCTGATCAACTCCGCTGGAACCCGCTGCCGACTCCGGAGAGCAATCTCGATTTCGTCGAGTCTCTGGTGACAATCGCCGGCAACGGCGATATCGCCAGCGTCAGAGGCTCGGCAGTGCATCTCTATGCCGCCACCGCCTCCATGAAAGATCGCTTTTTCTACAACGCCGACGGGGATCTTCTCATCCTGCCGCAAAAAGGCGCTCTCGAATTGCACACCGAATTCGGTGCTTTGTACATACAGCCGCTGGAGATGGTCGTTATTCCAAGAGGCATAAAGTTCTGCGTCAATCTTCCTGATGGTACCGCTACTGGTTATATCTGCGAAAACTACGGACCTCATCTCAGATTGCCCCAGCTCGGACCGATCGGCTCGAACGGGCTCGCCAATCCCCGGGACTTCGAGGCTCCGGTAGCCGATTTCAGAGACGAGAAAGGCAGCTTCGAGCTCTGTGTCAAGTTTCAGGGCAAGCTCTGGCGCACCAGTCTGAAGCACTGCCCTCTGGACGTGGTGGCCTGGCACGGCAACTACTACCCTTACAAATACGACCTGCGCAAATTCAACGTCATCAATACGGTCAGCAACGATCATCCCGATCCTTCCATATTCACCGTATTGACCTCCCCCTCCGAGATCCCCGGCACCGCCAATCTGGACTTCGTCATCTTCCCACCACGGTGGATGGTGGCGGAGGATACTTTCCGCCCGCCCTACTATCATCGCAATGTCATGAGCGAATATATGGGACTCATAGAAGGCGTCTACGATGCCAAGCAGGGCGGTTTCGTTCCCGGGGGCGGCAGCCTCCACAACTGCATGTCAGCCCACGGACCCGATGCCGAGACTTTCGATAATGCCAGCAACAGCGATCTGAAACCCACCAAGATCGAAAAGACCATGGCATTCATGTTCGAGAGCTCTCTGGTTTATTGCCCGACCAGGTTCGCCCTGGAATCGGATCTGCTGCAGAAAGATTATCTGAGCTGCTGGAGCGGTCTCGAGTCCCACTTCTCAGGAAAAGTAAAAGCCGGCAGCGCAGGCTGAGTGAATTTTCGGTAAAAGCAGCTAAACTGTGGCATAAGAGAATTGACGAGACTAGAAAAGGCTCAGACAGGCACCATGTACAGACCGCCGCCCAAACAAGAAGATTCTTCGAGCAACCGGCTTAAACTCCCATCCGAAACAGGATGCCCCAGCATGTCCAAAGTCAAGTTCATGCTGGACGAGGCCACCAACCGGCGTGGCTGTCTTGTCGAGCTTCCCTGGAGCGCAGGCAGCGCCTCTTTCATTGTCACCTGTCAGTGGGAATCCACGGTAGAGGAGCCGGTCTGGACCCTCTATCAAGATGAGGCAGGCACCTCCAAGGTCGTCTGGACGCAGTCTTTCGCCCCCAGCGATCTGGAATTCATGTACGACATCCTGGTGATGTCGGCGCCCAAAGGCAGCACGTCCACCAAGATGCCCGAGCTCCTCAAGCCGGGTGGTACGGACGAATTCTCCCTCGATGCCCCGGAGCCTTACGAGAGCAACGAAAGCGCCCTGGCGCCCACCGACGAGTTCTCTACAGCCTCCGCTGCTCCCATGCCCCAGTCAGGAGGCTTGATGGGAGGCTCGGCACCGCTTCCTCAACCCCCTGCACCACCCAGCCCTCAGCAGGCACCTCCGGCACAGCCGTCTCAGAGTTATCAGAATCTCGGCGCCGCCCAGTACCCGCCGCCGCCCCCGCAGGGCATGCCGCCGCCGGGCTATCCTCCTCATCAGGGCATGCCACCCGGCTACCCTCCGCCCGGCTACCCGCCCCAGCAGATGCCCCCTGGCTATCCACCTCCGGGCTACCCGCCGCCACAGATGGGGGGCTATCCGCCTCCCGGATATCCGCCGCCCCAGCAGATGCCCCCGGGCTATCCGCCCCCCGGCTATCCGCAGGCTGACCATGTCACGCCCATCCCCCTGGACTATCATCTTCTCGACAAGCGCCCTAATCTTCTTCTCGGCGTGATGCTCAAAGACGCCGGGCTGATAAGCGAGCCGACTCTGGAAGCCGCCCTCAAGCTCCAGGAGATGATCCGGGAAGAGAGAATGTCACCGGACATGGCTCCGGACGTGCTCCGGCGCCTGCACAAGCACGGCGGCAATATCGACCAGCACCTGATGCCCGAAGACACCGCTATGGACAAGAAGTCTCAGAAAGCCCGTCCTCAGCCGGTCAAAGAAGCTCCGAAAAAACCGGACGATAAGAAGCCCGCCGCCGCGCCAGCGCCTTCGGCTGCCTCGCCCTCGCCCACCGGCTCGACCGGCAAGCGTAATCTCAAGCCGGCTTTCGACTTGATTCAAGAAGCAGGGATTCTTTCAGACGACGATATCAAGGATGCTCTCGAGGTACGCAAAAAGCACGGCGGAGACCTGGTCGTGATTCTCGAGGCCGCCAACAAGCTCAATCGCAAGACCGTGGACGCAGCCTTTATATGCCTGCCTCTGATCAGGGAAGGTCTGATGAAGAAAGAGCAGTGCATAATCGCCCTCAACTACTGCAGCCGCATGAGGGTGGGCTTCGATGAGGCTCTTGACGAGATGGGCTGGCAGAATCCCAGAAAGCTTCGCTCGGATCTCCCGCTTTAGCCCGATTCGTTCCCGGGCAGGGCACCGGCCCTTCAAATGGGTATATTTCAATCGACAGAGGTCCCCTCACAAGCGAATTTCATGGCGAAAAAAATCCTCGTAGTCGACCCCGACCCCCAGTTTCGCAAGTTGATAGTCCCGATATTCGAAAGCCGCGGTCACAAGGTGACCCAGGCCGAAACCGGAGAAGCAGGTCTGGACTTTATCAAAGCCGAAGCCCCTGAGCTGGTGCTGGTGGGCGCGCCGCTTCCCGGAATCAGCGCCGAAGTATGGCTCGAGAAAGCAAGAGCGCTCAGCAAGCACGTACCCATCGTCTTTGTAGCCGGCGACAAAGACGAGCTCAACGAGATGAAACCGCGCCTGGGCAAGCTCAATCTCGCCATGATTTCCAGCAAGCCTCTTATACCGTTTGTTTTCGGTGCCCGGGTCGAAAGTGTATTCAACCAGGATCAGGGCTCCGAAGCCCAGAAGAAGAAACTCAAAGATTTCGAGACCATGTTTCTCAACATGGTGACCAAATACGCCAAGGTCCTCCCGGAAAAGCTCAGCGAGGTCGCCCGGGCCGTGGAGGCTGCCAAAGCCGACCCCGGCAACCGGGAGCTCCTGGAAGAAGTCCGTGGTCTGGCTCACAAAATCAAAGGAACCGGCGGCTCCCTTGGATTCAAGCGGGTCGGGGAGCATATGGCTTTCGTCGAGGACACCGCCGTGTCCATGGCGGACAAAGAGGAAGACGAAAGAGCTCATCTCTGGTCCGAGATCGATCGCACCCTTGTTGACGCGCAGCACGACGGCGAAATCGAAGCTCAAGAAGTGATGGAAGCCGTTCAGGGTGCCGAGGACGAAAAGGAAGAAAAGAACGAAAAAGAAGAGACCGGCGAGCACCAGCCTTCCATGGCCAGGATCATGGTGGTGGACGAAGACGAGGAGTTCCTGGGCTTTATCGAGGACCTCGGCAAAGAGAGCCTGGTAGAGATCGTCAGAGCAGTCAACGAGAAAGAGGCTCTTGACAAAGCCGCCCACTTCCCTCTCGATGCAGCCCTTATCAATGTGGTCTCCGATATGCCCGAGGCAGGTTTCAAGCTCGCCCGGGAGCTGCGCAGCCTGCCCGGTTACGACAACCTTCCCCTGGCTTTCATCTCCGGAGACGCCCAGGTCAAAGACCGGGTCGAAGCCGCCCATGCCGGCGCTTCGCTTTATCTCGACAAGCCTTTCAAGCCGGACAGCCTGGACAAAGCCGTTCAGCATCTGGTGGCGATCCGTCAGGGCGGCAGACCCAAGGTCCTGATCACCGATGACGATGAGTTTTTTGCCAACACCGTCGCCCTGGTTCTGCGGAACGAAGGGATGATCGTCAAGACTCTCAATGACCCCAATAAAATCACCGACGTGATGCAGGAGTTTCCGCCGGACATGCTCCTCCTCGACGTGATGATGCCCGGAATCACCGGCTTCGAAGTATGCCGAAGTTTGAGAGAGATCCCTCGCTGGCGCGATCTGCCGATTATTTTTCTGACCGGTCAGACCGGGGTAGAAGCGCGGGTAGAGGCGTTCCGCTGCGGCGGCGACGACTATCTGCCCAAACCAGTGGTCAACGAAGAGCTTCTCACAAGAGTGAAAGTCAGGCTCGATCGCGCTCATCTCCTGCGCGAGCGCTCCGACAAAGACACCATCACCGGCTTGCTCCTGAGACGTGCTTTCTCGGAGCAGCTCTCGGCTATCCTTGCCGAATCGGAGCGGATCAAAACCAATTTCACTATCTGCCTTCTCGATGTCGATCATTTCAAGAAAGTCAACGACACCTATGGTCACCTCTCTGGCGACCGTGTTCTGGCGGAGCTGGGCGCCCTTCTGGGGCGCCGTTTCCGGGTCGACGATCTGAGGGGACGCTGGGGAGGCGAAGAATTCATCCTTGCCTTCCGCCGCGAGCGCAAAGAGATCATGCACAAAGCAGTCGATCGGGTGCTTGCCGAATTCCGGAACATGACCTTCGAGTCGGATGACGGCATCCAGTTCAATTGCAGCTTCAGCGGCGGACTGGCTACTTTCCCCGATGACGGCGAGTCGATCTTCGATCTGGTTCATACAGCCGACCAGCGGCTCTATCTGGCGAAGAAGCTCGGACGCAATCAGGTGGTGGTCACCGGCGAGAACGAAGACTCCAAGACCGAGACCGCCGCGGCCAAGTAGCGAGCACCGCTTATGATACCACTGCCGGACGGGCTCGATGTCACCCTTTGTCCCCGTGCTCCTCAGGCACGTAGGGCGCTATTAGAAGGTTCTTCTCCCCCCGAAGATACTCGAGAAGATCCTGATACGTCTTCCCGTATCTCGCAGGATCCAGTCGAGCCGCCCGGCTGAGATAAGGGCAGGCATCCTTGAATCTCCTGAGCCGCAAGAAAACCACCCCGAGGGCACCATTGGCCTCGACTCTGTCAGGGTCTTTCCTCACCACCGACTTCAGATACGGTATCGCTTTCCGATACTCGCGATAGTGTGCCAGAAAAGTCCCGTATTCGAGAGCAATACTGGAGTCATCCGGACGCAGCTCCAGCAGTGCGCCGAACGCTCTTTTCGCTTCGTCTCGCCTCTCCTGAGCCAGATAGATGTTGCATAAATAGCGATGAACCTCGAAGCTCCTGCGCTTTATGATCACCTCTTCCGCTTGAATAGAAGCACCGCTGGCGGGCGCCTCGATTGCCACTGCCAGCAGAACCGGAATCAGTATCGAAAATCTCAACGAGCCTGTCCGCGGTGCTGCTGGATGATCTGCATGATCTTGTCGTAATTCTCCTCGTTATACTCCATGCGCCCATAGCATCCATGATAGGTCTCGAGCATGCCGTCGATGGGCACGGCGCTCTTGATGAAGAGGATCCACTTGCTTCCGGGCTTCGGCATCATCTTGTCCGGATCGAATTTCCATCCCTTCGGCTTCACGCTCTTCTTCGTCAGATCGTGAAACTCGTATCGAATCGGAACGATCCGGTTTGAGGGAATGTGTGCCTTCAGATAATCAGTGCGCGTATAGATAGCTTTGGGCGGATCGAAATAGGAGACAATTCCATCCGCCTCATAGCCTTTGTATTCCGCAAGAATTATGCCTTCCGACTTGTTGAACGCCCATTCGAGATTGAGAGTAGCACTGGACGTGTCATCCACCTGCCCCTCGGTGACCTTCACCCGCTCTGGAACCTTGAATTCCGGTCGCGCTATCTCAGGCTTGTGAGGCAGTACGACCTTGATATCAGGTAATATGCTCTTTGCCTTCAGAGTCTTGAGCATGTCCTCCACAAGAGATGGCTCGGAAATCTTGCCCAGAGCCAGCTTGAGTAGCGGCTCGGCCTCGTCGTAGCGATTCTGGTGATAGAGACACTGGCCATACTCCAGAGCGAGTTTGTCTTTGTAGCCAGGATTCAGCCGGCAGAGCTCCTCGAGGGCCAGGGCCACCTGGTCCCATTGATTGAGCTTGAGGCTCGATTCATATAAACCGAAATAGAAATCCTCTGTCTTTGGACATAAACCAATGAGTGTCCGGTACTCTCCCTGAGCAAGACCGAAGTCACCTTTGCTCATTGCAGTTGCCGCCGTATTTGCCCTCCTCGTGACCGTGATAGATCCATAGACGCCCACTTGATCCGACTCCATAGCCAGAGCCCCGGGCATGAGACCCAGGATCGTTATCAAACATGCAATTTTTCGCATTCACTCCGCGCCCCCGTTTACGGACATGAACAACCTTGTTTCCTGTACCCGCTGTCAAACCCGGACTCTCAGCCAATCTCCGCCAGCGCAATCAAAATAAACAAAAACGCCGATCACATTTTGTAATCGGCGCTCTCATTGCTGATGGAGTGCGACTTACCAGTCGTCGTCATCCTCCTGTTGTTTTTGCTTCTGCTGCTGAGCTTCGTATTGCTTTTTGGCAGCCTGCTGTTTCTTGAGCATAGCCGCCCGCTGCTTCTCTACAGCCACATACTTGTAGGCGTCCTCGTAGGTCTTCTTGTATTTGTCAGGCTCTTTGCCGGCGGCACGGCGCAGATACTCGACAGCCTCAGTGAATTTCTTGACGCGAAGCATAGTGGTGCCCAGGGCTCCATTGGCATCGGCGCTGCCAGGATCCTGATCGACAGCGATTTTGAGATGCGGGATTGCCGCGCCATAGTCGCCATAGTGAGCCAAGAAGGTACCATACTCGAGCTCCAGTGACGCATCTCGGGGCTTCAAGGCAAGCAGGGCTTTGAACTCATTTGCCGCTTCCGCCTTTCTCTTTTGAGCGAGGTAGATATTACAGAGATATCTGTGCACCTCGATCTTCCGGCGTTTAATAGAAGCCTCATCGAGAGGCGCTGCCGCCGATGCCGACAGCATCGCCAGAGGCGGTGTCAAAAGAGCAACTATCATCGCCAGTGATATCAATCTAATTAACTTCATTGCAAACCTCCGATCTCAGAATCAAATCCAGGCATTCAGACAGGCACTCTAACGAGTCTGACCCTTGTGCTGCTCGATGATCTGCATGATCTTGTCGTAATTGTCTTCGTTAAACTCCATGCGTCCATAAGAGCCGTGATATGTCTCGATCATGCCGTCGATGGGGACGGCGCTGTTGATGAAGAGAATCCACTTGCTCCCGGGCTTGGGCATCTTGTCTTTATCGAACTTCCAGCCGTCCGGCTTCTTCTCGCCGATCTTCTCATGAAACTCGAAGCGAATCGGAACGGAGCGGTTGAGGGGAACATGACCTTTGAGAAAGTCGGTGCGCACGAAGTTGGCGCGGGGCGGATCGAAGAAAGAGATCATCCCATCCGACTCGTAACTCTTGAACTCGGCAACGATAATGCTCTCGGACTGGGTGAAAGCGTTCTCCAGAGTGAGACCGTATTTTGAGCGGTGAGCGTGAACAGACTCGGGGTCCACGACGTTACGATCGGGCATCACGAATTTCTCAGGCTCTTTGTACTCAAAGACCTTGCCGATGACCTTCTCGTGCTTGATGATGCTTTTCGTCATCAGGGTCTTGAGCTTGTCTTCCACGAGAGACGGCTCGTTGATCTTTGTCAGCGCTTTCTTGAGAAGGGGCTCGGCTTCGTCATAACGGTTCTGGTGATAGAGACAGATTCCGTATTCGAGGTCGAGCTTGTCTTTATAAGTCGGATCGATCTTGAAGAGCTCCTCCAGGGCCAGAGCCACCTGGTCCCACTGATTGAGCCTGACGCTCGATTCATATAAGCCGAAATAGAAGTCCTCGGTCTTCGGGCTCAATCCGATAAGAGTTCGGTATTCGCCCTGTGCCATACCATAGTCACCTTTTTTCATGGCGGTGGCAGCCGTGTGGGCTCGTCTCGATACGGTAATCGAGCCGTACATGCCGACATCGTCTGACTCCATAGCCGCCATTGCAAGCGGTGCAAGGGCACCCATGAGGGACATTGCCACGGGCACAACCAGGATCCCTGGTATGCCACGCTTGAGCCCGAAGCGACGCTGCCTCGGATTATCTTTCTCGGACCTAATCATCTCTAGTCTGCTCCTTCCCAAGCCCTGGAATCGGGAGTGATCTATTAATACTCTATACTGCCATTTTCCACGAATCGGCAGTCACCTGACACCCTTGACGACAATCCAGGCCGATTTGTTGCAGAATTATGCGAAAGTCTCAGCCGCCGGTCTCATCTTCGGCGTCCCGGTCCCGGAAGCCGCCCCCGCCTAAGCCGCTGCTACCGGCGAATACCCGGTTTTTCTGGGCGGCGATGTCATCCTCGGAAGGAACTGCGGTCAGGACCGCTTCCAGGGCTCGCAGGCAGATCCCGAGATCGCAGACATAATTGCGAGGCTCGAAGAAATCCCGACTGGTACCCGGCTCGAACCAGTCAGGCTGCTCGGTAACGCTCTCCACGCAGCCCAGAGCGAAAGTGTCAGCGACACCGAGAACCATGGCATAGGGAAGGACCCTGCCGAAAAGTCCGTTGTCTTTGCGCAGGGCGTCCTGAACCGTGTGGTTTTTATCAGCCGTACCTGCCGCTCTGAGAAATGCCAGGATCTCTTTCAGAGCCTCGCATCCTTTTTTCGTTCTGGCCGGCATCGCCGGAGCAAAAAGGAATGAGACCCCCGCCGCCAGGCAGAACCCGATCCCCCAGGGGCTGAGGATAGAGGCGCCGGTGGTCAGATAAGTGACCGGCTCCCCCACGGTCAGGGTGAGGACCCCCAGAAAGAGAAGGAAACAGGCCAGGCTCTGATAGACCATCCGGACCACGTCGGGATTGTCCCGGAAATAGCCGCCATTGACCATGCTCTCGTTGATTTCCCGGCGCAGAGCAGGAATCAGGCGGAAAAACTTGTACTTGAGATCGGTATCCGCCACCCGATAAGCACCATCGACCCATTTCGCATCGGCGAAGATACCGTCCAGAAAGAGCTTCTCGAAAGAAGTCAGAGGTCGGGAGCCTTCTCCGGGCTCGGTTTTGATCAGCTCATAGCCGGACCTGTCGAAGCCGCCGACGGAGCTTGGCTCTACGACCTGCCTGATCTTGAGATGACCTTGGCCGGCAAGACCCACCACTGTGGCAATGATGTCCTCGAGATCGCACTTCTCGTCTACGAGAGTCCCGACCTGAGCCGGGGCCAGATCGAACCGCGGTGAGAATGTCTCCGAATAGCGGTCCTCGACGCCGGTGATCGCTACCGGATCCCGCCCGAAATGCCAGTAGACCGCCGCAAGCATCAGGCCCATGGCAAGGGGGAAAGCAACAGAAGGCCACCATTTCCCTGCGAAGAAGAGGAAGTCGTCCAGGGGCCCCGGAGCCGGCAGGGTCTTCTGGGGAAGACCGATGAATATAGTGAAGTTCTCCCCTGGCTGAATGCCCTCCGCCAGAAATCTGATCGACCGGCCGTGGGAGTCCTCTTGCGGCGCTGCGACCGGGGTCTGGTCTGCTCCGGTATCGGAACGCCCGAGCTCGGCGCTTCGTCTGATGCTGCTCTCCTCAATGCCGGCAGGCAGAACTATCGAGGCGCGTGCCCGCTCGATGGTCACCGGCCAGTCAGCGCCGGTGACATCCCAGGTAATCTCCGGAACGCCCTCGAAAAACTTGACTGCCTTTCTGGCACGATAACGCAATTGGAAAAAATGCTTGCCCGAGAGGCGCAGCTCAGGCGAGCCGATTCGCAAGATCAGGTTGTTTCCCTGGAATGTCGCTCGCCAGGGCAGATGCGATCCATTCTCATCCACCACCGAAAGGACCCGGATCGCTACGTCATAGCGCTCCGAATTGCGGTTGTAGACCACCGGTATAGCGCGCAGGATGCTGTGACTCTCGCCGCCCTGGAAATCATAGTCGATAGTCTCGGTGATATCGAGACTGCGATCTCGATTGATCTTGATGACACTGTCGAAGTTGTGGATCACCTGGCAGTGTGCCGCTTCCGGGAGGAAGCCCGCGGTCAGGACCAGGGTGAGAACCAGAAAGATGAAAGAGAAAACGAATCGTAATTGCATTTCCGAATTATAGTTGATGGGTTATATTCGAATAGCCATGGAAATGATAGATGTCATAATCCTTGTTGCTTTCCTGGCTCACGCGATAAGCGCTGGTTTTCGCGCCAAAGACCAGGCCGGTCAGGATCTCGAAGAATATTTTCTCGCCGGGCGCAGCCTCAAGGGCTGGCAGGCCGGGCTCAGCATGGCCGCCACTCAGTTTGCCGCCGACACCCCCTTGCTGGTCACCGGACTGATAGCCACAGCAGGAATTTTTTCGCTCTGGCGCATGTGGATCTATGCGGTGGCATTTCTTCTCATGGGTTTCGTTTTGGCACCATGCTGGCGTCGCTCAGGCGTGATCACCGATGCCGAGCTTACTGAGATCCGCTATGGCGACAAACCGGCGGCCTTCCTGCGCGGGATCAAGGCTCTCTACGCCGGTACCCTGCTCAACTGTGTCGGTCTGGCCATCGTCTTGCTGGCAGCAACACGAATTGCCGAGCCTTTTCTCTTCTGGGATCAGTGGCTTCCCGGCCCGATCTTTCAATTTTTCGAGATGATCGTGAAAGCCATGGGGGCTCCTCTTACCGTCGAGGTCGGCAACCAGTCCGAGATCTGGATCAGGTCCACGAACAATTTCATATCGATCCTGGTGATTGCCCTGACCAGCACGCTCTATTCCACCACCGGCGGTTTGCGCAGCGTGGTCGCCACCGACGTGGTGCAATTCGCTCTCGGACTGGCAGGCTCGGTGGTCTATGCCGCAGTGATCATCGCCACTGCCGGCGGGCTCCCCAGCATGATCTCCCGGCTCTCGGAAGGCATGACCCTCGGTGGTCCGGGCGGTATCACTTTCTCTCAGGTCGTAGCCTTCACGCCATCCCAGGCCAAAGACGCCACCATGACCATTCTCGCCGTCATGGGTCTGCAATGGCTCTTGCAGATGAATGCCGACGGCAGCGGCTATCTGGCCCAGAGAACCATGGCCTGCCGTTCGGACCGGGACGCCAAGCAAGCTGCCCTGGTCTTCGTCGTCGCCCAGGTTCTGCTCCGGGGTCTCACCTGGCTTCCCATCGCTCTCGGGCTCCTGGTGATCTTTCCGCCGGATCCCTCCCTGCCGGTGGACCTCGCCCGGGCCGAAAGAGAGACGACTTTCGTCCGTGGAATCGTGGAGCTCCTCCCACCGGGAGCCAGGGGACTGATGATGGTGGGCATGCTCGCCGCCCTGGCCTCGACCATAGACACCCATCTGAACTGGGGCTCTTCCTACTGGACCAACGATATATTCAAGCGTTTCTTCTGCAAGTCTGTTTTGAAGAGAGAGCCTTCCGGACATGCCCTGGTCTGGGTGGCCAGGTGCTCGAATATCATCATTCTCTCTCTGGCCATCTTCGTCATGACCAGGCTGACATCCATCCAGGACGCCTGGAAGCAGAGCCTGCTCTTCGGCGCCGGCATCGGCGTCGTGCTTCTGGGCCGCTGGCTGTGGTGGCGGATCAATGTCTGGGGAGAGATATCATGCCTGCTCGTATCGCTTTTCATGGTACCGGTCCTGATGCTCTACGCCTCCGGTCTGCAAGAGACCCTGCAGATCCTCATCCTGGCAGGCACCGCCGGAGCGGTTTGCTTTCTGGTCTCCCTCACCACGCCGCCCGAGGATATGGAGAGGCTGGCGGCATTCTACAAACGAGTCAGACCGCCAGGATTCTGGGGACCAGTGGCTTTGCACGCCGGCGAAGAGCCGCAGCAGTCCCGGGACAGCCTCGTGCGAGCCGGGAGCGCCACGGTGCTGGCGGCCTTCTCGATCTTCTGCCTGCTTACCGGTATAGGCTCCTGGGTGTGCCAGAGCCCGCCTCCCAGGTGGTTCCCCTTCAGAGAGGTCTGGATCGCCCTGCTCCTGATACTGCCTGTGGTGCTGACTCCGATATGGTGGCGCCTGGGCTTCAAGGAAGACCCGCATCTAGAGAAGACTACTTCAGAGCTTTGAGCTTGGCTTCCACATCGGCGGCGAGAGCGCCTTTCTTGCTGAATCTCAATGACTCGAGATAGCGCTCCAGCATATCCCGGTAGTCGTTCTTATCTACCTTGGGATTGTTCTCCATGAGCCCGGAGGCTGTTCTGTAGACCTGAGCCGCCTCCTCGAAACGCTTCTCTTTCATGAGTATCCGCCCCATATTGCCCAGGGTGATGGCGACCGCCGGATAGTCGGTGCCATAAGCGCGGATGAAGAGCTTCTGGGCTTTGCGTAGAAGCGGCAGGGCCTGGATATACATTTCTTTGGCTTCGTAGACAGCCGCCAGATTGTTGAGGATGATGGCTGTGCGAGCCTCCTGGCCGCTATATGCCTCCACCTGGCTGAGAGCGGTGAGAAGCATCTGCTCGGCCTGATCATAGCGCTCATCTTGTAGAGCCTTCATGCCCTCTTTCATGTTCTGGTCCATGTCCCGGGTGGAGTAATCCACTTCCTCGGTTTGAGGAGCTTCGCTTGCCTGCGGGCTGGCTGGCGCCGCCGCCTTCTTCGGATTGCAACCAGTGATGGTGCCCAGAGCGAACAGGAGCAGCAGTGCTGAGATACAGAGTTTGTTGACCGGCATGGGGCAATATTACATTAAATTCCCTAAAAAGGAAGTCAATAGACGTATACTTTTCACTCTTTTCAAATGGTGCGCTATGGGTAACAAGACGAGATCGGATCTGGGACGAGCGATCCCGGCAATGCTTCTGATTCTGGTCGCGGCAATTTTTCTGGCAGCGGCTTTTCTCAATCCCAGGTTCGCGGTCCTGGCCGGCCCTTACGATCCTCCGCCGATGCCCGAGCCCACTCCGCCTCCTGCGCCGGTTGTCATACCGACCCCTGTCTTCACTCCGCCGGTGGTGGTGCCCACCGACGTCGAGTCGACCCTGCCAACCTTCCCCGGCAATTACCCGGCGAACAGCGCTTTCACTCAGTCCTTCCTTGCTCTCAACGGCATTCAGCAGGTGAGCGACTCCAGCTTTCCTAAAGAGTCCGAGCTCCAGGGCTCCACCACCGGTATCGCAGTCAAGAAGACCAAGGGTACCGTTTACAACCAGATAAACGATTTTGTCGGACGGCTCGAGAAAGGCGAGATTCTCGTGTCTGTGAAAAAGCCCTCCAAGACGGCAATCATCCAGACGGTATATGGAAACATCGCCTGCAGCGCCAATGGCGACATGCTGATTAAGCTCGTGGATGGCGTCTTGAGAGTGATGAATATGGACGGCCGGGGTCAGACCATCATGGCCCAGCTCGATAAGGGACCCTTCGCCGGCCCCGCCGATCCCACTGTCGCGGTCGCTCCGGGCTTCGAGCTGGTGGCGGGCGACGACAAGCTCACCCGGACCGACATGAGGCCCAGGGACGGTATCAAGCGGCGCCACTACAAATTGCTCGAGAACGGGCATATGGGCATCTGCGAGTTCTCGGTGGAAAGCGCACTCAGCGCCAGCGATGTGATCGCCGAGTTGAGACAGAGCGCCAGCGGCACTAAGGAAAGACGCATACTCGGCGACATGTCCAAGATGGCAGCCGTTCTCAATCATATGAACGGCACCCAGGGCTTCAAAGTCGGCGAGTAAGAGCCTGCGTCAGTCATCAGCATGATTGCCTATTCAGCCATCGTAGCCGTACTGCTCACCGTCATCATCTTTCTGACTTTCAACAAGGCTCTCTCCTGCTACTTCGTAGCCGACGACTTCTGGCATCTACCAATGCTCTACCGCGTCTTCCACGGAGAGCCTGTGCTCTTGTGGAAAAACTTCTGGTCGCCCTGGATCGGCGCCGAGAGCTTTTATCTCTTCTACCGGCCTTTCACCGAGCTCAGCCTGGCGCTGGACTACTTCCTGCACGAAGGGCAAGCTCGGGGGTATCACCTGAGCAATCTCCTCTATCACAGCCTCAACTCATTTCTGGTTTTCCTGCTCGCCAGAAAGCTCCTGGCCGGATTCGTTCCAGGAGAGAAGGAAGAGAGACTGATACCATTCATGATATCGCTCCTCTTCGCCGTTCACCCTGTCAATGTCGAGCCTGTTTGCTGGATCCTCGCTCGTGCGGACTTGCTGGGAGCCAGTCTCTATCTTCTCACTCTCATCATGATCCTCTGGGATATGGAGGACGGTGGCAGATTGAAGAAAGCAGCCGCCCTGATTCTCATGGCTGCTGCAATGCTCAGCAAAGAAGCCTGTGTAACGCTACCGGCGGTGGTGACCATGCTCTATATTGCAGGCAGCAGCGGAGACCTGAAATCAGCGGCGAAGGAAGCCCTGACGAAATCCGCCTGGATGTGGGCGATGCTGGGAGCCTACCTGATCGCCAGAGCTCTGGCGCTGGGCACCGCGGTCGGTGGATATGTGGGAGCCATAGGCTCCCTGCTCAATCAGTCGATCCCCGTGCGGGTGCTGGTCCCCTCCACGGTCTGGAAACTCCTCCATCCTTTCAATGTGGAGATCGTGAGGCAAGGCGATCCCCTGGAGATCTGCCTGCGGATCGTCTATGCGGTCACCGGTATCCTGCTTGCTGTCAATGTTATGAAAGGAGGCGATGAATTGAGAAAGCGATCCCGCCTCCTGATCTTCCTGGCCGCCCTCACCGCCGCCCTTACGGCAGTCAATCTCCCGGTCTGGTACATAAGCAGCAATATGACCGGCAGTCGCATCGTCTATCTCATTCTTCCGGCGGTGCTCGCAATCTCGGTCACATCTCTCTATCCCCCTGCCCGAGCGAGCCGCATGCAAAAACTCCTGACTATAGCTGCCAGCCTGACTCTGCTCTCGGCAGCAACGATTTTTGCCGCCACCAGCGCCCGCAACCTGGAAGCCTGGGTGGAGGCAGGCCGGCAGGGGAGAGCCGTCGCCTCGGGGCTGGCCGGGGCGCTTGCGGTCTGCCCGCCCGGCCGGAAGGTGGCCGTGGTCAATGTGCCGGCCAGCATCAAGGGCGTGCCGATCTTTTTCGACTCCGGCTATATTCCGGCCATGGTCGAGCCGCCTTTCACAGCAAAGGACAGCTCGAAGCGCATCGTCTGCCTGGACGGCTCCCCTCTGGTGCCACCACAATTGAATGCCAGCCTCCTCAGAAGCGCCAGCGCCGATCCGGACCTCAAAGTCGTTTACTGGAATCGTTACCGGGAGCGATTCGAGGACCTCCCTGATTTTCCGTATCATGATCCTGTCGATCTGCCTGTGAAGAACGCCGGAAGATTCGCCTCGGTGCTGCCTCTCGATCCCCACGATATGAGCGGGATTTTCCAGAACCACGAGCCGGGTGAGGAGATCGAGAGCGCCTTTCTCAATCCCGGTCGCGCCCTGGGAGCACCCGGCTCAATGGCGATCGATCTGACGATCACCAATCTTCTTCCTGAGTTTCCTGGTGAAGAGGCGGAGGAGTCGAGCCGTTTCGAGCGGAGCAGCAGCCTCGACGACGTGCCCTATTATATGGGCTTCTCGCCCCGAGCTCCCTTCGCCACGGTCACTTTCGGCGCCCGGCAGACCAGGGAGCGCTTCCGGCAAAGCCCCATCACGATCATGCTGAGAGAGCGGTCCGGAAGCGGTCTCTACCGGCTCTTCCTGAGCGAGTACAAGCAATGGCTTTTCACCGAGCATGATGGCGTCCTGCGAATCGATCTGCCCGCCCGACGCTACCGCCTGGAGCGCGCCAGCCTGGTGGATACCCGCGGCACTATCCCGACGCTATCCATGCACTCGCCCTTCGCGTACGGACAGGATATAGCTATGGATTATGACGTCTCTTCGATAAAGGGGGCAGGCAAAGCGATTTTCGAGCTGTCCCGTCCTTACTTCCGCTTCGAGCAGTATGCCGGGACTTTCAGGAGCGTCAGGCGAAACAGGCTGGCCATGAAGACCTGGGAAAGCGAAGCTCTCGCAGGCAAGGTGACCCTGCCCGGCAAGCTCTTCAGCGATTCCCGTGCTTTCTATCAGTTGAGGGTAGCAGCGATAGAAAAGGGAGAGCAGGGCGAGATAAGAGGCACCTTCAGCGATCCTGTCACTTTCAGGCTGCCGTCAGACTCCGTTCAGTAAGGCATGCTTTCCGGACGATCCCAGTCCGTGATCCCGGGCTTCCTGATGCAGCCTGCGGACGCTTGCATTCATCAGAAAAGTGAGACCTTCCACCGCATCTCTTTTGCTGTCGGCGAAGTAATCGACATAGTCAGGCACCGGTATCGCCTCTCCGACATTGACCAGGGCCCGGGGCATGCCGGGGTTGTGATAAGCGATTCCCACCGGGACGATCTTCAGGGGAAGACCTTTTTCTGCCGCCACCAGCGCGATTCTGGCAGTGGCTTTCTTGAAGGGATGAACGATTCCGTCATAAAAAACATTGCCTTCAGGAAAGACCACCACCGGCTCGTCTCTCTCGAGCTGGCGGAGACAGTGCCCGACCAGGTCGAGCCTGGGGCTGGCGGGAAAGGCGCCCACGCTTCTCACGGCAGCGCCCTGTAGACCTTTCATCTCGTTGGGGGAGACCATATAGTTGGAGCGTCGATCCAGGAGGTTCTGGACCATGGGGCCGTCCCAGCGAGAGCTGTGGTTGGCGACGAGGATGAAAGGCTCCGCCGAAGGCAGGTTCTCCCGGCCGATGATTTTCAACGATACGAAGTGAGCAGCCAGGATCAGCTTGTTCACTGAATTCCAGAATTGATAGCCGACCAGGGTTTTACCATCTTCGGGCAGGGCACGCATCGGTCTTTCCTCCATGAATTCCTGAATTTGCAACCTATCGCCACTCTATCGCTGCTGATCGAGGCTCAGTAACCTTTCCCCACAGTTCGCCGACTGATGGAGCCGGCTCTTTTCAAGGGCTACTAAAGGCTCTTTGGTAGTAAGATCTATAGCTATGTCGTCCAAATCCACCAGCAAATCCAGCCGGAAAAAGAGCACCGCCAGAGATTGCGCCCATATGCCTGAGGCGGGCGACATCGAGACTTTCATGCGTGAGGCCATCAACGAGGCGCGCAATGGCATGGAAGAAGGCGGCATTCCCATCGGCTCGGTCCTCGTCCGCCAAGGCAAGATCGTCGGTCGGGGTCACAATCGCCGCATCCAGTTCGGGGATCCCACCGCTCATGCCGAGATCGATTGTCTGAGAGCAGCCGGAAGACAGAAGACCTATAAAAATACGATTTTATTTTCGACGCTCATGCCCTGCGCGATGTGTGCCGGAGCAGCCATCCAGTTCGGGGTACCGATCGTCGTAGCCGGCGAGGACAGAACGTTTCCGAGCTCGAGGAAGCTCATGGAAGAGGCCGGAATAAGAGTCCTGGATCTCGATCTCGATGAATGTTTCCAGATGCTGGCTGAATTCGCCAAAGAAAGGCCCAGCTTGTGGAACGAAGATATAGGGCTGGAGCCGGGCGACGACTGATTACATAAAAAAATCGTGTCAAGGCCTCAACGAAAATGCCGATTAGTGCTACTTTAGAACCAAGTGGACTACTGAGGAGTAGCTATGAAAGGTTCTTCGACAAAGACGAAAGAAACGACCGGCGCCGGCAAGAAAGCCAAAAAGCCAGGCCTGTCGATGCTTTCCACATGTCCCACCAACCAGGCAGGCTGGTGCGCTTATCCTTTTTCTCCCGAGCAACTCGAAAAACGCATGCGCGCCAAAGCAAAGCTCAACGAGATTGAAGAGCTGAAGCGCAAAAAGCCCGGCAACAAATAAGCTCTATTCTTCCGACTCTGTCGCTTCGATCCTGGTGACACTGACCAGATCGAAGACGAAGATTATGCCGTCACCCTCGCGACCGGTTCCCACCGCATCGTAGACGAGCTTGACCACGCGATCGAGATCGTCATCCTCCACGGCGATCTCGACTTTGGCCTTTTCGGTGAGAATGCCCACCATCTCGACATCGGCGGCCTTGAACTCGCGTCCGAATCCCTGGGCTTTCAAGACCGTGAGACCGGGCACATTCGCTTTGCGCAACATGCTTGCCAGTCGGGTAACGGATTTGGGACGGATGACAGCAGATATCAGCTTCATCCCTATATAGTACTAAAATTCGAAAGCGCTAAGCAGCTTTCGGGCGGCCGGGCTTCCAGGTAAGCTCGCAGACGCCGTTCTGGCAGGCAACGGGCTCGCTTTCACTGGCTGTCTGGCTGACCGATTGACCGGTATTCTCGAGCAGGATATTGTCATCTGCAAAATTAACTTTGGCTTCCATGTCCGGGTTTCCTTCAAAATAGCGGAGAAATTGTCGATTACAGTGTCCATGATAAGAACTGGCCGGATGTTTGACGATTGGGGAAAATCCCCGCCCCTGCGTAGTTCCCGCATAATCTGCCTGTTTCTGGCGACATTTAATCTATTCTTGCCAGCTTCTCTGCCTACTTTCCTTCCGCCGGCCCTGGCTCGCACTCTCGAGGCTGGAATCCAGCATGTGGAGCTGATGCCCTCGGTGAGCGACGATCTCAGACCCGGATCCGTATATCGGGGCGGTCTCGCTCAGGATCAGGCTTCCAATTACTGGGTGAAGATTCCGGACTGGATGGCGGGCACCTGGCAGATGAAAGAAGAAACCACGGTTCACAGACACGACTTCAAGACCGGCAAGACCTCTACCAATCCCATAAGGTTCAAGGCTGTGCACAAATTCGCCTACGGCATGCAGAAAGACCGGATGGGAGGGATCTGGCACTATGTCGGAACTCCCTATACATCGCGCACCAGACTGGCATATCTGGACGAGTATCACCTGGTCAAGAGCAAGGAATTCGTAGAGGGAGTCACCGACCGGGTGGAATTCCGGAGCACCGTCACGGCTCTCAGAGTCGATCCTTCGAACCGCAAGATTAAAAAGACCTACCAGCAGGAGGGCATCACCATCTACAGGCCTGTCCCGGGTTCTATGGACACCATCGAGCTTTTCGGATCGACCCGATCTTTCGACCAGGACGGCAGACCGGAGCTCGAAAATAACAACCAGGCGAGGGTCAGGCGCCGGGCACCCTTCGAGCCGGTGGACAGCAAGGATGGCGCCGATCTGAAAGCGCTTTTCCGGGCTTTCCTGATCGAGTCGGGCCGCTCTAATTTGTTGCCTGATTGATGCCTGACTGAGCTTTCTATTTCTTCTTTTTCAGATCCCGGGCGCGCTGCTTGAGCTCCTGGGCTTTTTCTTTCTGCCCGGCAGCCTTGAGGGTGTCGGCGAAGTCCTCGATATACATCACCAGTTCCGGGCTGTCCTTGCCGAGCCGACGCTCCTGCAATAGCAAAATCCGCTCCCGGATGGGCAGAGCTTCCTCGCTCTTGCCTTTGGAGACATAGAGCTCGGCGACCTCCGCCAGGCTCTGAATCATTCCCGGGTGCTCGGGATCCTCGAGACTCTCGGTGATCTTGAGAGATCGATCGATACAGGGCCTGGCATCCTCGAATCGATCATCGTCTATATACAGAGCTGCCAGATTGTTGAGGGTCTTGGCCACACCGGGGTGGTTGGCGCCGTAAGCTTTCTCGTCGATGGTCAGAGAGCGCTTGAGCAGCGGCTCCGCTGCTTTGAAATCGCCCCGGGCATCATAGAGCTCAGCCAGATTATTGAGCACCGCCGAGAGTCCGGTGTCCCGGCTCTTGTCCTCGGAGACCTTTTCCTGAATGATCAGGGAGCGCTTGAGCAGAGGCTCGGCCCGGTCATACTCTTCTTTGTCCATATAGAGGCCGGCAAGGTTGTTGAGAGAATTGGCCACATCCACATGAAACTCTCCGAACTTCTTTTCTCTGATGGCGAGAGCCGTGCTCAGCATCTTCTCGGCCTTCTTGTAGTCGCCCATCAAATCATAGACCTCGGCGAGGTTGTTCATTGTGGTGGCAACCAGCTCATGGTCTTCACCAAGAGCTTTCTTCCTGATGCCGAGAAGACGGGTAAAAAGATCCCGGGCTTCCGGGAGCTTGTCCTCGCTCAGACAAAGCAGACCGAGATTGTGCAGCCCGTCGGCTATCTTGATGTTATCGCTGCCGAATTTCTTTTCCCGGAGCTTGAGAGAACGCTGGAGCAGAGGCTCCGACTTCACGAAATCGCCTTCTTTGTAATAGATGAGAGCAAGATTGTCGAGACTGCGAAAGAGCCTGTCATCAGATTCGCCGAACTGCTCGGCATCGCCCAGGGCTTTCTTGAGCAGGCTCTCGGCTTTCGGAAAGTCGCCGTCGTTGTAGGCGGAAAGCGCCTCATCGGTTGATTTGCGCCAGTCGTCGGCCTGGCTCAGAGCAGGCAGTGGAGCAAGCACCATATACAGTGAAAGAGCGGTGACCAGGGCTGTTCTTTTGACCATTCGTGAGTCCTCTACTTCTTGGCAGGCTTGTAAGGTTGAAACGAAAGAAATGGCTTGCTTTCCCACAGGGCAGTCGAAATCGTGAGCGGTCCGGCAGGTTCGAGATCCAGCCTGATTCCCGGTCCGACTTCATGAAATGCTTCGATGGTGGAGCCGGCGATCCAGGACCAGTCAACAGAGCAGACTGCCTCATGGAGATCCGGAAGGCTGTCTCCGTCCACTACTCTCCATGCCACCCTGAAAGAAGCCTGATTGCCGCTGGCCTCGAAAATGATGCCTCGGTCCCCGGAAAGCCTGACGGCGAAATTCTCGAGACTGCTGGCCGCTCCTTCGATGCGGCTGCCCAGGCATGTATCCAGTAATTGTTTGCTCATCGCCACATTATACTTCCATAGTTCCAGTATGATCGGGCGATATGAGCGCGGAAATTACAGACGTTGTCATAGTCGGAGCCGGGGCTGCCGGTCTTATGTGCGCCATGCAGGCGGCCGGGAGAGGCCGCAAAGTAATGGTCCTGGATCACAGCGACACGCTCGGGAAGAAGATTCTCATCTCCGGCGGCGGACGCTGCAATTTCACCAATCTATATTGCGAGCCCGATTGTTTCGTGTCGAGCAATCGGCATTTCGCCAAGTCGGCCCTCTCCCGCTATACATGCGGAGACTTCATCGAGCTCGTAGAGAAGAATCGTATCCGGTATCACGAGAAAAAGCTCGGTCAACTTTTTTGCGACGACTCTGCCAGCCGGATTGTCGACATGCTGGAGAATGAGTGCCTGGATGCCGGCGCCAGAATCGTCCTGAACTGCCGGATTAAGTCCATCGCCAGGTTTGCCGGCGGTGAAAGACAGGAGCCCGACTTCAGTGTAAATTCGCGATCGGATAGCATCCTCGAATTGCCGGACCGAATTCTAGAACCGACCATGTACCTGGTGAGCACCAGCCGTGGCGCCTTCGCCTGCCGTTCTCTGGTGATCGCCACCGGCGGTCTCTCTGTGCCGAAGGTAGGCGCCACAGGGCTGGGATACAGCATCGCCGAACACTATGGACTGGCCATCGAAGAGACCGCTCCGGCCCTGGACGGTTTCGTTTTCAGCCGCAAAGATATGAGGACTTATGACAATCTCTATGGTATCGCTGTCGATGCCCTGGTAAGTGTCGACTCGGTGAGTTTCCGGGAGAATATCCTCTTCACCCACAAAGGTCTGAGCGGCCCGGCGAGCCTGCAGGCCTCCCTCTACTGGCGGCCCGGCGAAAAGCTCTCCATTGATTTCTGTCCGGACATACTCGATCCTGGAGAGAGCCTCAGACGGATGCGCGGCGAAGGCGAGCGCAAGAACATCAAGAATGTCCTGAGCCAGTGGTTGCCTGCTCGTTTCGGTCATAAGCTCGCCGGGGTCCTGGCTCTGGATGAGTCGGAGCCCCTTGCTCAGATGAGCAATCGCAATATCGATCTTCTCTGCCAGGAGCTCAAGACATTCACCATCGAACCGGTATCGACCGTGGGCTACGTGAAGGCCGAGGTCACCCGGGGTGGTGTCAGTACCGCGGAGCTGAGCTCCAGCTCCATGGCAGCCAAAAAAGCTCCGGGTCTCTTCTTCATCGGTGAGGTGGTGGATGTGACCGGCAGACTGGGAGGCTTCAATTTCCAGTGGGCCTGGTCGTCGGGCTATGCCGCCGGTCAGGCTGTTTGAGCAGTCAAAAAACTCTGGTGCCTGCCAGATCTCCCAGGGCTTCCACGATCTCGCCTCGCTCTTCCACAGGACTCGTCAGGGCTCGGTCGAGGATCCAGGAGGTGGAAGGTGTCGCCTGATAGCCGATCATTCTGAGCTTGCTCAACACCTCTTCGAAGGGGAGATCATTGTGCCCCTGCTCGGCTATACCCCGGCTCATGAGAAAGGCCATCAGGAATCCCGCCAGCTCGGGCTCCCTGAGAGTAGCACCTTCGCTCTCGGGCACCGACAGGAGCCATGCCGGTGCCTGCTTGATCAGGTCCTGGAGCGCTTCGGTGTCGGCGCTCAGATTCACTCGCTGTGAAAAGGGCAGAGGATTGCGCAGCCCTCCGGCTGATACCGGGTCCTGTTCGAGAGCAAGACCAGTCCTCGCCGCCATGGCAAGAAGAGGGTCGGCATTCTCGGAGGAGACGCTGGTCAGGGCTGCCATCTCGCTCTCACCGATTCGGCCCGTGGTGATCAGATTGACACAGGCAGCGTAACGCACGAAGGAGTCGGAGTCGCTTTGTATTACTCCAGAGATGAATGGCATGATTCGCTCCGAATCGGTGTCCGCCACTACCCCCAGAGAAGAAAGACAGGCAGTCCTGACATTGGTATCAGTTGCTGAGGATGCCACCCGCATGAGAGCCTCTCTGAAAGCCTGATTGCTCCGTGCCGGAGCGGCCAGCGCGAGGGCCGCCAGACGGCGGCCGGGGGCATCGCTTCCGCTCTCGAGAAAAGAAACCAGCTTCGATGCGCTCCGGGCATCCAGGGTGGAAGGGGTTCCGGAGCGAACCAGTAGTAGCGCGAGATTGTTCATGATCTTGAAAGCTGCCGGATCATTAGCAGAGAGCCGCCCCACCAGCTCGTCGGCACCGGGTTTGCCGAGAAGCGAGAGGGTCTCCGCCGCTCTCCTGTACTGTCCTCCTCGTTTGGTGCTCAGCACCAGATCGCATAGAGGACCGGCCGAATAAGAATTGAGCTTCACAAGAACCGCGGCTACGGCATGGCGAACCAGCTCGTAGTCGCTGTCTACATGTTTGAGCATGGTCGGGATCACTTTCGGTCCGCGGGATGCGATTACCCCCACCATCTCGTCCGCGAGCCTCTTTGCCTCGGCAGCTCTCAATTCGAGCTGCGCTTCGCTAATCTCCCCGGCACCGCCTCTCTCTCCCGATTCCACCGCAGCCCGCTCGAGAAAAGCCATCATCGAGTCGAGATTGTTCATGTCTGCAGGAGGCAGAGTCCATGTAAGCCTGCTGTTATCGCCTGCCTCCGAATCGCCATCAGAGACCGGTGGAGAGCTCAGACCGGTGTATGCAACCGCCAGCACGCCGGCAACCACCAGTACCGCCCCGCAGGCCACCAGAGCCTTGCGCAAACCCTTGCGAACTGAAGGGGTCATTTCTGCTTTGAAACCGGCTTTGATTCTGGTCTTGTTTGCCCTTCTCGGCCGTGAGCCGGCAAGGATCAGCTCCAGGTCTTCTTTGAGCTCCGCCATGCTCTGATAGCGATCGTCAGGATTCTTTTCCAGACACTTGAGCACCACTGCCAGAAGATCCCTGCTCACCCCCAGAGCCGGAGCAAAGGGACGGGGCTCGTTATTGACATGACACATCAGAGTCTTGATCGGATTGTCTGTTCGAAAGGGCGGCGCCCCGGAGAGGGACTCGTACATGACACAGCCCAGAGAATATATATCCGAGCGGCTATCGGGCTTCTCGCCCCGGCACTGCTCCGGGCTCATATACTCGGGACTGCCGAGAATCTGCTGGTCTTGAGTAAGTCCCTGGGTGGTGGCTCCGGAAGCGGTCTTGAATGAGAACCGGGCGATGCCGAAATCAAGGACTTTGACGAAATCGCTGACACCGTCTTCTCGCACCAGGAGAATATTGCCAGGCTTGAGATCCCGGTGCACCACTTTCTGATCGTGGGCATACTGGACCGCATCGCAAATCTGTATAAAGATAGCCAGAGCCCGGCTCTGATCAAGCTTGACCTCGAAGCTGAGGAGATCCGCCAGACTCTTGCCGGCATAGTAATCCATGAGCAGGTAAGGCTGCTTGCCGTCCTCGGTGACTTTCATGCCGTATACCGAGACCAGGTTTGGATGGCTGAGTCCCACGGCGCCGGTGGCCTCGCTCTCGAAACGCTTGAGGGTGGCTTTGTCCTCCAGGAGCTCGGGCCTGATCGCCTTGACAGCAAAATGTTTCCCCAGGCTCCGGTCCCGCACCTTGAAGACCCTGCCCATACCGCCCTCACCCAGGAGGTCCATGAATTCGTAGTTTTCGTCCAGCCTCAGGCCATACTGCTGGAACGGATCTTCCTGTAGCTGCTCTGGCTTCTCTTCCGAATTCGGGTCGCAGTCGAGCTCCGGCTCGTGCTCGAGCCTCAACTCCGGCCTCTTCCACTTCTCATCTCCAGGAGAGCCCAATACCCAACTCCTCATCTCGACGGGCACTCTCCATTTTGTTTTACCCAGGAGAGCAGTGGATCCGGCTTTCTATTTAATGAACAATTAGCTCTTAGTAAAGCCTTTTCAGAGCCTCGTGTGATAATCTGAGAAAGCCGTAAGGGCGCCGCACACGAGTCACTTTGTGGGGATTTGTTCACATGGAAGTAGCCCGCCGACTGAAGTCTATTCCTCCGTATGTTTTCGCCGAGATCGGCAAGAAAGCCGATGAGCTCGCCAAGACCGGCGTCGACATCATCAATCTGGGCATCGGCGCCCCCGACCAGCCGACCCCCAGACATATCGTCGATGCCATGCACGAAGCCATCGAGAAGCCGATCAATCACAAGTATCCGCCTTTCGGAGGCACCCCCGAGTATAAAGAAGCCGCTGCAAAGTGGTGCAACGAGCGTTTCAAGATCAATATCGATCCGGCCACCGAGGTGACTTCCCTCATCGGTGGCAAAGAGGGACTGCACAATCTCATATTCGCTTATGTTGACGCCGGCGATGTCGCCCTCATCCCCGACCCGGCCTATCCGGTCTACCAGACCTCGACTATTCTTTCGGGCGGGACTCCTCACTATATGCCGCTTCTGCCCGAGAATAACTTCCTCCCGGATTTCGATGCGATACCGGATTCGGTAGCAGCCAAAGCCAAGATCATGCTGCTCAACTATCCGAACAACCCCACTGCCGCCGTGGCGGACCTGGCTTTCTTCGAGAAAGCAGTTGCCTACTGCAAAAAGCACGACATCCTGCTCTGCCACGATCTCGCCTATTCGGAGATGACTTTCGACGGCTACAAAGCGCCCTCGATCTTCCAGGTCAAAGACGCCAAGAGCATCGCCATAGAGCTACATACCCTCTCCAAGACTTTCAATATGACCGGCTGGCGAATAGGCTTCGCCATCGGCAATCAGGAAGCCGTGAAGAATCTCGGCAAGATCAAGTCCAATATCGACACCGATGTTTTCCGGGCAGTCCAGATGGCTGCCATCGCCGGCTTCGAAGGACCTCGCGATCAGATCGAGCGCTGCAACGAGCTCTATGTCGAGCGCCGCGATCTGGCGGTGGAACGTCTCGAGGAGCTCGGTTGGTCCGTCAAGCCCAATAAGGCCACTTTCTACATGTGGCTGCCCGTACCCAAGGGCATGACCTCCCAGGAATTCAGCTCGCACATGCTCAATGTTGCTGGTATTGTCGTCCCCCCTGGTGACGCTTACGGACCGTCCGGGGAAGGCTATTTCCGAATCTCGCTCTGCTGCAGCAAAGAGCGCCTGGCCGAAGCTTTCGATCGCATGGCCAAGCACTCGATCTCCTTCGAGATGGGCAAAGCAAAAGTCTAGGCCCGTTCAAGAGGCTCGCCATGGTTCAGGACCAGCAAGGGCAATCCAAGTCAACAAGAGTCTTGCCGTCATCGCCCTCGATGCAGGTCGTTCATCAAATGCTTGCCGAGGCCCTGGAAGAGCTCAACGACCGGGTTGAAGTCACATGGAAGTCGCCGGATCCCAGCGGTCAGGCTATATTCACCCTCACCGTCCAATCGGACCCGGTCGGACGCGACCCCAACTGGCAGCTCTTCCAGACCAGCGGCGGGACCTCGAGCTGTCTCTGGAAATATGCCAGTTGCGACACCCTCCTGGTATTCAACCGGGTGGTGGCATCCTGCGGCGAAGCGATTTCGGCAGCCCATCTCACTGCTCCCCAGGGAGCGGCCGGGGAGGAGAGCGAATTCTACTACCAGCCCCGGAGCAAGAAGTCCCAGAAGAAGACCGTGCCTCTTCCCGTGCTGGCCAACCAGACAGCTCTGGCCAAGCGCAATACCGTCCTCAACGGCGAGCTGGCTTTCATCCAGATCTCGGCTCTCTTGCAATCCATACAACTCGCCAAGATGACCGGACGCCTCCAGGTGGACGGAAGAGACGGCGCTGCCGAGGTGTTCTTCGTCGACGGCAGACCGGTGCACTGCACCACCCCTGATGGCACCGGCAACGAGAGCATCTATGAGCTGATTACCTGGCAGGAGGGAAAGTTCTTTTTCCAGCCCCAGGTCGTCACCCAGAAACGCACAGTCTCGGAGACCCTGGACAGCCTGGTGATCCAGGGCGTGCAGCTCCTGGACAAGCTCAATCTCATGCGCAACTCCGGATTCAGGGAAGATGCGGTCCTGGCCAAGACCAACGAGGCCATCTCCGGCGTCGACCTGGAGACCATGCTCTCGGTGGGCGAGCCCCAGCTCCTCGAGGTGCAGAGACAGATCTATCACGCCATCGACGGCAACACGGCTTTCGAGGATCTGGCAGTCGCTCTCAATCTGCCCCGCAGCCAGTGGGTACCTGCCCTGAGCCACCTTTTCCGCTGCCGCCTGATCGGCCTGCTCAGCGATGTCAGACGGGGATCCACGGGCAAACCGGCTCTGATTCCGAAAACTGTCGACAGCGCTGCCGTGCAGGCAGTGATGATGAGTCTGCGCCGGCCCGACACTGGCATGTTCAACTATCCGGCCTTTCTCTATTTCCTGGAGCAGGAATACTTCCGCGCTCACCGCGCCGGCACACCACTGTCGGTGATCATCTTCGAGATGCGGGTAAAGACCGGTGTCAAAGAATTGATCAGAGAGCCGCTTCCCACCTCGGCTCTCAACGAGTCGGTTCTCAGAATCACCACCACCAAGAGACACAACGACCTGCTCGCTCACTACGAAGGCTTCGACTATGCGCTCCTCTGCCCGGACACCAAGGGCGAAGGCGCCAGGATCTTCGCCAACCGCATCGTCCAGGCCCTCAACCGCGAACCCCTGAGCAACACTGTCAAGCCCGGCGCTCTCTGCCTGTCCTTCGGCATAGCCTGCATCCCGGAAGACTTCCTGGAACTCGGCTTTCTTCTCTCGGCCGCGGAGTCCGCCCGCAATCACTCGGTGGAGACCGAGACCGAAATCGTGCTCTACCGCGATCTGGGCTGATCGCACCCGTGCCGCTCGGACCCGTGCTCCTGAGCCGATTTCACCTGATCTGATCGAACCCGTGCCCCTGAGACGATCCCACCTGCTCTGCTCGGACCCGTGATCCTGAGCCGATTCCACCTGATACTAAGGAGAGTGACACTAAGGAAAGCTCCGCAAGGTGCCTGATAGCATAGAAAGTGATAGTAAGGAGAACGGTCCGGCCCAGGTGACCGTTCTCACACTTTGTCTTCGAAAGAAACTGGCACTTATTGGGTCGGGAAGGATCTTCCTGGTGTGAATACGAGAGACTGGGAAGACCCTTCCCCGTTTAGCCGATTTCCGGCCCCCAACTGCCACTCGCTTCTATACCGGTCATTTGCTTTTTGGACATGGGCATTAATATATTTGCTATTTTAGATAAGACCACGGAGATATCAGATTTTGCCATCACGAGCTTTGCCGCCCATCAAATCCTGGCAGAGATTTCTGAAAGAGCTGGCCCTCAGACTCGATTCTCCGGCCGGCACTCTATCCGGTCTGGTTTATTCTCTGGCTCTGGAATATCTGAGAGTGCACGGTCTGGCCGGTCTTTATGGCGAAGAGCCACTGGAGGCAAGTAAAAGACTGCATCACTCTCTCTGTCTCTTTGCCGGCGAGAGTTTTGCAGTATCCCTGTCGGAGCCGCAATCCTCCGATCGACTAATTCTGGACGCCCTCCGGAAGCGGCTCGCCAAAGGGGATCTCGCAAGCCTTTTCGAGACACCGGCGATTCTCGGTGACAGTCTCGAGATCCTGCAACAGAACGAGCGTCGGGAATCCCTGAGAACGATCCAGAAAGCCGACAAGAACCTGGGACTTTCGGAGCTGGTGGCTTTCACCAGGGTCTATACACCATCCTTCGTGGTGGACTTCCTGACGGACCGAACCCTGGCCAATCGCGATCCCCTCTCGGTGAGCGTCCTGGATCCGGCTTGCGGCAGTGGTCATTTCCTGGTGGCAGCTCTCGATGCGATTCTAAAAAGGACTGACCCCCGGAGACTCGAGAAAAATCTGACCGGTCTTCTCGCCGAAAGGATCGCCGGCGCCGACATCGATGCCGAAGCCTTATCGATCACGGCTCTCTGCCTGCTGCTCCACGCCAACCGATACGGGCTCGCAATCGAGGACGGAATCAGAGCGGGGGCTCTACAGCTGGTCGACCTGGAGAGCACCGACATGCTAGGCTCCCTGCACCGGGGCTTCCCTGACGGATGCCCCCTGGCGAGAAAGTATGACGTGGTCCTCACCAATCCGCCTTATATCGGCAGGAAGCTCATGAGCCGGGACCTCAAAGCCAGGCTCAAAGAAGAGTTCGCCGGCGCCCACAGCGATCTGAGCGCTGCTTTTATCTATCGCTGCCTGGACTTCCTGTCCGAAGGCGGCTCCCTGGCGGCGATAACCCAGGCTTCGATTATTTCGCTTCCCACCTACGGAAAGCTTCGCCGCCACCTGCTCACAGACTATTCCATCGAGAGCGTCGTCGATGCCGGTCCCGGGCTTTTTCCCCTGCGAAGCGGCGAGAAAATCAATAGCGCCCTTCTGATAATCAAACGCGAAATCAATGAAACCGGAAGACCCGTAGAGTTTATCGATATCCGGGACGCCTCGGATAGACCCGCCGCCCTTGCCAGGGCCGCTTCGGGCAGGGATCCGGAGAGAGTCTTTCTGGTCAGCAGAAAGAATCTCGATTCCCTCGACACGAAAGGTTTCGCCTACCGCCTGCCGGCGGAAATGCTTGAGTTCGCCGGCTCTGCTGAGAGACTGGACGATATCTTCGAGATCAGGCAGGGTCTTGCCACCACGGACAATTCTCGATTCGTGCGCAATATCTGGGAGGTCGATCCCGGCGAGCTCAACCGGATATGGTTCCCTTATGCCAAGGGCACCGGTCAGGATCGCTGGTACGCACCGGTACTGCATGTGGTGGACTGGCAGAACCAGGGGGAGCGGATCAAGCAGTCGGTGGCGACTCGCTATCCGTACCTGGGTGGCAAGGTCAACTGGGTAGTGAAGAACGAGTCCTTCTATTTCAGGAAAGGTCTCTGCTTCTCCTTCGTCAACAGTCGCGGCATAGCAGTACGCAAACTTCCACCGGGCTGCATCTTCGATGTGTCGGCTTCGGCGATTTTCTGCCGGGGAAAGGACGACGACGAAAACCAGGAAGACTATCTGATCGGCTATCTGAACTCATCGATCATTATGGGTCTCCTGCGCTCTCTCAATCCCACCATCAATTATCAGGTCGGGGATCTGCGGCGCCTGCCTGTGGTGGATGGAGACAGGACGCAAAGACTGACCGTGGCGGAAAGCGCCCGAGTCTGCGTCGAGGCGAGAAAAGAGCTGGTTGCTCTCACTGTGCCAGAGTCGCACTTTCTGAAGGAGCATGTTTCAGAGAATCAGCATCACAACTGCTTCACTGAAAGCGCCAGGCAACGCCGGGTGAGACTGGAAGGATCACTGGAGAAGCTCCAGCGTAATGAGAGAAGAATAGACGAGACTGTTTTCGCCATCATCGAGAAGAGCAGGAGCTGGAGCCGTGAAGGCGCCGCCAGGGTCGAATCCTGGCTCGAGGGAGGAGAGAGCCGCAAGAGCCAGGAGATTCCGGAGCCGGAAGAATTTCTTACCGGAATCCTCCTTGCCGACCTGGTGGGCGGAGCTCCTTATCAAAAGAAAAACAGTGCACTTTATCGTCTGGCTCTCGTCAAAAAGGACTCTGGGAAGTTCGCGCCATTTCTGGAGCTGGATCAGGGCGACTGCTCGTATATCCGGGAGCTCACCGGAAAGAGCCCGGAGGCTCTGCTAAAAGGTACCCTGAAAAAAAGGACGAGCAGGCTATTCAAAGAAAGCTTCGAGCTGTTGATCAAAGAGGAGACCAGCTAGGTGGAGCTCCTGAGAGTGATTCTATTCAAGCTGGTCTTGCCCCTTCTGCTCTCGGGTCTGATTCTCTGCAGCCTGCGTTATTGCGTGCAGCCCATTACCATAAGCACGAATTCGATGACACCCACTCTTCTCGAAGGAGACCGGGTGATTATCGAGCGCCTTTACAAAATCCTGGGAAAGAAGATCGGCCGTTATGACCTGATCGCCCTGGTACCGCCTTTCGTAGACGGGCATCCCGTCAGGAGAAGCGCGTCGCCCCTGGCGATTCTCGGCAATCTCACCGGTCTGCCTGGTCTGCCCCAGGACCCTCTCTTCGTCAGGCGAGTAGTGGCTCTGCCCGGCGAGACTGTCGCTTTCAAAGCCGGCCATGGTGTCTATATCAACGATCATCTTCTGGAGGAGACCGCCTTCGCTGCTGCCAGACCAGCTTTCGACCTGCTCTGCCGGAGCGACATAAGTATCATTAGAGAGGGTGAGAGAAAGTCCCTCTTTCCCGACGACAGCGGACCGATTGTCGTGCCCGCCGGCTCCTACTTCGTGCTTCCGGACAACCGGAACAATTTCGAGGGCAGCGAGAGCTGGGGTCTCATCGACCAGAACGATATCGTCGGCAGAGTCTCACACAGCTACGGACAGTTCTATCTACATCCGATCAAAGCGCCGGCTGCGGTTTTCGCCAGCGAGAAAGTCGGTCTCAATGACAGAGGCGTCCATGCCCTGGAGGAAGGCGACTATACCAGGGCGATCAGTCTTTTCAACGAGGCTCTCGCCATCGATCCGGACTATCAGATCGCCCGGGACAACCTGAGTATCGCCTACAACAATTATGCAGTGGAGCTCAAAGACAAGCCAGAGGCAGCCATAGACAAGCTGCACAAAGCCCTATATATAGATCCTGAAAATGCCCTGACCAGAAACAACCTCAATAAGATGATCGAGATCTCCGGTCGCGACCCCGGGGACTTCCAGGTGCGCCTCGAGATGGGGGACCGGGCCTACATGGAGAATCATCGCCTGGATGCCCTGGTCGAGTACAGAGAAGCGGAGCGGCTCAAACAGGACCCGGCCCTGGGCGACAAGATTCGCGGTCTCGAGACAAGCGAGAGAAATCTTTTCCCGCGCGAGCTCACTGCCGCTCCGGCCAAACCCTGATGGGCTTTGCCGGCTTTTATACACGTTTTCGCGGATACAAATCCGCTGATGCGCGCCTCTGCCCGGAGAGCTAGTATTGAATTGTAAGCCCTGGGGCTGACCGCAGAAATCAGTAGAATCGCCCGTTTTCAATGGTCAAATGGAACGACTGTTGGAGGAGTAGACATGCTCAGAAATATCGCCAACCAGGAAGAGATGGAAAATCGTCGCCAGTTTCCCAAGAACAATTTCTTCTGCTACAAATGGCGCGTGGTGGATAATTTCAACCGCTCCATCGACAGACAGATGTTCCAGCTGGCGGTTCACGGAGCCGACAATCATCGCTCCCTGATGAACCACAAAATGCTCCAGATCCACAAGTCCCGTTATTCCGGCTCCCGGCGCGACCTGGTCATGAGCCTCGCCCATGATGCCATGGACTTCCTTACCAATCGGCGGATCGAGCAATCCAATTCATCCAAAGAGCAGATCCGCTATTGCTCCGCCATGCTCAACCAGATGGAGCACACTTTCAATCTTCTTCTTTCTTTCGCCACCGAGCTCAACACTATCCTGGGTCTCTCAGAGCTTTTCATAACCGCCACCGAGCCGGATATGGAAATCAAGGACAAGACCAAGGAGACAGTCCTGAGCTTCGCCCAGGCACGTTTCTCCACCTCCTATTACAGTCTGGTGGTGGAAGGTCGCCGGGAGAGAATCAATTTCTATCTCATCCCCGCCGACGAGCTCATCTCCCTGGAAGATGTCTGTCTGCAATACCAGTCCATCGCGCGCTGGAATGCCGTAATCAACGAGGACGGCTCGGTAGACTGGACCACCGAAGGCTTCAGCATCACCAGCGACGTGCACGAGGTCTTCTGCATCCAGCTTCTCGGCCAGCTGATTGAAAAGACCAAGGACAGAATCGCCCCGAAAGAGAAAGAAGAGAAGGCGAAAGCTCAGTTCTCCTTTGTCGAGCCCGATCCCTGGACCCAGACAGTCAAGCTCTCCAACGAAGATACCGAAGCGGATTCAACAACAACAAAGCCGGCCAGCCAACCTTCCGATGAATGGCGCATCATCGACGGCGTTCCGGCCAACCCCCTGGAAGATGGCAGCGGCATCTTCGCCCTCGAAGCACCGGTGGAATTTCAGGTCAATAAGACCAAGAAGCAATCCCGCCGGAAGAGACGGAAAAAATCCCGCCGCTAGAGCTTTCCTACGCCAGACACAACAAGCAGGAGCTGCCCGCGAAAGCGGGCAGCTTCCGTAGTACTCATATGAGCTAAGATAGATCGTAAGCCGTCCCTGCTCGCGAACTTACCATGGCATCCAAGAAAGTCCTCTTCGTGGACGATGATCCCGACATACGCAAAATCGCCCGGCTGGCTCTCACTTCCCTGGGCGATTTCGAGGTGGTTCTGGCTTCTTCCGGTCCGGAGGCGGTGAAGGCGGTGGGGGATCACACCCCGGACCTGGTGATCCTCGACAGTCGCATGCCTGCCATGGACGGCATGGTCGCCTACGAGAAGATAAGAGACAGGGCGCCTTCGGTGCCGATAATAATCGCCGCAGCCCGGATAAGCGATCAGGACCGCAGACAGTTCGAGAAGATGGGGGCGAAAGGATTTATTTCGAAGCCTTTCAATCCCATAACCTTTCCAGCCGAGCTGGAGAAGCTTCTCAACGGCAGGCGCTGAATCTCCGCTATTCTGGGCATAAATGACAGGGAGCCCGAAACTAGAACATATCTGGAGTTTGCCATGGATTTCGGCGAGAACTTGCTTTCCAAAACCGGTCTCTTCCGCGTTGCCAAAGAAAAACCGGTCAGACCGGTGACCAGCATCTGGCTGGTGATTATCGGCAGCATGACGATTCTATTCTCACTGCTCATCGTCTATGCGGTCTACATCAACAATTTCGTCGCCGCCGGTTGCTCGGCGTCCGCAGCAATCCTTGTGATGTGGTGCGGTGTGGCTTTTCTATGGCACTCGGTCAAACAGCTCAATGCCAAGATCAGCGCTCTCACCGAGCTGGTCAAGAGAAACAATGACACCGACAGCCTGACCCTCCACTGAAGGCTCAAAACCGCTGGCGCACAGTCTCCACATCGTTCTTGACCCAGGTATAGCCGGGTTTTACGTCGCTGGCAGCCATATAGTCAGCCTCGAAGCTCACCTGCTGTCTCTGGGATCCGCCGGGAAAGGTCAGACCGGGATTGCCGGAAAGAGCCTCGATCTCACCGATAAGGGTGCGGTCGAAGGAGCGGGAGCCCGAGCTTCTGAGCACATCGATGGAGATAGTGCGGTTGCGGGTAACTGTCACTCTCAGGGTGGCTTTTCCGGGCTCGTCCGCCACCCGGCTCCAGTTCTCGTAAATGGTCTTGCTCAATTGCTGGTGCCAGCGATCCCAGGCCAGCTTCAGCTCGCGCTCGCTGGCCTCGGCACCCAGATCGAAACCTCTGGGAGTATCGAACTGAGCCGGGCTGGCTACGCCAAGCCGTGCGTCATCTCTCGAGGCCAGGGCAGTCAGAGGAGCGAAGGCGCTGGTGTCTACCAGACCGGTACCGGAAGCCAGAGGGGTCCGGGCTATACGGCGCGGAGGCGCCACTGGAGGCATGCTATCGCCTGTGTCCTGCACGGCACCCGACACCGGGCGCGCCAGCCTCATTAGCGAATCGGATTTAGACACGCCCCCTTGAAGGGTCTGGGCGAAAGAAGCGCTAACCGTATATGGTGCAGACAGGATCGAAAGGGCGACGACGCTATTTAAGAATCTGCGGTTCATTTTAACGGACTCCTGTTACCGACCCGACATATAGCCGAGCAGACCACCCATGATCGCTCCCTGGAGAGCACCGCTCTTGATACTACGACTGGTTTGAGCGCTCATCAGGGCTCCAGCCGCCGCCCCCACCGCTCCGCCGGCCACGGCTCTCTTGAGCCTGGAGCCCAGTCCGGAAGGACCGAGCTTGAGACCGCCGTTCTTTTCGGCAGAAGAGCTGAAAGGTGTGATCTCGCCTACCGGCTGGGTCGCCGGAGCAGGCTCGTAAGCCACCGCCGGTGCCGACACCGGACTGGCTGACGGCGAAGAGGCCGGCGAAGAACCGGAATTCAGGTCAGCCAGGGCATTGCGATAAACCGTGCTGGATGGGTCGATTGCCTGGGCCCGGGCAAAAGCATCACGGGCTCTGGCGAGGTCGCCGCTACCACGATAGGCCTGTCCCAGGGCATACTGCACATCGGGATCGCCGGGAGCCTGGGCGGCTACTCCTTCGAGCCTGGCGGCGGCCCCCCGGTAATCGCCTTTCTTGTACAGGCCGGAGGCATCGGCAACCGCCTGCCTGAGCCGGTCTGTTCTAGCCTTATCGGCTCTGTCCCGCTCGACTTGCTGTCTTTCGGCGATGCGCTCGCGCTCGGCGCTAGCGAGATCCGAGCGCAGGGAAGAGACGGTGGCTTTGAGCTCGCTGTCACCGGGATTGAGAGAGCTGGCCCGCTCGTAATAGCGGAGAGCTTCAGTCTTATTGCCCTTGCTCTCGGCGATCACGCCCAGGTTGAAATTGGCGTCGGCGCTATTCGGGTCTTCTCTGAGAACGTCCTTGAAGCCTCGCTCGGCTTCATCGATACGGCCCGAGGTATAAGCGAGCATCGCCTGCTCGAGCCTATCGGAAGAACCATTTGACGAACCGCCAAAAGACTCGTCAATGGTCCGGGGAGCCTCTCTAACCTCCATCCCGGAATCGAACGAACCGGCCAGGGGAGGCATCAAATAAGAGCTCCGGGCGCCTCCCACCACCTGCTCGATCCTGGCGATCCTGGCGGCGCTCTCGCCGCTGCTCCTTTGACCGAAGAGATTGATTTCGACAGCCTCGAGGCGGGACTCAGTGGTACCGGTTCTGGTACTACCAAACAGCATCGTCTCGGCGCTGGCGAGCTGGCTCGTCTGGCTTACCGAAAGCGGCGTCGCAGCAAGAGTCAGGGGAGTCGAAAAAGACAGGGCCATGAAAAGTGCGACTGATTTTCTGGTAAAGCTGGACTTCATCTGCGTTGACCCCGGACACTGAAATTTGAACTGCCACACAAGTGAAGACGCCTCGAGACCGGTTTTGTTCCGGTCTATTGATTCAAAAGACAGGTGTTGATCTAAAAGATAGTGCTTCGTCGCGCGTGGACGAAACGCTTGAGCAGAGGAGCCGGTCGGAAGCGCTCGCCATAGAGCTCGAATGCCTGACTGGTAAGCTCGAGACAGTGGGCGAGCCCGATCTCCTCGGCGATGGCGAAGGGACCCCGGCGCATGCCCAGACCCGCCATCAAAGCCGGGTCGATATCCAGCGGCGAGCAGATGCGCTCCTGCATCACCAGGAAGGCCTCGTTGATCATGGGCAGGAATAGATGGACGGGATCGAGCTTGCACTTGCTTTTGCTCTTGCCTTTTTTCTTCACGATAAGCTCCTCTATCCTGGGATTCGGCCCGGTCTTCTTGCCGCTCTGAGGATCATATATATAGAACCCCCGGCCGGTCTTTCTACCCAGGAGATTCTCATCCACCATTTTCGCCAGGATGGAGGGGACGGCATAGCGAACACCGTACTCCTGATGGTTGTAGCTGGCCACCGCCAGTCCGATGTCGGCGCCGTTCATGTCCCTGAGAGCCAGGGGACCTATGGGAACCACGAAATCCACAGCCGCGGCGTCGATAGTCTCGATGTCCGCCAGTCCATCCTCGAGGCAGAAAAGGGATTCGTTCATATAACGACCCAGGAGCCGGTTGACCAGAAAGGACGGGCATTCTTCCACGCGCACAGCGAGCTTGCCCAGAGAGCGACCCAGAGACAGTGCTGTCTCCACTGTATCTTCAGAGGTCTCGAGACCGGGAATCACTTCCACCAGCTTCATCAGATGGGCCGGGTTGAAAAAATGCAGTCCCACGACCTTGTCCGGTCTCAACGTGAAGGCGCCGATCTGGGTAATCGAAAGACTGCTGGTGTTGGTGGCGAGAATGGCATTGAGATGGCAGTGCTCGTCCAGGGCCTCGAATACGGCTTTCTTGATCTCCAGGGTCTCGGGAACCGCCTCGATCACCAGATCGATATCGGTGAAGTCGGTCCAGGACAGCGAAGTAGTGAGCCGCTCCATCTCCGTGCCTATGGTCTGCGCATCGACACCTTTGCTCTCCCGCTTCTTCTGAATTCTGTCGATATTGGACATCCCCTTGGCAAGCAACTCTTCATCAGCTTCTTTGAGGAGCACCTGATAGCCGTTACTGAGAAGCGACACCACGATTGATGCCCCCATTGTTCCGGCGCCGACCACTCCGACACTGCTGACTTCCATGTTTACCTCGGTCTCTCAATAGTAAGCATCAATAACTTATTACAGAGCACTTAAGCTAAAAAATACTTGACAACAATACAATTAGCCTCTCGAAAAATAAAGATTTCTGGTATAAGGCAAACCCTGATAGTCAAGAACTGCTGGGCTTTTCGCCGCTTTGCCCCGCTCTTGCTGGCATTGCGCCGGCTAGAATTAATGGCTTGACAACTCGATTTTCATTAGAAACCTCTGGACCTTTCGTAATCTTTCGTTAAAATATTGACTAAGGTTAAGAAACACATCCGTCTGCTGCAATTAGTGTTTTTCTTCGGTGTCCCTGGACAGGCCTCGTGCCGGGAGGCGGTCATGTTCGCATACGTTCTTATCGCATTCGAGCTGCTTCTACTTTCATTTGTATATTGGTTCGTTTTCGTCAGAGAGCCCAAACCTTACAAGGTCAAAGAAAGCCTCTGGGGAAGATACGGCGAATCGGCTCCGGCCTTCACCGTATCCAGTATCACCAGCGATTCGTCCTTCGCCGAGTTGCCTCGCAATCTCGTCAGGCGGCCCAGGCACCAGAACGAATCATCGAGCGCCCGCGCCACCAGGCATGGTGGACGAGGAATCCGCTCGGACCTCAAGAATGGCTGGGTATATGCCGAGAGCAAGCGTATCGGTCTCTTTGCCAGTCTGCTCGCCGCCATCGGCCAGCAACTGACTCTCTGGAGCGATCGACTCTCCTGACATGAGCGAGACAGCAACCTTGAAAGCTTCGAAGCCGGGCTCCAGCAGCCCGGCTTTTAGCATGAAGCAATGTCAATATGTCACTATGAGCGCATGACACAGTTCATCTCCCTGAAAGGTCTGAAAAAACATTTCCCCATCCGCAAGGGCTTCTTCAACCGCCAGGTCGGAGCGGTTCGGGCCCTGGACGGCGTCGACCTCGATGTCAAGGAAGGTGAGACCCTGGGACTGGTTGGGGAGTCCGGCTGCGGCAAGTCCACCCTGGGCCGGGTGATGCTTCGCCTCCTGCCGGCCACCGGCGGCAGCTTCAGCTTCGCCGGCAAAGAGGTGCTCACCTGCTCCGAGAAGGAGATGAAAAAGCTCCGCCGGGACCTCCAGATTGTTTTTCAAAACCCTTATGCCAGCCTCGATCCGCGGATGACGGTGGAAAAAATTATCGCCGAACCCCTGGAGGTGCATCGTACTGCCTCAGGTCAGGCCCTCAAGGATAAGGTCCTGGAGCTCATGGACCTGGTCGGTCTTGCAAGGGAGATGTCCCAGAGATATCCCCACGAATTCTCCGGCGGTCAGAGACAGAGGATCGGTATCGCCCGGGCTCTCGCCCTGCGCCCCCGGGTGATCGTCGCCGACGAGCCGGTATCGGCCCTGGATGTCAGCGTCCAGGCCCAGATCCTCAATCTGCTCATCGACCTGAAGAAAGAGTTCAACCTGACTTATATTTTCATCGCCCACAACCTGGACGTGGTCCGTTATATAAGTGACCGCATTGCCGTCATGTATCTTGGCAAGATTGTCGAGATCGGAGCTACAAAAGACGTATACGAGAGCCCCCTGCATCCCTACGCCCGGGCCCTGATCTCGGCGGCGCCGGTACCCGATCCTGATTTTGATCGGAGCGGCCGGATATTGCTCGAAGGCGATCTGCCGAGCCCCGCCAATCCTCCTCCTGGCTGCAGCTTCCATAGCCGCTGCCCCATGGCGGAGGACCGTTGCAAGACCGAGATTCCCGAGCTCAGAGAAGTGAGCCCGGACCATTTCTCAGCCTGTCACTTCGCCGAGAGCCTCAGGCCCCGGGATTGACCTCGGGTAAACGCGGGCGCAGGTCGGTGATACTGCCGTCGGTGCGCTGCCAGACAGCGCCGAATATGCCTTTCTCTACCAGATCTTCATAGACGGCAAAAACACATTTGCCCGGACCGACGCTGGCTTCATCCAGTAGTGGCTGGGTCCACTTCTGCAAAGTGAGAATCCTCGGGGTGCTCCCGGTCACTACCCAGATCGGGAAGCCGGTCTTGAGAAAAGAGCGCATCTTCGGCTCCCAGTGCCTGGTCTGCCTGAAATTGCCGGTATCGATCTCGAGCAGGACGCTTATCTGCTCGTAGCCCGGATAAGAGAAAGAGATAGTGGCATCGGCCTGCTCGGCTCCATAGGCGCGCTCTCCGGATAGCTCTTTCCAGAACTCTCTGCCGGTGGCGAAGTCCAGCTCCCGGATCATGCTCTGCCCCTCGGCATCGGCGAGGGCCAGCCTGACATCCACCAGACGCAGGAAGTGCTCCTTATGATAAGTATGAGGAGGCCCGGTCGGGATCTCCTCCCAGGAAATGCCCTTGGTCTGCTCCAGGGCTTTGGCTCCCTGGGTGGTAAGAAAGTAGATCAGCTCCGGGCGCCCTCGCCCCTCCATCCGGCCGCTCGAGGCGGAGCCGGTGAAGCCGGCCTGTTGCAACCGGCGCAGCCGCTTGCGGGCCGTCTCATAACTGATTTCAGGGAAACACAACCTGGCAAGCTGGCTGGATGTGATGGTGCGATGAAGGTAGAGCTGGAGAAGCGCTGCCAGATCCCTGTCCATCAGGACAATGTTACGCCTTCTCGTTTTGCCGCGCGCTGCTCGATCCACCATTATCCAAGATTCCCGGGGCTTGAGGGCAGCCAATCGCTACCTGATGTGTACCCCTTAAATCATTGTAGACCAGTTTCGAGCTCAAATCACATCTTGAAATGCAATTTCTCGATATCAGAACTCGACGCCACCGGGTTTGCGCTGGGCACCCTGCTGATACTGGTTGGCAAAACCGAACCGGGAGATATCAGGATTGAGGCTTGTCACTGCAGAACGCTGATTCTCGGCGGCAGCAGCGGCAACAGCTTCGTTCTCGGCGACTCTCTGGGAGAGCGGTCCAGCAGAGGCTGCCTCGGTCCGCTTCTGGGGGATGGTGTCACGATTGGTGACTTCCAGTCCGCCGTAGCGGGGCTGAGGAAGGGCGCCAGCCGGTCTGGAGCCCATCGGTCCCACCACGCCGGGGTTGAGATTCTGAGGGCTGATCGCCTGGGAGGCCTGGGCGGGCTGGCTGTCGGCAGCACCGATGAATTTGCCGCATTCGATGCAGAACTTGCCCTTGCCGGCTATCTGTCCGCAGTGCGGGCAGGCGCGCGAGCCGCCGGCGGCCGGCGCCTGCGGCGCGGCAGAAACCGGAGTAGAGGCAGAAAGCGGAGTAGAGGCAGCAGCCGGAGCCGATGCGGACACCGGAGCCGCTGAGTGCACAGGCATGGAAGCCGCAGCCTGGGCCATGGCGTTCATAACCGGTCTCACCGGCAGACCGCCCATACCGCCCGAGCCCACAGCTCCGCCGCCGGCGAATCCGGGAAGCGCGCCATGGGAGGCGAAGGGCTGCCCGGCCTGAGGAGCAGGCTCTTCCTCGGCTTGCGGAGCATACTGATTTTCCACCAGAGCACCCGATACGTCCATCTGCGCGCCGGTGTCGGCTCCGGCTGCCCGGGCGAGCTCCTCGCTGGGTGCCGAGAAAGCTTGATTGATCGCATCGGCCGGGTGCATGACCTGGGCGAATCCACGCTCGCTCACAGCCTGGCTGCCTTCCGGACCGGATCTGGAGTTGACGTTGTGCAACAGGTGCAGTCTGGCAATCTCTTCGATTCCTCTCAGGTCGACCATGAAAGGCTTGGTCTCGCCAAACTCGGGATCGCCTGCCGGAGCCAGATAGACAAGAGCGTGGTGTTTTTCCATACGCTTGATGCCGTCTGGATCTACCCGGGCAACAACCTGCTGGGAGTGAATCCTGTTCCAGCTCGTCGGGAAGATACCGAAGCCGGTGGCCTGATAGTGGTCGGCAATACCGGGGACGATAACGGCATGCTTGCCGATTTCTTCCGAGAAGAACTGGGCTGTGTATTCGTCAGCGTTGTGCAGACAGACACGGATGGCACTGTTGGAGAAGATGGTGCGCAGCTCGGATTCGGCTGCGGCGCCACTGCCGCTGGCGATCTGGGAGATGTTCTGGAGGATGACGGTGAGTCCGCCGTTGGCGCCCCGGACGATAGCCGAGAGACGTCCCGCCAGGTCGATATTGAGGGTTTGATACTCGTCGAAGAATGCGAACAGGGGAAGTACCGACTTGGTACCGTATCTTGTGTGCAATGCCTGCTGGAGCTGGTAGACGAAAGTGGCAGCCAGAGACTCGGCGTCAGGACCCAGTGAAGCCGGGGCACCGAAGATGAGCACTGTGGGCTGGTGCATGCAAGCCGAGAGAGCGATATCCGATTTCTCGGTGACTCTCAAAATACCTTCGTTCTTGAACATTCTCAGACGACCGCGGACGCCCTGGATGTTCTTGTCCCAGTCCTGGTCGGTGCGGATGATGGATGAGAGACGCTGGGTGAGCTCGGAGAGCTCGGCGGCATTGATATCCGGACGGCTCTTCAGCTGTCTGAGGGACTCGACGATATTGCGGCGGTTGTTGACCAGCTTCATGAGACCGCGCGGGTTGCAGGGAAGCGGCTCGAGCTCGGAAGCGCTGCCGTTCTCGTCTTCGCCGACGACCTGGACGGCGCCCCAGTGCAAGAGCTGGGCAAGACCTTCGATATAACCCATGTCGCGCTCAGCCCAGTGCTGCTCCTCGGCATCCAGGGAGTTGATGTCCTGGACGATAGAAGTAGCGAAGGTGATGGCCGGCAGATCGAGCGGGTTCCAGTGGATGGACTCCTGATCGAGAGGGTTGAAGTAGAGGGTATTGAATCCGGCATGTTGAGCTTCGGGCAACACCGTGTATTTGAAGCCTTCTTTCTTCTCGTCCAGGTTGGGATCGTTGGCTTTCGCTTCCAGGGCGATGATGACACAGGGCTTGGCCAGCAAGGACTTGATGATGGCGCGCATCAAGGTCGTTTTACCTGAACCTGACGGAGCGACGATGAACATGTTCTTGTTGGGAAGCCGACCCATCGGAATCGTAATCGGCAGGTGCGTCCGGGCCAGGAATCCGAAAGGAATGACCACACCGTCCTCATCGGTCCAGGTGGCGTTCGGATTGCGTTTGCCCATGCGGCCGTGCCGTCTCAGGTTGGGCGGGCAGAGATAGGAGCGCTCGTAGTCACGAGGAGTGAGCATACCCGAAGGCGGGTTGAACGTGCGGATGGTCTGCCAGGGGAAGAGTCTCTTCTTGTGAGCGGCAGCGATAATCAGAGCAAGCAGCACCAGAGTGGGAAGCAGGATGGCCACCGAGGTGGCATCCAGGAATCCGTGCGCTCTCTTGCCCATGGGAGCATGAGCCTGGGGGTGCGCTTTGACGATACCTTCCATTCTCAGACTCTTGCCCTGTTTATGAATGCCCTGGGTGGGCGGGCCGCCATGACCGGGATCGGTGCTGGCGGTCTGGGAGCGCGGAACCGGAGTGGCGCCGGGATTGCTCGGACCCTGGGGAGAAAGATATTGAGCGCCGGGATGGGCCAGGGGGCTGCCGGCAGGAGCAGGAGCCGCATAGCCCTGAGGGGCCGCATAAGGAGAAGGCTGGGCATAGCCCTGAGGAGCCGCATAAGCCTGAGGAGCCGCATAAGCCTGGGGAGCCGCATAAGCCTGAGGAGCAGCATAGCCCTGGGGAGCGGCATAATGCGATTGGGCGCCGTAGGGCTGAGCCGCTTGCGGCAGAGGGATCATCTGCTCTTGACCCTGAGGCTGGGCCATGAGCTGACCATGTGCTTGGGGCAGACCCTGCTGCATCTGCATGATGCGCTGATATTCCTTGGCAGAAATGACTTCGCCAGTCTCGGTATCCTTGTACTGGACGATATTGCCTCTTTCGTCAGTCTGTTGTCTGTAAGTCATCCTGCTTGGTCCTTTTTAGTCAAATTCTATGATTAATCCAGTCAACTACATGCCTTGCTGGCCTTCGCCAATGCCACCGATTCTCAATCCAGCCGGAGTGCTGGTCACCAGATACTCGATATTCACTTCTCTCTGGCGCTGTCCTTTACCCGGCACTTCCATGATCTGCACGCCGGACACCAGCACCACCACCGATCCGTCCGGCTTAACCGAGCCGATCCTCATCGAGCTTCTCTGGAATGTGCTTCTCAGACCAGCCGATTCGATCTGCTGAGCGATCTCGGGAGTCCAGACATTCTGCTGGTAGGCGGCGGCGCAGTCCGGAGTCATATACTGGATGGCCGTTGCCTGGCTCTGGGGAGCGGTGCCGGCGCTCAGGTCCCAGGCTGGTGCCAGGAAGGTCTCAACCAGATTCAGCGCCTGGTCCTGATTGACCGGAGCAGCCGATTGCTGAGCCATGGGCTCGCTTCCCGCCGGCGCTTCTGCTGTGGGTTGATAATTCTGCGGCTGCGCCGAAGCGCCTCTGGGAACGCCGGTGACATCGGGATGGTCAGCCCACTTCGGGCGCTGGCGCGTCTGGCGCTGCTGGGGCTGGCTCTCGCCGAGAATCAGGGCGGTCATGAAGACACCGATGATGAATCCCGCTATCCCGCAGATTATCAGGGTCAGTTTGTATTTTTCACCAGCGTGATAATCGAACATGATGAATAACCTCACTAACCGGCTTTGAGAAGCTCGGGTCTGAACGTATCGGGAGTATAGCCCTGACCGAGCAGGTGGCAGGCCCAGCGAGCATCGCCGTTGCAGAGCTCGATCATGCGCGAGCGCATGGGCTGGTCGGTATTGGGCTCGGTGGTGGCTACCCAGTACATGAAACGCGGAACCACAAGACGGACCACTCCCCGGGAGAGCTTGTGATAGACGAGGAAGGCATCGGAGAACTCGCGATTCTTCCGGGTCAAATGACCGATGGCGTTCATCTCCTGAGTGGTGAGACCGCAGGCATCTTTGATCAGATCGAAGTTGCTGGGGTCGTTGCCGAGAATGATCTTGATGGAGCTGTTGGTGGCCAGGTTGCGAGCCCGCTCGTCCCGGAGCAAGTCGCCGAGCTCCTGGGAGATGCCGATGAAAAGCAGACCAAGGTGGCGGGAGGTGCGGGAGGCATCTTCCACCAGAGTCTTGCCGCCTTCGTAGCGGAGCAGTCTCCAGAGCTCGTCTATGCAGAAGACGAAACGTGCCGGCTTGCCTTTGGCCATTTGCTCTTGCTTGTGCTGAGCAGCATTTCTCAGGACATAGTCAGAGACGAAAAGGGTGACCACAGCCTCGAGGGTCTTGTCGTGAGAAAGATCGGATGTATCGAAAACAATGAGCTTGGCCTGGCTCGGGATGGAGGTAGGACCATCGAAAAGCTTGCCATAGATGGCGCCCCGGCAGTAGAGGCTGAGACGGTTGACCAGATCTTCGCAGACCTCGCCGCGTTTCTTGCCTTCATTGGCTTCGCTCTCTCTCTTGAGCCAGTCTACGAGATCCGACTCGTAAGGCACCCGACCTTGCTTGGCGCATTCTTTGTAGATGGTCTGAATACCCTGCATCAGGATCGGCTTCTCGTCTTTGCTCATGGCTTGCTGGCCGTTCTCGCCGAGCATTACCGAGTGGAAGTTGAGGATCTTGATGATGTGCGATTCGGGCGGATTGAACGGATCGATCTCTTTGCCGTCCGGGCCGGAAAGAGGAAGATCGTAGAGATTGAGGGTGACATGACCGTCGGGACCCAGGCGGATATAAGAAGTCTCGTCATAGACTTCGGAAAGCATCCGGTAGGAGCCGGAGCGGTCGATGATCACTACCTTGGCGCCGCTGAGCATTTTCATCTGGATGATCTGCTGGGCGACCATTGATTTACCTTCACCGGGCTGACCGAATACGACACAGAGAGCGTTGGGGAGCTTCTCGTCATAAGGATTGAGGAATACAGGCTCGAGAGTCTCTTTGGAGAAGCCCAGCCAGTTGCCGCCTTTTTCGGAGCCAAGATGTGCATGGACGAAAGGAAAAGAGTTGCGGACGGTAGGTGTTCTCACAGCCTTGCCGCGGCGGGTGACATCGAGACCCATGGCAGGCAGGCTGCCCACGAACAGGGAGCGTTGCTCTCTGTAGCCGACGACGAAACGAGCGCCCCGGCACTGGGGAGCAGCCGAGCGCACCATCTCGGTGGCGCGGTTGAGCTCATCGAGAGTATTGCCGAAGAGGGTGAAATAAACGGCATAGTTGAAGACTTCGATATTGGTGGTGTAGAGCTCGGAGCCGATATGAGCGGCTTCCTGGGCTTTGGCTGCTTCTTCCTGGTCCGGGGTGGAGCGCTGGCCGAGGATGCTCTGATAGGTGTTGGCGGTGGCCTGAGCTTGCTTGCGCTGCAGTTTTTTGCGGAAGAGCTCTTTGTCCAGCTTGTGAGCATAGATATTCAACCGCCATTCGCAGTTGAGACGAATCAGGGAGTTCAGCCACAGAGGACCGGTACGCTCGGGAAGGCGGCTCATATAGAGAGTGCGAACGAAAAGACCGTCTTTCTCCTCGGACTCGTCCAGATCTTCGGTGATATCGGAGATCCGCACATAGTCGGGATGGCTGAAGTCGTACTGGGATTCCATCAGTTGCTGGCGGATGGTCTCGGGCTCCATGTCCGGGAAGACGCGGCGAACCTTGCTGGCGAGCAGCTGGGTCTGGGGTCTGACCGGGACCGGCAGATTGGCTTCGGAGACCTGACTCAGTTTCGGGTTGAGCTCTTTGTAGAGCATCCGGAAATACTCGATAGCCGAGACCGGACGGGCGGACATGCCGCCACAGCTCGAGAGCTGCGCAGCATAGCCCTGGGCTCTCTGCAGAAGAGTGCTGACATTGCGGATATGGCTGCCGACGCTCTGGCGGGCGGCTTTATTGCCCAGGGCATCCTGAACGGTGCGCAGAGCATTCTCGAACATGCCTTTCTTGGCGGCTTTCTCTCTGGGGGGACGGTAGCAGAAAGTGACCAGGAAGCGAAGCTCGGGGATGAAGTTGCGAGCCAGGAGCGATGCCTGATCGTTCTCCACGCATTTGCCGACATACTTGAGGAAATCATCGTCACAGACTTCTACAGGGTGGCGCTCGAAGTATTCGCGCTTGCTCGTATTGTGGCAGATGATCGTGAACTGGACCGAGGTGTCGATACCATTGAGGAAACCGGAGAAGTGGTTCATCAGGGAGATCAGACGGACTTCGTCGAAACCGCTGACATGGACGCCGTCCACTTCGAAGCAGCATCTGTAAGAGCCGTCTTTCATGACCATGATACCGAGACCGGTGGCGTCATCCTGGAAGAGATCCCAGATAGGAAGCAGACCGGCAGCGGCGGGGTGCGGTCTGGGAACGGCCACCGAGGGGATTTTGGAAATCGCTTCGGCGAGTCTGGGGTCGATGACCTCTTCCTTCTCTTTGCCTCTGAACAAACCGAGCAAAGAGGAGCCCTTGCTGAGAGCCTGGTCTTTGAGCGATTGGTGGGATCTGGAGATAGAGCTAGCCATTTTTTTCTTCCTTAGAAACTTATTTCGTCGATGCCTTCGTCAATTACTTCGAGGAATTCCGGGAGCTCCTCGTCATAGAGGAATCGTTCCGGACTGGGGTCGGGCCCCGGTATGAATACCTGGGGGCTCATATAGAAATTGATCAGAGTCTCCCAGTGCCCGGCGGTTTGATTGAGAGTGAAGAGGCAGTATGCCGGTCCGATGAGAGCGATGAAGATGGCGACATCCACCCGCAGGTCGTGACCGGCGAAGGGGATGGGGTTGAGCCACGAGTAGAGCTGGGTGCCGATGATGAAACATACGAGGCAGGTAACCAGCTGGTCGTAACGAAGCCCGAAAAGCTTTGGTTGATCTTCAAGATTTAGAGGGGTGATGTCTTCCATGATTTTTCTAGGCGGTTGCGGTGTTGTGACTGATTACTTGATAGGGGAAAGGTGTTTCGCTCTCGGGCTTTTCTGGTGTGATAATCACCGGGCTCAATTTGAAAACACCATCGATGATGTGAGGCGGCAGAACGATAGGTCTGGCGTTTCCCTGTCTCGCCTGGTTGGTCTGGTGGACCACCAGCTCTTTGGGAAGAGCGGAGCGGCGGTTGACCATGCCGAAATACCTGATCGCCTGGTCGAAGTTTCCGAGCAGTCTCTGGACTTCGCCCATGATGTAGTTGTAGCGGCTGCGGTTACCGACCCAGCTCTCGTCGCTGAGGGCCTCGGCCAGCTCCCGCGAAGCGAGCTCCAGCCATCTGGCTCCGTCCTGCCAGTCTTCCCGGGCGCACCAGTAGCCATTCAGGGCGACCATGGCTCGATCGAGAGCATGGGCGCCTTCTTTGCGGCCCGTGAGAACGGCATGACCGAACTTCTTGGCGTTGCTCACCGGCGGGGCGTCCGGCACCATGGCGGAAAGCATGAAGCTCGTGCGGAAGGCGCTCTGCCACCAGGTGTAGATACACTCGGGGCAGGTGGAAAGCAGAGAGGCTCTGATGAAAGCATCAGGAAGCACCCGATGGAGATCCGCTTCTACTTTCGATTGAAGGGAGATCTTCGGCATGCGGAAGGCTTGCATGGTGGCAAAGACTTGCTCGCATTTCGGGCACTGTACCGATATTTTTCTTAGGGCGTAGACTTTCATCGGGCTCCACCGGCTGAGAAACTTGGCTTGTTCTTAGAGTAAGCCTTAGCCCCCCCGGGGTAAATCGGGGGAAATCCCACGCCGGGTGGGAGAATGCCCATGATTTTGATTAAATCTGACGGTTTTTACGCAGTCCGACCGTTGTTGTCCTCGAGACCGCTGTATTCGCGATCGTAGCCCTTGGCGCGGTTCTCCATCTTGCGACGGATGACATCGACGATGGACTGGTCGTAACCCTGATCCGGTTCCTGAGCCCGAGCCTGGAAGGCACGCACCAGACCGACTTGCTTGACGAAGCTCCTGGTCGGATAAGGCGAGACGCTCTGCAGCGAGCTTCCGGAATCTTCCTGCTCTTTGATGGAGCTGGTGACCCGCATGATCGCTTCTGCGGTGTAGATGCTCTTGGAGTCGATATTGTGCTGTCCCCAGTCGGGATCGGTGTCGAGCATGGTCTGGACCACATGGGTGCGCTCCACCGAGAAGTTCTCGGCCCCGACCTTGTTGAGGGCGATGGCGGCTGCCGGAGCCATGGAGGGATCCTGGGCATATACACGCAGGGCTGTCTGGGCCACCTTGGGATCGGCGAGCTGCTCGTAGGAGAAGCCGGCGGCATGCAGATCGTGAACCACTCTGTAAGCCATCTGGGCGGTGTCGTTGAACTGACCGACGAAAGACGCGGCGTCTCTTGTCAGCTCGTTCTCGTCCAGGGAGCCGTAGTCGGTGCTTCGACCGGAGTGTAAGAGCTCGGCTTCGACCCGGGTCTCCACCACCTGACCGGAATTGCTCGGACCATTGTAGCTGCCCAGGCGAGCTTCCATCTGAGGAGTACTGTCATGAAGGGTGGTGTTGAGACGGATCTTGCGGGCAGGCGGCGCCGAGGAGGCATTGCTGCCGGCATTGGTGACATGGACGCTGGCCCGGGTCTGCTGGTGTCCGCCGGCAACGGCGGCAGCACCGGCGATCTGAGAAAGATTGCCGGGAAGCTCGGGCTCTGCATGAGCGCCACTGTCCACCAGCTCCACTTCCACCGGAACATCGTTCATATAGGTCTGACCACCCAGCGAAACCGAGCTGGCCATGGAGGGAGCGCCGCCGGTGCGAATCACCTGACCCTGCACGATCTGCTGGACGCGCTGTCTGGCTGCGTTGCCGGCATTGGCCATACCGGTCATCGCCCTGTAGGCATTGGAGTATTCTTCGGGGTCTTTGCCGGCGCCCACTTCGGTGGCGATACGGTTGACCAGAGCGACGTTCTGGCAGGCGGTCTCGCCGAACTCGTGGGCCAGGGCCCCGACGGTATCGACGACTTCGTTGGGCATGATCTGGGCTTCGCGACCGGCCCAGACAGTGGCCACGCCACTCATCGGGGAGACGCCCGGAAGCTCTTCGGCCATTCTGGCGTTCATATAGGCTACGCCGCCGCGGATTCTGTGACCTTTCGCCCAGGGCTGCGCTCTCATGATATTCATGTGCGACGCCACGGCTCTGGACATACCGCTAATGGGAATGGCGTTCTGGACCAGGGATTCGGTGGCGGGAATGTGCTTCCAGTTCCAGGCCGATTCCGGCGAGCCGGCATTGCTCATGATGAAAGCGCCCATGGCTTGCTGCTCTTCGTCCATGGGACCGAAGCGGTCGTTGAGATACTCGGTATAAGCGTTGCCGGGCTGGTTCAGGACATAAGCCTGGGAGCCCTGGACGGCTTGCGAGTACATGGCTTGCTGGAAGCGCTGCTTGGCGACAGCGGTTTGCGACCAGGAGCCGCCGTTATAAGTCATGATACCGGCAGCCATGCGCTCTTTCCAGTTCTGGGGCTTGTGGGCACCGGATTCCATGGCGGAGGAGCGGGCGGCGTCATAAGCCACGGGGTCGGAGCCGACATACTGAGCATAACCGGCAGTCATCATCTGCATGGCTATCTGCTCTTCGCTGGCATCGCGACCGGTGCGGACATGGAAGGTCTGACCCTTGCCGTTGCCCAGGAGCTCGGCTTCACCGGAGGTGGAAGGACCGAGGGTGGTGTCCTTAGCCAGACGGATGTTGCCGGCGATGGTTCTGGGACCGATCCAGCGGTAGCCTGCTTGCTGGTAGGTAGAAAAAGGCTTCTGGTCGTTGCTGGTGTTATACATATTGAGGTACGGGCTGTCCGGACCGGGGGTGCCGCCTTCGCTGGGATCCGGAGGATTGACCGGAGGATCGCCCGGGGGACCGCCACTGCCGTTGCCGCCGCCAGTACCGCCGCCGTTACCGCCGAGCACTCGGCCGGAGACATTCATCTGAGCGTTGTCGCCGGTCACGGGCTGACCGCTGGCATCGAGCTTGACTTGAGGAGAGCCGGTGTTGACGCCTCTGGTGGGCGGAGCCATGCTTACCTGAACAGGCTGGCTCTGAGCCGCTTGCCGGGCTGCTTCCTGGGTGAGCTGCACTTGCTGAGGGCTGGCTTGCTCGTCTTGCTGGAGGACGGTGCCTTCCACATTGGTTGTCACTTCGCCGGGCTTGCCGCTGGCATTGAGCCGGACATTGGCAGTGCTGGTGGCACCGTCCTGGACATTGCCGGTGTTGCCGTCCATTCTCACATCCTGGGCGCCGGTCTTGACCTGGCTTGCCACATGGGAGAAAGGCAGACGCATCTGGCCGCCGGCTTCGACAGTTTTGCCGTCGGCGGTGATGGTGGCGCCGGCAGGAAGCTCCATGGCTCCGGTATCGGCGCTGGTGGTGTCGACATTGATGGTCTGCTCGCCGGCTCTGGCGCCGGTGCCCGGGGCATTCATGGCAATCTTGGCGCTGGCGCTGGCGTCTTGCGGATTGGGCGTGCCCGAGTCCACTGTCTCGATATTGACACCCTGGGTGTTGGGTGTGGTGGTCGCTTTCGTTCCACCGGGAACCACATGCGGGAAGGGCAGACGGATCTGGCCGGAAGGCTCGACGATTTTGCCGTCGGCAGTGAGAGTAGCTCCGTCAGGGAAAGCCATGGCGCCGTCACTGCTCAGGGTCTCGGTGGCGTTGACGGTCATGGACTGACCCTTGCCGCCTTCCCCGACGATCTTGGCCTCGGTCTTGAGAGTGGCGTCTACGGCACCGCCGGTTTGCGAGCCGGCATCGATGGATGGCGTGTCGGTTTTGATATCTCCGGTCTGGTTCTGCGGGCTGGGTGTGCGGCCCAGTTGCGAAGGCGGCGCGAAGTTGAAGCGCATCTGGCCGCTGCTCTCGACGATCTTGCCGTCGGCGGTGAGAGTGGCGCCTTCCGGAACATCGACATTTCTATTGTCTGTGGTGAGGGTCTCGGTGGCGTTGAGAGAGACCTGACCTTTGCCGCCGTCACCGACGATCTTGGCGTCGGTCTTGAGAGTGGCATCGACGCTGCCAGCTTGAGAGCCATCAGCGGAAGTGGTCAGATCGGCTTTCACATCGCCCTGTACGGAAGGACCGCCGGTCTTGCCACCAGACTGGATCGAAGGACCGAAATTGAAACGCATCTGGCCGCTGCTCTCGACAATCTTGCCGTCGGCGGTCATGGTCACGTCGTCTGTCTTGAGCCCCTGGGCGTCAGCGGTCATACCGGCATCCAGCGACTGGGGAGTGCCGATAACGGCAGCTATCTTATCGCCGCCGCCCTGGCTGAGCACTTTGCCCTGGACATCGGTCTTGATCTGAGGAGTGCCGGAATTGTCGGCAACAGCGCCGTCAGTCTTGAGAGAGCCGGTGACTTCGGACTTGACTCCGCCCTGACCGCCGGCCACAAGAGCCTTGGGATCGATGGTGAGATTGAGACCTTTGCTGGAGCCGCTGTTCAGAGGCGTGGCGGAGACTGCCAGGTCGGGTCCTTTCACTTCCTCATCGGTGCCGATCCCGGTGGATGGATCCACCACCGCCATGTGAGGCTCGCTGGTCACCTGCTCGAGCTGGGTGCTGGAGGCGTCTTTGGCATTGGGACCATCGGTGGTGGTGCTGATCGAGCCGGGCTTGGGAGGAGCGGAATTGATCTGGGCATCTCTGCCCGTCACCACTCCGGAGGTCTTGATGTCTTTGCCGCCGGTGTTGCCGCCCTTGGAAGCAAGCTTGCCGACTACTGTCTTGCCTGTCACCAGTCCGCCGGGAGCGGTGGCTTTGCTCTGATCGGCGATTTCCTGGTCCATGTCGACATCGATGGATTTGCCGTCGGCATCGCCTTCGATGGCATCGGCCACGGCGCCTTCTACACCCTCGCGGCTGAGCGCGGAAAGATCCTGAGCGCTGAAAAGCTCGCCCTGGACATCTTTCTCGCCCCGGCCATCTTTGTCTACCGGGTTGATATTCCGGTTGACCGGAGTGTCGACACCCTTGCCCGAGGCTGCTTCTTTCTGATTCTGACCCTTGCTGGGCAGGACCTGGGAAGCCAGAGCGCCGGCGAATTTGTCGAGCTGACCGTCTTTGGCCTGCTCGTCTTTCCTGGTGCCTTCGCCCTTGCTGCCATCCTTGTTGCCTGCGCCTTTATCGCTGCCGGTATCGAGGACTTTGCCCTTCACCGACGCTTCGGCGATCTCGCCGGTGGCTTTCTCGTCCACTCCGGCATTCTCGAGATTCTTCTCGTTCTGGAAATCGAAAGCGAGCTGCTCGGCCGCCGCCCTGGTCTCACGATCCGCGGGGCTTTCAGTGCCGGTCCCGGTGCCCTTGTTGCGCTCTCTGGAATTGTCCAGGGACTGCGCGGCTTCACCGGCGCCTTTGACGATGGCGGCTGTGGTATTGCTGATCGCCGAGGTATCGATAGTGGCGGTCTTGCTTCCACCTGTAGCGGGATTGGCATTGGTGCCAGTGGCGCCGGTGCCGGTTCCAGTTGTAGTACCCGGTGTCACCGAGGTGCCGAGAGGATCGGTGGCCGTGTTGACGGTCTTGCCGGTGGCATCGGCGCCGGTGCCGTCGCCGCCTTCTTTCTTCTTTTTCTCGTCCTCGTCTTTCTTCTTTTCCGGAGGAACAGGAGCGTTGGGATCCGGCTTGTCGTTGGGAGTAATAGGCTTGCCGTTCTCGTCGAGCTCGGGGCCCTTCGGTCCCTTGGGTCCTTTCGGTCCGTTGGGTCCGTTGGGATCGTTGGGATCGCCGCCCTGGCTGACGCTGTTGAATTTGCCCAGGGTGTCCTGGTTGGAGACGCCGTTGGGAAGCCCGTTGAGTTTTTCGGCTTTCGACTGCTCGGGACCGGGGGCGGCACCTGTAGTGGTGTTTCCGCCGATCACTCCGGCGAGCTGCTGGGAGCGCTGGGCGAGAGTGGAGCCCACTGCCTTGGCGGCGCCCGCCAGTCCACCGATGATCGATCCGGCTCTGATGAAATCCGAGGCCGGGGAGATCTGGGCCTTGGCCATGAATTCGGGGACCTTGATCATCAGCTGCAGGACGCCTACCGCCAGGACCAGTTTGCCCCAGGGGTTGTAGTCGGAAAGGATGACGATCACCATGATCTTGAGAAGACCTACCCAGAAGAATGTCCAGAGGCTGACTTCGACGAAGGATCTGACAAAACCGGAAGTGACCGACTCTGTGTCAGGGGTGGCGAAGAAAACCAGGAAGATCGGAGCGAACATGTACTGGGCGGTGAGAAGCGCTGTCTGGATCGCTTTCAGAACCAGGATATAGACGAGCTGGGTGATCAGTATGGCGCCGAGGACCATATATACGATCAGACCGGCCCAGGCGACTCCACCGGCAATGGTGCCGAGAGCGAGACCGCCGGCGCCGCCGCCGAGAATACCGCCCAGGACCTGGCCGGCTACCGGAGCCGTGGCATTGACGATAAGACCGGTGACCGAGAGGAGTCCGCCCTTCACCGCAGCTGCCATGGCTGCGTCGAGCTGCATCACCTGATCCGATGAATTGAAGAAGATATATTTGATCATCTCATTGGTGATCTGGATCTCGAAGGCATAGATAGTAGGCCAGGCGAGCATCAGACCGGCAGTGAAGATGAGACGACCGATAGCGCCCATGAGGTTGCCGCCACCGCGCCAGGCTGCCTCAGCCCAGTATTTCCATATACAGAGGATGAAGAGCAGGAGCAGGAGGTCGACAGCGATGGCATACATCAGGTCGGCGCCCTGGCGGATCCAGCGGGAGATGTTGTCGTCAGGATTGCCGTTGAGACCGTTGACGGCGATATTGGGGTTGAGCACGAAGACCCGCAGTAGAGCTGTCAGGAAACGAACCGCATCGGACACCCAGCCGTTGATGAATTCGGTTATCCATTTACCGATCAGGTGACCGATGTTATGGAAGAGGTTGGTGATGATGTCCGAACCCCAGAAAGTGTGCAGACCCTGGTAGACGTCGTTATAAGTGACAGCATTGTCGCCGTCGAGAAGGTCTTCCACTTCGGTGGTGACGTTCTGGGTGTTCTGCTCGGCGTCCTGCTGCACCAGGGTGGTGCTGGGCTCGTTGTACTGCTGAGCAGTCTCGTCGGTGCCGGCGCCGGCGCCCTGGGGAACGGCCTGGTTGCCGTACTCCTGTCCGGCACCGGTAGGCTCGGTCTGAGCCAGAGCCGAGAGCGAAATGAAATAAGGAGCCAGGAGCACGAACTGGGCGAAAAGCACCAGGATTGCTCTTTTGGCTCTACTAACTCTTATTGCGTTAAGTGCCTTGTACACTGCTTTCAACCAGAAGGGACGGAGAAACGGGTGTCATTGTCTAGAGTCTATGTATCAGTCAAGGATCTGTCATTGGGGAAAATCCCATGGGAGACGGAAATACTACTGTTTCGGGGCTTTCTGCCTGAAATTTATCGAAAGCAACGTAATGCCCGGTATCTTGCGATACCGAGCAGAATCCAGTGGCCAACGTAATGCCCGGTATCTTGCGATACCGAGCATTACGAGCCGTTCGACAGACATCTTCAGATGCTTTGTCTATGTCGATCGCGGGCGATTGATCTCGAGTTTAGAGACCGCCGCCGAGACCGCCGTAGTTGTTGATGGCGAAGGTGCCGATCAGGTGGACCGCGGTCGGTCCGCCGAATCCTACACCGAGACCCTTAGCCACGTTCATCGCAGCTTCACCGCCGTCTCTCTGACCGAAGGCGATCTTCATACCTGCCAGGGATGAAGGGACCGTGGAGAGAGCGGTCACGACACGGGATATGTCGCGAGCGGTGTCATAGCCGAAATCAGCAAGCTGACCGACTTCGTTGGATTGCCCGTAGCGGGGGTCTACCGGCGCGCCGACCAAGCCCTGGGCATGAGCTGCTTGGTCATAAACACCAATAGCCATGAGGACGAGTTGCGGAGCGAGGAGGATACCCACGCGCGAGGCAACCTTAAACGAGTGAGAAGAGGTGATCTTCTTCGCAAGTTTGGTTAGTTTCTTCGTTGCCATTAGTGAACCTCCTATGTTCGATTGGAACTTTGTATTAATGGTCTTTGTAGTCATGAGAGTTTTACGAGAGTTGAGTCGAGTAGTTAGTGATGGAGTACTTTGCCGTAGACACTGGCATCGGTTCTGCTTCCGGAGCCTGTCGACGCAGGTGTGTGACCGCCGGGCGAATAGAATTTGTTGTTTCCATAGCTGGCGATCTTGGGTGTTGCCGAGGCGGCAGAAGGTGCAGGTCTTCTTGCCAGCTTGGCATTGACGCTACGAGTAGCGTTGTGATGGGTTCTGGGACCCAGTCTTGCTGCGACGCTCTTGCTTGCTTGCTGGGCAGGCGGAGCAGACAGCTGCTTCGGAACGCTCATGGCTGGCGCCTGGTTTGCAACCAGAGCCTTGGGCTGAGCAGGTTTACCGAAAGATTCTTGGAACTGACCGGTCACGCGGGGAAGCTGACTGGGCAGAATTCGCGGAGTCGCTGCGGTCATCACCGGGAGGACTTGCGGAATGGGAGCCGGAGGCGGAGCCTTGGCTACGAAAGTAGGATCGATACCGAGCATGTTGCTGGGCACAGCGCCTCTATGGACAGCGTGCTGCGGTCCGACATAAGCATGACGACGCTTGAACTTCTCGGTGCCGTACACATTGGGCTCGAAGGCGAAGCGGGCTCCCTGAGCCATGGCCGGGTCCGCTGTCGATAGCAAGGTAGCGCCCGCCGCGGCGGTCGATATGATTGCGATGGTGAAAAACTTAGCTTTCATGGCTCTTATCCTAAAAATGAAATCCGTTACGAACACCGAAACCGGTAGAGGTCAGTCCCATGATGCCCAGACCCATGAGGCTGTTCGGCCTGCGCAGGGTGGATCCGGTGAGCATGCCGGCGCCAAGGGATGTGAATCCGGCGATGGCATTGCCCATGCCGCCTCTGCGGATATCCCGTCTGACTATGGGCACTTTGGAGCCGGCGGTGAGAGTTTGAGTCTGGCCGACATTGCCGATATAGCCGGGATGCTGCATGGCAGCGCCTGCATCTTGAGGAGCCAGCCAGTCCGGTTGACCGGTAAGCTGGGCAGTCTGACTGGGGTCGACCAGAGGATTGAAGCTCCGGGCTATCTGACCGGGGTCAGCGCCAGCCTGAGGATTGAGCGAGGCGAGATTGCCTCCGGTCATGAGCGAGTTGATGGCGCTCTGACGGAGATCCCGAGCGGATTGAACTCCGCTTGCCGAACTCATATTCATATGCTCCTGGTCGGGAGCCAGCGCCGGGGTGACATCATCTTCTATTTCTGCGCTGATGACTTTCGCTTGATTGTTGGTGAAAGGCACCACTACAGGTGGCAGGAGAGTGTCCTGGTCCGGGCTCAGTCCGACGGTCTCGCCGAGAAGTCCAGCTTTGGCATCCAGCCCCTGGGCGCTCGCTTCCGTATAGAAGGAAGAGCTTGCGAGCCCCAGAGCCAGCGCGAGGCCAACTGCCGTTTTCAGGCTTGTTTTATTCGAGCTGTTGAGGTTGCTTTTCATTTTCCTGGTTTGTTCTTGAGGAGTTTGCGTCCGTGATTAGTATCGTAGGAAATGCCGGTGGAATTGGGAATCGGGGATTTCCCCCCTGGTATGGGAAAATCCCCCCCCTTGCCCCTTTAACTCAGAAGTTGGTGATAATCGCTGTCGGATTCAGCAAATGGTCCTGTTTCTGGGCGTTGACGTTGGCAGGATCGAATTGCGTATAAGGAAATCCGAAGTCTGTGGTCTTGCTCGAGTAGAGCGGCAGCCGTCTCATGCCCTGACCGAATTCGGTGGATTGCTGAGACTGCAGAGCGCCGATCACATGGTCCCTGGTGGAGGAGAGTCCGTAGTCCTGGACGGTGGATCCCGTGGGGATCACGTTGCCGCCGGACTTGAATCTCTGACCGCCGCCGAGATCGATGGAGCTGTTTCTCCAGCCATCCCCTGTGGGGACGCCGAATACTGCTCCATAACCAGCCCAGGGACCGAGTCTCTCGACGTTGTCCTGGGAGCCGTCGGAGGCGCCGCCGCCGAGAATACTGTTGCGGCCGCGATAGCCATACTGGTGGCTCTCCTGGCCGCCACGACGGGTTGTGGGGATACTGGTGTAGAAGCCGCCGGTGCCGGGGATACCGCCGCCGGGGTTGATATTGAGCTCGTCAGCCGGATTGAAGGAGCCGGCAGGAGCTGTGAGGGATCCGGGGTCGGCGCCGGGAGTAGACGGCGGAGCCGGGATGAAAGGTGTGAGGGCCGGTCCAAGAACTCCCGGAGGGGAGGTGATGGCCGGGTCGACTGGCAACGGGATGCCCGAGGAGCCCTGGTCGATCTGGTTGGACGGAATCACCGGCACCCAGGGAAGGAGGGTCACCGGAGCCCCTGCGTGACCGCCGGTCACCGGAGCCGGTGTGGAGCCGTCGCCGATTGCCGGCGGCTGACCTTCTGCCGGGGGCACGAAGGGAGGAGCCGAAGGCTGACCGGTGATCAATGGTGTTCTGAGAGTCTCCACCGGGGCGGTCGGAGCCGGACCAGGCTGCACGGGGTCGCCCGGGAAGGGCTGCGCCATGGCAGCAGGTGCGCCCAGAGCTCCGGCGGTAGCCGCTGTGAGAAGCGTGAATAGTATCTTGGACTTAAGCATTTTTGGCCTCCTGAAGCCGAGACTACTTATTAATAGGGAGCGAATGTGAGTCGAGCTCTGGCATTAGGTCCCCGATAAAGGGTTCTGTTACCGTTGAGATCTTGAGAGGTTTGAGCGTTTGGCAGGCTTGCCGCTCTGCCTCTGCCACCGCCGGAGGGCCGGGGACCGTCCTGGCAGGACTGAGGCATTACTTTTACAGGCTTGTCTACAAGCCTTTCACCGCCATCTATTACTGTCGAGCCGCCGCGGCCTCCGTTGCCGTAGTCGCGAGTGGTTTGACCGCCCCACCTCTCGATGGGGGCACTGCCGGAGATACCGCCACCGGGATTGATATTGGTGACGCTCACCGGAGGCGGATAGAAATCCGGAGGCGGATCTACCATACCGGGATCCGGAGCGGGATGCTCGGGTGGTGGGGTCAGGTATGGTGCCACATAAGCGTTCACCATGGCTTTGCCGGCCTCGCCGGCAGGCACCTGGGGAACATTGGGCACATGGCTGGCCGGAAGGTCCGGTCCCCAGCCCATCATTCCCGGGGTGACCCCGGGAGGCGCATAGCCATCACCGACAGGTGGAGGTTGTCCTTCCTGAGGAGTGACATAGGCCGGTGCCGCGGGTGCGCCGGAGATAAGGGGAGTGCGAAGGCTCTGAGTGCCGGCGTTCCATTGAGCGGAAGCTTCGCCGGCAAGGGCAATTTGCAGACCGAGGACGAGAGCCGATACGGCCATGAGCCGCACTGCCTGTCTTTCGGATTCGAATTGCTTGAGCACTTTCTGTCCTCCCTGCCCGGCTTTTACACGGGCGTGAGAACAATTTAGCGGTTGGGACAGATAGTGTCCAAGGTGGTTTTACGTACAACTCTGCGGTTATTCCCACTCAAACCGGCTCTTTTATCGAAAGAGCGATGCCCAGGCTTCTCATGCTCTCGTCCACCGAAAGACCGCCTGACCTGGCATGTTTCAGGACAGCCAGGGATTCTTCCAGGCTGAGCATGCCTTCGCTGAAATAGAAATAGCAGCAGATCATGGACTGAGCCTCGATCTCATCTATCAGTCCGGCGAAGACCATGGCTTTGCCGAGAAAATAAGGGCTCTTCGAGGCGGCTTCCAGGCCCGCGTCGATTTCGGTTCGGGTCGCCGCTCCGGAGACGGCTGTGAATTCGCGAAAATCGATCTCGATTTTCTGGCTTCGATTCTCATAGGAAGTCGAAATCACCTCGAGCAGATCTCTGCCATGGAAGTGTAGATCAATTAGAGCATAAGCAGCCCCAAGCGGATCGAGCTCGCCTTCGAGAACCATGGACTGTACGGCAAGAGCCGCCGCCAGAGTCTCTTCGCTTATCAGTCCGAGCTCGCTGAGAGCCTGTCCGATGGGCAGACCTGATCGCAGACCGACTTCGATGGCATACTCCAGCTGAGGCTCGCTGATTATGTGCGAGGCGGTGAGCAGCTCCCCGAGCTTGATAGAGGAGATCGCCGGATAGACTTTTGACTCTTCCCTGGCTCGTTTCTGCTCCCTCTCCCAGGCTCTGGCGACGGCCAGGATCGCATCATCCCGGTTCAGCTTCCCGGATCTCAAAAAACGCTGGGCATTGACGGCGGTCTCGAGAAGGGCGCTCCCCACCAGACCCGAGAGCAGAAGACAGCGGCCCAGAGGCAAGTTGAGAAGCTGGCTCTTCCTCACAGCCTCAGCCATATCCTCTGGATTGACGAGACCGGATTCGGTAAGCAGATCTCCGATTCTCGTGCCCTTCGACTGCAGAGCCTCGTAGGCGCCGGCACAACCGGCAGTGGTCAGGGCTTCCTCCAGAGTAAAATTAGTAGATAGAAGAATATCCGCTACTCTCACCGCCGCCGGCAGACTCAAGAGCCCGTCCCTCAGAAGCGCCTGGAGCTGGACTCCCATCTGCAAATGTCTGGCAGTGAGCCAGCCAGAAGAAAGAAGCGCTTTGCCCAGGGGAATGCCCAGGCGCCTGGCAGTCTCGAGCCCGAACTCCACGGCTTCCGCCGTCACAAAACCGAAGTCCACTAGAAGCTTGCCCAGCCGCAAATCGGGGACCGGCTCCCGGCTCGTGCCGGAGGCCTCGAGCAATACTTCTATATTGTCGGTGAAAGAACGACCGATCTCCTCGAAACGGGCGAGCAGAAGGGGGCCCTGGGCGGGCACCCGGCACTGGTTGTTTGCAGGCATAGTAAATTCATCTCCGAAACTCGATAACCGGAGCCCACCCCTGGAAAAATTATAGGAAACAACCGTTACCGATTCGTTACTGGCTCAGCTCGTAGTCGAACCTGGCTTCCCAGCCGTCCGCTCCGCCCTCGAGAAGATCGAACAGATCCCAGGTTACGCAAAAATTGTCCCCCGGACCGAATCGCGAAGACGCTACCTTATATATAGAACCGGAATCGTCCTTCTTGAATGAGCTCACTCCCGGAGCGAATCTTCCCCAGGGGCTGTCCGCCGGCATCGCGAAGCCCATGTCGGCGAAAAAGCTGGTTCCTCGGCAGGACACCATGGGAAAGCGCCAGCATCTCTTCTCCCGGAATTTCTTTTGAACCGCAGGCTCGTCGTTGGAGATGAGAACAAAGGCGGTCCGGTCGCTAATATGATCGACCAGACCGTTGAAACCGTCAGCCCACATGGTGCAGTTCACACAGCCGGTACCCATGTTATGGATGACAATCAGATCCTTTTTGAGCCCGAATAGATCGCTGAGAGATACTTTCGAACCTTCGAGACCGTCGAATCGATAATCCTCGACTTTCTGCCTGGCGGAGCTGGCTCGCAGGAAAGCAAGCTTCAGCTTCAGCTCTTTGATCTCTTGTTCGAGCTTTTCTATTTCCGAGTTCTCTGGGTCGGAGGTCTCGGCAACCGTACCGCTCTTGTTGCAACACTCGTCCATGGTCTGCGCCTCTAATCTGGTTCTGGCAATCTGAAAGATTACCATTTTCACCCCCCGTACATATGAATGGCAACCCGGTCGATCTCTATCGGATCTCTTCAGCGCATATCAAGATCGAATCACCACTATCGGTACTGCCAGGGGTGCGATGGATCCAGATCGATCTGATACCACCGGAGGAGGCTAGTAAAGATCTGCACCACCAAAGGTGGCAAATTTATAATAAAGGCCGCTATGCCTGATACCACCGGCAACTCCGGCCACGGATTCGATCCTGATACCCCTGATGGTGCCAACTGGATTTTTACAAAGTTGAATTTTGTGTTTATTATATGGACCAAGAAAGGGGGCCTAAGTGAGCACGAATTCCATTACCGAATCAGAAGGCAGCAACTTCTTCTTTACTACCAGCGACCATGATGAAGCCGTATCGCTGACCGGCCTCGAGCACATCTTCCACTGGGCATCAGAGGTGGTATCAACAGGGGAAGACAGCCGGGTCAAGCTCGCCAGAGAGAGAAAAGTCCGGCGCCATGTTCTCGAGGTGGTGCAAAAATATCAGCAGCAGCGCGCCGCTGCCAAGAGCCAGGACGAAGTCGCCTACTTGCAACGCCGTGTTATAGCCCTTCTCCAGAAGCTCCAGGAGCTTACCGAAGAGAATGCTGCCGTCAAGCAGATAATGGTAAGCCAGTATTTCGCCCTCCAGCGCATTCCCGAGCTCGAGTCCGAGCTACGCAAGCTGCGCCGGGTGGATTTCGAGCGGGAAGCCGCCGTCCAGGAGAGACGCACTCTCATGGATGCCCTGGCCCGCCTCAAGGTAGAACGTGATTTCCTCGAAGACACCCTCACTGTCGCCGAAAAAGAGAACGACAGATTGACGGATATGTTGAGCGACACTCGAGCCGAGCTGAGCGAGATTAAAGCCCGCAGATGGTGGCATGGTCCTCTCAACTGGTTCAAGCAATCGCTGAAGCCCTCGACCGGGGCCTGAAGTTTTCCTCCAGCAGCACAGGCGGTCGGAACGACCGGCTCGAAAGAGCCGGTCGTTTACATATGATCCGGCTCTTTCGAGCCGGTCGTTTACTTTAGATCCAGATCGAAAGAGCCGGGACCTTTACCAAAGCACCACCACCGGTGCGGCTTCCGATCAATCGCCGATCAAGATCCGGCTTTGCCCAGCTTGCCCTCGAATCCTCTGGCTGTCGGCTTGTAGTACTTGCGGTTCTTCAATTCGTCCGGCAGGCATTGCATGTCCGCGACACCTTCTTCATAGTTATGCGCGTACTTATAGCCCTGGGAGTAGCCAAGATCTTTCATCAATCGCGTGGGCGCATTGCGAAGATGCATGGGCACAGGATGCTGAATGGTGTTGCGAGCATCACCGGCGGCTTCGTTGTATGCCATATAAACAGCGTTCGACTTGGGAGCGGAGGCCAGAAAAACGACAGCCTGCGCAAGAGCGATCTTGCCTTCTGGCATGCCTATAAGCTTCACCGCCTGCATGGCCGCCACCGCCTGATTGAGAGCCGTTGGCGCAGCTAGACCGACATCTTCCGATGCGAAACGGACCAGACGCCGGGCGATATAAATGGGGTCCTCGCCGGCCTCGAGCATGCGCGCCAGCCAGTAGAGCCCGGCGTCGACATCGGAATTGCGAATCGATTTGTGCAGAGCCGAGATGATATTGAAGTGGTGCTCGCCTCCCTTGTCGTATTTGAGCACCGCTTGCTGAACGGCCTGGCGCACGTCTTTCTCGGAAATCTCTTTGCTGCCTCGCTTGGCGGCCAGCATGACCGCCAGCTCCAGACTGTTGAGGGCGGTGCGGGCATCGCCGGAAGCATACACGCAGAGCGTCTCGAGCAGCTTGTCCGACGCTTCCACTCCGGCCTCGCCCAGACCCCGCTCGCCGTCACTGAGCGCTCGGCGAAGGAGCATGAGCAGGGCATCGAGACCAAGCTCCTCGAGAACGAACACTTTCAACCTGGAAAGCAAGGCTCCGTTGATCTCGAAGCTGGGGTTCTCGGTGGTGGCACCGACCAGGACGATGGTGCCGTCTTCCACGTAAGGGAGAAAAGCATCCTGTTGCGCCTTGTTGAAGCGGTGAATCTCATCGACGAAAAGCACTGTGCGCCGGCCCTCGATTTTCATGAAGGCTTCCGCTTCAGCCATGACATTCTTGATCTCTTTGATGCCCGAGATCACTGCTGAAAAAGAAATCCACTTGCTCTCGGTGGAGGCTGCCACTATCTTTGCCAGAGTGGTCTTGCCCACACCGGGAGGTCCCCAGAAAATCATGGAAGCGAGCTCTCCACCTTCCACCATCTCTCTGAGCACACCGCCTTCGGCCAGGAGCTTGTCCTGTCCGGCGATCTCATCGAGGCTTGAGGGACGCATTCGATCGGCAAGCGGAGCTTTGCGACTTTTCAGTTGATTCATCGGTGACTTGCCGGCCTAGAAAAGTGTAAGAACAGCCGGACAGAGCGTGGCGAGAAATGCGAAGAGCATTACCAGAATGATCGCTCTCTGATGCTTGCGAAAGAAATTGCCCATCTCCAAACAGCCTTATGCTTGAGAACCCGAGTTTATCTGATCATAAAAGACTTTCTCTCAATCTTCAACCGATAACTAAAATAGTCTGTATGTACAGTCTCGAGTCACTGCTAAACGGATCAGCCGAGTTTGCCGTCGCCGGCATAGCCGGAGGGGTAGCCTCGATTTGCGGTTTTGGAATCGGCAGTATCCTCACTCCGTTCCTGAGCCTGACCATGGATCTGAGACTGGCAGTAGCCATGGTGTCGATCCCCCATTTCGCCGGGACTCTCTTGCGCCTCTTGATGCTCCGCAAAAGCATCGACCGGAGCGTTCTGCTAAACTTCGGCATTCTCAGCGCCCTGGGCGGGCTCGCCGGCGCCTTTCTTTTCAGCAGTGCAGACGACCGGGTCCTTACCATGGTCTTCGCGGCTCTTCTGATCTTTGCCGGATCCACGGGACTCTCCGGAGTCTCCGAAAAGTGGCGATTCGGCAAGAAAACCGGTCTTGTAGCCGGTCTGGTTTCAGGTCTTTTCGGAGGCATGGTAGGCAATCAGGGGGGAATAAGGTCGGCAGCCCTTCTGGGCTTCGACCTCGATCGCGAGCAATTCGTAGCCACCGCCACGGCTATCGCCCTCATCGTCGACCTGGCCCGGATGCCCGTCTATTTCGCCAGCACCGGAAGCCAGCTCCTGGATGAGATCCCGGCTCTGATCACCGCCCTTGCCGGGGTCGTAGCCGGCACCCTCCTCGGACGCCGGGCACTGTCCAGCCTGCCGGAGAAGACCTTCCGCAAGGTAGTCTCGGGGCTGATTCTCCTTCTGGGAGCCGCCATGCTCTCGAGGTTGTGGTAAGGACTCGCGAATCAAGCTGAATCGAGAAAAACGACCTTCACCTTCATGAAGTCTTCAAGCAGAGTCTTGTACTTGTTTTCGTCCGCAATCCTGTAACAATCCAACTCCAGGGGATCGAGCTCGAGAGCGTGCTCGAGATGGCTGCGGGACTCCTGGTCACGCCCAAGCTTTCGGCAGGCCAGAGCGGCAGCCAGGTGGCTGATGGCGCTCTCCGGCTCGAGCTCGATGGCTTTCTTCCAGGCATCCGAAGCTGCCTCCAACCTCTCGAGATCGGCGAGACAGAGAGCCCGAAGCGCCCAGGCAAGACCGAAAACCTCGTGCTTCTCGATAGCCAGAGCGGCAGCCTCGAGCCCCTCCTCGAAACGTCCCAGACGCCAAAGAATCCAGGCTTTGAGCGCGTAAGGCGAGCAACGAAAAGGATTGCACCGTATCGCCTCTTCGGCATTTCCGAGGGCCTGCTCGAACTCCTCGGCCCGGGCGAGAACAGCAGACCTGGCAAGATAGCCAAGACAATCGTCGGGATTGATGGAGAGGAGTCGGTTGGCGGACGAGAGTGCTTCTGCGCCTCGATTGAGCCTGGTCAGGCAGGCGGCGTGGACATACCAGTAAGTAAGCGCAAATTCCGGGAGCTTCCGCCACCAGATCGGCGGCATCGCGCAGGCCGCCTGGGGCATGTTACGCCTCAAGAAGACCTGGGCCCGAACCAGGCGCGTGTTTCGATGACCGGGACGAAGAGCGAGAACCCTGACGATGAGCTCCTCGGCTTCCTCTAGATGATTGTTCATCATCATGATTATGGCTTTGAGACTGAGGGCGTCGACATAGTCCCGCTTCTTCCTGAGACAGGTATCTAGATCGCTGAGGCAAGCTTGCCAGGCGCCTTTATTGAAGCGAACGAAAGCTCTCAGATAATGAGTCTGTACCGAATGTGGTGCCAGCTCGATTGCCCTGGTTGCATCCCTTTCCGCCTGATTCAGGGAAGCTTCGCCGGTCATGCCGCAACCGGCCGATGCCTTGGCATAGAAGGCCCGCCAGTCTCGAGGTCTCTTCCCGAGGACGAAATCGGCGTCGGCCATGACTTCTTGGCCCCCTCCCGACAACAGCCGGATAGAGCCCTGACAAGCCGTCCATCGGTATGATCGGGCTCCTCGCTCAGGATGAGGCTCAGGACCTGGGCGGTTTCGTCGAAGCGATGGTCCGCTACCAGGACCGAAGCCCTGGCAAGCTGGCAGTATCGGGATGCGGGCTCGAGGGCGAGAGCCCTACGGGTGAGATTATCAGCCAGCGCTATATTGCCTCTTGTAGCTGCCAGGTAGCCGAAATAAGAGACTATCTCGGCAGGGAATAAGAGAAGAAAGGTAGTCAGGCAGAAGAGATAGAAAAGAGGAAACGGCAGAGAATACAGAGAAGCGAAAAGAGCGGCCAGGAAGGCGGACAGGAAAAACAGAACGCGCTTTACATCGCTCTTTCTAAACTTCTTCATGGCTTCTCCGCTGTATCCATTAGAATAACCCCATTGCTTTAGATATTGAGTTTATTTTCATTGTAGAAGTCGCGATGTTCAAGAAGTCCGCAGGACCTGAAAAACTACAGAAACTGGCATCCAGACCGACCGAAAACGACCTGCGAAGCTTCGTGCGCGATTCCGCCACCAACAATGACACCCGGTTCAACTACTTCTGGCACGACCAGAGACAGAACGGCGACTTCATGCTCTCCCTCAAGACAGCCTCCCAGGCAGACGGCACATACGAATGGCGGATGAGCCGGGGCACCGGTCAGGACGCCAGAGAGCTCTGGTTCCACATCTCCCGGGACCCTGCTCAGATTCTCGCCCTGATTGTCGATGCCACCGGCGAAAACCTCCGGGACACCATAGACGAGAAGAAGTCAGCCCTCAGACCGAACCAGACCGAAGAGCTCATCACCACTTTCGACGGCAGCGAGAAGATTCCCGTCGACGAGCTCCAGAGACTGAGAAGACCTGAGGAGAGCGCCCTTTCAGGTGAGCTGGCGCTGGTCCATATAACCAATATTCTCCAGTCCATCTTCATGGCCGAGATGTCCGGCAGATTGCGCCTCGAGAGCAAGCTCAAGAAAGCAGACGTCTATTTCGAGAACGGCTCTCCTGTTCATGCAACCGGCACCATCGGTGAAGGCATGGAATGCATGCTGAGGGTGATCGGGCTCACCGAAGGGAATTTCCAGTTCGAGCCCAAGATCAAGACCGACGAGCACACGATCACCGAGAGCCTGGAATCGGTGATCATGCAGGGTATTCTCCTGGCCGACAATACCAGAGCCATCTCGAGGCTCGGTGTCACCCACGATTCGGTGCTGCAACGCAAGAACCCCGATCTAACCGAGAAAGACTTCGAGACCTTCATGGAGAAGGGCGAGCCCATCAATATGAGCATGCTCAAGGCTTTCTACCTGCTCATTGACGGTCGCAGCAGCCTCAGAGAGATACTCGCCCGCATCGGACTTGCCCGGAGCAAATGGGTGCCGGTGGTGGCCAACCTGATTCGTTGCGGCACTGTGGTAGTGAGCGACCGGGTGATTTCCAGAGTGACGGTTCCGGCAAAATATATCGAGACTCCCGTTGTAGAGTCGTTTCTGGCGAGCATCACCAAGAGAGAGACCGGAATTCTCACCTATGGCATGTTGCTCTATATGCTTCGCCACGAAGCAGCCAGGGCCGGTCCGGATCACCCGCTCTCCCTGGTGCTTTTCCAGCTCATGCCCAGCAAGCCTGCTCTGGGAAGCTCCGCAGGAGTGCCGCCCCAGATAGTGGCCGAGGTGATGAGAAGAATCGGGGAGATGAAGCGTCCCACGGACATCCTCGGGCATTACGAGCACAATGAGTTCGCTCTGGTCCTGCCCGACATGAAAGTGGTCGACGCCGTTGGGGTGGCCGAGCAGATCGGCGGTTGTATCCACCAGGCCCATACCCCGGGTCAGCCCTATAAAGGACCGGATACAAGCAATATCGCGGTCAATTTCGGCATCGCCGGCATTCCGGAGGATGTCGGTGACATGTTCAGACTCCTTTCCGCCGCCGAGCTCGCCCTCAAACAGTGTCGTGCCAAAGGGGTACCGATCCTGATGGCCCGGAATATTCAATAAGCACATACAATAAGAGAATGGATCCAGCGCGGATAGTCGACGAGATACGCAACCGCTACTGCATGTGCAGAAGCTACAGCGACGACGGCTATGTGGAGGTGAGAAAAGCAGAGCACCTCGAGGGTCTGGTGGAGTTCCGGACTTTTTACAAGCAGCCCAATCAGTTCCGCTTCGAGTTCAAGAAGAACGCCCCTCTGGGCAAGCTCATGAATTTCACCGTTCGCAAGAATCGCAACGAATGCTACAGCCATTCGCCGGAAATGGGAGAGCGCGAGGAGGTCTCGGATCTCAATACCGCCATAGCCGGGGTCACTGGTGTCTCATTTGGTGCCTCCGTGCACGTGCCGGCGCTCTTGATGCCGGCGATCCGATGCCACCGTCTCATAGACTACGAAGACTACAGGCTCGTCGACGAGATCGATATGGACGGTCAGCAATGCTATCTGCTCGAGACCGAGGATCAAAACACCACTATCAAGATAGCGGTCAGCAAGAGCGACTATTCAATAGCCGAGATCAACAAAGAAACGGCAGAAAGCGATGACGAGCAGGTTTCGGAAGTGCTCTCGCGAATCCCGCCGGATCTGCTCGAGCAGTATTTGGACTTCATCAAGACCGACGAATTCCGAGATCGGCTCAAAGAGCCGACTCGCATCCGTTACGAGTACACAAGCCGCACTTTCGACGCCGAGATCGGCGAAGATGTCTTTCTCTCAAGATTCAGACGACTCTCTTTCCGACCCTGATTCATTTAAAGAAGCGAAGATCTCCCGGGCGACATTTCTCGGCAGACCAGGCACCGCCTCGAGCTCTTCCAGGGTGGCTTTCTTCATATTGTCCAGGGATCCGAAGCGATCGAGAAGAAGCTTGCGGCGGGTCTTGCCGACTCCTTTCAGGGTATCGAGACGGGAAGCGATGGAGCGCTTGGCCCTGAGCTTGCGGTGATAGGTGACAGCAAATCGGTGCGCTTCGTTGCGCACCTGCTGCAGCAGGCGCAATCCTTCTGAGCGCCGGGAGAGAAGAAGAGGGGTGGACTTGCCGGGGAAATAGATCTCCTCCTGCTTTTTTGCCAGACCGACTATGTCGAAGGAGTCCCGGTCGAGCCCTTCGGACTCGAGGGCGCCGAGAGCTTCCAGAGCGGCTGAGAGCTGACCTTTGCCTCCGTCGATTACAATCAGGTCGGGCAGCGACTTTCCTTCTTTGAGCAAACGTGAATATCGCCTTCCCACCGCCTCTTTCATGGAGGCGAAGTCATCCGGAGAGCCTTCCACAGACTGGATCTTGAAAGTCCGGTAAGCTCCTTTCTTGGCGGAGCCGTGCTCGAAGACTACCATGCTTGCCACGTTGTCGGTGCCCTGGATATTGGATATGTCGAAACACTCGATCCTGTGAGGAACCCGGCGGAGACCCATCTCCTCTTTCATGCCGGTGAGCACCGTCTCTTTGTGAGCGTCTTGCACCGGATTCTTGAGAAGCAGCTCCCGGGCGAGATTCTGCTGAGCGTTCTTCCTGGCCATCTCGATGAGCTCGAGCTTGGCGCCTTTCTGCGGAACGACAATCTTCACCGCTCCCGCCGCCTTGCTGGTGAGCAGACCGGCGAGGATATTCTCTTCCTCATCCGGCAAACGGTGCTGAAGCAAGAGCTCGGAGGGAGTGGACACGTCTTCGCAGGCGGCATAGTACTGCTCGATGAAGCTCTCATAGGCCTCGTCCCACAGGGTTCGATCAGTCAGGGGCAGACAGATGGTATCGGAAGACGTGAGCTTGCCTTCTCTTATCCGCATGATACAGACTGCGATGAGCTTTTCGGTGTGAGCCTCGGCAATGACATCCTGGTTGACTTTCTTGCTCTGGAAAAAGACCTGTTGTTTCTCGATCACGGTCTCCAGGGCCTTGAGCCGATCTCTTATCCGGGCAGCCTGCTCGTAATCGAGATTCTCCGAGGCTCTTGCCATATCGCTCTTGAGCTGGACCACGACTTCATGCTGGCGGCCGGCAAGAAACATCTCCACCTGCTCCACCATGCGGTCATAGGTCTCCTCGTCCACCAGCTTCTGACAGGGACCGAGACAGAGCCCGATATGATAGTTCATGCAGGGACGATCTTTGAAAAATGGCGTCCTGCGCTGGCGCATGGGGAAGACCTTGCGCAGCACCTTCACCGTCTCCCACATGGCACCGGATTCGACATAGGGTCCGAAGATCCGGGAGCGCGGGTTGCTCTTGCGATAACGCACCGGATCCCGCACCATGACAAGACGAGGGAAAGCGACGTCATAGGTTATGGCAAGCCAGGGATAACGCCGGTCGTCCTTGAGCCTGACATTATATTGAGGCATATGGGTGCGGATGAGATTGGCTTCCAGAAGCAGAGCCTCTTTCTCGGAGTTGGTGAGGATGGCGTCCACCGAGCGGACCTTGGGCATCATCACCGCCAGTTTCGGGCGCTCTCTCCAGGACGCCTCGTTGAAATAGGAGCGCACCCGGCTTTTGAGCCCGAGAGCCTTGCCGATATAAATGATCTCGTCCTTCTCGTTCTTGAAAAGGTAGACCCCGGGCGTATCCGGGAGGGCTGCTATCCGGGAGCGGAGCTCATCTTTTTCATCTGTTGCCATGAGCAAATCATACTGGATCGAAAGACTGGGCGCCCTTAGTGGGACTCGCTCCCTTCTTGGCTGCTGGAGAAAAATCTTCCCGGGCTTTCTCTCTGAGATTGGGGATAGCGGTGGTCAGAGCCTCGCTCACCGACTCCACCTCGACTATCTCGAAGCCTGCTTTGCTATCGATCTTGAGACCCGAGCGAGGCACGATCGCCCGGGTGAAGCCCAGACGTCTGGCTTCTCTGACACGCCTGTCAAGACCGGTCACCGGGCGCACTTCCCCGGTAAGGCCAATCTCCCCTATGAAAACCGTCCCGGGATCCACCGAGCGATCCAGGCTGGAAGTGGCTATGGCTGCCGCCACGCCGAGATCCCCGGCCGGATCGTCAATCTCGAGACCGCCCACGACGTTGACATAGAGGTCGCTTCGAGAAAGATTGATACCGACCTTTTTCTCCAGGACCGCAGCGATTTGAAGCAGGCGATTGCCGTCCCAGCCGTTGCCCACCCGCCGGGGCGATGCCTGGCTGGTCCCTGACACCAGGGCCTGGACCTCGAGAAGGAGGATGCGGTTGCCTTCCCCGGTGGCGATCACCGCCGTCCCCGAAGGAGCCTGCTTCTTGCCCAGGATATTGAGACGCTCGCCGAGCAGAAGGGCACTGGGATTGTCCACCGCCTCGAGCCCCCGATCCGACATGGAGAAGATGGCTGTCTCCTGGGTCGAGCCGAAGCGGTTTTTTACCGCTCTCAAAATGCGGAGCTGTCTGGCCCGGTCCCCCTCGAATTGCAGGACGACGTCCACCATATGCTCCAGGACCCTCGGACCGGCGATGGAGCCGTCCTTGGTGACATGCCCGACGATAATAGTGGCAGTATTCACTGCCTTGGCCGCCGAGATGATGAGCTGAGCGGACTCCCTCACCTGGCTTACCGAGCCCGGGGCGCTCGAGAGCTGCGGGTCGAAAACAGACTGGATGCTGTCCACGATGGCGATGCCCGACTGCCAGGCGGCAAGCCTCTCGGCGATGTCGCAGACGTCATGGCGAGGGTCGATAAAGACCCTGGAGTCGACCATACCCAGACGGGCAGCTCGAAGCTGGACCTGCGAAGCCGACTCCTCGCCGGCTACATAGAGGACATCGTGAGAGCCGGAGACATTCTTAGCCACCTGCAATAGAAGAGTGGACTTGCCTATACCCGGATCCCCGGCGAGCAGGACCACCGAGCCGGGAACCAGACCGCCCCCGAGGACCTCGTCGAGATCAGCTATGCCTGTGGGAATCCGGCTCGATGACAGGGTCTCGATCTCGCTCAGAAGCTGGGGAGTGCTCACCGTGGCGGCAGGAGCCAGGCGGGCACGCCGCTCCGCCCGGGCCGAACTCTTACCGGAAGGCTCGTCGGCACCAATCTTCTCCTCTACGAGGGTGCCCCAGCTCTGGCAATCGGTACACTTGCCCAGATAGCCGGTAGACTGGTAGCCGCATTCCTGACAGACCCATGTGGAGCGCGTTTTGGCCATGGGCACCTCCCTTACTCCTGGCATTTTAGCCTCCCTGAAGCTCTACGAGATCGCTTCATGGCTTATACTTTTTAATAGGCACTGCAAATCCGGAGCGAATATGTCAACCTTGACGATCATTGTATCTACAGCAGTCACCATTTTGCCCGTCGCCGGCTATCCGATGCATGCATCGGCGCCGGAAGCCGTAAGCCATGAGAAAGTCTTAGAGATCAAGCAGGCTTTCGAGAAGGGTCCGAGCCGCAAATCTGTGGCGGAGCTGATGAAAGACGGCCATTACCTGATCGCAGCGCCCTAGTTTTTCATATACTAGGTGAATGTTGCAGTTCCAGTCACCCGGAGCAATCCTTTTCCAGCTCGGTCCGCTCACCATCAGATGGTACGGGCTGTTCATAGCCCTGGGATTTGTCGCCGCCGTCATGGTGGCAACCCGGTTTGCCAGGCGCTGGCAGCTTGATCAGGACAAAGTGATCAATTCTTCTTTTGTCGGCTTCATCGGCGGCATAGCCGGAGCCCGGCTCTACTATGTCGCCCTGAGCTGGTCGCAATTCGCCCGCAATCCCCTGGAGATGTTCGCCACCTGGAACGGTGGTCTCTCCATTCATGGCGGTATCATATTCGGTATGATATCGGGTCTCACTTTCGCCAGGCTTTCCGGGCTCCCTGTCTTGAGAATGATGGACATGGCCGGCTGCGCATTTCCCATCGCCCAGTGCATAGGCAGATGGGGAAATTTCTTCAACTCTGAGGCTTTCGGTCTGCCGGTGGACAGGTCATTTCCCCTGGCGCTCTATATTCCCGAGGTGAGCCGCCCGCCTAAATTCGCCACCAACGAGTTTTTCCATCCGACCTTCTTATATGAATCCGTATGGAACCTGGCGGTTTTCCTCTTTGTCTATTTCTTCGCCAGCAAAAAGCTCGCCCGCTATCCAGGCGTAACTTTCATGATCTACCTGGCGCTCTATTCAATCGGTCGTCTTCTCATCGAGCCGATCAGGACCGACAGCATCATGGCAGACACGATTCCGGTGCCGGTCATCGCCAGCGCCGCCATGCTGATCCTGGCGCTCCTGGCTATTCCCGTGCTGATCGGCCACCACCGTAAAAAGGCGTCTTCGGAAAACTAATTCTTCTTGAGGAGCTCGCCTCTTTTCGGAGGCTGCATCGTGCCTGTCACCACAGTCTTGACGGAAGAGCCCGAGCCACCGGCGGTGGAGGCAGGGGCATATTCAAGAGCTGCCGGAGGGTTGCTTGCGGTTACCGGCGTGTTCTTCTTGATCAGCGAATGCCTGGCCATCGGTCTGGCGGTGGCATCAGTCTGGACAAGGGACCTCCGGCCCACGGTTATCTGTCCGGCAGGCAGATTGGCAGGCGGCGCCTGTAGGCCGCCCTGAAAACCGGTAGGGATATTGGTACCGAAACGTGCCGGAGGAGGAGAGGAAAGATCCACAGCCATGACGCCGGCCGGAGTCTTGGAGCCGGGCGCCGGCACTATTATGGTCTGGCCCTGGGGCGCTTGCTGCTGGGGCATCTGGATGATCAGCGTAGTCGGCGCGGTCTGGGGCTTGGGATGAAAGGTCACATCAGGACTCTCATCCACGATATCTACTTTCCTTCTACTCGGATAAACCTTGGAAGCATCCGGAAGCTTGCTGACATCGACTTTGAATCCTTCGGCCCGGGCTTCCCCGGTCCCGATGCCACCTGTTACAACCAGGGCGGCCAGAGCCGCCAGTGAAAAAACTCGTCTCATTTAAGTACTCCCCGGCTCGGTCAGAAACCGGCACAGCGAGTCGGGCTGCACGCCTGAGGACAGCTCGAAAATCTCACTAATGCCGATTATCTATTGATAACCCCGGACAGCGGGAGATGATACCGGGTAAACCCCAGATCAGCGATGAGCAGGCTCGTCCACTTCGGCAAGAGAAGCCACGAATTCCCGGGTCATGGGATGACGGGCTCCATAGCTCTTGCTGATGATCGCCAGGGCTTCCTTGTAATACTCCCGGGCTCTTGCCCGATCGTTTTTCATCATATAGAGATCGGCGAGGTTATGCAGGGCGATGGCAAGATCCGGATGCATGGCGCCCAGGGACTTGCGATAGATGTTCACGGCTTCGAGCTCCAGGCGCTCGGCCTCGTCGAGTTTGCCTTCGTCTTTATAGACCGCGCTGAGGTTGTCTTTGAAAGTAGCGATGATCGGATTGAGCGGTCCGTATTCTTTCTCGGCGATGCTGATGGCGCGCTCGAAGCTCTTTCTCGCCTTATCGTACTCTTTGTTATGGGTATAGCTCTCGGCCAGGTTATTGAGAGCGATGGCCAGGTCTTTGGGATTGGTATCCCTGGAGCTCTCATAGATGGACAGCACTTTTTTCTGTACTTCCACAGCCCTGGCATAACGATTCTGGAGCAGGTAGAGATCGCCGAGATTGTCCAGGGTGGTAGCAAGTGCCTGGTCATCGTCATCGAGCCTGGTGAGAAGCGCGATAACGCTCTCATAGGTCTCCTCCGCTTCTTTGTACTCGCCGCGATCCTTCAGCACCCATGCCAGAGTGTTCAGGGCTCCGGCATACTCGTGAGGGAGCTTGTCTCTGTATGGCTCCAGATTCTTGAGAGCATTGCGGGCATGGAGCTCGGCCTCGATGACCTCGCCCCGGGACTTATGCACCTGGGCAAGCTCCCAGAGGGTGAGCCCGATCCGGCTGTCCGTACTCTTGAGCGAGCTGGTCTCGACGAGAGCCATGCGAAGGCGTTTCTCAGCCAGGGCCAGATTGCCGGCTTTGAGAGCCTTTCTGGCCTCTTCCATATTCTTCTGCCAGCCTTGTTGAACAGTCTTTGCAGGCGCGGGCTTATCAGCTGCGTGTGCTGCCATTGGCTCGAGTAGATTGGCAGCGACCGAGACCGAGAACGAGATCGCGATGGAAACAAAAAGCTTGAGGCCGGACTTGAGTATCATGAGCTGAGCTCCCTCGAAAGAGGACGTGCTTGATGCGAGGCTCAAAATGATACCGCAGTTTGCCTGGATTTTTGTCAAAAGCTCTAGCGCCGTTTGCCTTTGGGAGCGGCCGGAGCAAGCTGCTTGAGTCGCTCTTTCGCGTCATTGGCGTACTGGCCGGTGCCTGCCAGCTGCAGATATTTGCGATAGTCGGCGATGGCGCCCTTGGGATTGTTGAGTTGCTCGTAACAGGTAGCCCGGTAATAGTAAGCATCCGCCAGGGCAGAATCCATGGAGATGGCCTTGCTGTATTCCCTGAGGGCGTCCTGGAGCTGGTTGTTTCCCTGATAGGCGGTACCCAGGTTATTGTGGGTGGAAGCGTCGTCGTTGAGCTTGAGGGCCGAATTGTAGTCCGCGATGGCTCCTGCCATGTCATACTTGCCGCCGCCAAGATCCGTCGTCTGCTTCTTGTAAGCCGATTCGAGAAGCGGTGCCGCCTGGATCTGCTTGACGCCGGCGATTGCGTCTTTGAAAGCCTTCTCCGTGGGATTCATGCCGGCGGCTTTCTCGTAATTCTTGAGGGCATTGTCCAGGTCGTTTTTAGCCTGGTAGGCGGTACCCATGCCGTAATAATAAGCAGGCTCGCTGGGGGCTGCCGCAATCGCTTTCAGATACGCCGCGATGGCCTCGTCGTACTTTTGCTTCTGTTGCAGATCCACGGCTTCCGCATATGCCTGCTGCGCTTCGGCACCCTGCTGTTGCTGGGCGGCAGTCATGATCTTCTGGACATCACCGGGATTCTTGCGCAGGGCGTCGATACGACCCTGAGCGGCGTCCTTGTAAGGACCCGACGGGGCGTTCTGCAGATATTTCGTGTAATACTCGATGGCTTTCGGCGCCTGGCTGGCGTTCTCGTAGAGAGCGCCGAGGAAATAGAGACAGTCCGCAGCATCCTTGCCGCCTGCCTGGAAGCCCTTCTCGTAAGCTTTCATGGCTTCCGGGAAATTGCCGAGATTCTGCTGGGAAGCGCCGAGGAAGGTGAGGGCGCCGGCGTTGGTCGGGTCGACATCCAGCACTTTCTGGTAGGCGGCAGCAGCCCCCTGGTAGTCTTTCTCTCCATATTTCTTGTTGGCGTCTTCCAGGAGCGGTCCTGATTTCATGCCGGTGACATAGTCCAGGGCTTGCTGGAATTGCTTTTTCTCCTCGGCGTCCCTGGTCATGGCCAGGGCCTTCTTGTATTGAGAGGCAGCATCGTCCAGATTGCCTTTCTGCTGCTGAACGGTGCCGAGGAAATAGACATACGCGGGCTCGTCAGGCATGGCTGCCACGGCTTTCTGACCTTCGGCCAGGGCCTGATCCCAGTTTTTCTGGTTGTAGAATTCCACTGCTTTGTTGTATGCGTCGGAGGCTTCGGCAAGGTTTTTGCGCTCGCCGGAGGTGGTGAGCTTCTCGGTGTTGCTTATGTTCTTGGTCAGGGCATCGCTTCTGCCTCTGGCTAGCTGAGCATAAGCCCCGGAGGGATCGAGTTTGAGGTATTGATCGTAGAGAGCTTTTGCTTGCGGACCTTTGCCATAGTTCTCGTCGATGGCGCCCATCAGGTAGAGGTTGCCGACCTGCCCTTTCTTGTCGAGATCGTAGCCTTTCTGGTAGGAGGCCCGGGCTTGCTGGAAGTCGTCGGCAGCTTGCTGCGCCGAGCCCAGGTTGGTCCAGATGGCGGCATTCTCTGGCACCAGCTGTAGTGCTTTCTGATAACCGGTGATGGCATTGGCCAGATCCCCGGCTTTCTGCTTGTCGATAGCATCCTGCACCAGAGGCTGGGCCTGGTCCTCTTTCAGGAGCTTCACGGCAGCGTCGATGTCTTTGTTGTCTTTATCCAGAGCCCGGGCCTGATTGTATGCTTCCATGGCCAGGTCGTAACTCTTATTGGCCTGGTAGCAGGTGCCCAGGGAGTAGAGATAGTCTGCCACGGGCTTTTTAGCCAGGGCTTCTTTGTACTTGGCGATGGCCTGATCGTATTGCTTCTGCTGCTGCAACTGCACGGCGGCGTTATAGGCATCGGCAGCGGCTTTCTCGTCGGCGATCTCGGTTTCGGATTTGATCTTGATGGTGTCCCCGATGTTTTTCATCAGGGCATTGATACGATCGTTTGCAGCGCTCAGATATCTGCCTCCCGGGGCCTTCTGTACATAGTTCTTGTACTGGGTGAGAGCCTCGGGACCGTGACCGAAGTGCTCTTCGATAGTGCCTATGAAGTAGAGGTCGTCCACCCTTCCTTTCGGGTCGATCTTGTAGGCTGCCTGATAGGCTTTCTCAGCGTTCTGGTAGTCCTGGCGCGAATACTGAGCCGAGGCCAGGTTGTACCAGACCTCGTCGTTATTGGGTCTGAGCTTGAGAGCCTCGGTGTAGAGCTCGACAGCGGTGGCATAGTCCTTGGCTTCGTGAGCCTTGATCGCTTTCTGAATAATCGGCTCGGCCTTCGCCCCGATGGCGTCATCCAGGGCCTGGGAGTATTGCTTGTTGTCTTTGTCGAACTGCACAGCCAGCCTGTAATTGGATATGGCCGTGTCGATGTCTTTCTTGGCCTGATACGCGGCACCGAGGTTGAAATAAGTAGCCGCGTCCTTCTGATCGAACTGCAGGAGCTGGTTATAGATGGCGATAGCCTTGTCGAACTGTCCGGCTCTGAAGAGCTCGGCACCCTGCTTGGAGAGGTTCTCGATGTCCTGGTCTTTCTTGGCGGCCGAAGCGGTCTTCACGCCCTCGAGGGCGACCTCGTTCTTGGCGTCGATAGAGAGAGCTTTCTGGTAGCACTCGAGAGCCTTGGCGAATTCTTTCATGGCCTGATAGAGCGTCCCGAGGTTGGCCCAGACAGTCGGATTGTTGGGACCGCCGGCCAGTGCCAGCTTGTACTCCTGCTCCGCGGCAGCATAGTTGCCCTTGGTCTGGTATTCGACCCCGTTGTCGATATGCTTCTGGACTTCGGCTTTCTTCTTCTCCAGAGGCAGAGCCTCGAGAAGCTGCTGAGCCTTGGCCCGGAGATCCGGACGGCTCTTGGCGAAAACAACAGCCTGGCGGTATTCGGCTTCGGCCTGGCCGAAATCGCCGCTTACCTGATAAGCCTGACCAAGACCGATATGGTTTTCCGGCGCCAGGGGATTGGCTTTGAGGGCATCGTTCCAGCCGGCCACCAGGGCCGCCTGCACGTCGGTGTCGTTGGGATTGAGACGAAGCGCATCACCATAGGCGGTGATAGCCCCGTTCAAATCTTTGTTGGACTGATAAGCTTGACCCAGCTTTACCTGTATCTGAGCGGTGTTCTTCACCTGGGCGGCGAGCTTGTACTCGTTGATCGCCTTATCGAACATCAAACGTGTGCGGAATACGTCGCCTAGTTTCTCATGCACAGCAGCATCGTTTTTGATCTGGAGAGCAGCCTGATACTCGACGATAGCTCCATTCCACTGGGCGCTCTTTCGGGCAGAGTCGCCAAGGTCCACGCGATCCTCGAACTTATTGGGATCGCGGTTCATCAGTCGGATGATCCCATCGATGTTCTTGCGGGTGGTCTCGAGATTGGGGTCTATAGCCAGAGACTCATGAAACTGGACGAGAGCCTGCATGGGGTTCGACTGGAGTTGCAGCCCGTAGTTGTTGTAGGCGATGGCAAGATTGGTCCTGGCCTTCTCGTAGGAGCTATCGAGCTTGAGGGCTTCCTTGAATTTCTGGATGGCGAGCTGGAAATTGGAGGCATTCAAGGCTCTTACGCCATCGTTATTGAGCATGATCACTTCGTTGCTGGTGGCGCGGGCAGCGGTAACCGTAAATGGTGCCGTGCCGGCGAGCATGATCGACAAAGCCAGCGCGAGATACTGCCTGTTTTTCCGAGAATAATTGATCTCCAAGTCTGCACCACCCCAAAAGTCAAGAGATACGATATCGATACTAAGAGAATTAATTCAACTATGGATTGTAATTGATTCTCTGGATACTTTAATGGGCTTTCTCCTAGATTTGATCCCTGAAAAGACATACATGTTTCTGATCGCCCCGTGTAGAGGCGATCGCCGCTAAACAAAGTTGGTCCTTTGTTAACCGGGCATCTGGATGTCAGAAGAAGCAGACGTCAAGCGTTGCTGGAATGTTTCTCATCCCCTTAGTATTCCGGCTCGATCAAGCCGTAATTGCCGTCCCGCCTGTGATAGACGGTGCAGACCTTGCTCGTGTCCAGATTGACGAACATGAAAAAGTCATGGCCGAGAAGGTCCATGTGCTTGCAGGCTTCTTCCGGGGACATGGGCTTGAGGGCGAATTTCTTGGAGCGGACGATCTTCGGTCGCACTCCCTCCAGGGCGATATCCTGCTGGACTACTTCATCGCTGTCCGGCAGGGCGCTGGCATCGAACTCGGCCGGGCTGGGCCCGCGCTTGTCCCTGACCTTGTTGCCTTTCTGGTAGTAGCGTGTCTTGTACTTGCGGAGCTGGCGCTCGATCTTGTCGGCCACCAGGTCGATGGAGGCGTACATATTCTCGGTGGATTCCTCGCCTCGAATTACCTGACCGTTGACCTTGATGGTCACTTCCGCTGTCTGGCTGCGGGCGATCGACGGGTTGCGGGCGACACTCAGCCTGGCTTTGCAATCGAGATCGTGGTCGAAATGCTTCTGCGCTCTTTGAAGCTTGTCGACGAGATAGTCTTTCAAAGCCGGAGTCAGGTCAATATTTCGTCCTGTCACCTGAACATGCATCGATATTCCTCCTTGCTCTAAGAGCCTTTCTAACAGACGAGACCCGACAACCCTCGGGTCGCCGGAGCTCAAATTTCAAACGCGTGAATTTCAGAGGTAGCAAAGAGACTTGCTGGCTTTCATCGAGGATATATTCATATGATAAACCCTGCACCGTCAAAAGACGATACTTCAGGAGTCGTCAAGCACACCCTCCGGACCGAATTCCCGATCAGGAGCTGGTAGCCAGGATGATCTGGGCGGCATCCAGATAGTTGAGAGTCTCGAAGCGAGCATGGGTGGTTTCGGCGGAGGCAGGCTGCACGAACCAGCGATCGGCTCTCTTCTTTCCTTGGAAGAGATTGACCGGATTGGCGCCATCGATCTTCAAACCGCGAGCAGCGGCTTTGGAGCGAGCCCGTACCAGGCGGGCGGCCAGCTTGTAAGCCTCGCGATGGCCGATGGCGGCATCGAGAGAATGGCTCTGCGCCGGCATATCGGTAAAGAAGCCATAGGAGGAGAGAATCTTCTCGGAGTCCGGGGCATCCAGGGCGGCCTTGCCGGTGAGACGTCCAGCCAGGACCTGATAGTACTCACCCCGGCTAATGGGTCTGGAGGGATCGAGACCAACCCGGGGAAAAGCGCCCTGGGACTTGAGCTCCTTGAAGGCAGCCAGGCGGTAGCGAGAGTTGACCGGAAAATACTCAGAGTAGAAAGAAAGGGTCCTGTACTGCTCCTCGGTAACCTGGTGGAAGGGATAGAGGCTGGCACTGGTGGCTCCGCAGTCCATGCAGGCCTTCATGAAAGACTTGATCTCATCGCCGCCCGTTTTCATGCCGTCCCCTATCACGTGGACTTCCACATCCGGACGGCCGACAAGATGTCGCACTTCCTTGACGGTGTCCATGGTGTATTGATAGGGATCGAATTTCTTGTACTTGCTGTTCCAGTAGTTCATGGGAGCGATGACATCGTAGTAGCGATCGAGCAGCTTCCACGGTGTACGGGCTACCTGGGGAGCTTTGTTCAGGGGGCTGAAAACCACAGCCACCATGGGATAGCCCTGGCCGAGCTCATCCCGGAGGACTTTGCTGTACTGCTCCACCCGGGAGGCAGTGAGATCTTTCTCGAGATTGGCGGCCACCGCGTCGAAACCACTGCCCCGCGGGGTCTTGAATCGAGCGGCATCCACGAGCTTGTGAGCGTCGCTCACCGGCGACTCGAGAAAAGCGAAAGACCAGGCGATGGTGCGAATTTTGTACTTGTGACAGGTATCGATGAGATTGCCCAGGACTTCTTTCTGGCGCAGAGACTCGGTATTGCTCCTGGAGGTCTGGATGAAGAGATTGCGGATGCCGTGGTTGTGCAGGTTCAGGCAATAAGCGTCGAGATCGCCTTTGGGATAGCTCCAGAGGTTCATCCAGATTCCCGGTCCGTCCGCGATTCCTGGTGGGGGATTGAGAGGGGGATTGAGCTCGCCGGCTCGCGCTCCGCAAAAGAAGCTGCCAGCTACAAGGCTGAGGGCGAGGGCGGAAAGCAGGGCTTTGAGGCGGAAAGATTTCATGGCACAGAGCTTTCTAGTAAATGTGATGCCTGGACTGATCACCATTATACCCAAACGAGCAGGATCACAAGCAAGATTAATAATGGCGAAAGCAGCACTGGGTGCCGATTCTGAAAGAACATACCAGAAATGTTATCGGGAGGTGCACCGCCATATATGGTGCAGCATTATCAGTATTGGTAGATCAGGAAGATAGACCGAAAAATTTGCCAGCACGTGTGCCGGGCTCCGGGCACGGGGCGGGCTCCTGCCCGCCCCTGTGCTGCAGCCACACTCGATAGCTCTTCATCTGAGCCTGTATATCCATAATAGACTTTGCCGCTGCAGCATATATGCAGTGTCTGAATCAGATACCTTTTTATGGATAACGATTTCATGGGTAATGAGGCGGGTGCTATGCTAGTTAGTGCTCTTTTCGGACAGGGAAGAGCCGCTGAAAGAATTCCAGGGGAAACAGAAAGAATGGGTACGCCCGGATGAGAATGAAAGACGACGAAATCCAGAAAAAACTGGTGGAGCTCGAATCGGCGATTCTCAGGGAAACCACCGAGCTGAAGACCGACGATACTAGCACCGAGCTCACTACCGTCAAGAAAAACGTCCCGGCAGCGCGCCACGGCTCCGCCTCCAACTCGGCAGTGAACCGCTCCGACATGCATTATTTCGGCGGCATCGCCCTCCTCCTCCTGGGGCTGCTGATGCTTTTCCAGCATGTCCAGGTGACCAGCGGCTATGTCTCATGGTGGGGGATCTCCGCGGGAAGCAGTATTGGCTTCCTTCTGATGCCCCTGCTTCTGGGGATCGGCTGGATCGTCTATAACTCACGCAGCCTCTGGGGCTGGATGATCTCCGCTGTCAGCCTCTTTACCCTGGTATTCACCATCATCAGCGGCTTGCGCATCTATTTCGTGCCTATCTCGATGCTGGGCATCATCTTCATGCTGGTCCCCTTCGCCGTCGGCGCTGCTTTCGTCCTCAAGGGGATGGGCGGTCCAGCAGGGGTGGAGGAAGCGCTCAAGAATCGCATCGAAAGGAAAGAATAGCTTGCCCAGACTTTTCGTCGGCACTTTCCTGAACGATGAGGAGCGCACCCTCTTCACCGGGCTCAGAGAAGAGAATCAGCACCTGTCCGGGACCTGGGGCAGGAAAGTCGCCTTCGTCGACCCGGAGAAGATTCATATCACCTGGCTCTTTCTGGGGGACATAGAAAGACGCCAAATTGGCACCCTGGCGTCGAGACTGGAAAGTGCAGGGGGCAGCAAGGAATTTCACGACATGATGGTCACCTATGACCGCCTGGAGATCTGGCCCAGCCCACAGAGAGCCCGCCTGGGAGTGCTCACCGCCAGTATAGCGCCGGCACCGGTGCAAACCCTGGCGGGGCGCATCAGAGGCGCCCTGAAAGAATTCGGTCCGCAGGAAGAGAAGAGGCGCCCGAAGGCTTTCAAGCCACATCTCACCCTGATGCGCCTGCGCGCCGCCGGGCACCAAACCGATAGCCACCTGGCGAGACCCGAGGTCAGGGAGGTCCGGGGACTGGAAAAAGTGATTCCTCTGAAACAGAACATCGACAGGATCTGCCTGATCGAGAGCGAGTTAGGCGAAGGAACACCGCGATACCGGAGCCTTGTCGAGATAACCCTGTAATTCCGCTACTTTGCCGAAGGAGTATTGAGAATCTCCGCCTGGTGCGGGCTGACCTCGATAGGACCGCGCAATTGCAGGAGCGTGGAGGGAGCCGACGGGATGGGCACGGAAACTTCGGGAGCGGCAGTTCGGGTAGCCGGGACATCTCGGTCCTGCACCGCCGGCGGAGCCGGGCTGAGGTCGGTATCGGCGGCCGTCTCGGACCCTGCCGGAGCAACAGTATTGACAGTAGCGGGATCAGTAGCTGTTACACCACCTGTAGTGGCTGATGCCGGTGCCGCGGGGGATCCCGAGAGCGTCGCCGGAGGGGTAGCGGTCCAGGAGCGCGAATTGCTGCGGATGTCGTTCATTTTGTAGGCGAGAGCGTCTTTGCGCAGCTGATTCTTGGAGAAGATAAAACCGTCCCAGTCGAAATTGACCGGATCGGTGTGGTCGCCCTGTTGAGCGTACCGGTGAGTGATGACATTCTCATTGCCGACATTGTAACGCTCCTGGAGATAGTTGACCAGGCGGATCACCGATGTGAGCAGAGCCGGGGGATAATCCTGGCTGCCAGCGTGGACCATCTCGATACCGATACTGTTGTCGTTGTTGATGCCGGGCAGGGTCTTGAAGATATTGATATGCACAGCGGCGAGATCCGGGTCCACAGCCTGGAAGATGGTGCCGTCACGATCGACCACGTACTGGGCACCGGGATGCCTGCGCCCCCGGCCGTTCCAGCTGTCGATCACCCGGGCGGCGCCAATGGGACGGCCCGTCTCGGTGGAGTGCATGATGATATATTTGACCGGCTCCCGGCGCCAGAAGATGCCGCCCTTGAGGGGGCAGTGCTTGACCACGCCGGCTCTGACCAGGGTGCGGGCCGGGTACTTGTCGGCGGTGCCGTTGCAGAAAGCACGCATGACGTCATCTGCCTCGTCAACAGGAAGCGGGCTGCGGTCGAAGTCCGGCGCTTCCATCAGAAAGAAGTCATAAGGATAGGCATAGCGAGGTCTGGCAGCCTGCCAGTGCTTGCGGCTGTGCTTGTGATGGCTGACCTTGTGCCGGCCGCGATGACGGCTCGACTTGCCGCGCGCAGTCGACCGGGCGGAAGAGGACTTCTTCTTGCTCGAAGACTTATGGGAGCGCGAGTGGCTGGTTTTCTTGGACTTCGATTTGGCCTCGCCCGGTGCCGGGGCGACAATCGCCATTGACACCACCAGTACCACCATAGCCATGAGGAAACGGCTCCGAACGAAGAGATAGTTTCTGGTAAGTCTGGACACCACCGGCAATGACCTCTAGACGAAAAAGCACAATAAAATGTACAACACTTATTCTAGCGCTACAACTAGATTTTTTCGCGGACTCAGTCTATCCAACCGCCGCCGAGTATATATGTATCGGTGGTATCGTAAATTCCCAGCACCTGTCCGGGAGTGATCGCCGGCTGGGGGTTATCGAAAAGCACCTTTAACGAGCGCCCGCCATCCAGTGGTGTCACCAGGGCAGGCGAGGCGGCGCTGTTGTATCTGATTTTGGCGAGAGCGCGAAATGGCTCCACCGGCGGGGACTCCACCAGCCAGTTGATGTCGGAGGCGGTGAGCTCTCGCCGGAGCAGGGCTTCTTTCGGCCCGACATAAACCGCTCTCGTATCAGGATCGATGGCAGTGACATAGAGAGGCTCGCTGTATGCGACCCCTATCCCGCGTCGCTGGCCGATGGTGAAATTGTGGGTGCCCTGGTGCTCCCCGAGGAACTCTCCGGTTACCGCATGCATGATCGGACCGGGCTTCACTTCCAGAAAATTCGATAGATACTGCTGGGTGGTGGTGCCAAGGGGGATGAAACAGAGGTCCTGGCTGTCCGGACGATCGGCACTGACCAGTCCGCGTCCGGAGGCGATGGAGCGAATCTCGTCCTTGGTGTAATCGCCCATGGGAAGAAGCGTGGCCTGGAGCTGCTCCCGGGAGATTCCCCAGAGGACATAAGACTGATCTTTTTTGGGGTCGAGAGCCCTGGCGAGCTTTCGTCCTTCCGGGGTGTCCACTATCCGGGCATAATGACCGGTGGCCACATAAGTGGCGCCCAGATGCTTTCGTCCGTAATTGAGCAGCGCTCCCCACTTGATGATCGTGTTACAGAGACTGCAAGGCAGCGGCGTGCGCGCCCGGGCATAAGAGCCGTGAAATTGATCGATGATCTCGTTCTTGAAGAGTTCCCGGAGATCGACGGCATGGTGCTCGATATCGAGCTGCTCGCAGACCCGGGCAGCATCGATCATGCCCGTGTCGCAACAGCGGCTGCCTGACTTGATCAGCCAGCCGGTCACTCCGACCACGTCATAGCCCTGGTCTTGCAGAAGGCAAGCCGTGGTGCTGCTGTCCACACCGCCGCTCATCAAGACCGCCACCCGAACCCGATCGGTGGGGACGCTCGAGACAGGCCGGGCCTGGGCGACCATGCATACCTGCTCGACCATCTCCGGCGACGGCATGTCGACTTCTTTCCGACCCGTGGCGTTTACGGGCTCGTCTATAGTCCTCTGGGTGTCCTTTCTGGTCATGGTGCTAGATCTTACTATAAAAGTCGCATTTTTATTGACAACCAGGGCGCCTGACAGGCCAAACTTCATATTCCAGATATTCCAGAATATTGCAGGAGCGGACATGACACTACCACTGACACCACTGGTAGTGCAGGACGAACGGATTCATCTCGAGACCGGCTTCGTCCGACTACATGCCCAGTCGTCTCAGGCGAGCTCTGGCACGCTCGGCGTTGGCGCCGGTGGGAGCCTCCTTCAAATAGGTCTTGTACTCGACTGCGGCTTCCCTTGTCTTGTTGAGCCGCTCGAGGACGATAGCACGATTGTAGTGCGCCACCGAGAGCTTGCCCATGGACTGCGCGATAGCCAGGCTGTAGGCGGCGTCTGCCTCTTTGAGCCTGCCGCTGCGCTTGAGCAGGAGCCCATGGAGATTGTGCACCAGGGGGCAGAGCTGCTCGTGCTTGGCTGCCATGGCCATAGCCTGGCGGCATTCGCGCTCGGCACCCAGATAATCCCCGCGCCGGCGCAGAGTCTGGGCCAGATTGTAATGCGCTTCGACGAGATCGCCCCGGCTCAGGTCGATGGCTTTCTTGAAAGCGACTATGGAGCCCTGGTCTTTTTTCTGTTTCATGAGAGCGAATCCGTAATTGTTCCAGGCTGAGGGATCTTTTCGGTAATCACCGTCAACCAGCCCTTTGAGTTCTCTCTCCGCCGACGCAAACTCGCCCCGGGAGAGCATGGTGGAGACCACGTCTCGCCTGACACCACCCACCGAGGCGTCGCGCACGCCGGTGTCCGGGGTCCCCTGACGCCTGGCAATCAAAACCCTGAGCTCCTCGATCTTGGTCTGGGTATCCTGCCTGTAAGCCTTATTCTTCTCGTATTCGAGCGATCTCTGATAAGCGCTCAGGGCCTCGTCCAGGCGGTTCCTTGCCGAGAGAATCAAGCCCAGGTGGTAATAAGCCAGCGAATAGTCGCTTTTCAGGGAGATGGCCTTGCGGACTTCCTTTTCCGCGCGGTCATAGTCCTCCTGGCAATAATAGACCGCCCCCAGACCGTTGTAAGCCGAGTGGAAGTCGGGTTTGAGCTTGATCGCCTGGAGATAATGCTTGCAAGCCTCGCCATATTGCTTGGAGTCCCGGAGAACATTGGCCAGGTTGTACTGGAGCTGCGGGTCCTTTCCCTGGACGATGCTCAGGGCCAGGTTGAACAACTGGGCTGCCTCCTTCAGTCTTTTCTCCTGATAGCGAACCGCCGCCAGGTTCGAGATACTGGCCGAGAAGAGCGGATTGATCGCGATGGCTTTCTCGTAAGCCTCGGCAGCCCTTTTCAAATCCCCCGCCCGGTAATAGGTGAGACCCAGGTTGTTGTAGGCTTCCGGAACCTCGGGATCGATCTTGAGAGCAGCCTCGAACTCGGCCCTGGCCCTTACCAGCTCACCCTGGTCCAGGAGCAGAGTGCCCTGTTCCAGCCTGAGAGCCACTTCCGTCGAGTACTGATTCTCGGTCTGCGCCAGAGCAGCCCCGGCGCTCACGAGCGAGGCGATAAGGATGCATATCAATCTGGATTTGAAGACCGTGCCTTGCATGAGTCCATTCTCCTTCGATTGATCATATAAGACAAGACTTGGTCAAAGTCCGCCCTCTTGGCTTCAAAACACGCTGCTCTCGAGAAGAGCCGATCGGGCAAGATACAGAAACTTAGCTTTCGGGAACACCATGAGACATACATGTTAAGATACTCGTTTGCCTTCTCACCCTGCCTGCGCTGCAGATTCGAGCAAAATGCAGCCGGAAACCCGAAAAAAGAAATGCGTGAAAATCAACTGGCAGACGCGCTGCATTATTCATTTCTGAACTCCCCGAATTATGCCCGGCTGCTTTCTCGGACAGCCCGGGCCAGCCAGGCCGAGCTGAATATGGCCGGGCTCACCGACTCGGCCAAGAGCCTGGTGATGAGTTGTCTCCAGCACGAGATCAAACGTCCGCTCTTCCTTGTCGTCCAGGACAATCATACCGCCGCCCATTATCTCCAGGAGCTTTCCTACCTGAGCCGGTACAAGGTCCTGCTCTACCCGGCTTCGGAGGTCTCTCCCTACGAGCAGGTATTGAGCTCGCCGGATAACGTCGCTTCCCAGATGGAAGTGCTGCAGCTACTTCTTTCCGATCCGCAAGAACCATATGTGGTGGTAGTCGCCGCCCGCGCCCTCATGCAGAGGGTGCTGCCCGAGACGGTCCTCAAAAGCAACATCCTGAGATTCCATGTCGGCCAGAGCATCGAGACCGAAGACCTGGCAAGACGTCTGGTGCGCCTGGGATATACCAGGGAGAGCCTGGTCACTCTGCGGGGAGAGTTCAGTATCCGAGGCGACATCGTCGATATCTTCCCGAGCTCCGGCGCCCCCATGCGAATCGAGCTTTTCGGCGACGAGATCGAGTCGATAAGACTTTTCAGCATCGACAGCCAGCGCTCCGTGGAAGAGACCGAGACAGCGACTATTCCCCCACGCTGGTGGGTGATTCTCGAAAGCGAAAGCGAAGAGCGCGACCGCCTGGTGGCCAAGCTCCAGGCGATTACCGACGGGGAGATGGCCAGGCTTCCCGACGAGGCAGCCGACACCCTGCGCTCGGTCATGGAGAACGATCTCACCGCCCTTGCCTCCGGCGGCTATCCGGAGTCGGTAGAGTATTACGCCCCCTATATCCATGAAAAAGGCGAGCAAGAGAGCTTCGCCAGCCTGGTGGACTATGTGCCGGAAGAGGCCCTGATCGCCTTCGATGAATGGGACTCTGTGGCCCAGTCTCTGGCTTCTTATGAAGACAAGCTCTCGAAATCCTTCAACGAAGGCCTCGAGAGCGGCAGGCTCCTGCCCCTGCCAGGCCCGCTGCATCTCGAGTCCGACCAGGTGCTCACCGGATTCAAGAACCACCAGAGGGTCTTCATATCCAGCCTGCCGGTTTTCGAGGAGCAGGACAAAGAGGCGGTGGTGGAGTTCGCCGCAAAGCCTATCGAGAAATTCGGCAACCAGATGGATCTGGTCGTTGAGAAGATCAGAGCCTGGCGCCAGGAAGGCTATCGGGTAGTAATCTCCACCGAGCAGCCCCAGAGGATCATGGGCATCCTGCGCGAATGGGACTGTCCCGCCCGCTATGTCGCCGGTCCCGGCGACTCGACCCAGGTCCGCGGCTCCGGCACCAGCCCCGGCTTCAACAATGAAGACACCGACAGGACGCCGCTGGAGCGTGACACCTCGGTGTTCGTCACTCGCTATGGTTTTATCCACGGCTTTGTCATCCATGACGAGAAGCTCGTCTCCATTACCGACGGCGAGATGTTCGGTCTCAAACGCAAACCCACGGTCTACCGCAGACCCGCCACCGAAAAGAGCTATGAGCGCTTCACCTCGGTCTCGGATCTGAAAGTCGGCGACTATGTGGTGCACATCAAACAGGGAATCGGCCAGTTCACCGGCGTCCAGCGGATCTCGGTGGACAAGCAGCAGCGCGAATATCTGACCGTTCAATATGCCGGGGAGGACAAGCTCTATGTCCCGGTGGACCAGATCAACCTGCTGTCCCGATACAGAGGAGCCGGCGACCATGCACCCAGGCTCTCGCGGCTGGGAGGCGCCGAATGGGAATCGACCAAGAAAAGAGTGAAACGCTCGGTCAAGCAGATTGCCGAGGATCTGGTCAATCTCTATGCCCTGCGTGCCAAACAGGAAGGCTACCAGTGCGTGCCCGATACGCCCTGGCAGTACGAGATGGAGGAAGCCTTTCCTTTCGAGGAGACCCCGGATCAATGGAAAGCGATTCAGGATCTGAAATCCGATCTCGAATCGAAAAAGCCCACCGATCGGTTGATCTGCGGGGATGTGGGCTTCGGCAAGACCGAAGTCGCCATCCGGGGCATCTTCAAGACCGTGATGTCGGGCAAGCAGGCAGCAGTCCTGGTACCGACCACGATACTGGCTCAACAGCACTTCAATACGATCAGCGAGCGCTTCGCTCCTTATCCGATCAAAGTCGGACTGCTCTCTCGCTTCCGCACCGCCAAAGAGCAGCGCGATGTGGTCCGCCGTCTGGCTACCGGTGAATGCGACGTGGTCGTGGGCACCCACCGCATGCTCCAGAAAGACATAGGCTTCAAGGATCTCGGTCTGGTGATCATCGACGAGGAGCACCGTTTCGGGGTCGCCCACAAGGAAAAGCTCAAGCAGCTCCGGGTAATGGTCGACGTGCTCACCATGTCAGCCACCCCCATACCCCGCACACTGCATATGGCACTATCGGGAACCCGGGACATGTCCTTGATCAACACCCCGCCCACCAACCGCAGCCCGGTCAAGACCTTCGTGGGCGAATACAAGCTGCCCCTGGTGCGCACTGCCATCCTGCACGAAATGGAGCGGGGCGGCCAGATTTACTTCGTCCACAATCGAGTCGACTCCATCGAGCAGATTTATCTAGAGCTCAAGACCCTGGTTCCGGAGGCCAGAATAATCGTCGGTCACGGCCAGATGCCCGAGCGCGAGCTGGAGAACGTCATGCTCGCTTTTAACGCTCACGAATACGACATATTGCTCTGCACCACTATCATCGAGTCCGGTCTCGACATCCCCAACGCCAACACGATCATCATCAATGAGGCGGATAAATTCGGACTAGCCCAGCTCTATCAGTTGCGGGGACGAGTCGGCCGCTCCGACGTCCAGGCCTATTCCTACTGTCTGTTCCGCCCCCAGAAAGTGCTCTCCGAGCAGGCTCAGAGCCGCCTGAAGGCGATCAGGGAGTTCACCTCTCTGGGCTCCGGCTACCAGATCGCCCTGCGCGACATGGAGATCAGGGGAGTGGGCAATATACTCGGCTCCGAGCAACACGGTCATATGATCTCTGTTGGTTTCGACCTCTACTGCAAACTCCTGGGCGAGAGCATCAACGAGCTCAAGGGCAATGCGGTGGCCACCGATCTCGACTCCCAGATTGACCTCAACGTCACCGCTTTCATCCCCGACACCTATGTCCAGGACAACGAGCAGAGACTTATCGAATACAAGCGCCTGGCTGATGTCTCCAGCGAAAGGGAGCTGGACTTCCTTCTGGAAGAATGGAAGGACCGCTTCGGCACCATCCCCAGGGAAGCCATGCAGCTGGTCAAAGTAATCAAGCTGCGCCTGCTTGCGAGCCGTGCCCAGGTTACCCAGATCAAGCCCGACATGATGGGTATAAGAATGATGGTCAATTACCGGTTGCAACAATGGCTGCCCATTCAGAACAGCCTGCCAAAAAATCTGGCACGTCTTACAATATATAAACCGGGAATTGCCGGAGGCCAGGGTTCGAGTCCCTATATAACCGTGAAAGCAGACGGAAAGTCCCCGGAAGAGCAGCTCGATTTGATTCAAGATCTTCTTGATGCTATGGTTTCAAACAGTCAGGCCTGCCCCAGTTAAAGACTAATTCGCCAGGAGTTGGAATTGAGAGTAGCGTTGCTTGTATCGGTCGCCTCGCTCGTGGCTATCCCGCTGTTTGCAGGCGGCTGCACCCAACCCGAGGCGAAAAAGGAGACCACCGCCGTCACCCCCGGTCCGGCGGCGCAAGCGCCCGGGGACATCCGGGTAGCCGGCTCCAAGCTTATAGGTTTTCATGGCATCACCGAGAAGATCAACCGGGAGCGCATTCCCGAGACCGCCATCATCTGCACGGTGGGCGACGACGCCATCAATGTGAGCGACTACAAGAACTCCTTCCGGTACAAGCAGGGGCAGGCTAAGCAGATGCTGCAGCCCAACCCGCAGCTCCAGCGCAATCTGGTCAAACGTGCCGAGGGACTGGGTATTAAGCTGACCGACGAAGAAGAGAAGAGTCTCCTGGAGAAGTCCAAGGAACAGGGGGGAAAGCAGCTGCAGGACCTGTTCAAGTCCGGCAAGGTGAAAGAGAAGGATTTCGACAAACAGGTCCTGCAAATGGGACTTGCCCTGAAAGCCACCAACCACGAGATTGAGGAGAATCTCCTCAACGAGATGATCAACAATTCTCTTCTCCTGCAGGCCGCCCGGCATGCCGGTCTCGGCAAAACAGCCTTCAACAAGTATGTGGAGTTCAAGCACTCGCCCCACTACAAAGAAGCTCTCAAGCTCACCACTCTTACGCCGAATCAGCTGAAGGACGCCGTCATCGAGGACTTTCTCATCTCCCTGATGAAAGAGAAAATCGTAAGAAAGGCCGAGATCAGCGACAAGTCAGTGTACGACGTCTATCTGAGCATGCGGGACAAGCGCTTCCGGCACCCGGGACGGTTCCGCTGGAGCCAGATTTTCATAGCAGCTCCCGCTGCTGACTTCGGTATCTATCCGAGCATGGCCACGGCTATCAAGCGCGAGTACCCCAAGAAAACAGCCCAGGAGCAGGCCGAGATGGTGAAGAGCCTCGACCAGGCCCAGGCTAAAAAGGCCAATGAGCTCCTGGCACGAGCCCTGAGAGGCGAGGACTTCGCCAAACTAGCCAACGAGAAGACCGACGACGCTCCGGCCCGGGCATCCAAAACCGGAGGAGATATGGGATTCGCCACCATTTCCAAGCTCAACTCCACGACAATCTTCAGACCGATAAGCACTGCCATTCAGACCATGAACAAGGGCGACATCTATCCCAAACCGGTGCGAACCGCCGCCGGCTATCACATCATCAAGCTCACCGACAAGACTGCTCCGGGTTACCTGCCCTTCGACGAAGTCAAGGACGAGCTCAAACCTCGCATAGCACAGAAAGTAGCCGGACTGGCGGTGATGGAATGGCTGCTCAAACAGAGAGAGACCGTCCCGATCACCTTCACCCGGCAATTCTCGGATATAGTGCCCAAGGACGGAATCCTGCACCAGAGAGTGCCGGATTCGAAATGAGAACATATTGAGAACAGGGCATCCCTGACGTTTTCAAGCTGAGATAATGACCCTCGTACAGAAAGAGGGGCAAGATATCATGTTGAGACCGAACACACTGAACAAACGAAACAAGCTTTTGCTAACAGCGTTGTGCTCTGGTCTGATAGCAACCGCATTCGGTACTACGCTCGAGGCTCAGGCCAAGAAGAGCAAGAAATCAGACAAAGCCGCTGCCACCAAAACCGATGACAAAGCCGCAGCCAAAGAGCGGCTCGCCGAAGGCGTCAAGCTCTTGATGTTCAAGAATTCCAGGGCGGCTCTCGCCAAGTTCAACGAAGCCCTGAGGCTCGATCCGGGCTACGCCCTCGCTTATGCCAACCGCGCCAATGTCGAAATGCTCATGGACAATCCCAAAGAAGCGATTGCCGACGCCACCAAGGCAATCGACCTGGATCCCAATCTGGCTGCCGCCTATGTCAACCGCTCCTGGGCCTATAACAAAACAAGGCAATACGAGAAAGCCATCGCCGACTGCGACAAAGCTATCGCTCTCAAGTCGGATCTGGTCATGGCCTACACCAACCGCTCGCACGCCTATAACCAGCTCGAGAAGCATGATCTCGCTCTTAAAGACTGCAACAAGATCATCTCTCTCAATCCGAACTTCGCCATGGCTTATCTAAACCGCGCCCATACCAATATCGGTCTGGCCAACTTCAAGGACGCCGTCACCGATTGCAACAAGGTGATCGAGCTCAATCCCCACCTCTCCAGAGCCTATCTCAACCGCGGTCATGCCAGACGCGAGCTCGGCGAGTTCGACCAGGCTCTGGCCGATATCGACAAGGCGATTTCCATGAACGGCAAGCTGGCATCGGCCTATTACAACCGTTCCCGGATCTACGAGGCCAAAGCCGATCAGGATCTCGAGAAAGCCAGGAAACTCGGCTTCGTCCACCAGGTAGACGACGACTAGTACCTCGACACAGGGATTTTGCCTGGTTCAACCCCTCATAGGCTCGAGTCAGCATTTTCAGTGCCTGTATCACCCGACGATGCAAAGACCACACCGGTAGTCAAGTGCGGTATATATTGCTCGGCTTTTCTCTCTTTCGAGAAATATATGCCGCATTTTGCCTGGTTTTGCGGCATATATGCCGCACTTTGGCTGGTTTTGCGGCATATATGCCGCACCCGCACCATGCACTTCGACACACGGCTTCCCTCTTGATACCAGATCAAATACCAGCAGATTCCGCGTGTCTAATTACTAGAGCTCTCCTGGTAGACGCAGAAATGGAAACGCCAGGGTCTCGAGATGACCCTGGCGTTTCAGTGCAATCTGACTGATTACTGTCCGTAATACTGGACGTAGTAGCCGATCCTGTGGCTCGAGACAATCGCCTCGGACGATGCGCCGGTATCGGTGGGACCACCGGAAGCCGATTCGGCGCCGGACTGGGCGATACCGCCGGAATCCGATTCGGCGCCCGAATCAGCTGGTCCTCCCGACTCGCTGCTGCCAGCGCCCCAGAGAACACCACCCGAATCAGATTCCGCTCCGGAATTGCCGGGTCCGCCCGACTCAGACTCGCCGCCGCCGAACACGAAGCCGCCGGACTCCGACTCGGCAAGGGCCATGGGAGCCAGACCGATAACAAGGGTGGATGCGGCCATCAGGGCGACCAGGCGGGATCGGTTTTTTGTGCTGACAGATTTCATGGCTTTTCTCCCTACTAATGGCATTTCGGCTCCGGCAAACTTAGATCCTACCAAAACATTCGGACTTCGAGTACCTCTTCATAGCACGGGCGATAATTTTCGGATTGGTCCTCGACATGCTTGACATGTGCAATATTCGGGAATTTTCCTATATGGTCATCCCTGGCAGGGTATGATCTAGCCAAGCTGGACTCCCTATCTATGACTCTTTCAGACACCAAGCGAATCAGACTGGGCATCTTGATGATTGATGCCGGACTGATCACGCGTGACGAGCTCGAAGAATGTCTTCGCATGGCCCGGGAGACCGGTCTTCCCGTAGGCCGCATTCTCCTCCTCACCGGCAAGACCACCGAGTCGGTCCTGCAGGCGGCAGTCCAGGCCCAGTCGCTTCTCAAGGACGGGCTCCTGGACTTGAAAACAGCCTATAAGGCTCTGCGCAAGGTGGCCAAAGAGGGCGTCCTCCTGGACGAGGCCCTGGGCAGCCTGGATGTGGCCATCGAGGACGTCAAGGTCAACAAGCTCGGCGAGCTTCTTATCGCCGCCAATTTCGTCTCCGAAGAGGAGCTGAAAGAAGCTCTCGACGGCAGCAGCAGCACCGGTCTTCCTTTCGGGCGCATGCTCGTGCTCAACGGTGTGCTCAGCGAGACACAGCTGGCAGCCACTCTCAATGCCCAGATTCTGGTGCGAGACAAGAAAATCACCAAAGAGCAAGCGGTGGAAGGGCTCAAACAGGCGCGCCGTCGCCAGATCGCTATCGAAGTGCCCCTCATGGAGAAAGGCTTCTATACCGTCCAGACCCGAGAAGTGATCAGGCTCGGCGAGCTCCTCTCCCTCTCGGGACTGGTGAGCGAGTCCCAGATCCTCAACGCGGTGGAGACCGGTCTGGTCTCGCAAAAGCCTCTTGGTCAGGTCCTGGTGGAGCTCAATCTTGTAAGCGAGGAGACTCTCAAGATCGCCCTGCAACTCCAGGAGCTCGTGGAAAGCGGGACTCTCAAACCCATGCAGGCTTCGCACGTAATGGTCAATGTCATGGAGACCGCCATATCGATACCGGAGGCGGTATCACTGCTCGAAAAGCAGATGGGCGGGAACACCCCTGATATCAACTTGAAAGACTTCCTCACATCCTCCAATGCCCTGAGCGATGAAGACATCCAGAGCGCTTTCGAGATATCGGTAAACAACAATCAGATCCTTGGAAGAATGCTCCTCACCGCCGGCATCATCGACGAGGGCACCCTGCAGTCGGCGATGCGTCTGGTCTTCCTGGTGAAAAGCAATCTGCTCGACATGGACAAGGCGCACCAGGCCTTCGAGTACAGCCGGGACAAAGAGACCACCATAGACGAGGCTCTTCACGAGCTGAAACTGATCAAGTAAAAGCGCTCAGCGTAAGAAGGGATTATGCTTCTTCTCCGAGAAGATGTCGGTTTCCGGTCCGTGACCGGGAACCACCCTGGTACTATCGTCCAGGGTGAGCAGTCTGTTATGGATAGACTTGATGATCGTATCGAAGTCGCCGCCCCAGAGATCGGTGCGTCCTATAGAGCCACTGAAAAGAGTATCCCCGGCAAAGACCACGCTGTCATCGTCCGCCACGGAGAAGCAGAGACTGCCCGGGGTATGACCGGGGGTGTGGAGAACCGAAGCGGTGATCCCTCCGATCTTGACGCTCTCCTCGTCTTCGAGATAGTGATCCACCGGCAGCGGATCATCGGCTTTGAAGCCGAACATCCCGCACTGCATGTGGAGATTGTCATAGAGCCACTGATCTTCTTTGTGCAGACAGATACTGGCGCCGGTCTTTTCTTTCACGGCACGACTGCCCAGAATATGGTCGAAATGAGCGTGGGTATGAAGCAGATATTTGATGGTCAGACCCAGGCGCGAGGCAGCATCGACTATCTCCTGAGCGTCGCCGCCGGGATCGACAACGATGGCTTCGCCGGTCTCCTTGCAGCCGACTATGGAGCAGTTGCAGGACAGAGGCCCGACAGGAAATGTCTCGACTACCAGCATCTACTCGAACATCTCGCTCACCGAGCAATCATCGTGGATTCTGGCGATGGCTTCGCCCAGGAGCCTGGCCACGCTGAGTTGCACGATCTTGCCGGAGATGTTCCCTTTCTCGTGGGGGATGGAATTGGTGACGATGAGCTTTTCGATGGGAGACTTGTCGAGACGCTCATTGGCTGGGCCGGAGAGAACCGCATGGGTAGCGCAGGCGAATACCCGGCGCGCGCCTTCCGAGATCAAGAGCTCGGCGCCTTTGACCAGGGTGCCGGCGGTGTCTACCATGTCGTCCACCATGATCACGTCTTTGCCTTTGACGTCACCGACGACAGTCATCACCTCGGCTACGTTGTGCTGGCTGCGACGCTTGTCGATAATGGCGATGGGCGCATCGTCGAGCTTCTTGGCGAAAGCGCGGGTGCGGGACACACCGCCGACATCGGGGCTGACCAGCACCACTTCGTCGAGATCCATGGTCCTTATATAGTCCAGAAGCACCGGCGAGGCATAGAGGTGATCGACCAGGATATTGAAAAAGCCCATGATCTGAGGAGCATGCAGATCGAGAGCCACGACTCTCTGAGCGCCGGCGGTGGTGAGCAGGTCGGCCACCAGCTTGGAGGTGATCGCTTCCCGTCCGGCAGCTTTGCGGTCCTGCCTGCCATAACCGTAATACGGAATGACTACGGTGATCCGTCCGGCGGAGGCTCGTTTGAGAGCGTCGAGAAGAATGAGAAGCTCCATGAGATTCTCGTTGACCGGCGTGCAGGTAGGCTGAATGACAAAACAGTCGAGACCGCGTACGCTTTCTCGCACCTGAACATAAATCTCACCGTCTGAAAACGGTGAGATTCGAACGGGTGAAAGGTGGAGACCCATGTATTCCGCCACTTCCCGGGCAAGTTCGGGATTGGCGGTGCCCGATAAGATCCGCAGATCCGCCTTGCCTCCGGTGAGAATGCGCTGACGAGCGGGCATTTGTGCGACCAAGAGCCTTTCCTCCAAGCGATTTTGCCCATTGTAGATGAACTGGAGGATTCTTGAAAGCTTTCTCTAATAATCTTAAAGCCTTATATAAAGGGCAGCTCCATAGATAGAGACAGGGCAAGGGCTCCCCCCAGAGTGCACTTAACATGCTGATATGAGAGCCCTCCCTGGATGAAGGCCGAATAAGGTGGACGCAGGGGACCGTCGGCAGAAAGCTCGATGGTGGACCCCTCCACGAAAGTGCCCCCGGCCATAATCACCTCGTCCTGATAGCCTGGCATACGGCAGGGCTCCGGATCGACATGGGCGTTCACCGGCGAGAATCGCTGCACCGCCTTGCAGAAATTGATCAGTCTGTCCGCCTGGCCGAACTCCACCTGCTGAATGATATCGAAACGCTCTTCCATGCTTCCCGGGCTCACTCTCATCCCCAGCTCCTCGAAAACCGCAGCGATGAGCATGGCCCCTTTTACCGCCTGACTTACCGTGAACGGTGCCATGAAAAGACCCTGGAAAAGCAAGCGGTTCTCTCCGAAAGAAAGACCCATATGGCCACCCACCCCGGGAGCCGTGAGACGATTGAGGGCAGCATCCACGGCTGTTCGCTTGCCGGCAATGTAACCACCGGCAATGGCAAGGCCGCCGCCCGGGTTCTTAATAAGCGACCCGGCAATCAGGTCGGCGCCACAGGACAGGGGCTCGCGATCCTCTACGAACTCGCCGTAGCAATTGTCCACGATGATCAGCGCGGAAGCGCTCACCTTCCGTACCGCCTGGCAGAGCCTTGCGATATCGTCGCCGGAGAAGGTCCTCCTGGAGCTGCTGTAACCGCGGGACTTCTGTATGTAAAAGACCGATACAGGTCCGGCGGACTCCACCGTCTCGATGGACTCGATCATCGTTTTCTCGCTCTGAGAAAGCGGATCGAGATCGAGCTCCAGATATTCGACCCCGAGACGCTTGAGGGAGCCGGGCTCGTCTCCGGCGATGCCGAGCACTTCCTCCAGGGAATCGTAAGGGGGACCGGTAAGACAGACGAATCTTCCCCCGGGCTCGACATTGCCCAGAATGGCGCAGGCCAGGGCATGGGTGCCCGAGACGAATTGCACCCGCACACAGGCGGCCTCGCCACCGAAGACCGAAGCGAAAACATTATCCAGGACTTCTCTTCCGGCATCGTCAAGACCGTAGCCGGTGTGCGCAGCAAAATACTCCTCGGTGAGCCGGTGATGCCTGAATGCAGCAAGCACCCGCTCCTGATTGACCAGAGCGATGCCGTCCACCTCTTTGAAGCGACTGGCCAGGCGCTCCTCGGCGGCGCTGATTAGATCGTCTGCTTTTATTGCCTGTTGCATGACTGCTCTTTTTCTGGACTATGCCATTGAACCAGCAGGGAGCCTCAAACGTCAAAGAATTTGTGACTAACTCCAAAGGCAGCATTATCGAGATAATCCCCCGACTCAACCCGGGCGCCCTTCTATTTCAAGAACGCTGCCGCCAGTGCGGAAGGGCGATGGAAGACAGTCTTCTGCGCCCGGACTACCGCCAGGTCCTGCCCGATCTGTCAGACTTTCCCGAGAGCCTTTCCGGGCTCACACTCTGTCTGTGCAGGGACTGCACCGCCGGACTGAGAAGCAGCAAGCCGCCCAGGCACGCAGTCAGAGACGAAACGGGCGAGGCTCTTCCGGTCCTCACCGCCGCGGTCTATGACGGAGCCGCCCGCAAGCTCATTCGCAAGCTCAAGTATGACGACGACAGGCTCTGCGCTTTCGACCTGGCACTTATTGCAGTATCGTCCCTGGGCATCGCCGATCTGCTCTCAGGCTCCCTGATCGTGCCGGTTCCCCTGCACCGGCGCAAGCAGGCCAGGCGAGGCTTCAACCAGGCTGCTCTCATAGCGCGACATATAGCCAGGCTGACAGGCGCCCGGGTTCTGCCCCGGGCCCTCCGCCGGACAAGAGAGACAGCGCCTCAATTCGGGCTCTGCCTGGCAGATCGTCGTCGCAATGTAGCCGGAGCCTTCGAGCCTGATAGACAATGCAAAGATGCATTCTCAGATAGAGAAGTCTTCATCCTGGATGACGTATTCACCACCGGCAGCACGATCAGCCAGTGCGCCGCGGCTCTGCGAAAAGGCGGCTGGCAGAGTATTGCCGCCCTCACTATCGCCCGGGCGCCTTTCGAGACATTCTAGATAGCACTCAGCCTACTTCATCGAGGGTTTCGGCGAAGGCTTTGATCGTCTTATCCAGATCAGCCGGGGTGTGCATGAGGGAGAGGAAAGCCGCCTCGAATTGAGAAGGGGGCCAGTAGACACCTTTTTCCAGAAGCTTCTTCCAGACCCTGGTGAAAAGCTCGGTGTCCGATTTCTTGGCGCTCTCGAAGTCGGTGACCTCGCCTTTCATGAAAAAGACGCTGAGCATGCCGCACACCGACGCGATCGAGACATGGACGCCGGCGTCGGAAGCACCTTTCTTGATCCCTTCCACCAGCCTGTCGGTCATATCCTTGAGGCGGTCGTAATTGCGGCGATCTTTCAAGACCCTGAGCTGCGCAAGACCTCCGGACATAGCCAGGGGATTGCCCGAGAGAGTCCCGGCCTGGTAGACCTCGCCCTGGGGCGCCACCATCTTCATGATCTCTTTCCTGCCGCCATAAGCGCCCACCGGGAGACCGGCGCCGATTACCTTGCCGAGGCAGGTGAGATCGGGCTTGATCTCGTAGAGCTCCTGGGCGCCACCACGGGCGACTCTAAAACCGGTCATCACCTCATCGAAGATTAGCAGGGCACCGTGCTCCTGACAGAGATCGGCGAGCCCTTCCAGAAATCCCTTGCCCGGCAGAATCACCCCGGCATTGCCCACCACCGGCTCGACGATCACAGCAGCAACAGCGTCCCTGTTTTCGGTGAAAGCTTTCTTGACCTCGTCCAGATCGTTGAAAGGCAGAGAAATGGTCATCTTCAAGAGCTCCGCCGGCACTCCCGGGCTGCTCGCCAGACCGAGGGTCGCCAGACCGGAGCCGGCTTTCACCAGAAAAGAATCGGCGTGACCGTGGTAGCAGCCGTCGAACTTGATGATCAGGTTACGACCTGTAAAGGCTCTTGCCAGGCGGATCGCCGACATGGTGGCTTCGGTGCCCGAGTTGACCATACGCACCATCTCTATGGAGGGCATGAACTCGCAGACCAGCTCGGCAAGCTCCACCTCGGTCCGGCACGGGGCACCGAAGCTGGTGCCGCTCATGAGCGCTTCTTCAATGGCCTCGAGGACGCGTGGATGTCTGTGACCGAGGATCATCGGTCCCCAGGAGCCTACATAATCGATATATTCGTTTCCGTCCACGTCCACCATGATCGAGCCGTCGGCACGCTCGATGAAAATCGGATCGGAGTCCACGGCCTTGCAAGCCCGGGCAGGCGAATTGACGCCACCGGGAATCCTCTCCTGAGCTCTCTCGAACAGAGCCTGGGATCTGGTGGCTGTCCTGGTGGCTTCGAGAGTGTCGGTCATTTTGCTTCTCTCCCTGTCTATTCTGCGACCTGGGCTTTCAAGACCCGCTCGATGACCGGCTTCACCATCTTGACTGCTCTCTCGCCGGCCTGGAAATGCCTGAGCTTGTGGTCGCCATCGAAGATATAGAATGCCGGAACGAATTTGTTCTCGAATCGATCGGTAATCTCGTGCCAGTTGTCCACCACGCATGGCTGCCGAACTTCCCACTCGTCCATGGCGGCCTTGACGGCATCTACATTGGTATCGCTTTCCTGACGCGGCATGTGCACCGAGACTATGGAAAGACCATGGGGCGAGAACTCGTCGATCCAGGTATTGATCTCCGGGAGGGACTCCTTGCAGATACCACAGCTTATCGACCAGAAATGAATCAAGACCGGCTTGCCTGCCATATCCTTTGCCGGATCGATGGCGGTGGAGTTGAACCAGTCGGTGCCGCCGTCCAGGGATGGCAGGGGCGAATCCATACGAAGCGGCATAGGACCTCCTTGAGAAGATGCTGGCCTTATAGGCAACATGTCATATTCTAGCCGGTAGGCGCAAATAAAAAGTTGCCGGAGACAATGTTTCCGGCAACTTTAATATCTAGCTCGCTGAGCGAATTCCTAGACGTTGAGGGGCTTCTGGCCCGGTTTCCAGTCAGCGGCGCAGAGACCGCCGGTCTTCAGGGCTTCGAGAACACGAAGGGTCTCGTCCACGCTACGACCGGTGTTGAGGCTGTGCACTACTTGATACTGCAGATAGCCGTCCGGATCGACGATGAAAAGACCGCGCAGAGCGATGCCTTTGTCTTCGAGAAGAACACCGTAGTCGCGGCTGACATCTTTGGTGATGTCCGAGGCGAGGATGTATTTGAGATCGCCGAGGCCGCCATTGGCTTCGTCGGTCTTGATCCAGGCGCGGTGGCTGTAGACGCTGTCGGTGGAGACGGCGAGGACGTCGGCGCCGGCTTTCTTGATTTCTTCATACTTCTCGTTGAAGGCTTTCAGCTCGGTCGGGCAGACGAAGGTGAAATCCAGAGGATAGAAGAACATGATCAGCCATTTACCTCTGTAATCGGAAAGGCTGACGTTCTCTTTCAAAGTCTTCATGTCCTTCGTAGACGGCATGTCAAACGGAGGAGCTTTTTTTCCAACTTGCAACATATGGCGATAACTCCCATTTATGTGGAACTAACTGCGTAAGAACGAGTTAGCAAATGGTAGATCCCTAAAATGAAATCCCTCATATGTTTAATGGAAATTGTAGATTTGCCGACAAAAACCGTTCTGCTGACAAGCTCTCGGCGAACCGGCGAAAAATGAACTAGCGCTTCTCGCCTTTATTGATCCAGTCTTTGAGAACGCTTGCAAGACCATTTTCAGCGACATAACGTCTGACCAGGGGGCTGTCAGCAGGCCAGCCGATGGTCAGGAGATGGATGAGATGATCGCTCGGCGTCGTGCTCTGCTTGCTTCTTCCGAGCTCGGCTTCGTTAACCGAATCAGCCATTGGTCACCTTCTGTCACGTATCGAATGGGTGTGGGTGATTCAAATTATAACCCTCACCCAGCCTTAAATCTGTCCAAGGTGGCAATCCTATTATTAAGCGAGTAAAGCCTCTCGATTGACCGTAGCGCGGACGGTTTGATAGTATTCCCTTTCGCATATGTAGTTACGCGTCCTTTAGGCGGCGACGGACTCATGGTCCGCTATATGACCCGGCGCAATGCCGAAGCCAAATCATCTGGAGTTTGAGATGTACGCAATAGTTGAAGCCTGCGGAAGGCAATACAAGTTAGAGCCCGGCCGCTTCGTAGATGTCGACCTGACAGGCGATGCTGAAGGCGCCGCTCACGTTTTCGACAAAGTCCTCATGCTGGTGGACGGCGACAAATCCACCGTCGGCACCCCCTACGTCGAAGGCGCCACCGTCAAAGCCAAAGTAATCTCCAGAATGGAGAAGAACGAGCAGACTGGCAGGCTCACCTCCAACGTCAGAGACAAGAAGATCATCGTCTACAAGATGAAGCCCAAGAAAGGCACTCGTGTCAAAAAAGGACACCGCCAGCAATATACGCGGGTCATGATCGAGGCCATCGAGAAGGGCGGCAAAGTAATCGCAAAACCCGAATAATTCAAGAATCGAGGATATTCCGTCATGGCACATAAGAAGGGCGCAGGCTCCACACGAAACGGTCGCGACAGCAATCCCAAGCGCCTGGGAGTAAAAGTCTACGGCGGCCAGCTGGTCATCCCCGGTAACGTGCTGGTCAGACAGCGCGGTACCAGAATCCATCCTGGCTTCAACGTCAAGAAAGGCTCGGATGACACTCTCTACGCCATGCTTCCCGGCATCGTCCAGTACGAAATCACCCGGGGCCGCAAGAGAGTCAACGTCATTCCTCATAACGGCGCCCCGCACTAGAGATTTCTACTAGCCAGATTTCTCCTGGCCAGTTCTCTCCCGCCCCTTCCCTCCTCGCGCCGCCCACCGGGCGCCTGAAGCCTCTTGCCAGGCCGACCCTGTGAAACACTCCTCTTCAGCAGCCAACATCAGACCCAAAGAGATCGAGCCCTTATTGAGGAGATGGGGACTTCAGAGCGGGATGCAGAGCCGCTCTCAGGAGTTTTTCGGCCTCGCCTACGACTCTCGCGCTCTCAAGAAGGGCGACATTTTCTTTTGCATTCAAGGCGAGAAATTCGACGGCAACGACTATGTCAGACAGGCTGCCGAACAGGGCGTCGCTCTGATCGTCAGCGAGAAGCAGAAGCCCAACGCCTTCTTCCATCCTTATATCCAGGTGCCGGACATCCGCCTGGCCATGGCCGACGCCGCCAGCTATTTCTATGAGGAGCCCAGCAAGAAGCTGCGCATCCTCGCTGTCACCGGCACGAACGGCAAGACCTCCACGACCCATCTGATCGAGCACATTTTCAACGGCGCCGGCAAGAAAGCCGGTCTGGTGGGCACGATGGGTGCCCGCTGGCCCAGGGCCGATGCGGGCAAAGCCTATGTGGACATGCACCACACCACACCTCAGTGTATCGATCTGCAGAGCGTCCTGGCCAGCATGGCGGAAGACCGCGTCAGTCATGTGGCAATGGAGGTCTCGAGCCATGCCCTGGCCCTCAAGCGAGTGGAGCTCTGTCATTTCGCCTCCGCCTGCCTGACCAATGTCACCCAGGACCACCTGGACTTCCACAAGACCATGGATCACTACTGGAAGTCCAAGCGACTCCTTTTCACGGCCCTCACCCAGAGCTGCCACAGCAACCGCTCGGCAATCATCAATATAGATGACGGCTACGCCCGGGAATTCGTCAAAGCTGTCGACCCATCCACCAGGGTCTATACCTACGGCTTCAGCAAAGATGCCGACTACAGGGTTCTGGATGCCACCTATGGTCAGTCCGGCACCCGTATCATCCTCAATTCTCCGTCCGGATCCCTCAATCTGAGCACCCCCCTGGTCGGGCATTTCAACGTCTATAACGTCCTGGCCGCCCTTGTCGTCTGCCTGGCCGAAGGAATTCCGCCCTCGGCGTGCCTGGACGGCATCGAGACCTTCACCGGCGTGGATGGACGCTTTCAGGTGGTCTCCGGCGGTGGCAGTGGCGGCGACAGAGAGCCCCTGTGCATTGTCGACTACGCCCATTCCCCGGACGGTCTCGAGAATGTCCTCAAAGTCGCCCGCGGGCTCGTACCGGCAAACGGCCGGCTGATGGTGGTTTTCGGCTGCGGCGGCGACCGCGATCGCTCCAAGCGCCCCCAGATGGGCTCCATCGCCGAGGTCAATGCCGACCGGGTCTTCGTCACCTCGGACAATCCACGTTCCGAGGACCCCAAGATGATCATCGCCGACATCCTCGCGGGAATCACCCGGATCAAAGACGTGGTGGTGGAGCAGGACCGTGAGAAAGCCATCCATGCAGCCATAGCCGAGGCAGGAAGCAACGACGTCGTGGTAGTAGCGGGTAAGGGTCACGAGACTTACCAGCTCATCAAAGACGAGGTCCTGGACTTCGACGATCGGATCAAAGTCCGGGAAGCCCTGGAAGCGCGCCTGAAATAGAACCCTGGCAGGGGTATAATCTTAGGATCCGAAAACAAAGGTCCGAGAGACACAGGCAGTGGGAATCAGTTTTCACATCACCTCAGTCAAGGAAGGCACCATCTTCAATGTGATGCAATTCCTGAGCCTGGAGCGTGTCACCGGGACTCTCACCATCAGCTTCGGCCGCGATATACCCCAGGTCTCGATCTATTTCGTATCCGGCAACATCACCACCGCCGAATTCGGAGCCGTAGTCGGCGACGCCGTTCTCGACGTGCTTCTCTGTCAGGAGTTCGCCATCAAAGAGGTAAGTTTCGACCCCGGGCGTATGCGCGAGGTCAATGAAGAAGCAATTATTGTGCACGCCACGAGCCTCTCAGGCGCCATGCTCAATGTATCCAAAGACGTGGACAGGTGCGAAGCCCGCTCGCTCATCTACGGCATGATGCCGATGAAAGACCATAACTCGAGCAACATCAACAGTCTTCTGCATCTACTCAACGACTTCAACAGCTACGAGAACACCCTCAAGAAAGCGCCCCGGGACGGCAAGGACAAAGCCGCTCCCCTGAAGCAATGCGTCCTTATCACCCGGGCCCTGCGCAACGGAGCCCTGGCCTATCAAACACCGATGATCTCGCTTAGAGCTATCCGCCCGCTCATCGACATAGTCCAGCCCCTGAGCGAGAAAGAGACAAACAATCTGAGAGGCTATATGAAGAGCCTCCTGCCTCATCCGAAAGCCACCCATATCTCCATCGAGCGTTTCTACGCCTTCAGCAGCGCTATCGAGTCCATCGCCCAGAGGCGCTCCGGCGATGTCGGCGAGAGAGCCCGCAAGACAATCCGCGCCCTCATTCAAAGAGCCACTAAATCCGGTGAGGCTACCCAGGTCGAAAGCAAGGTCGAGAGCACGGCCCCAGGGACCCAACATTAGGAGCTCTGTTTAGCAGGAATCTCAGATTCGCCGTTTTCGTGCATAATGAAAACTGGAGGTTCCTGCCGAATATCCGATGATCGACGCCTTCCACGATATGAGATTGAAGCTCCTCGCCCCCCTGGGGCGCTTTGCCATGCCCGACGGTTACTGGGAGAATCCGGCGTCCGCGGCGGAACTGCCTGCCTGCCACCTGACCTTCGACGACGGACCATTTCCCGAGACCACCCCCCGGCTCCTGGAGCTCCTGGAGCGCGAGGGCATCAAAGCCACTTTCTTTTTCATGGGACGCAATGTCCTCAAGTATCCTCATCTGGCAGCCATGGTAGCCCGGGCCGGGCACGAGATCGGTAATCACACCCACAACCACCTGCCCCTTCTGGCAATGCCCGGACGGGTCTTCGAATCCGAGCTGGATCGAACAAGCGAGCTGATTTTCGATGCCACCGGGGTGGCAACAAAAGTCTTCAGACCACCATTCGGCATAATAGACCGGGGCAAAGCTCTGGCGGTGGCTGAAAGAGACATGCGCCTGGTCTATTTCGGCGCCGTCGCCGAGGACTGGAACCCCATCGGCGCCAGAGAAGTGGCTCGCCGGATCATGGCCCAGATCCGTCCCGGGTCCCTGGTCGTTCTGCATGAAAGCAAGCACTTCTCCGGCCAGTGTCTCGACTCCACAGCGTCCATAATCGAGCGGGCCCGTGACCTCGGTCTTTCCTTCGACACCATAGTCTCCTGATTCGATTCTGATGACAGCCTGAACGTGCTAAATTAATTCCCGTTACTACCGTACTGAGGTCGGGAGGCACGGTTATTGCTTGACTTCAAACCACCGAAAGACAACGAGCTGATCATAGGCTGCTTGAAGCTCCTCTGGCCTGTGGTGACCAGGCTTCGTATGCGAGGCGCCACTCTGGTGGTGGAGCCCTCCGATGTCGAGAAGTTCAAGAAGCTCAAGGGAAAGCGAGCCCTGGTCTGCCCTAACCACAGCAACCGTCACGATCCCGAGGTGATGTTCGGATTCGGCATGGCAGTGGACGAGGAGTTCAATTTCATCGCCGCCAGAGAAGTCTTCGACTATAACAACGGGCGCAATGGCTGGCTCCTGCAACGAGTGGGGACTTACTCCGTGGTTCGCGGTGCCGTGGACCGGGACTCTTTCAAGACCACCCGGGATATCCTAGCCCACGGCAAGAAAAAGCTGGTTCTCTTTCCGGAAGGCGAGATCTCCAGGCAGAACGACTTTCTCATGCCCCTGGAGTCCGGCGCCGCCCAGCTCTCTTTCTGGGCACTCTCCGACATCCTCAAAGAAAACGATGACGAAACCCTCCATATCGTCCCGATTGCCGTCAAATACACCTACGAGAACGATATCTCCGGAGCCCTGAGCAGTGCTCTCACTGATCTGGAGCACAAGCTCGGGGTGAAATGCACCACCACTTCTTTGCGAGAGCGCGTCAGGATCGTGGCTGAAAAGCTCCTGGAGATACTGGAGAAAGAATACCGGCACCAGTCGCCAGAAGGCGCCACCATGAACGATCGGGTGGATTCCCTTCGTCAGGTGATACTTCAGCACGCCGCCAAACAGCTCGATGTCGAGCTGCCCACCAATCAGCGGCAGCTAGAGCAGGTCCGGGTCGTGCGCAATGCGATCGACGACTACATTTATGACACTGAGCATGGTGACTCGCAGTACGAGAAGAAAGTACATGACGAGATGTCCCGGACAGTGGCGAGTTGCTATCAGGACATCGGCCGGGTGGTGAATTTCATCTCTATCTATGACGGCTATCTCTCCGAGCACATGACCCAGGAGCGATGCGCCGACATCATCGACAGGCTCGAGACCGAAGTGAACGGCAGAGAGGCAGAGCCCCGGGGTCCCCGCAGAATCTATATCCGGGTCGGTGACCCGATCGATTTGAAAAAACACATGGACGCCTATAAAGCGAACAAGAGAAAGGCCGTTGCCACTGTGACCGACGAGATCTTTAGTCAAATCTCATCCATGCTCGAAGCGACCGAGACGGATCGGCAGCCGGTATTCGTGAAATAGCCGGGCTTTCGTGGCACGAGCCAGGAGTCGGCAGGGTCTCAAAACGCAACAGTCTCTTAGCAACCCTTTGAAGAGATGCTATTATTGAACGCGGCCGTCAGGCTCTCTTTCAGTCCGGCCCCTCACAGGTATCAGAATCCAGACATGCAAAAGTTAGCACTCGTCGGTCTTGGTGCATCTGGTCTTTTCGCGCTCAAAGAGCTGGCGGGGACCCCGATCGAGGTACATGTCTTCGACGTCGGTCCCGAGTATCACAAGCGTTATGCCTGCCCCATCGACCAGGGCAAGCTCCAGGTCTGCCCTCCCAAAGCTTGCAGCTACTGCGCTCCCGGACAGTCCGCCGGTAGCTGGAACGATTTCAAGGTCATTCTCTCCGCCTCCCCGGTTATTGGCGGCCGGCTCTATGAGCTTATCGGCGAGCAAGAGCTCCAGAAACGTCTCGATATCGTCCGCAAGACCATCCTCGAGCACGCCCCGGTGGAAATTCCAGTGGTCAAGCCCAGCGACGAGGATCTCGAATGGATCCACCGCAAAGCCACCCTGGCCGGCATGACCTATCACTACCAGGAGCTTCTGCATTGCGGCTCGGACAATGCCCCGGCCATCAATACCAGCATCCTCGACGAGATCAAAGGAGAAGGCAGCAACATTCATTTCCACTGGGACACAAGAGTGTCTTCGGTGGCTCGCCGCGGCGAGAAGTTCGCCGTGCAATTCGACCACTACCGCCGTCCCGGCGAAGGCAATGAGCAGGAAGATCTCTTCGACTTCTGCGTCATGTCGGTGGGACGCGGCGGCGCTCACTGGCTCACCCAGCAAGAGTTCTACAAAGACCTGGACATCTATCCCGGTCAGGTGGATATCGGCATCCGGGTGGAGACCAGCTGCTATTTCACCGAAGAGGTGGACAGGCGCTTCTACGAGCCCAAGCTCTATTACCGCAGCCGTCATGCCAATGACGTGGTCCGCAATTTCTGCTCCAACCCCCGCGGCTATGTCACACCCGAGAATCACCGGGACTATGTCCTGGTCAACGGGCACTCCAAGATGTACGAGAAATCAGAGAACAACAACTTCGCGGTGCTGGTGAGCAAAACCTTCACACGCCCGTTCAAAGATCCTCAGATGTATTCGCAGACCATTGCCAAAGTAGTGAACATGCTGGCAGGCGGCGGTCCCCTGGTACAGCGCCTGGGGGATCTCAGAGGCGGCAGGCGCACGAAGTCTCTCACCAACAACCTCATCAAGCCCACCCTGGAGGCGGAATGCGGGGACATCTCCCTGGCTTATCCGCACCGGATCCTTGCCGGCATCGTCGAATATCTCGAGGCCCTGGACAAGATCTGCCCCGGAGTAGCCCATGACTCCACCCTGCTTTTCGCGCCGGAGTGCAAGAGCTATCCCGACTCTATCGCCGTCAACAAGAACATGGAGACCAATATCCCCAACCTCTTTATCATCGGAGACTCGAGCTCCTGGACAAGAGGAGTAGGCCAGGCCACCACCAGCGGTCTGCTTGCCGGGGAAGGCATCAGGAAGAAACTCAAAGAAGAAACCCCGGTCAAGGTGGCCCAGGCTGCATCCTGATCGAACCTGCTGGATCTCCGCATGGCTCGCAATTCGAAAACCATACTTTCCCTTTTGGTCATTCTTTCGGGATTTCTTTTCGGTTTATCGATCCAGTCGGCAGAAGGGCGGGATCCCCGGGCCACTCAGATGTACGAGCAGGGACTGGCAGCTTCCCAGCGCGGACAGAATCGCGATGCAGTCAACTTTTTCAGGCGTGCCATCACTTATGACAAAGACTATGCAGACGCCTTCTACCAGCTCGGCACCCTCTACGTGAATATGGGAGAGTTCCGAACCGCCGTAACCTGGCTGAACCAGGCGGTCAAACTCAATCCGTCCAACAGTCAGGCCCTCATCCTGCTCAATCAATGCCGGGCTCAATCCGGTCTCGGTCCTTATTCCGGCAGCCCCCAGGCACAAAAAGATCCGCGTTATCCTTACAAGAACCAGAGTCGATATGTCAGGCCGGAAACGAACAATACCTATTATCAAAGCGCCTTCGGTGCCTACAATCAAAACCCTCGCTACCAGGATAACCGGAGTTACCGGTCTCCTCTGATTCAAAATCAAGAGCCGCGCTCTTTTGCTCAACAACCAATCGCTCCGGCCCCGTCCTATACTCAGCAGCCGATTCAACAGCAAATTCAACAGCCAGAAGCGCCCCAGGTCGCTTTCGCCACGCCGGCTGCGGCTGTGCAACCTCGAGCTTCGACACCGGACTTGACACCGGACTCAGCACCAAAAGCGCCACCACCCAGAACGCCTGTCGTAGAAAAGACAAAACCGAGCACCACTGTCGATACTCCGGTGAGAGACAAATGGGCCCTCGTGATCGGCATAAGTAAATTCGGCAAGCCCGAATACAACCTCGAATATGCCGCCAAGGACGCGACCGACTTCTATAACTTCCTGGTCAAGGAAGCCAATTTCAAAAGCGATCACGTCAAGCTCCTCCTGAACGAGGAGGCGACCAGGGCCAATATCATGAGCGCTTTCGGAAGCTCCTGGCTCCCCCGACTGACTGAGCCCGGAGACCTTGTAGTCGTGTATGTCTCCACCCACGGCACTCCGTCCACCGAAGACGATGGCGGGCGCAACTATGTCGTTGCCTACGACACCGACGCCGATGACCTCTATCCGACAGGGGTGGACATGGACGAGATCTACCGCCGAATAAAAGAAGGCGTCAAGACAGACCGGGTCCTCATCGTGCTGGATACCTGCTACAGCGGCGGCGCCGTTCCCGGAAGCCGAGCTCTCTCTCGATATACCAATTTCGACCTGAACGCCGTCAAGCTTGGCAAAGGACACCTGGTGATCTCCTCCAGCAGCCCTGGAGAGAAATCCTGGGAATCGAAAAGATACAAGAACGGCGTGTTTACGAGGCAGCTCATCGAAGCGCTGAAGGGCAAACAGGTCGATGTCAAAACAGCTTTCTCGAAGCTCAAACACGACGTAGAATGGGAAGTGAAGGTAGACCATGGTAAATCCCAGACCCCTCAGATAGGCGGCGACTGGCAGGGCTCGGAACTGATCATCTCGGTGCCGGCGAGCGAGCCGCGGTCAATGGGGCAAGACTGACCCAAGAGAGCCGCCTCATGCCCGACTCGGAAATCTGCTCTCGGTGCTTGAAAGCAAAAACCGTCACGCCCGGATCTATCGGTGGTCTCTACGAGGTCTGCACTTGCAGCACTGCGTCAGGCATCGAGCAACAGGCTATTACGGTCCTCATCTGCAACATCTGCAAAAAACATATCAACCGTGGCAGGCAGGGAAGCTTCACTCAATGGGTCTTCCGCCCCGTCCTCTGCGAGTGCGAAACGCCGGAGGTCATTCAGACCGTCGAGCTGATCGATCGAGACAAACTGGTAGCTGAGAGCAGCGAAGTTAGCGACGAGCCTGAGCTTACAGTAGACGGGTTTCCCAGCGAACGGTTCAGCCCCAGGAGAAAACTCGGCTCCGGAGCTACATCCGAGGTGTTTCTTTCTAGAGATCGGTTCCTCAGGAAAGACGTCTCAGTCAAATTGCTTCGCTGGCTCAATGATGAAACTGTCGTAGCATTTCAGAATGAAGCACGGGTAAATGCCTCCCTCAAGCATGAAAACATCGTAGAAGTTCTCGATTTCGGAACCTCCTCCGACGGCGTTCCATTTCTTGTTCAGGAATACATAGAAGGGATCACACTTGAAGAGTATCTAGTCGAGCATGGTCCATTGGACACAGGCGAGGCCGTTTCCTTCTTTGCCGAGATAGCCGACGCCCTGGTCTATGCTCACAGCAAGGGCATTCTGCACCGCGATCTGAAGCCGACAAATATCCTGATGATAGACAGCGAAGATCGCCTTTCACCAAAGCTCATCGATTTCGGAATAGCCCACGTGCGGGAGGGAACGTCCACCAGAGAAGGTATCGAAGTCGCCGGCACGCCCCGATACATGAGTCCGGATACAGCGAGCGGGCGAACCTACGACGCCCGCTCCGAGCTCTATTCCATGGGTTGTGTGATGTATGCAGCCCTTACTGGGGGTCATCCGCCGTTCGATGGAGAGACGAGCCTGGAGATCATCTCGATGCATTCATCGCATCAGCCCGAGCCTATCGATATCGGCACCCCGACCGGCGAATCACTCGAGAGGACAATCTTTCGGTGTCTCGAGAAATTGCCGGAGAATCGCTATCAAAGCGCTCAGGAGCTCAAGGAGGCACTGCTTTCCGGAAGCGACATGCCGGCCGCTTCCGAGCCCGAGAGGATGGGCGCATCAGCCGGTTCGACAAGGGTGATAATAATCGCGCTCCTTGCCATCACAGCAATAAGTGTCACCGCAACCGGTGCGCTCCTTGCTTCGAGAACGATAGCCAAGAACGAGACCGCAAAATCACGAGTACTTGAAAAGAAAGATGAGAACTGGCAAACAGAGAGCCTTAGCAAAGCACTTATAGAGTCGGCAGTGACACCGAATGCGAACTCACCTCGCAAGTATCTCGAATCGGTAAAATCCGATCCGCAGGTCAAGAAGGCGAACTTTTTCATGTGCGATCTCACGGACCGAGACCTGGAATTCATTGGTGAGAAAAAGCTGGAGAACTTGAACCTCTCATACAATCCTGTTACCGACACAACCATGAAACGCCTTGAAAATATGGATACCCTGGAGACTCTGATTCTCAGGGCAGTAAACATCACCGATAAAGGAATCGAGTCGATTGCGAAGCTTCCCAGACTCAAGAAGCTTACAATCTCAGCAATACCGCTGACCACCAGAGCATTCGATGCGATCTCGAAGATAAGGAGTCTGGAGAGCTTCTATATGGAAGCATTCAACAATCTCACCTCAGAGGATGTAAAAAAGCTCAGGGTCCTTCCGAAGCTCGATATGATTTATTTGGCCAGATGCAATATCTCGCCCTCGATTGCAAGAGAGATTGCCGGGCTACCGCACCTCACGATTGCGGACCTGCCCAACTGTAAAGTCGCCACTGGCAGTCTGGCAAACCTAGCTCGTTCGACCAGCCTTACCGACCTCGACCTGACCGGCTGCGATTTTCCTCCCGAAGAGTTGATGGCACTATCCCGATTGAAGGGTCTGCAACGACTCAGCGTCATGAACTGCCCGAAAGCAGACCGGAAAGTGATCAAGCAATTGAAGGCAGCGCGACCGGATCTCAAGATCTATTGTTCGGATAAGAACACTGAGGTTCTGCCTTAACTGAGATCAAGCCGTCTTGCGCTCGAACGAATCGTCCACCATCATCCGCACCAGGGACGCTCTGCTTATCGAAGGCTTGAGAATGTCTTTCATCTCGTTCCACTCATAAGCGCTAATCTGTCCACGCTCATAGAGAGTACAAACCTGATCCCAGAGACCGAAGAGCTCTTGCGGGCAAGAAGTATTGCGCGCTTTTCTCTGAAAATCGATCAAATCAAAATCATTCATGGCACAGTCCTCCGGCCGCGCCATTCAAACGCTTCAGGCGCTGAATATGGCTCGGGCAAAACAAAACTCTGCTCTCTAAGACAGCGAAGCAGACGGTTTTGTTCCTTGCGTACCTACGGATGGACGAAATGCTCGATCCAGCACACTGCCAGGAGCGATATCATCAAAGTGCTCAAGAGAGCCGTGGGGAAGAGACCGACAAGAAGCGCCGAACGCCTGGTGCTGTCTCTGGACAGGAGAGTGTGCGCATAGAAGAACAATGGTGGTGTCACAGTAATCGCCAGGTAGACCAGGGGTGCGCAACCCTGACTCCAGAAAACGCCAGCCAGAAGCGCAGTACCGACGACGGCGAGGCTGATCAGCCAGAATGGCACCCTCGCCGCCGCCCTGCGAATGAAAAAGAGGCAACCGCCTGCACTTACCAGCCAGCCTGCGAGGATAACCCCGTAATAGATGAACAGAGGAAGATTAAATGCAACGTGCAAGGTGCCCGGGCCTCATTTCTCCGACCACCTACAACATTCCACGCAGACGCCAGATTAATGCGCCGATTTATCACCAGTTCCGAAACCTCGATTAATCAATCGATATAACAAATAGATTCATATTGACAGCCTGTGTGGTCCGACCCGATAATTGTCTGCTCAGCTCACGATGACGGAGAAGCCTCTAGGCTCAATGAGCTACCAGGAAGCGGTATCTTATCTCAACAGCTTCATCGACCTTGATCAGGGTCCCTCCACCACGCCTGCATCCCAGGCAATGTCCGTGGAGCGCACCAGGCTCCTGCTTGCCGGTCTCGGTCAGCCACAGCACGGGCGCGGCACGGTTCATGTGACCGGCTCCAAGGGCAAGGGAAGCACATCCACCATGATCGCCTCCATGCTCGACGCCGAAGTCGGGCCCACATCGCTGTTCACCAGCCCGCACATCCAGAAGTACACCGAGCGCATGGTCCTCTCGGGACGCCAGGCCAGCGAGGAAGACTTCGCCCGGGCAGTATTCGAGATCAAGCCCTATCTGGACGCCCATCATCGTGGTCCCCATGGACCGGTCTCCTTCTTCCAGTCTCTGATCGCTCTTTTTTTCCAGCTCACTCGCACAGCTCCCGACCCCATCGCCTTCCAGGTAGTCGAGGTGGGTATGGGTGGACTCAATGACGCCACCAATATCTTCGACCGCAAAGACATCGCTGTTTTCACCCCGGTAAGCATGGAGCACCCGGGGGTTCTCGGCAGCACCATCGCCGAGATTGCCGAGAACAAAGCCGGTATCATCTTGCCCGGGTGCAGAGTCGTGATCGGACCGCAGAGAAGCCCCGAGGCGGCTCCCGCCATCATCCGAAAAGCCCGAGAGCTGGGCTGCCCCCATGTCGATGTCGCCAGGGAATATCGAGGCAAACTCCTCGAGGTGAAAGACGGCAAGCAGAGCTTCATCATCGAAGGTCCATCCGGGCGGGATACCTATACCTCGACCCTCCTGGGCGAGCACCAGGTGCTCAATGCCATGACCGCCCTCGCCGCCATGGAGAGCCTCGAGATCGCCCTGGGACGGAAATTCGACCGGCAGACCCTGATACGTGGCATCGATCGGGCCTGGCTGCCCGGCCGCCTGGAGCTATTGAGCTCGAAGCCGCTTATTCTGGCCGACGGCGCCCACAACGACGAGTCGGCAGAGGTTCTCTGGGCTGCTCTCGAGCGTCTCTACCCGGGCAGGCGCGCAGTGATAGTCCTGGCGGCCAACAAAGACAAAAACGTTCGAGCCATCGTCGACAAACTCGGTCCCGACACCGGACGAACTATCATCGCCACCCGCACCCAGAACTGCAAAGCCATGGAAGCTTGCGACCTGGTCGATCAAGCCGGTCTCGCTCCAGGCACAACTGTCACCGCCACCGTCGAAGAAGCTCTCGAGACAGCCATGACTATCGCCGGCGAGGACGACCTCATTCTGGTCACCGGTTCCCTCTATGCCGCAGGCGAAGCACGAGACTTCGCCGAGAAGCGCGCCCGCCACTTCGACCCTCGCCTGGCCGTAACCCAGGCTGTTTAGTTAATGTTTGAACTGACCCGCCCGGGGGTGAATCTCACCTAACGGGAGGCGCTTTCTTGTCCACTGATACTATGATCGGCAAAGAAATCTCCGGGCGCTACGAGGTGCTCTCGGTACTCGGGCGCGGCGGTATCGGCACAGTCTACAAAGCCAGGCAGAAACACCTGGATCGACTCTGCGCCCTCAAGCTGCTGTTCGAGAAGCATGCCGTGGACGCGGACAACCTGGCGCGTTTCGAACGTGAGGCCAGGGTCTCGGCCGGACTCCAGCACGAGAACATAGTCTCTATCTTCGACTTCGGCGTAGCCGAGGAAGGTTTTGCATTTCTCGTCATGGAGCTGGTGCTGGGCGAGAATCTCGAGACCATGATTCAGACGAGCGGGCGCCTGGAGCCGGCAGCGGCGATTCCGGTCTTCCTTTGCATAGCCAATGCGCTTGCCTATGCCCACGAGCGCTCTGTAATGCACCGGGATCTGAAACCATCCAATGTCATGATCGCCCGGGACAAGAACGGCAACAGCCAGATCAAGCTGGTCGATTTCGGGCTGGCCAGGTCCTTCTGCCAGGACGACAGCAACCTCACCTCCCAGGGGCACGTCCTCGGCACCCCGGCCTATATGAGCCCGGAGCAATGTCTGGGCAATCCAGTCGACGGACGTACCGACATCTATTCTCTGGGCATTTTGATGTTCCGCACTCTGACGGGTTTCATGCCTTTCAAGGCTCAGAGCACTTTCGAAGCAATGAGCTGCCATGTCAATGAGCCACCCAGGACAGTCGAGGATGTGGCACCGCATTTGATACTGCCGGACAGTCTCAAGCGATGCCTCTACAAATGCCTGGAGAAAAGGCCCGGAGATCGTTACCGGAATGCCCTGGAACTGCGCGCCGGTCTCGAGGAGGCTCTGATGTCCTGCTGGTCGCAGTCGGCAGCCACCGGCACCGGCACCATCACCGCCGCACAATTCAACAGCGACTTCAGCCACGACTTCAGCCACGACTCCCACGAGACGACCCTCGAGGCGGCCCGGAACGGCAACCTGAGCGCCCAGTTTCACCTGGCTATGGCTTACCGAGACGGAGATCTGGAGCCTCCCGATCACGAGGACTTCCTCTACTGGCTGCGCAAGGCAGCTGAGACAGGTCACGCCGAAGCCCAATACGAGCTGGCCACCTGCTACGACATCGGCGACTACCTGGCGGAGGACCCGGTGCGGGCAATGCACTGGTATCGCAAAGCCGCCGACCAGGGAATCGGCTCGGCCATGATCAATCTGGGCTGTCTCTTAGAAGGCGGACGGGGGGTGGAAGAGAATCATCCCGAGATGCTCGAATGGTACAGGAAGGCTGCCGATTGCGGTCTGAGCATCGGAGCCAGCAATTATGCGCGGTGCCTTTATTATGGTATCGGCTGCGAGCCTGACTTTCCGGAAGCAGTCCGCTGGCTCGAGACCGCTATCAGAATCAATCCCGAGAACGAAGGTGCCCACTATATTCTGGGGATCTGCTATTTCAACGGTGACGGCGTCAAGCAAGACTACGAGAAAGCTGCCGCTCATTATCGCGCGGCAGCGGAGCTCGGGCACCCGTCGGCTTGCTACGAGCTCGGTCTCTGCCACATGTATGGCGAGGGCGTCGAGAAGAGCGCCGGCGATGCCAGGATGTGGCTGGCGAAAGCTTCAGAGACCGGCAATCAGCTCGCTCTCGACACCCTCGACAATATCAATCAAGATCGGCTGCTCCAGTCCATCGACACCGAAACCGCCAGATCCTGGCTGACAGAGGCGGGGTCCTCCGGGTTCATGGGGTCAGTGGAACAATCCCGTCTCGAAAACGGCTTGAGTCGAATCTTTTCCGGAGTTCCGGAGCTCGCCCTGCGCGACATCGTCGCCGACCTCAAGCTCTGCGCCGAAAAGGGCGAGGAGATGGCGCTCCTCCTCATGGGCAAGTGCTATGAGAATGGTCTGGGCGTACCGCTTGATCCCGGCAAAGCGCTGGATCTCTATATGAGAGCCTTCGACAATGGCTCCGAGCTTGTCGAATCGCATATCATCGGCTGCCTGAAAGCCTGCTTCGAGGCAAGCATCTACCCCGAACGAGGGGTGGGCTGGCTCCTCATTGTCGCCAACCGCAAGGACACCCGGGCCATGATCGCTCTTGCCGCCTATTACAAGAGCAACAATCCGGAAGGTCGTGATCTCAGGGAGTGCATGCGCTGGTACAGAAGAGGCGCCGAGCTCGGGGACAGAGAATGTCGTTTCCTGCTGGGGCGTTTCATGGTCATGAAAAACCTCCAGAAGCGCGATAGGCTCGGTGTGATTCGCTGGTGGTCGGACCCCCTCGAGCCGGATCTGGATCCGGCTTATATAGACGACTTCGACGACGAGCAGTATGCCACTGACCGTCAGGAAGCCCTCAAATGGCTTCATCTGGCAGCCGACGACGGGTCCTGCGAGGCTCTGCGCCTTCTGTCAGCGCTGGAGAACAGGGGCATCATGTTCGAGAAGAACAAAGAGAACGCCATCAAGACTCTCGAGCGCGCCGTGGCACTGGAAGACCCTCCGGCCCGGGCGATCATGGGGGTGGCCTTGCTGAGCGGCGATAAATCTGGCGGGGCTTCAGCACAAAGAGGAGTCACGTTACTGGAGGAAGCCGCAGCCAGCGGCGAGCCCTTCGCCCAGTGGAACCTGGCCCTCAGTCTCGTCGAGGGTGAAGGCTGCCAGCCCGACCGGCCGAGGGCGAAGTCGCTCCTCGAAGCCTCCGCGCAGCAGTGCTTCCCCCAGGACGACTTCTGGTCGGAGGACGGCTTTGCAGGCAGGATGAAACGGCTTGTAGAGCTTTTCAAAGACCTGAGCTCCCGCGGGCAGAAAGAGGCGCACCACTGGCTCGGACTCTGCTTGGAATACGGGCGCGGCATAGAGAAAGACCGCAACAGATCCCTGATGCTCCATCTCAAGGCCGCCAGACTCGGATATGAGCCGGCACGCCTCAGTTTCGAAAAGGCCCCGGAAAATCTCAAGGCTCTGGCCCAGCGAAATTTCATGCGCGAGGAGCAATGATCTCAGATTTGTGAGCCGCCCACGGGCAGGGTGAAGGAGAAAGTCGCCCCCTTCCCTTCCACGCTCTCGACAGAAATGCGCCCACCGTGTGCTTCCACGAGCTTCTTGCAGATGGCGAGACCGAGCCCGTAACCGGACTTCTTCTCGCTACCGTCGGCTTGCTCGATCTGTTTGTACCGCTGGAAAAGCTCGTCCAGACGCTCGGCAGGAATACCCGGTCCCTGGTCGGAGACAGCGATCGAGACCTCTCCATCGACAGCGATGGAGCTGGAGGTGACGACCACTTCAGAATTCTCCGGGGCGAACTTCACGGCATTGCCAATCAGATTGACCAGGACCTGCTCGATGCGCTGTGAATCGCAAACGACCGGACACTCTTCGCTCCGATTCAAGAGCTTGATTCGCTTCGCTTCTGCGTTTGCCGCCACAGAATCAATAGCACCGGCAACGATATCATAGACATTGTCGTCCACCATGGAGAGCTTGAAGTCATCGCTATCGAGACGCTCGATGGTGAGCAGATCATTGATCAATTTGATCAGGCGCTCGACATTGCGCTCGGCGTTCGCCAGGCGCTTGGCGCCGTATTCGTTGAGCTCTCCATAGCTGCCGGTGCCGGCCACAGCCAGGGTTCCCTGAAGCGCCGCAAGAGGCGATCGCAGATCGTGACTGATCATCGAGAGAAACTCGGCTTTGCTGTTCTGAGCTCTAATAATCTCATCGGACATTTCCCGAAAAGACCGATCCAGAAAACAGATCTCGTCGCTGCCAGAGACCGGCTCTTGCAGGGGCTCTCTGGCGGCGAAACGTCTGACATTGTCGCCGATGACATTCAGTCGTCTGACGATGCTCCGGCTGAAGGCGCGACTCAATGACATGGTCAGGAAGATGCTGAATATGACAGCTGCAATGAGACTGGTCCTGGCATAGGAATTGAACCGGCGTGTCTCCGCCGATCGTCGATCGAGAACCTCCTTCTCGCTTGCGATAAGGAGCTGCACTTCACTCAAGATCGGCTGGTACGAAGTCTCGGCGAACTTTCTGTAGAAGTCCGGCGAGCCGACGCCTCCGCCTCGCATCACTCCTTCCATACCCATCATCATGAACATGTCGGTCATCTCGTGCCCGTGCCGCTCGATGCGATCGACCCGCTCGATGACGCTGCGCCGCCCCCCGGCGAGCTGGCGAAGACGCTTGTACTGCTGACCGAGATTATCAGCCGAGGCGGATACCGGTTTGAGCCGGCTCATGTCTCGATCGAAATAGCTGGCTGCAAGCATACTGCCGATTTTATAGATAGTCGTCGAGACACTGCTTGCCTCTTCGATGAGAGCTTTTGACTTGAGCTCTTCCTCGAAAGCCGCCTCGGACTGCGAAAGGAAAAAGAAGACCAGCCCCAGAAAACAAACCTCGAAAAGGACAGGCACTATGACCAGTAGAAAACCTTTCTGTGAGACCTTGAGGTTGTTGAGCATTTATGTTAATCAATTTGTGTCGACCGCTGAACTATTATAGAGAATGGCCAAAGTACTTCTGGTAGAGGACGACGAAGAGATCGCCTTCAGCATTAGAGACTGGCTCTCCGCCGAGCAGCATATCGTGGATATCGTCCACAACGGCACCGAGGGTCTCGATCTGATGAGCAACTTCCACTATGACCTGGTGGTTCTCGATATAAACCTCCCTGATATGAATGGCATCGAGGTTTGCTCCACCTATCGCAATAACGGCGGCAACGCCTGTGTTCTTATGCTTACCGGCAATGACCGGATCGTGGACAAAGAGCACGGGCTGGATGCCGGCGCCGACGATTATCTGACCAAGCCGTTTCACCCTCGAGAGCTCTCCGCCCGCCTGCGAGCCCTGATGAGAAGATCCCAGCGCGGCGGCAAGGCATCAGCCACCCTGGAGATCCGGGGGATAGAGCTCGATCCGGCAGCGAAGAGAGTAAGCAGGGACGGAGTCGAGATTCAGCTCCTGCCCAAGGAGTTCGCCCTCCTGGAGTTCCTCATGCGCCACCAGGGCGAGGTGTTCTCCCAGGAGGCGCTTCTCGAGCGGGTCTGGTCATCCGAATCCGAGGTATCACCCGATACGGTGCGAGTTCACATCAGACGGCTGCGTCAAAAGCTCGGCTTCGAAGGAGACACTTTGATCAAGACCCTGCACCGTCAGGGGTATTTGCTGGAAGGCTGAGCGAGGTCGGAAAAATTTTTCCGGGCGAGGCGGTCATTTAACGCCTCGATAACAACTGTTGCCTAGTATGCAGGAAGAGATTTTTTGAGGGGCAGAGGCGCGAGCAATCGCGCCTCTACATCTTTACGCATTTAATCTAATTTCTGCCGGCTCGTGCCACGGAATTGTCACAGAAAGTCCGTAATATCGCTACAAGCGATGCCATAGGCATTTTTCGCTCTCGACACCCCAGACCTTACTAAACGACGATGAACAAAAAATCCGACCAGAGCCAGTATCCCTGGCAAGCTATCAAAGAAAGAGCCGAAATGGCCTACAGTTGCGGTGATTATGATCTCTGCATTGGGCTCTGGGACCAGGTCATGTCTATGATCGCCCGCAAGAGCGGGCCTGACTACTGCCGGGCTCTGGACCGCCAGGGGGATGCTCTTCTCCAGATCGGTCAGTACACCCGCGCCGAAGATAACTATTTCCACTCCCTGGAGCTGAAATTCGCAGCTCTGGGCCGCACCCACGCTTGTGTTGCTCAATCCTACGGAAACATGGCCAGAGTCCACTACGTGACCGGCGACTACGAGCGCAGCGAACGCTGGGCTCTGGACTGCGCCGCCATGTATGTGGCTGTTCTGGGTCCCGAAAGCAAGCCCCTCGCCTGCGCCCTGCACAATCTCGCCACCCTCTACCAGGCTCAAAAACGCTATGACCTGGCCGAGAGCTTCTACGAGAAAGCCATGGAAATGAAGCTCAACGTATTCGGTCAGGCTCATCTGGAGTTCGTCAACCTCCTCCGTGCTTACGCCCACATGCTCCGCCAGGTCGGCAGAGAATCCGACGCCGAGCATCTCGATCAGTGCGCCTCCGGCAAGATCAGCGGCAAGTGGCTGGTTCCCGACCAGAAAGTCAGCCCCTTCAAGACACTCCAGATCGAAGCTCATCAGTAATCCAGGTTCAGAGTAGGCCTCATCGTGAATCTCGAAATTTCGAGCCGAGAAATCGCGGTTCGAGACCAGGTTTCTGCTATCTTAGATTTGAAGAGAGCTTGAGCATGCGCTACTGTTCATTTTGCAATTCCGGTCTCACTCATGGTTCGGGCTACGACGAAAGTGGTGGTAACCGTGCTGGCAATTCGAAAGAGGTCGACTATTTTGTATGCGATGGATGTGAACGCGAGTATTGCCACGTCTATCGTGAACGCTTCAGCGGCGATTCGGAGTTCTGGGACGTTAGAACAAAGACCGATTCTGACTGGAAGACTCTAGAAAAGCGACAATGGCCTACTTCAAGTATCAAACAGGCGAATGCAGATATCGAACAATCAGATGAACGACCATGGTGGAAATTTTGGTAGCCAACGCCGCCAACAAAGAACAAGCAGATGAATAGCAATCGATATCTAGCGCTGCTTATCAGCATCGGAGCCGGGCTGCTTGTATTGCCACCAGTAGCAATGGCATCGAGCATGCTCAGCCGGGGCATGGGCTATTACAATCGGGGCGAATATCGCCGGGCCAAACGTTGCTTCGAGTTTTATGTCAAAAGCAATCCCAGGAGCTGGAAAGCGCATTACTCCCTGGCCAGAGCTTATGTCGGTCTCGATGATTTCACCATGGCAAAGCAGGAATTCTTGAGAGCTCTGAAGCTCGATCCTGATGAGTCGACCAGGAGCGCTATCAATCTCTCTTTATCGGTTCTTGCTCGCAAGCTCGGCGATCAGGAGCGACTGGCTAGCAAGACCGAGACCGAAAAGCTTGACAGCGCCACGTCTGGGAAGTCGAGTGCGAACTCTGCCAGCGATTCGGAAGAGACTGATGAGCCTGAGAAGAAAGAGCCGGAGAAGAAGCTCGCCTTCCGAGATCGACTGGTGGTGGTAGAGCCGGTTCTCGATCACCCCCCGGTTCGGCAGATCACCATATCCACGGTGAAAAACCTCATGTCCTCACTGCCTGCCAACATCTACACCGTCCTCAGCCAGGGCGGCGCCACGGTAAACCTCGCCCCCAACATCACCGACCGCTGGCCTGAGATGCTCGATACCCGGATGAGTGACCAGAGCGCCCACCTGGCGGATGCTGCGGCACGAACATATGAGCGCGATATCTACATATATGAAAGACCGATCGTTCCGGGAAGCAAGAGGCTGAGCGACGAGCCCTTTACCATGGAAGGCGTCACCAATGTTTTCTATCACGAGCTCGGTCACGCCCTCGATGACTGCAGCGGCATTTATTCCGGAACAGATGAAGTCCTCAGGATCCACCGCTCGGATGTCGCCAAGATGACCGTGGAAACGCGCAAGGCTCTGGAGTACTACTCCCGGGATGGGGAGGCAGGCGCCTCGGAAGCATGCGCCGAGGTCTTCGCCGGGCTCATGGGGGCCCGGGGCAAGGATACCGAAGATGTCGCCAACAACTTTCCGGCTTTGAGACAGTGGATGGCCAAGCGATGGAGACTGGGCCGGCACTGAAGCTTCCTTTCAGTCGAAATCGGGACGGCGGCGCTGCTGCTTTTTCATTTTCTGCTCACTCTTGGCATCGAGCCGCTTGAGTCGCGAAGCTGCTGTGGGCTTGGTGGGCTTGCGCGCTCTCGGCGGCACCGCCAACGAAAGGAGCATGGACTCGAGCTTCTCCAGGCAGTCCTCGACATTACGTCCCTGGTCGCGATAACGCTGGCTGGTGAGGACGAGAAATCCTTCGGCGTTTACACGACTCTTGAAACGCTTCAGAAAACGCTCCCTGACCGAATCCGGGAGACTGGGGCTGAGCACCACGTTCCAGCGCAAAAGGGCTTTACTGCTCACCTTATTGACGTTCTGACCGCCGGGTCCACCGCTTCTGGCGAAGGACAGCTCGAATTCGCTGTGAGGTATTCGGATAGCTCGACCGATTGAAAGCATGGAACCAACCCTGGAACATCGATTCGATACGCATGATATATTCGATCGATATCAATATTTGCATTGCAACTGATCGATTCTACTCCAGCTCAGTGCTCATGCGGGGTTCAAAACCGGTTTAATGTTGGATCGTGAGCTCAGCGAAGCAAAATCAGCACCCTTGGCAATACCATCCATAGAGTTCTTAAATGTCTATTGGGGTACTTCTATCTATCGGGAATGCTGATACACTATGTTCTGTTAACGGTGAGTGCTCACTGAGATGAGTGCCTTGAGCCGAGGGGCCTTGCAGAAACGACAGGTCGGCGTCGACCGGAAACTATAGCAAGGGAGCCCGCATTACGAAGCGATCTGGTTGTGACGTAATGAGGATACTGAACTCACGCAATGAGTTAATCAGACAGTAGCAATACGCCGCTCGAGAGTAATCTGAGCGGTGTTTTTGTTTGCTCGAAAAGAACACAAGAGGTCGGTGCTATGACCACGAGAAGGCGAGGCGGTCGAAAAACAGAAAGGTCCGGGCAACAAACCTTCGAGGCTGCAGTAAACCGACTCTACCTGGCCTTCTTCAAACCATATATGGTGCACAGCCAGTTCACCCGCGAGCTGGAGGAGCACCGGACCCTCGCCGACTTCGGCTTTCCGAAAGACGTCTACCCGGTCGGGCGTCTCGATGCCGACAGTGAAGGGCTCCTCATTCTCACCGACGACAAGAGACTCAATGACGCTCTTCTCAATCCGCGGCGCGGGCATCACCGGACTTATCTAGCCCAGGTAGAGAACATCCCGGAAAGAGATGCCCTGGAAAAATTGCGCCGGGGGGTTTCCATCAAAGGCTCCTCTACACTTCCGGCTCAGGCTCGTCTCCTGGAAAGCGAACCGGACCTGCCACCACGGGAAGTTCCGATCAGATTCCGCAAAGCTATACCCACAGCCTGGCTCGAGCTCATTCTCAGAGAAGGGAAGAACCGTCAGGTCAGAAGAATGACCGCGGCGGTCGGTCACCCCACTCTCAGGCTTCTGCGCGTCGCCATAGGTGATCTCGCTCTCGGCGACCTCGATATCGAGCCCGGGCAGTGGCGCGAGCTCACCGCGCAGGAAGTGCTCAAGCTCTTGCGATAGAACAATTGAGCATAGATCAGATCAATCTTGCCAGAGCAGATCGGTATCATCGTCATCGAGACACATCTTTTTCTGCAATGACGCATAGCGGGCCATGAGGGCTGCCACATCGGGATGCTCGGCACCCAGCGCTTTTTCGGATAGACCCAGTCCCCACCGGTAGAGGCGGTCGGCTTCGTCGAAATTTTCCATGAGCTCGTAGAGCTCGGCCAGATCCTGAATTGAGCGAGCGACGCTGGGATGCTCGGGTCCGTTGTTCTCCTGGACAATGGAGAGAGCGCGCCAGTAATGTTGCTCGGCATCGCTGTATTTGCCCTGATCCTTGTAGACTTCCGCCAGGGAATTGAGCACCTCGGCGACGTGCATATGCTTGGGACCCCAGTCCTTGGTGCGGATCTCCAGTAGTGTCTTATACAGTGGCTCAGCCTGATCGTAACGGCACTGGATATGGAAGAGCAGAGCGAGATTGCCCAGGGTCTGAGCAGTGCTCGGGTGCTCGAGACCGAGCACGGTCTGCCTGATCTTCAGGGCGCGCCAGTGTGTCTTTTCGGATCGCTCGAAATCGCCCATCATCCTGAACATCTCGGCCTGATAGTTGAGAATGGTGGCCACCGAAGGGTGATCAGGTCCCCACTGTTTTTCACAGAGCTTCAGAGCCCGCTCGTAGAGAGGCTCGGCCCGGTCGAACTTGCCGTCGGCATGGTAGAGAAGAGCGAGGTTCTTGAGCATCGGGCCAAGCGTGAAATCATCCGGGCCGAGCTCCGCCTCTCGCTCCGAAATAGCCATCTGGAAAAGCGGCTCGGCTTGCTCGAACTTTCCATGGGTGCGGTAGAAGTCCGCCAGGCTCTCGAGGGTATTGGCCAGCTCCATTTTGTTGCTGCCCGGGTGGGACTCGTATATCGAGAGAGCCCGCCGGTAATAAGGCTCCACCTCCGAGAATTTGCCCTGGGCGCGAAAGACCTGGCCCATCTTGTTGAGGGTTGGGGCGAGCTCCAGGGAATCCGGCTCGTAACATTTCTCTTTCACCGATAGAGCCAGCCTGTAGGCTTCCTCCGCCTGGGAATAAGCAGCCTGCACCCAGTAGAGATCCCCGACCCGCTCGTATATCTCGGCAAAGCTGGGATTATCGGCGACCTTCACCACCGATGAGCCATCGGGCATGACGGCATCGAGACCGTCCCCCGAGCTGTGCTCGTCGTCGGTCTCCATCAGCGGTCCGGCAGCGAACTCTTTGCGTGCCTCGATCAGCGCCTTCTGGAAGAGCTTCTCGGCATCGGCATAACGTCCCAGATCGAAAGCACGATTACCGGCCTCGAGGTAACTCTTCCAACTTATGCTGTCAGCGATCTGGTCCATGAATTACCAGGATACCCTCTTGACCTGCCTTCCCGAAATTCTCGGACTATCTGAAATCATGCCCCGATCCGCCGACATTCCAACACCGGCGCCCGGACCAACAGTTTGTAAAGTGTTTGGAGCGTTCCAGGGACCCTCTCGAAAGCCGCGATAGACTCGCAATATGACTGGAGATTCTGCGCTCTGGCAGCTACGGCTGCTTCTATTCCTGCTCCTGGCTGATCTGTTGATTGTGATCAGCCCGCTCAATACATTTCTCGGCGATCAGATGATGCTTTTCCCGGTAAAAGAGACCGCTGATGTCGCCCGGGCCAGAGCGGTGGTGGAGAAACGCTTCCATGTAGAGTTCCGGGACGCGAGCTTCTCATCCGCCGACGGCAACAGGCTCCATGGCTGGTATCTCGAGCTCCCGGGAGCGAAGAAGACTTATCTATTTTCCCACGGCAATGCCGGAAACATCTCCCAGAGGCTTCTTCCCATCGCGGCTCTCCTGGAGAGCGGCGGCTCGGTATTTATATACGACTATCAGGGTTTCGGTCGGAGCGAAGGTCGGGCGAGCTTCCGCAATCTGGTCCCGGACGGGCTTGCCGCCTATGACTACCTGAGAGATCGCCTGCACGCGGACCCCACCAGGATCATCTCCTATGGTGAATCCCTTGGTTGCGCAGTCGCCACCAAGATCATGGAAGAGCGCCCGGTGGCGGGGGTGGTCCTGCAGTCGCCTTTCAGTTCCATCGTCGAGGCAGCCCGGGACAAACTGCCCTGGACGGTTCTGTATCCCGAGTCCCTTTTCCCCCAGCGTTTTCTGGACAATGTTCACCCTTACGAGAAAAGCCACCCGCCGCTTCTGGTCCTGCACGGCAGCCAGGACGCCATACTTCCCCAGCGCTATGCCAGGGAGATTTTCGCCCATGCCCGCGAGCCCAAACGTCTCGAGCTCATGCCGGCGACCGGGCACGCCTTCTACCTGAGCGACATCGCGCCGACCATGGCGGCTCTCCGGAGCTTCCTCGAAGATTTGCCCAATTCTTAGACGGCAACAGAAGACGGCGACAAACAGTAGCTTAAATGAGCGCTGGCGGCACTGTTACGAAGAGGAGCAATATAAGCTTGAATCAGGCTTGAATCGTCGAGCCTGTGGGAATGAAATGGAGGCGGTGCCTATGCGAGCTGATGGTCTTGGCGTGAGTTCGGGAGCAAACTCTATGGTAGAGAGCCAACCGGAAACAGAACACAAAGACAGCGAAAAGAAAAAAGAGAAGAAAAAGCATAGCGTCAAAAGAGAGCTTCTCAAGCTGGCTATTTTCTTCGGTTGTTTCGCTCTTTTCTTCAGTCCCATGAATACTCCGTTCGCCAACTTCCTTCTTTTCCATCCTTATTCGGAGATGGAGATCCATCTACCCACCATGGATCTTCTCAGAGACAAATTCGACGCCAAATGGAACATCCTCACTTTCGGCGCCCGGGACGGAAGCAAGCTCTCGGCCTGGTACTGGGAGATTCCCAATCCGAAAGGCACCATTCTCGTCTCGCACGGCAATGCCGGAAACCTCTCCCATCGCGTTCATTTGCTGGCACCGATGATGGGGTCGGGCTATTCGGTGTTTCTCTACGACTATCGAGGCTATGGCGAGAGCGAGGGCAAATCCGACGATCGCACCATAGTCGAGGACGGTCTTGCCGCCTATGATTATATGACCAGAAAACTCCATATCAAGCCATCTGATATAGTGCTCTATGGCGAATCCCTGGGCTGCGCTGTCTCCACCGAGATTCTCGAAAAACGCCAGGCCAAGGCTGTAGTCCTGCAATCATGTTTCGCCTCGGTGGTGGATGCCGCCCGGGACAAATTCCACTGGACGGTTATCTATCCTGATTATCTGTTTCCCCAGAGACACCTGGACAACATCACCGCCTATACCAGACCTCATCCTCCTCTGCTCCTGCTTCACGGCGAAAAGGACTTCATCCTGCCCGCCGCTTATGCAAAGAAAGTGTACGAAAAGGCCATCGAGCCGAAGACGCTCTATCTGGTGAAAGGCTGCGGGCACAACGACTTCTATATGAATGACGCCGCCAGTGCTATCGCCGGTTTCCAGAGCTTCCTGAGCAAGCTTGATGCGCCCCGGTGACCCCGGCAAAACTCAGGCGCCTGCGACAATTGAAATCGAAAGAAGGCGAAGCCCCCGCTCGAAAGACGCCGCCGCCACGCAGGATTTGCCGTGCGAATCGGCGCTCGGGCATCTCGATAGAATCACCATGTACCTTGCCACCCATGGCAGCCAGGACATCCCGGGACGACCACCTTCGTTGGTCCTTGCTATGGCCGTGACGATCGACCCTGGCCCAGTAGATAGCACCGCAAGCGGTGTCCTGAGCCGGTCTGAAAAACTCATTCCTGCTGCCTCGCAGGAGCCAGCTACCCGCCTGCTTCAACCAGCCCCATTTCCTGGCGAATCGCCGGAAGTCATGCCTGGCATCGATTCTGTCCCCGAGCGAATAAGCCATCAATTCGAGAAGCAGATCGTTTCGCAGCGACTTGCCGGAGGCAGAGTCGACGAAGATCCGTCCGTCCGCTTTCAAAGGCGAGAAAACACCAGGACCGATGCCTGACCGGTGCTCGAGGAAATAGATCCGGGCGCCACTGGCGGTGCCCCCTCTTTTCTTCAATCCATTAATCGCATTCTCGAGATCCTCCAGCTCCTTCAGACCTGGCTCGCGCAGCTTGAGATGCTCCCAGTCCCAGGAATCGAGACCGGAAAGCACTCGTCTCGGTCCCCGGAGATCTTCGTCTGGACGGGCGATGCTTATGTGATAGCGCTCCTCCAGAGCGCTCACCTTCGACCGGCGCTTGATTCCATCGGCGATGGAAAGTAGGCTCTCGGTATCGATGTCCTTGTCTTCGGCTGCGATGGTATCAGACTTCGGTAGCCCGGGCTCTGTCTCGATGGCTTCCGGAGCAAGAAAGATGGCGTCGAGACCCAGGAGATATTCTCTGAAAGCCTCCGGAATAACTGGGTATTCATTGTAGAGCAGGGCGAGACGCAGCCTGTCGACACAGGTAAGAGTCTTCTGAGGAGCTTCCACATCCGTATCCAGATAAGCGTACATGACGTCCCTTTCATTGGTGGAATGACAGAGACCCAGCGCATGTCCGATTTCGTGACAGCACAGGGCGAGCTTCATCTCCTCGCGATAGTCGATGCCTTCAACGGCGATTTCGATATCCACATGATCGATCTGTCGAACCGGCCCCGAGGGCGGTGTCATGACGGGTCGGGCAACACCGAGCCAGGGAGGAGACGGCAGAACGGAGGGGAGTTTCGAGGTGCCTTCGAGCTTCTGATAGTCGGCGCCGAATTTCGTCAGGTAGCAGGCGATATCGGCAGAGGCGGGATCGTCTACATACTCTATCTGCAAACGCCCCTCAGCGACCTGCATCCACTGGAAGAAAGCTTTCTTGAAATGCTCTTCGAACTCCGGGGCGCGCTTCAGTTGCTCGGGAGGTGGCAGGCAGACTTTCAAAGCCATCTTCTCCCTGGGCCAGCGGGCTTCGAAGGGAGGCTCATGGCGAACAGTATAGGCATAGCAGTTGGATTCGATGCGCTTCTTCTGCGCTTCCGAATCGACGAACATCTCCCATACCGGGGTGACTCGCATATGCCTGCCGAGCCAGATGCAGGCTTCCAGCTCTCGACCCAGAAGAACATAGTCCTGGGCAATCTCTTTGACCAACAGATCGTCATTGCTGATACCGAGATAAGCCCTTTCGAGATGAGCCCAGGCGCCGTCCCAGTCGCGAGCGTATAGAGCTGCCTTTCCAAGCAATAGATCTTTCTTGAGACCATCTGGGGTGGCGGCGGCGGCCTGCCGGTACAGCGCCGAGATCGGTGCCAGGAGCTTCAGGCAGCGCTCCGGCAGCGGGCGGCCGGGAGTGAATTCGGGCACGCTGCTCCCGATCTCGCCAGCCGGATTTGGTGCTTGATCCAATCTCTTTATACGCTCCTTCCATTCCTCTAGATCGCTCCAGATCCAGAGGTCGGCGGGTAGCTGATTCTCGAGCTCCCGCGCCCTGGCTACGAGATTGTCGACCTGCACTTCGTTCGGAATGACCGGAGCCTTCACCGAAGGAATGAGAACCACTTTTGCGCACCGGCGACCGAAATGCTTGTCGCCTCTCTGGGGTCCTATAGTGCCATTGGTCCAGCCCTGCAAAACAGGCTCACCAGGGTCGAACTCGGAAACGAAAGCAGAAGTGTAAGAATCCACAAAATCGGGCTCGGGTGGAACAGTGAAAAAATCCTCGGGGTTCACCATAAGCGGTGCTTCCGGTCCGGGGGTCAGGGCCGCGAAGGGGTCAGGATATTCAATCTCCGCTGGTCTTTTCCGCCCGGGATCGGAGATCTCGGCATCGGATTCGAGTAGGATCTCGCACCAGCGTTTTTCGGTGGCAAGAATTTTTCGATCGGTCTTGAAGTCCTCCCATCGGAAAGCTCTGCGGGGATGGTACCGGCTCGAATAGAAAAGCTTACGCACCTGCTCCGGCTCGGCATTGAGGACACCTGCCGGAATCAGCTCTTTCAAGCTCGCCCACCGGCGACCGGGAGCGGGCATCGACTTCACCGGCTGATGCAGAATGGAGATCTCCGGCGAGGCGAAAGGATCATCCTGCCTGATCGAGATCAAGATATCATCGCCGTCGGGTATGAAGATGGTGCTCTCATCGCCCTCCGGGCCGGTATATCCATGAGCGTTCTCGAACACATCCCCGGCACCCAGGGTAGTCTGGGCCTGGCAGGCACTGGCTTGCAAAAAGAGAATCGACAGGGCCAGGCAAACAGCACCTGACCCGGTTAGAAGACGGGTTGGTTTCGGTTTCATCCGTAACGTAAATATGATCGGTACTAAATCAGCCTGACCATATTAGGGCCCTGGGGCTGGAAAGTCCCTGGGGTAAATCCTGATTTTCTTGACAACAGGTTCAGACCGCTGCTTTCTCGAGAACCACGAACTCGGGAACCACCTCATCGGGATAGATTCCTTTTTCATTGGCCATGGCGAAAAGCTTGCGAACCGCTTTCATACCGGCTTCGCCGTAGTCGACGGTAAGCTCGTTCACATACATGCCGACGAACTTGTCTGCCAGCTCCTCCGGCATATCCCGTGCGAAAGTAAGGGCATACTCCAGGGCGTCCTTGCGATTGTCCAGAGAAAACTGGATGGACTCTTTGAGGAGGCTGGTGAGGGTGTGGATCATCTCTTCCCCTAGATCCTTGCGGACGACGTTGCCACCCAGAGGAAGCGGAAGACCGGTGAGCTCTTTCCACCATTCACCGAGATCCACGATCTTCTTGAGACCTAGCTTGTCATATGTGAGCTGTCCTTCATGGATTAGGAGACCGGCATCATATTTGCCCTCCGCCACCATGTCGATGATCTGGTCGAACGGCTCTTCATGCACATCAAGACCGTCCTGATAGAGCCTGAGAGTGAGATAGGCAGTGGTCAGTTTTCCGGGGATGGCGATTTTCGCTTTCTTCAGGGCTTCGCCGCTGAGCTTCTCCCGGGCTACGAGAATCGGGCCGTAGTCGTCTCCCATGCTGGCGCCACAGGGCATGAGCTTGTAGCGGTCGCTGACATAAGGATAGGCAGCAAAGGAGATGGCGGATACTTCGTAGCGTCCTTCCATGGCATCTTTGTTGAGGCTCTGAATATCTTTGAGAACCTGATGAATGGTGAGCCCGCGCGTATCGAGCCGATCCTTGGCCAGCCCGTAGAACATGAACGCGTCGTCCGAGTCAGGGCTGTGGGCGATAGTGACTTCTCTAACTGTAGCTGCCATTGTCATACCTCTCGTATATAGGGAACATTGTCCAACGAGATGGCTGATTTATCTCTAACAAATGCTAATTTAAGGCGGTGGAGCTCCACTCCATCGGGTTGCTGGTGGAAAACCCGTCAGGCAGCGGCTTCTTTTCGTAGATCCGCTTCAAAGTGTTAACGTCCCTTGACGATAGGCTGCCGAACTTGGTTTGAGAGAGCTTGCCACCCTTTCCGGGAAGAATGACGAACTCGTACATGGTGTCGCCTTTCTCGCGGCTGTGCCCAAAGATGCCAAGAGCATGTCCAAGCTCGTGCTCGATCACCCCGACCAGAGACTTCTCGGAGACACCAGGCTGGTAATAGCTCGGGCGAAGAAGATAGATATTCACTTTCATACGCCCGCCGAAAACTGTCAGCCGTGTGACACCCAGGACCCGCGGGACCAGATGGTTGACCCATGAGACCTCGATATCGGCTGATTCGTTTCGCCTGGCGACCCGCAGGGGAATATACTGGCCCCAGAGATCGACGCCTTCTTGAAGCGACTCTTTCCAGACATCGGGACTCGATTCCGGTAACCTCACCCGGACAGGGAAGCTGTCCCAGCGCGCGGCCCGGTCACCCTCGAAAAGATGGAGCTCTTTGAAATAATCACCGGCTTTCTTGTCGTAAGGAAGCGCTTCCACCACCTCTGCAGCTGTCTTATGCGATAGTTGCGGCTCCTGGCTGAGCTCCGCCGGAGCGCCGTCATCAGGAGCGGCACCGCCACTGGTATCAGCCTTGTTTCCCTCGGGAAAGACCTGTCCGACCGGAGCCGAGCTGGCCCGAGCGAGGCTGGCGCCCTCAGGCTTGTCCCCGGATTTCGATCCTCCAAAGGCACCATTACCGAAAGCGCTTCCCCCGGTGAGACGCTTCTCCAGACGAACGATCCGCTCTTTCAAACTACCTGTTCCCCTGCTGCCGAACACCTCCTTCTCCAGATGATCGACCCGGTCCGCCACATCGTGTTCGGGATAAGTAGAGCCGAACGCAGTCTGCTCGAGCCGGCCTACTCTCTCCTCATCAGACCCGCCACCCCGGGCTGCAGGACCGCGGGTCCCGGCTGTCCATGCCTGACCACCGGACCCTCTATTGGAAGCCGGTGCCGGAAGCGGCTTGCCGAACTCGGGGATCATATCGGGACTCGGGAAATTCCCTGCAGCCGCCGGCGGCGAGCCGCCATAGGCCGGGGCGCTTCCTCCATAGGCAGGTTGCGAATACTGCGGTGGCTGCGAGTATTGCAGTGGCTGCGAATACTGCGGGGGCTGCGAATACCGCGGCGGCTGCGAGTATTGCGGTGGTTGCGAGTATTGCGGCGGTTGCGAATATTGCGGCGGTTGCGAATATTGAGGCGGCTGCGAATATTGAGGCGGCTGCGAATATTGAGGCGGCTGCGAATATTGAGGCGGCTGCGAATATTGAGGCGGTTGCGAGTATTGAGGCGGTTGCGAATACTGCGGCGGGCCCTGAGTCTGCTGCCGGTATTGATCTTGTTTATTGCTATATTCGTTGAATCGCTGCCACAAGTCAGCATCGTCAGAATTTTGCGGAGACCGGGAAGGAGACTGCTGGGGCGGAGCCTGGTACTGCTGCGGCGGAGCCTGGTACTGCTGCGGCGGAGCCTGGTACTGCTGCGGCGGAGCCTGATACTGCTGCGGCGGAGCCTGATACTGCTGCGGCGGAGCCTGATACTGCTGCGGCGGAGCCTGATATTGAGGCGGAGTAGCCTGTGGATAGCCGCCACCGCCGGCAGGGGCATATTGATAGACGGGTGGTCTGCTGAAATTCGGGGCTGGTGAGGGGGATGGTGAAGGTACCGGTACCGGTGCCGGCTCGGGCTCGGGCTCCTGCACCGTATCCATTTGTGCCTGGGATGGATCGATAGCTTTCAAGACCGGCTTGAGCTCGGGCGATTCGGCACGTGTCGGCAGCACCATCCCGAATTGCAAAAGCGAACCCAGGACAAACAGACCCAGCGCAAGCGAGCTCATTGCCGGGAAGGCTTTCATCGAGGATAAGACTGGTCGGGAGCGCGCACTCATCTTCATACCTGCTCATCCCGCTCCAGGAGGTCATCGTCGAACTCGCCGCCGGCTCTGAGACTGGCTTGCAGTTGCAGGATCGACTCCTGCAGATTGGGACGGAGGACTTTGTGCGGTTGGAAGAATACATCATGCAAGATCGAATAAACAGCCGGATCCAGCTTCTTGAGAAATTCCCGGCTCCCTTTGACTGTGAAGGCGGCCACGGACTCCGCCCAGTATTCGTGGAAAGAAGAGCGTGCGTATCCCGATATGAAGACTCGCTGCATGATGTTCTGCTGGGGAAGGAGCTCGGAAGCGCCAGGATACTCTTCCGGCAGAGGATGACGGCGATCGCAGCCTTCTCTCAGTTGCCGAAACAGGTCTTTGACGCGCTCTTGAGTAGCCTGGGAAAGGACGAACTCCACCTGATGCCCGAATTCGTGAGCCACCACCAGATTGACCCTGACTTCGCAAAGAGGCTTATACCTCGTATGCACCACGGCGAAGGGCCCATGCTTATAGTAGAGCTCGATGTCCCGATCGAACTCTTCCTTGTCCAGGGTGACATTGCCGGTCCGCACCCCGGTCTGTCCGGCAGCGCCGTGCTTGACGTTGCCCAGAGCGCAGTCCCCTTCCTGCTTGCGCACCACCTGCAGTATGCCGGCAGCCGACCAGATTTTGAGGTTTTCGAAGAGATACTTTTTCTGCTGAGTCTTGAGCTTATCGTAATCCATGAAATAACGAATGATCTCGGCATCCGAGTAGACCTTGTCCTTCCTCACCAGAGGGCGGAACCACTCGTGATGCCAGGCTTCGCCGTCGCTCTTCTTGCCGTCGAATATGGTATTGAGCTGGCTGGTCTCGTCGATCTTGCGACCGGGCACCTTGTGCACCGCATCGCGCAGGGTGATCTTGCCATGATCGTCGAACAGTCCCACAAGGGCGTGATCCGGTGCGGCAATCCGGCCGTTGATCACATGGTAGAGCACACTGTTGTACTTGAGAGAGCCGGTGGGGCCGGGGGGACCAATCGGCAGGGTCAGCTCCATGCCGTTCGAATCGATCCCCCGGAAGACGCAACCGGAGAGAGTCTCGATCGGGCGCAGTTGTTTGACGTCCCCGAGCAGACCGGTGGTGTTCTGGAGGTAGCCGTCGTCATAGATGACGCCCAGTGGGGTCGTGCCTTCGTAAATCCTCCCGAAATCCACCACCAGCATGTTCCCGTCGAACTCGAGGAACCCACTGGGTCCGCGTACGATGCTTTCCTCGACGGTGCTCTTTGCGGGCATGCCTTGACGTGATCCTGACTTCTGATCCTGACTTCTGAGGCTGGCCGAGCCAGGCTAGTAAAGGGACTGGACCGAACCCTATCCGTAATATACCTGACTTTGTCAGGCCTTAGCAGCCAGTGCCCCTTCAGCCTTTTTCCAATCAGCCATGAACTTCTCCAGGCCGGCATCGGTGAGGGGATGGGTGACCAGTTGCTTGAATACTTTATAAGGCATAGTGGCAATGTCCGCGCCGGCCATGGCGCTGCGCATAACATGCTGAGGAGTCCGCAGGCTGGCGGCCAGGACCATGGTCTCGAAACCCTGGACCTCGTACATCTCGGCGATGTTCTCCACCAGACCGCAACCGTCCTCGTTGATGTCGTCCAGGCGGCCGACGAAGGGGCTGACGAAATAAGCGCCTGCCCGAGCAGCCAGAAGAGCCTGGTTGACCGAGAAACAGAGAGTGACATTCACCCTGATGCCCTCTTTTGCCAGCCGGGAGGTGGCAGAAAGACCGGCAGGAGTCAGGGGACACTTGACTATGACATTATCCGCCCACTTGGCGATGTCGCGACCCTGAGCGACCATCTCATCGGGTTTTTCCGAGGTGACCTCCGCCGATACCGGTCCCGGAACGATTTTGCAGATTTCCTGGACTATGGTCTTGAAATCCTTGCCTTCCTTGCCCACCAGGCTGGGGTTGGTGGTGACGCCGTCAAGCACTCCCCAGGCGGCGATCTCGGTAATCTCATCTATATTGGCGGTATCGAGGAAAAGTAGCACTTGTCAGCTCCTATGCAAAGGGCGCGTAAAAACTCGTTGAATTCTAATGTGATCAACAGTATAGCTAATAGGTCACTCGGTATGATTACCTTGTCGGGGTTGTAAACAGGTTGTTCAACAGGCACAAGGCACGTCCATGGACCAGGAACCCAGGAAAAACATGCCCAGCTGGTGGCAAGCCTTGCTTGCCGCGTTCATAGGCATCGGCATCGGGCTATCCATGAGCTGGATGCTGGATCAGGACCGTGGCGAAAAGATTGCCCGGCTGGCGGAGAATATAAAGGTAGAGCCTTCCCTTAAGATGCTTGACGTCAAAAAGGTCGACGTCCTGCCCAGCCTGGCGAAGCGGACCAATATCCTGCTCATGGGCGTGGACAGCAACGGCAGAAACACCAGTCGCTTCGAGAACACTCGCTCGGACACGATGATCATCGCCAGTCTCGATCCCATCTCCGGTCTGGTCGGGCTGGTATCGATTCCCCGGGACAGCCGTGTACAGATTGCCGGTGATCATGGAGTCGAGAAGATCAACTCGGCCCACGCTCTTGGCGGTCCCGAGCTGGCGGTCAGGACAGTCGAGCAGGCATTCAACGTCCCCATCGACCACTATGTGGTGATCGATACCGTCGGCATCAAGGAAGTCTGCGAATTCGTCGGACCGATAGAAGTGATGGTGGAGAAGAAAATGCGCTATCGCGATCGGGCCTCCGGTCTCAACATCGATCTGGAGCCCGGTCTGCAAGAGCTGTCCGCCGAGCAAGTGGAGCAGTATCTGCGCTTCCGCCACGACCAGCAAGGAGACATCGGCCGGATCCAGCGCCAGCAGTGGTTTTTGCGTCAAGCCCAGGCGAAGCTCAGAGATCCCGCGTTCGTTCTGAAACTGCCCAATCTTTTGAAGTTCACCAGCGAATACGTGGTCACCGACATGTCCCTAAATGACATGGCGGCGGTGTTCAAGTTCGCCAAAGAGGTCTCGGAGAAATCGGTGAAGACCGCCACTCTTCCCGGTGAGGCCGCCACTATCCACGGTGGCAGCTACTGGTTGCCGGATCCGGAAGCGACGGCTCTCGTCCTGCAACGTCTTACCGGCACCAGCCCGTCGGTGTCCACCATCGCCGCCAATACTGTCTATGCCGGCATGGAGAATGACCCCGAAGCGAGCGACAGCGAGCAACTTACCGCTTACAGCCACGAGAATCTCAACGAGACTCTGGAGGATTCCTGGAAATCTTCCTATAGCAACGACCGGCCTTACTCGGTGGTCATCCGCTATCCCCGGGGGCAGGAGCAGACCGCCCGGGACTTCCAGCAGACCCTCATCTATGCCGGCTATAGAGTCCGCAACCTCATCCGGTGCAAAGAAGGTGACTGCCAGCACGAGCAGATCGTCCTCAACAGCTTCCGCGCCGATGATTCGCTGACAAGCAAACTCAAACAGAATTTCCCGGCTCTCGATTCCTGGGCTATCGTGCTCAATCCGAGCTCTCGCTGCCGGTACGACATGACCATTCAGCTCACTCCCGAGACTGCGCCCCTTCTGCCCGAGACCCGGGAGCAGGCTGCTCTCGATTACCGGATGAACGACATTGTCAGAGGCGAGGTCAAGTCCACCCGCCCCTTCCACCGGAACGCCCCCCGGAGCTGAAGTCATGACCGCTATCGACCTGGAGCGGCTGGTAGAGCTGCTTGCTCTAGAGCCCCATCCGGAAGGTGGATTTTTCGCCGAGACTTATCGAAGCGAGAACATCGAAGGCCTGCACCGTCCCTGGGGCACAGCCATCTATTATCTGCTCACCCCGGAAACTTTCTCGACAATGCACAGACTCAAAAATGACGAGGTCTATCATTTCTATCTGGGCGATCCAGTCGAGATGCTCAACTGCTTTCCCGACGGTTCATCAAGGGTCCACTATCTGGGCAGGGATCTGGAAGCCGGGCAGAGCCTGCAACACCTGGTGGAGAAAGGAGTCTATCAGGGCTCACGTCTTGTGCCGGGAGGCAGTTATGCGCTTCTTGGCACCACCATGGCACCGGGATTCGACTTCGCCGACTTCGAGGAAGGCTCCCTGTCCGAGCTGCTCTCGCTCTATCCGGAGCGAGAAGACCTTCTCCGGGCCCTCACCAGAAAGCCCTAGAATCTATTGATAGCGGGATACGGCTCTGCGCAGATCTCTTGGATCACGGATGAATTCGCCGCACTCCCCGCAATACTGCTGCTCTCCGGCGGGACGCGGGGCATGGGGAAGAATGTGTCCGTACATGCGGCACTGGCTCTTCATGGTGCCGGCTCGATAGGTGAAATAGTGCAGGAGCTCGCGACCAATATCGCCGACTTTCTGGCCGAGCGGTCTTTTCGCCTGGTCGGCGCTGATGGTCTTGAGCTTGAGAGTATCGATCTGCTGCCTGGTGACAGGCTCTGCTTCAGGGTTGCGCTTGAGAGTCAGGTAATTGCCGAACACGAGATATCTCCTGGATATTTTCCAGCAGCTAGAATCGCATTTCCTTACGGTTTTGACAATATCGCTTGTCTATATCAGCTCTTCGATAAAACTGTTGAAGACCTTTTTGTCGATCTCGAGAGGCTGCTTGACAAGGGCGCCGTTCTTGAGAGCCGGCTCCAGGTCTTCGTAGGTATCCATCTCGTGCTTGTAAATCACTCCCAGGGGAATCTTGTCGCCCCACTCGAAGGATTTCTCCAGTGACTTGTAATAGTCGGCGCTGGGATCCCAGCCCTCGTCCTCGAGCTTATAGACCCGCTCTTTGAACCAGGGATAGGTGTTGATCTTGTTATAGGTGACACAGGGGCTGAACACATCGATGAGGGCGAAGCCTTTATGGGCGATACCGCCTGCGATGGTGTCGGCCAGGTGCTTCTGCTCGCCGGAGAAACCGCGAGCCACATAGGTGGCGCCGGCAGTAATGGCGAGAGCAAGCGGGTTGAGAGGGGACTCGATATTGCCGGCCGGGGTCGACTTGGTCTTGTGACCCTTGGTGGTGGTGGGCGATGCCTGACCGGTGGTGAGACCGTAGATCTGGTTGTCCATGACCACATAGGTGACATCGAGGTTGCGGCGCATGGCATGGATAAGGTGGCCGAGACCGATACCGTATCCGTCGCCATCACCGCCGGTGATGACTGTCTTCATGTCGGTGTTGGCAAGGTGGGCGCCGGTGGCGACCGGAACCGAGCGGCCGTGCAGGCTGTGAACGCCGTAAGCATGGATGAAACCGGGAAGGTTGGACGAGCATCCGATCCCGGAGACGACCATGAGATTCTCGGGCTTGACGCCGAGTTTGCCGGCTGCTTCCTGAACCGACTTCAATACGCCGAAGTCGCCGCAACCGGGGCACCAGTCGGGATCGACCGGGCCTTTGTAGGTATCGACTGGAAGTTCAATTACTGTTGCCATTGAATTTATCCTCTGTAAATAGCTATTCGGCTGCTTTGTTGAATTCGTAGGTAGAACCGGTCTTGACGCCAATCTTCATGGAGCCGCCCTGCTTGCCGGTGAATCGCTCGACCAGCTCGACGTTCCAGACAGGCTCGCCATGACCGTTCTTGGCTTCTTTGATCACCTTGACCGGTCTCAGCTTCTCGCCATTGTGAGTGCGCAGGTAGTGATAGACGAACTCCCGGGCTTCGTCCTCGGTGACATCGAGATCGATATCGTCGCCTTTGAGGATGCGCCTGGCATGCTCGACCACATAGAGCGGCTCGGGGGGCTCGCCGTCATACTTGGTGATATGACCGTCCATGCTCACCCCGGTCTGCATCTTGATGAATTGCGCCATCACCGAAGTGAAGTTCACCTCTACCGAGATTTTCTTCTTGCACTTGGCGAGGATTTCGCTCACTTCTTCGGCATGGAAAGGAGCGATATATTTGATCACCAGGAAATTGGTCTTGGTACCGGCTTTGGTGAGAAGCTCGGCGGCTTCGCGAACAACGCCGGAAGTCGATCCCCAGGTGACCAGGGTCAGCTCGGCGTCGGCGGGACCTTCGAGCTTGGGAGCGGGAAGCTCCTCGAGAAGGTTCTCCACCTTCTTCATGCGCTTCTCCATGCTCTTGCGGCGCACCGGCGGAGCGGTGAACATATCGGAGATGAGGATGCCTTCCTCGTCGTGATCGTCGCTTCCTGATGTATAGCAGGCATTGGCGGTGCCGGGAAGAGCGCGGGGAGAGATACCGGATTCGGTGAAGCGGAAGCGTTTGTATTTGCCCTGGCTTTCTTTCCACTCTTTGACGATTTCGCCGCGGTCGATTTCGACATCAGGATTGAATGATTCGGGGTCCACAGTCTCGGGGTGCTCGGAGAGGAGCAGGTCGGACATCATCAGGACCGGAAGCTGATATTTGTCGGCATAGTTGAAAGCGTCCACCGTGGACTGATAGGCGTCGGCGATGTCGCGGGGGGCGACGATCAAGCGCGGGAACTCGCCCTGGGAGGCGCCGAAGACCTGGAATAGATCGGCTTGCTCGGTCTTGGTGGGCAGACCGGTGGAAGGACCACCTCTTTGCACCTCGACGATCACCACAGGCACCTCCATGATCCCTGCCATACCCACCGCTTCGGTCATCAGGGCGAAGCCGCCGCCGGCCGTGGCGCACATGGAGCGCACCCCGCCGAGACCGGCGCCGATAGCCATATTGACCACCGAGAGCTCGTCTTCGCATTGCTT
>Ga0226835_1000087_pt1 | contig 184127 bp, 182 predicted proteins | sample LAC_MetaG_1_FD_163627 | JGI IMG/M metagenome (GOLD analysis project Ga0226835, IMG submission 163627) | Anaerobic ammonium oxidizing microbial communities from anammox membrane bioreactor (MBR) in UC Berkley, California, United States -... | ecosystem: Engineered > Bioreactor > Anaerobic >... | reverse complement strand
ACCCTCCCGGCCCCCGCGAGGAGGTTAGGCTTGGAGACGTCTCTGCGTCGGTCGGCGCGCCGCCCGCCTGCGCCCCCGTCGCCTCGCCCGCCGGGTCGATTGGCCGGCGGGGATCAGCGCACGAGGAAGTGGGACCGGTTCTCTCCACCTCCCTCGATTCGCGGTACACTTCGACAAGTATCACGGCGGGCCCGGAGGGGGTGTAACCAGATGTCACACTGGGAGCGGGCAAGATCGTACAAAGGACCGGCACCTCCAAGAGGCAGAGACAGAAAACTCTATGCTGCTGTGTCTTGCAAGGCTGGCACGTGGTGTGCAACAGAGGAGGTCGCGATGGAGTCTTCCAGGTCTCGTGCGCGCGGCTTTACCCTGCTGGAAGCGCTGGTGGTGGTGGCGCTGCTGGGGATCGCGGTGACCATCGTCGCCGGCACGCTGCAGAACACCTACCAGAAGATGCGCCTGGAGACGGCGGTCAACAACATCGACTCGCTGCTGGAGTCGGCCCACGCGGCCATGGTCAGCACCCAGGCGGAGGTGTTCTTCGGTCTGGTTGCGGGTCCTCCATTTCGGCTGCGCGTGGCCCGCGACGCCGCCCTGTCGAACGTCATCGAGGAGTACGTGGTGCCCGACTACGTGAACTTCTCCATGGGGGTACTGGGGGCCGTGGACACCAACTGGCCGGCGGCGGCCTCCAACGGGCCGTGGCGGCTGCGGCTGGACACCTTCGGACGCACCACCACCGTGACCGGGGCGCCGGTGACCGCCGTGCAGACGCTGACGGTCACCCACCGGGACGTGGTGACCGGGCGGCTCAAGCCGCGCCTGCGCTACGAAGTGCGCGTCTATCCCTTGTGGCGGGTGGATGTGGGCAAGGAGGTGATGGAATGAGGCGCAGCGACGACGCCACCGCGCCTCGCCGTCGCGGCGAGGCCGGGATGAGCCTGGTGGAAGTTCTGGTGGCGTTCTTTCTCCTGCTGGTGATTTCTCTGTCAGTGCTGGAGATGTTCACCCTGGCCTACGCCGTGAACATGGGCTCCGAGGCGCGCACGGATCTCACCTACCGGGCCCAGCGGGTGGGCGAGGCGATTCGCTGGATCTACAGCCTCCAGGACGCGAATCCGACGCTGTTCGATACGGCCAAGGCCAACTCCGGGGTTGACCTGGCGGCCCTGACTCCTGGCACCAAGGTGACCCTACCCACCTCCCCGGCAGCCACCACCTGGGCGTTCTGGGGACCGGCCGGGATCAACGTGGTAGAAGAGGACGCCCGCTTCGTGCTGCACTACACCGTCCAGCCGGGCGGTGCGGCGGGGCGCTGGCGGGTGGTGGTGGGAGCGGATCCCCGCGGCGAGGGGCGGCGCTATCTGGGCAGCGTATCGGCGGCAAAGGCGGTGAGGTATGTGGCGGTCATCCCGTAGGCGGCAGGCCGGCTTCGGCCTCGTGGAGATGTTGGTGGTGGTGGTCACCCTGACCATCATCCTGGTGCTCACCGGGCAGCTGGTCTTCGCCATGCGCCGCTCGGCGCTGCAGCAGCAGTACGCCGTCGACGCCCGGCAAACGGCGCGCGGCGCCGCCGACTACGTCACCTTCATGCTGCGCGGCGCCATGGATCCACCCTTCGAGAACGCCGGTTCGGTGGCCCTGCTGGTGAACGCCTCGTGGGGAGGGACCAACACGCAGCTCACCTACGACAACGTCACCGACGCCAACCTCGCCGATGTGGGCACCGACATCATCACGTTTGCCCGCTTCCACGAGGGCACCACCGTCACTCCGGTGCGCGTGCAGGGTGGGGAAGATGCCGGCGGCGTGTGGTGGTGGGCGTTCGACGGCGGCTGCCGCCTCCCCGGCACCGAGGCCGAAAAGGAAGCCGCCAGCATGGCTCTCTTCAAGCAGTTGACCGGGTTCACCAGCGACACAAGCCCGAGTGAGTTGCTGCTGGTCCTCGACGATGCTGGCCAGGCCGCCGTCTACCAGATCTGCTCCTACACCAGCGCCCACTGCTCCATGACGCTGCCCTGCGACCAGGCCTGCGTCGTCGTCCAGGCGGACAGCAATTGCACCGGCGGCATCATCCCCGTGGGCGGCTATGCGGGCATGACGAACCCCCGGTTGATCATCGGGTTGCGCTACGCCACCCTGCGCGTCAAGGGGGGGTGGTTGCAACAGAAAGATGGTCTCCTCGATCCGGCCAACCCGGACGACGGCTTCGTCCCCATCCTGCCCAACGTGGAGGACTTGCAGTTTGCTTACATCTTCAATCAGGAAGTGGGCGGGGGTGGGATGGGAGACGTCATCTGGAACAACGACCCCACCCACACCCTCAGCGGAGGGGTTCCCACCGCCGCCCAGGCCCGCAACGTCATCGGCGTGCGCGTCACGGTCACCGGCCGGGCGGGGCAGGAGCAGCGCGGGGCGGGGCAGGATCGCTTTTACCGACCACGGGCGGAAAACCGCCCGGGGGCCGAAGAGCTGGGCGAGGCGGCGGACGGCTTCGCGCGCTTTACCGTGTCGTCCACGGCGTTGCTGCGCAACCGCATCGCCGGGTTGTAGGGGGTTGCCATGGGGCAGAGTCGCGAACGGGGCATTGCGCTGGTCAGCGTCATCGTGGTGCTGCTGGTGCTCACGGTGCTGGGCATCACCGCCGCCATCATGATGACCCAGGAGAACCGCACGGCGCGGCAGATGGAGCTGCAAAAGGCTGCCTTCTACGTGGCCGAGGCGGGACTCCGGCACGGCGAGCGGGTGCTGCGGAACACCCCGTTTTCCAACATGACGTTGACCGCCATGCTGCAGTACGCCTCGACCACCCAGACGCCGGCCGCCAACCCCAGGGTCCCCCAGCCGCCCCCTCCCTGGGACGCCAGGCGCCTGGGGGCGTACCTCACCGACGCCGGCGTGGAGCTGGCCAACATCGAGAGCACCGCGGCGTTCCAGCTCCCGGGCAAGGACCGGGCGTTCTACAGCCTCTATGTGCGCAACAACGAGGACGACGTGAGCGGGCCCGTGGTCAACGGTGACCCGCGCATCCGCCTGATCTCGGTGGGCTGGATCGCCGATGTGCGGGGGCGGGTGCTGGCAGCCAAGACGTTGGAAGAGGAGTTCAACTTCCTGGGGGCGGCGCAGAGCCCCTCGGCGCAGAAGCTCTCCGACCAGGGGGGCACCAGTTCCGGGGTCTTCACCCCGCAGTAGCAGGAGGCCTTGAGATGAAACGGATCCTTCAGACGGCACGTCACGCACTCTCGAGCAAAGGTGAGTCCCACCCCGCGTGGCGGCAGGCCGTGGCGATGCTGGTGGCCTTCCTGCTCACCGGAGTGACGGCGCTGCCCCTCAAGGCGCAGACCATCGACCCCGGCCGCGAGGGGTACGACCCCATGCGCCAGATCACCCAGCAGATCCTGCCGCCCAACCTCATGCTGGTGCTCGACCTCTCCGGCTCTATGGCCAACGACATTGCCGGTAACTGGGTCGGGGTGGATTCTGTCGGTCAGCCGCCCTCGGCCCGCTGGAACGTGGAGGGAATAAACTGCGGCTGCGACTCCGCCGGTCGGGGTCTGCGCGGTCTTTACTTCAACGGTCGCATCCCCGGTGACGGGTCCTCGAACGGGTCCGCGGCCCTCGCCGCCGTGCACGGGGACGGCTTCGGCGCCTCGGGACCGCCCGAGACCATCGATTTCGAGTGGGAGACCGACCGCCCCGATCCTTCTGTAAATGCCAACGACTTCTCGGTGCGCTGGGAGGGGTGGGTGGAGCCCCTCTACAACGAGGAGTACATATTCCATATCCGCCACGACGACGGCGTGCGGGTGTGGCTGAATGGCGTGCGCATCATCGACTACTGGAGCGACACCGCGCCCCGCGTCACCATATCGTCGCCGATTCTGCTCGAGGAGTGCGAGAAGTACCCCATCGTGGTGGAGTTTTACGAGAACGCCGGGCGCGCCATCGCGCAGCTGTACTGGTCGAGTGCGAGTCAGCCGCAAGAGATCATCCCCCTGGCCCAGCTCTATCCGGTAGAAGGGGTGCCGCCCACGGCGACGCCGACGTTCACCCCCACGGTGACCCCCACGGCCACGGCGACCCCCACCGCCACCGCCACGGCGACCCCCACCGCGACTCCCACGGCGACAGCGACCCCGACCGTGACTCCGACGCCCACCGCCACCCGCACCCCGACCCGCACCCCCACCACCACGCCGACGCCCACGGTGACCCCCACCGCCACCGCGACGCCCACTTCGACCGCCACTCCCACCGCCACCGTGACTCCGACGGCGACGCGAACGCCCACGGCGACGCGAACGCCCACGGTGACGCCGACCCGTACGGCGACACCGACGCGGACGGTAACGCCCACCCGTACGGTGACGCCCACGCGGACTCCTACCCGCACGCCGACGCCGACGAGGACGGTGACGCCGACGAGGACGGTGACGCCGACGAGGACGGTGACGCCGACGAGGACGGTGACGCCGACGAGGACGGTGACGCCGACGCGGACCATCACGCCGACGCCGACGCGGACGCCCACGCCGGCGCCCCCCACGGCAACGCCGACCCGGACCCCGACGGCGGCGCCGACCAGTACACCGACCCGGACGCCGACTGTCGGGCCGACCAGTACACCGACGCGGACGCCGACGCCGGCGCCCCCCACCGCGACGCCGACGCGGACGCCCACGCCGGCGCCCCCCACTGCCACGCCGACGCGGACGCCGACGCCGGTTCCGCCCACCGCCACCCCCACGCGCACGGCAACGCCGACATCTCCCCCCACCGCCACGCCGACGCGCACCCCGACGCCGGTGCCGCCGACCTCGACGCCCACCCGGACACCGACCCCGGTGCCACCTACGTCGACCCCCACCAGGACGCCGACGCCGGTGCCGCCGACCTCGACCCCCACCAGGACCCCCACGGCGACGCGCACCCCCACCGCCACCATCACCCCCACCGCCACCCCTACGGCGACGAAGACGCCGCGGCCCGTGCGCCCGGAGGTGGGGTTCGCGATCGATCAGTTCCAGGCCAGCGGCAAGGTGACCACGGCCGCCACGACCTCTCCGGCGCCGCGGCGGGGGCTGCTGTGGCGCCTGCTGTCGCCGCTGCTGCCCGACTCCACCCGCGGCTGGGGGGTGATCCCGACAGCCGAGGCGGTGGTACAGCCGGGCAACGCCGCCATGGCGCCGGCGCTGTCGGCGCCGCTGCTGGCCCAGGCCGGCTCCCCCTCCCGCTGCCGGGTGTGGCGCTACACCCTGGAGGTGGCGCAAAATACCCCCAGCCGCATGGCCACGGCCAAGAACGCCCTGGGCGATTCGGTGAGCATCACGCTGCCGTGGATGCCGCCGCCCGCCTGGGCCACCGACGCCGGCCGCCTGGCCGAGGTGACCAGCTTCGAGTGGTCGCTTCGAACGGTGTCAGTGGAGCCCTACGACCATTCTTACGACGAGGACGAGTGCGTTGACAACAACTTCGACCCGGATCACTGCAAGTGGATCCGGCGGTGGAGCTGGGTGGCCTCGTCCTCGGGGCGCGTCCTCGATCCGGGTGAACCCTTCGACGCCGTCGACGAGGCCAACAACAACATGCCCACCCGGGGCACCTTCCCCGGCACCCAGGCGCCCCTCAACGTGGTGGGCAAGAACGCCGACAAGGTCAACTGGGGGCTGCTCACCTACCACGGCGGCGAAGTGAAATCCTGCCCCGACCTCTCCAGCGTGCCCCAGTGCGCCGGCGGTGAGATCGACCCCGCCAGGCCGGTGTGTGTCCGGGTGCACGTGGATCCCGCCGGTGATCCCGCCATCAACGAGGCGCAGCGCATCCTGTCGATGATGCGCCTCACCTCGGCGGCGCCGGTGGACGCCGATCACCCCCGGGGCCTGGGCGCCGAAGGATGGACGCCCAGCCGCGCCGGGCTGGAGCTGGCGCAAATGGCGCTTACTCAGACCGTGGCCAACGACCCCAAGACCCAGTGCGGTCGGACCAGTGCGGTCATCCTGGTGACCGACGGCGAGTCCAACGAGTGCAACCCCAATAACAGATTTTGGAGCGAGAACCGGCCTCCCGACGGCTGCACCAGCCGCACCCCGGGGGAGTACCGCGACTACCCGCCGGGGGTGTCCAACGACATGTGGCTCGACTCCAAGATCAGTTACCGGATCGCCGATGACGGCGAGACCGTGGTCCAGGAGGGTCTGCGCACCTGGGTGATCGGCTTCTCCCAGGACGTCTCCCCCTGCGAGCTCGACCTCACCGCCTACATGGGCCGGACCGATGCATCGAGCCCCCACGGCGACGGCGGCTTCTACTACTTCGAGGATCCCCGCCTGCCCCCCACCGACGAGCTCACCGGCGACACAGATTTCACTGACGACGAGAACCGCTTCGACCCCGCCGGGGGGCACTACGCCTTCTTCGCCAACACCGCCGAGGAGCTGGCCCGGGCGGTGGAGAGCATCCTGAGCAACTTCGGCGCCGGCGATTACACCACCGCAGCGCCCGTGGTGGCGGCGGGCAGCGCCGCTGCCGGCCGGGTGGCCTTCGTCAGCGCCACCCGCTACCCCGGCTGGCGGGGCCACCTCTACGCCTACAACCTGGCCGCCGACTGCGGCAGCCCCAACTGGGATTGCACCAAGCCCTGCGGCTGGTCCACCACCGTCACCAACCCCGACGGCACGACCCGCATCGTGCGCTCCAACTGCGTGTGGGACGCCGGGGAGGTGCTCTCCCTGGGGGCGGGGACGGCGTTTGCCGCCGATGGAACGGCAACCGCTCGCAAGGACCGGAACAACGGCCTGGCGCGCAAGATCTACACCTGGGATCCCGCCAATCCCGGCACCCTCATCGAGGTGAAGGCGGACAACCTGGGGACCATCCGACCGCTGGTGGGGTGCGACCCCGCTGACACCGGCTGTCCGTTCAACGCCGAGGTGATCGACTTCCTGCGCGGCAACGACGGTGCCGGCAACCCCCGAGCCTGGGCGCTGGGGGCGATCATCAACTCCACCCCCACCGTGGTGGGTGCTCCGGAGGTGTGGAAGCAGGGCACCGTGGCCGGGCACGCCACCTTTGAAACCGACCAGCAGATGCGGCACCAGCTGGTCTGGGTGGGCAGCTCCGACGGCATGTTGCACGCCTTTGACTCCGAGGACGGGGCGGAGATCCTGGCCCTGGTCCCGCCCACCAAGCTGGGCGCCCAGGTGCAGCGCTTCAACATCTTCAATGCCAACCCCATCGATTCGCCGGTGGGGCAGCCCAAGGCCGCGGACCGGCACATCTACGGGATAGCCAACTCCCCCCGCTTCGGGGACGTCTGGGATCCGGGTAGCTCGCCGGCCGAGGCCAAGTTCCGCACCATGATGTACCTCGCCGAGGGTCCTGGGGGCACCGCCGTGCACGCCATTGACGTCACCGCTCCCTGGGGGCGGGACCTCAACGGCGACGGCAGCATCACCCCTCGAGCCTCCAAGACGGCGATCAACGAGGAGAGCGACTGGGGGTGGGACGAGACCGCCCCGGTCACGGTGCTGTGGACCAAGACCCGCGCCGACAACTCGCTGGTGGGTCAATCCTGGAGCATCCCGGCCCTGGGGGCCATTGACAGCGACTCCTGGCTCCTCCAGATGGGCGGCGGATGGGACGAGCGCTTCGCCCTAGACGATGTCCCCAAGGTGTTCCACGTGGACCCCCTGGACGGCTCGCTGGTGCGCAGCCGCAGCCTCACCAACCAGAACGCCGGCGCCCTGGTGCGCAACCAGAGCTTCGCCGACACCGTGCTGTGGCAGAAGAACTCCCGCTTCTTCGCCCCCGACAACCTGGTCAACCAGGGGGTGCAGGCCGACCTGCACGGGCGGCTGTGGGTGTTCGAACCCAACGCCTACACGCCGACGATCCTGGTGGACGTGGGTCCCGATGATCCCATTTACTACCCGCCGGCGGTGGCCGGATTCCCCACCTCCGGCGCCCAGTACTCCCTCTACGCCTTTGGCTCCGGTTCCTTCTACGAGCGCAGCCCCAACGTCACCGGCTGGGGCATTGGCACCTCGGGGAACCACATCCCCAAGCTGTTCATCGCCGTCAAGAATCTCACCGCGGGCGGGCCGCCCACGCTGCTGTCGAAACCCCTCAACGAGCTGCCCGGCCCCGGGGGGGTGGGGACGCTGGGGACCCGCACCATGCTGACCTCCGCGCCGTTCATCTTCACCCCGGCGGAAGGCTACTCGGGGCAGCCGTTTGCCCTCTTCCTGGTCTACGACCCCGATGCCGAGGCGTGCACCGGGCGATCCTACGCCGTGCGCGTCAACTTCGATCCCGCCAACCTCAACAACGCCGAGTTCAAGACCTACCGCGGGGGCAAGGGGGCCGCGGCGGGTCTCGCCATCACGGCGGGGGGCAAGGTGATTGCGGTCTACTCGTTCATCGGGTCGCAGGGGCGCGCCTATGTCGAGGAGGTTCCCGAGATCACCATCGCCGGTGGCGGTGCGGGCAACGAGGTGGTGTGGTGGCGTGAGCTACGGTAGCAGCGCCGCCCGATGACGCCTTTCCCATCGGTGCGGGCCCCTGGGGGCCCGCCCCGATGTCTGTGACCCGGGGGTACCGCCCACCCCCGGGTCGTTCTACGATGATCTGAAGCCGCACCCGGCAAGGCCTCACCCGGGGGCGCGGCGGCAACCGGGAGGATCGCCATGAATCTGAACCGTCGCCACATCTGTGGCTGCAGGCGAAGGCAGCCGGCGGCTCTGCTGGCAGCGGTGGCGTTCGTCACGGCGGGGTGCGCCACCGCGCCCCCTCCCCCGCCCCCGACCGTGACTTCTCCGGCCCTGGAGGCCCGGCCCCCCAGGGTGGCCCTGGCGCTGGGTGGCGGCGGGGCGCGGGGGTTTGCCGAGATCGGCGTGCTGCGGGTGCTGGAGCAGGAAAAGATTCCCATCCACCTGGTGGTGGGCACGTCGGTGGGCAGCCTCGTGGGGGCGCTCTACGCCGATTCCGGGCGGGTGCTGGACGCCGAGTTCCACGCCCTCGCCGTGCAGGAGGAGGACCTCTTCGACGTCCGCGCCCTGGCGATCTTTTCTGGCGGGTTGGTGAGGGGGGAGCGCCTGCGCAAGTTCGTGAGTGCCCATGTCAAGGCCAGGAACATCGAGGACATGGCGGTGCCCTATGCCGCCGTGGCCACAGACCTGCGCACCGGCTCGGCGGTGGTCTTCAGCCGCGGACCCGTCCCCGAGGCGGTGCACGCCTCCTGCGCCATCCCGGGCGTCTTCGTGCCGGTGCAGGTGGGGGAGGTGACGCTGGTGGACGGCGGGGTGGTGGAGCCGGTGCCGGTGGCGGTGGCCCGCCGCCTGGGGGCCGACGTCGTGATCGCCGTGGCCATTCCCGCGGCCATTCCCCCGACCGCGCCCCGCTCGCCCCTGGGGATTGCCTACCACGCCGTGACCATCATGGCCGCCGAGATCGGCCGCCTCAAGGCGCGGGACGCCGAGGTCGTCATCGAACCCCGGGTGGGAGACGTGGCCTACAACGATTTCAGCCAGAAGAAGCGGCTCATCGAGGCGGGGGAGGACGCCGCCCGCGCCGCCTTGCCGGCCATCCGTGCCGCGCTGGCGCAACGGCGGGCGCCGGCGTCATGATCCTGCACCCCTGCCGCGACGGCTGGATCGCCATCCGCCAGTCGGCCCACGCCCTCATGGCCTTCCAGCTGGCCGACCACTGGGGTAACCGCACCACCCCGCGCCCGGCCCCCCGCGCCGAGGTGCTGGCGGCGGTGCTGCTGCACGACTCCGGCTGGGATGGCCGGGAAGAGATTCCCCGCCTCACCCCGGCCGGCGAGCCGGTGGCCTTCGACTCGCTCCCCGAGGGGGAACACGAGGAGGTGTGGACGGCCTGCGTGGAGCGCGCCGCCACCCGTGGCCGCTACGCCGCCTACCTGGTCTCCCACCACGTCTCCCACCTGGCCCAGAGCTACGCCAGCGCGCCGTGCCCGGAGTTCCTCGCCCGCGAGGAGGCGCGTCGGGCGGCCCTGGTGGCTGCTCTGGCGGAGCAACCTCGCTACGCCGATCTCTTTCGCACCGAAGGGGATCGCCGCAACCGGGCGATCGTCCGCCTGACCGATGCCCTGGCCGTGCTGCTCAGCCTCGGGGTGGAGGGCCGCCGCGTGCTGCCCGGCCTGCCCCAGCGGCAGGGTGACGTGGATCTTGAGCTACGCCACCTGGGGGGACGCTCCTACCGGCTGCGCCCCTGGCCCCTGGCTGGCCGTCGCCTGACCGTCTACGCCGAAGGGGTGGTGCTGCCCCGGCGCACCTGGGCCAGCGAGGACGACCTGCGCCAGTGCTGGCACTCCGCCCCCGTGGCCCTGCTTTCCTGGACGCTGCTGTCGCCCGGCACTCCTGTGGAGGATGTGGGGCCAGAAGCGGAAGAGGGTGAGAGGGAGACGAGCTAGGGGGAACCCTTCTCGCCGCAGCGCGTTCTTTGCCGGGTGCCGGCCTCGGGCTACGGCTCGGAAGGAACTGGCTCCGCAGTCGTCCCGGCTCACCAACTTCGAGTCCGGACCGGGCACCCAATTCTCTACTTCCACGGACACCTGACGCACAAGGGGAAATTGCCAAAGATTGCCGCAGGCTTGGCGAAAAGCGTGATCGGTCGCCCTCGTGTCGGTGTCGTGAGGTTAGCAGCCGGGGAACGGCGCGGGCGGCGGCGACGGCTCGGCTGGTTGACAGCGGGAGAGCGTCCACGGCCTTAGACCACCGGAGTCTGACGCACCAGCCTCCACCGTTGGCTCGCAGCATCGTTCTTCGGCGCGAGCACGATCGCCGAGTTGTCCTCGGCCGAGGGGGCGGTCACGTACAACTCCGTGCCCTTCAGCCGTATCTGGTAGGTCTCGTCCGGTTGCTTCAGGAACTCCCAGTACTGAAGGGGACTCCCTCCCAAGGACTGCTGCCAGAGGTCCACTCCAGCCTCGGGTTGCGATGATGGCTGGAGGCTCTTCTGCGTGTAGAGGTTCTGGAGCAGGAAGACGCCCTCGTCCACCTGGATGAACCGCCAGGTCATGCACTCCCACTCGTGATGACTGTAGAGGATGATCTTCGTGCAGTCGGCGATGCCGGCGTCGCGGACCCTGATGTCCTTGCCGGTTCCGACGTTCTGGATGGCATAGGTGTTGGCGAAGCCGCGCTTCTTCGCGACGTCCTTGTAGATCCTGAACGTGAGCATCGCCGCCATAGGGAGACCCACCAGGACCAGCAAGCCGATGAGGAAGTACTTCATGGGAGAGTCCTTGTTCGCGCGCCACCGTCCAGGCTCTGTCCGGCCGCGGCAGGGAATTGTTGAAGTCCCTTCAGTTCAGCGATGATTGCTCGGTGGTACTCAAGCGCGTTGTTCTCTGATGCGTGGTCGACCATTAGGCCGGCTACTCCAAATAGGACGACGGCGAGCCCGACCGCGCGGCCGACGTTGCCGCCCCAGAAATGGAACATGGCCAGGCCGACGAGGAGCAGCACGCTCCAGACGATGAGCATGGGCCGGTACCAGCCGACGAAGCCTTCGACCCGCTCCTTCTCGCTCTGCACGAACTCCACGGAGGCCGTCTCGTGGGCTGCGCGGTACGCCTCGAGGCGACTGGCGTTCCGGTAGATCCCGACTCCGGCGACACTCCCCCAAAGGAGGCCAACCGCGAGAAACGGAATGATCAGGGCACGGATCGTCGGATTGTGACCGAACTTCCAGAAGTAGAGGGAGAGGATCACCAGGCAGGAGCCGAAGACCAGGAGCATCCCTCCCTCGAAGATCTCGCCCTTGAACCAGCTCTCGGTGTGCTTGAAGAAAGTCATGTTGGTGCCTCTTCCTTCACCTGGACCGTTCGACGGGGCGCGTTTCGGGGGTCAGCCGCAGGATGTTGAGCTCGTTCGAGGTGCCCAGCCGGACGCGCGTCAGGAAGGTCCCGGCCCCCTGGGAAACGAACACCTGTGCCCCGCCTTGCCGGTGGAGCCCGCTGTTGAACGGAAAGATGAGCCCGGCGAACAGCGACGCCGGGAACACCTGCCCCGCGTGCGTGTGGCCCGACACCATCAGGCTGATCCCCGCTGCAGCGGCGTACTTGGTGCCGACCGGGCTGTGGTGCATGAGCACCGACGGCAGATCCCTCTTCAAGGGCAGGCTGGGCAGGACAGACCTGATCGTGCGTGTGTCGTCGGACGGGTGCATGTCGAAGGCATCCTCGTCCGCGTTCATGTAGTCGAGTCCGACGAGTTGTAGCCCGTGGGTCTCGACGACCTCGTTGTGCAGGACGCGAACGCCGTGCTGTGCGATCAGCTCGAGCGCGCGTGCGGTGTCGACGTACTTCTCGTGGTTGCCACCCACGAAGTAGGCCGGTGCTTGGAGGCTGGACAAAGGGTTCAGGACGCCGGGCTCGAGCGCCGCGTTGGAGTCGACGAGATCTCCGGTGATGAGCACAAGGTCCGGCCTGCGGCGGTTGGTCTCCTCGACGATCTTGTCGAGGTAGGCACGGCCGCGGTGGTGGCCGAGGTGCACGTCCGAGATCTGCATCACCGTGACCTCGTGCTTGAGGCCGGGCAGACGGATCTCGGTCTCCGTGACCATCAACGACTCGGCCCACAGAGCGCCCGCGCCGGTCGCTGCGAACGCGAGGGCCAGGACCGCCACCGCGCTCCACGCCATGGGCGGGTTCCACCTGAGCTGAACTGCGTGAAGGCAGAGAAGCGACAACAGGACGAGCAGGTAGAAGGTGAAGACATAGCCGCCGAGGACATTGACGACTCCGACCGCCGCGCTCGAGGACCGCGGCGTCGCGCCCACAGCGACCAGGGCGCCGATGAAGGCTACGGCCACGCCGATCTGGATCGGCCAGCGGGAGGTCGTCCCGAACAGCGTGTGCAACCGTGCGCCCACGTACCAGATGGACACGCCGAACAGCGCGAAGAACGCGAGGGGGACACCGACAGTCAGCAGGCCCTTCATGTGCTCCCCTCGGCGCGAGCGGCCGCCTCGACGCACAGCCTTTCGCTCAGCGTCCACAGGTCGGCCGCGAGCTTCGCGTCGAGCGCCTGTTTCTGCGGCTTCGCAGGCCGCCGCTTCGAGATGTACTCACCCTTGAGCTGCGCCGCCTCGGGCGCCGTCGCGAGCCAAACGAGGGAATCGGCGCCTTGCTCCGGGGTGCTCGCGAAGGGTTTTGCGAGCGCGTAGATGACGTTCAGCAGGAAGCCCTGGTCCGATCCCATGGCACCGAACTGCGTGCGCACCATCCCCGGCTCAAAGCAGTTTGCCGACGCGGTCGTTCCCGCGAGGCGACGCTGGAGCTCCTTCGTGAATAGGATGTTGGCGAGCTTCGACGTGGCGTAGGCATTCGGGCCCCAGCCCGCCAGCGAGGTCGGGGTCGTCTCGAGGTCGAGTTTGCCGCGGGCCTGCATGGCGCTCGACGTCGACACGACGCGGGCTCCAGGCGTCTTTCGGATGAGGTCGAGAAGCGAGAGCGTGAGCTGGAAAGGCGCGAGGTGGTTGAGCGCGAAGGTCAGCTCGAAACCGTCCGGGCCCAGCAGCGGCGCCTTGAAGGTCGCGCCGGCGTTGTTCGCGAGGACGTCGATGCGGTCGTGCTTGGCCTTGAATTCGTCGGCGGCGCGTCGCACGTCGGCGAGGCGAGAGAGATCGCAGATCAGGAAGTCGACGTCCTGGTTGCCGCTCGCGGCCTTCAGTTCAGCGAGCACCCGCTCGGTTTTCTCCTTGTTGCGGCCGACGATGGTCAGGCTCGCTCCGCGCTTCGCGAACTCCATCGCGGCGGCCTTGCCGATGCCGTCCGTTGCGCCAGTGATGAGGATCACTTTGCCTGCGAGATCCTTCGTGGTCATGATTTCACCGCCTTCTTCGTAGGCTTCGGCGCGAAGCGCTCGGCGAGCACCCTTGTGCGCCGCTCGAGCACATCGGTCGATGGTTGGTCTGCAAGCAATCCGTCGAGGGCGAGGAGGAAGACCTCGGCACTCGCCTCATCGCCCACGATTGCGGCCACGCACTCAAGCGCGACCTTGCGATGGAGCGCGTCGATCTCGGGGTCGATTCGCCCGCACGCATCGAGGAACTCGCCGCCCATGGGCGCGCCGACCATCTCGGCCCAGGGCTCGATCGCCATCAGACGGCACACGCCGAACAGGCGTTCGGCGGGGCGGCCCGGCCCCTTCGCCGCCTGTTTCGCAGCGGGGTGTCGAGACACGAGCCAGTCAACGAAGACCGCCCTGTAGACGTCGTCTTTGTTCTTGAAGGTTCGGTAGAGCAGCGTGCGCGAGATGTCGGCGCGCTTCGCGATGTCATCGAGCGACGTCTTCGCGAAGCCGAAGTTGAGGAAACACCACCGCGCGGCACCCAGGACCTTGGCCCGCCGCTCCGCTGCCTCTTCTTTGGTCAGGCTCGCTGGCATGCTGACGTTATGACATATGCACTCGCAGATGTCAACACGTCACAACGAATCGCTTGCCGGGGCCCGAAACGGTGACTCCTCGATGGCGCTTCACCGCCGCCAGGGCTGGAGCCGGGCTTGCTGCACGGCCATCTGCTTCTCGTGGTCGAGGTCGCGGAGGAGGCGCTGGAGCTCGCGGAGGCTCTCGTCGTCCAGCGCCTCGAGCTTGATGCTGTAGCGGCGGCCGGTCGTACGCGTGATCTCAGCGACCAACCACTCGACCAGCCGCCGCCTCTGGTGGTCCTTCTGGTCCATCAGGCTTCCGCGCTCGCCAGCATGGCGGCGACGTCGGCCTCGCCCGCGTTCTGCAGGAAGGCCTGGAGGGACTTGCGGAAGAGGTCCATGCGCGAGTGCAGCCCCTGCCGCCGCCAGGCCTCGTCCAGCTTGTCGACCAGGTCCGACTCCATCCGCAGGGGCAGCACCTTGAAGGTCACGCCCTCGCGGTGCGCGCTCTTGCGCGGGCCGACGGGGATGCGGCCCTTCTGCGCCTCGCGGATCTTCCAGATCAGGTAGGCCTTGTTGTCCGAGCCCGTGGAGCGACCGACCACCTCGAGGTAGCGGGCCTGCAGCGTCGGCACGTCCAGCCTGGTGAGCTTCTCGCGGGCGGGCGCGGACTCGACCGCCGCGTCGGTGGCCGGCTCCGTCTCGGGCGCGTCGGCCTCGGGCTCCTTCGCCTTGGCGGCCTTCGCCTCGCTCTCGGCGGCCTGCAGCGCCTCGGTGATGCGCCGGATCAGGAAGGTCTTGTTCGGGCTGCGCGTGGTCTCGCCGGTCACCTCGGCGAACTTCGCCTGCAGCTCGTTGACCTTCATCGTGCTCAGCTTCTCGATCGCCTTCTTCGTCGTCTTGCTCATGGTCCTCTCCTTCAAGGTTGGGCCGGCGCGGACCACCCGCGTCGGCGGGTTCACGTCGGTCACTTCGCGCTCTGGGCCTTGGCGAGCTTGCGGAAGCAGGCGAGGTCCACCGCCCGGGGGTCGCTGGTCACGAAGGAGAAGCGGCCCTCCTTCTCCATCCAGGGCTGGACCTCGATGCGGTCGTCGGCGGTGACGCCGCCCGCGCGGGCGAGGTCGTCCTCGTCGCTGAGGTGGGCGTAGTCGGGGCCGTCGACGTCGATGTCCGGCCGGGCCGCGTTCCTGAGCACCGCGACGATGCGGACCTTGTACCCCTTGAGGTACGGGTGCTCCGTTCCGTGGTAGGTCGTCGTGCTTCCGAGAATCTTCGCCATCGTTCGCCTCCGCGCTCGCGATCGAGGCCATCTCGATCGTCAAGGACATACAGGCGTCGGCGGGCCGGAAGCTCAAGGCAATTCGACCGGAAAGGCGAGCGATTCCGGTATGTTGCGATAGACACGCAACGCCGCGAAACTGGCGGGGAATGTGGCCGACGAGAGGTAGGCGGGGCGACCTTCGGCGGCGGAAACCGCGCTACCCGCGCACGTGCCGCATGCCGTCGATCGCTTCCTTGAGCGCGACCAGCGCGGACTCGACCTTGGTGATGGCGGCGGTCTGCCCCTCGGCCATCTTCACGACGGTCGAGTGCAGGTCCTTCAGCTCGCGGTCCTTCTTCTCGTTCACCCGCCAGAAGGCCCAGCCCAGGATGGCGACGAGCCCGTAGGGACCGGTGGCCTTGAGGAATTCGGCGAAGGCGGTGAAGGCGGTCGGCTCCATGGGCTACTCCTTCTTGGCGGCCCCGATGAGGTCCGCGAGGTCGACGTTCCAGCGCACGCCCGTACCGCGCCGGACGGCCTCGGCGAAGGCGGCGTCGGGCGCGAGGCCCGCCTCGATGCGCAGCCAGGCGCAGAGCACGAGCAGCGAGCCGTCGGCGTGCCCGAAGTAGTGATGCGCGTAGACGCCGGGCTTGAGCTTCGCCGCGCTCTCCACCTCGGCCATCGCGAGCTTGGTGCCGGCGAGGCCGATCCAGGTTCGAGGGATGGCGAGGCCAGACGCGGGCGAAGTCGCCCACTCGACGAACCGCGCGACCGCCTCGGCCTGCGCCGGCGTCGGCAGCACGTACTTCTTCTTGTGGGCCCAGGGCGCGTCGATGACCGTGGACCAGGCCATGCCCGGCTTGAGGTAGCTCGGGTAGTACGGGTTCACGACCTCGATGCCGACCGAGGCGACGTTGTGCTGGCTCGCATGCGCCAGGTTGTCGTCCGCGAGGTCGCCGTGCTGGGTGAAGCGGCCGTGCTCGTCGAGGATGAGGTGGACGCTGAGCTTGCGCTTCTTGAGGACCGCGACGGTCTCCTCAGCCGAGCGCGTGACCGTCTCGTGGATCACGAGCTCGGTGACGGGCTTCCCCGCCCGGTCGCGGCAGCGGAAGCGATGCACGCTTGCCGCGTTGAAGTTGAGGACGTCCAGGCCGGGCGGCGGCTCGAGCGGCTTGCCGCCGACGATGAAGGCGCGCTCGCTCACTGGGCGCCCCCGTCGGTCTTCGGGGGAGGTGGCAGCTTGAGGCCGTCCTTGAACCAGCGGTCCATCACCGCCGCGGACGGCTCCTTGATGGGCGCGTTCTCAGCGGTCAGCCCCTGCGCGAGCCGTCCGCCCTTCACCAGCCTCGCGTGCAGGGTGTCGACGAGCAGCTTGTGCTTGTGCCCGAAGCTCCCCTGTGACGGATGGTCCTCGCCGACCGGGGACCGCAGCAGGAACTCAGCCGCGCCGCACGTTGCGCAGACGGGCATCGCGACCACGTTCGAGTTGATCTGCCCTTCGCGGGAAAGGCCTGCGACGATGGCGCTCACCGGGACGGTGATGACCGCGCCGCACTTCGCGCATTCCTGGTCGAGATCGGCGGTCCTGAGCTCACGGATAGGCATGGATGCTCCTCACGCGACCGCCGTGTAGGTGCCGAACCAGTAGATGGTCGTGTTGGCGGCGACGTTCTGGTACGAGAAGAAGCCGAAGCCGTCGCGGTCCGCGTCCCACAGGCTCGGCGTGCCCGTGAAGTTGGCGGCACTCGTCTGCGCGAACGTGATCGACGAGGGCGTCGCGGGGAAGCGGGAGCGGAAGGTGTTCCCGCCGCCCATCGCCATGTTCCGGGTCGCGTTGTAGGTGTTGTGCGTCTCGATTCCGACGCGCCCGACCTCGCGCACGGTCCCCGTGATCTCGAAGGCCGAGTTGGTCGTCGAGCCCATCGGGATGGTCCAGGTGCGGGTCCAGTCGGTGAACGTCGCGGCGAAGCTGTTCTCGTGGAAGAGTTGGAAGTCCTCACGCGAGAAGCGGAAGCCGCCGCAGTACCAGCTCGTCGAGTCGCGCGCCCAGGCGCTGCCGTTCCACGAGGCGTTCAGGGTGAACCAGACGGACGTGCTGTCGACGTAGACCCGCAAGTGGGTGGCAGCGGCACCGACGCCGATCGCCTCCCAGAGAAGCACCTTGCCGGTGCCCATGTTGGGCTGGTGGATGGTGCGGTGCTGGCCGGCGTTGGTCTCGTTGCCGCGGTAGTGGTCGTCCTCGAAGGCGTCGAGAACCTCGGCGAGCGCCGCCTCGACGTCGGATGCGTTGAGGTTGCCGCCGGCGTCCGCGACCGAGATGGCCGAGGCATCGTGGGCGTCGGTCGGGTCCGCGACGTGCGCGTTGAGGTTGCCCACGACCTCCTGGAGCGCTCCCTCGACCTGGGTGGCGGTGATGATGCCGCCGGCGTCCGCAACCGAGACCGCGGAGGCGGCGTGCGCGCCGGTGGCGTTGGTGATGTGGCTGTTGACGTTGCCGAGCAACGTGGCGAGCTGTGCGTCCACCGTGCCGGCGGCAAGTGCGTTCGGGGTGCCGGTGACGGCGTCCGCGCCGATGCGCGACGAACCGGGCGTGCCGGCGGTCTGCGCGAGGAGTGTGCTGACGATCTCCTGGAGCTGCGCCTGGACGCTCGTGCCCGCGATGTAGTTGTGGACCGCGGCCGAGATGGCGCTCGCCGCGTGCGCGCCCGCCGCCGCTCCCACGTGGCTGTTGAGCCACGCCAGGAGCTGCGAGAGCTGCCCGTCGACGTTGCCCGCCGGCAGCGCGTTCGGCGTGCCCGCGACCGCGTCGGCGCCGACCTTGGAGGCTCCGGGGGTACCCGCCGTGGCCGACGAGAGGTCGTCGACCACCTCGTCGATGGCCGCCTGCACGTTGCTCGCGCCGACGAAGCCGTGCGGGGTGTAGGTGACGTGGGCGGCCGGGTGCTTGTTCGCCGTGCCGTCGAAGTGTCCGTCGAGCACGGCGTCGGCCGAGTCGAGCGCGGACTGCACCGTCTCGGTCGCCGGGGAGAGCACGGACCAGAGGCCCGAGACGACCTGCACGGCGTCACCGGTCGCGAAGATGAACGCCTGGCGGCGAGAGGTGTCGATGTCCCCGGCCTGGATCTGCGTCTGCCCGTGGCTGCGCAGGACGTCGCAGACGAGCAGCTCGTCCTCCTGGAGCGGCACCTTGGCCGCCGCCCCGACGTTCCCTTCCGCTCCCTGGCGCACGACGAACTCGAACGTCTCGTCGCGGCGAAAGTAGACCTGCTGAGAGTTGCCGTCGGTGCGGGGGTCGGAGAGCAGCCGGTCGAACCGGATGAAGACGGCGAGCCACCGCTCCTTGCCGGCCACCGTGACCTCGGTCGGGATGCCCGAGAGGTCGACCGAGCAGTCCACCCGCTGGCCCGTGCCGAAGAAGATGCGCTGGCCGATGTGGTCGTAGGCCCGGCCGGGCGCGGTGAGGTCGATGGTGAGATCCGCGACCGGCGAGTGCGGGGCCGGCTCGGCGCCGCTGACGATGCCGTAGACACCGATGTCCGCGGCCAGGTTGCGGTCGGCCTTCTCCAACAGCTCGAAGCCGAGGTCGAGCTCGGTCTCGGTCACGCGCTGGCGGAAGTAGTAGTCCAGACGATCGGCCATGCCTGCTCCTCGGGGTCGCGACCCTTCCAGAGGGGCAAAGCCGGGCGGTGCCGGAATGGGGACATGGGTCAGTGCAGGTCCGTGGACGCCCCCAACTCGCTGATGCCCAGCTCCCAGTGGTCGAAGCTCGCCGGGGCGCCGGGCTCGATCAGGTCCACGAAGTGGGTGTGGGCCGGCCGCATGTAGTCCACGACCGCGCGGAGCTGGCGGCGCTGGGTGTCGGTGAGCGCCATGCCCACGGACACGTCGAAGGCATAGCGGGCGAAGCGGTCAGAGGGGCCCAGCTCCCAGTCCACGCCCAGCTCCGACTCGCCGAGGATGAGCGTGGTCCCGGTGAACGGTGTGATCGCCTCGACGTCGATGCCGAGGAAGAACCGGATGGCGTTGCGGATGCCGGCCGCCGTGCCCTTCTGCCGGTACATCTCGACCAGGACCGAGGCCAGCCGGCGCTTGCCGAGCGCGTCGAGGTCGAACGGGAACGGGTTTCCGAGGTCGGCGAGGATGGCGTCCAGGAAGGCCTCGGGCGCGCGCTCGAGGTCGAAGAGGTCTGGGAAGCGGTCCACCTCGGCGAGCAGCAGATCGAGCGCTTCCTGCAGGCAGGCGACGAAGCGCTTGAGGTCGCCGGTCGTGTCGTCGCGGCGGTTGTGCTTGGGCAGCATGGCCCAGAGGTCGAAGCGCCGCCCGAGCGGTCGCGCGGGCCGGAAGCCGGCGAAGACCGCCTGGTGGAACGGCGCCTCCACGGCGCTGCCGTGGACGTCGGTAACGCCGGTGGCGACCACGCGATAGCGCACGTCCGGTGTCATCTCGGTGTCGAGGTCGATCCGGACGACCGAGCCGCTCGCCTCCGCGGCCACCGGCTGCACCTCCACCGCCGGCGCGTCGAGCGCCAGGAAAGCGAAGCCGACCGGATCGGTCACGAGCACCTGCTCGTCGAAGCCTACCTGCACGGTCTTCTGGGCGGTGGCCTGCCCTGCCAGCAGCTTGGGCGCGGTGCGGTCCTCGGCCGTGAACTCGTAGGTCTCGCCGAGGGTGTCCGCGCCTCCGACGGTTGCGGAGGTCACCCGGACCTCGACGACCTCCTGGCTCGTGAATGGCGTCGTCGGGTCGAGGACGATGCGCAGCGTGTCGGCCGTCTCGGTGACGGAGGCGCGCGGGCCGTCGAAGCCCGGCTTCAGCTCGGGTGCCGCCCCGCCCTCGAAGGCGAGCACACCGCCTACCCACACGCGCGTCGCATCGCGGGCGACGCCGTCCGTGCCGGTGTCCACGAGCTCGAGCACCACCGCGCTGTCGAGCGGCACCCCGTCTTCGGCCGGGCACGGATCGCGGTTGATGACGAGTAGCCTGGCCGTGGCGATCACCGCCGCGACGTTGTCGACCACCAGGACCGGCAGCTCGAGGAGCGCCATCTACGCCCCCACCAGCTCGAGCCGCACGCCCACGGTGTGCACGCCCGAGAGCTTCGAGACGTTGGCGGCGAGATCGGTCACCGTCCGCGAACGGCCGGGGCGAGCCGTGGAGGTCGCATGCTTCACGCCATCGACGATGATCGACGCCTCCCAGGCGAAGCCGGCGGGCACGGTGGCAGGCACGCGCAGGCCGAGGTGGGCCCGCACGAGGCCGATGTCCGTGAGGTCGGAGTCCTGGACCACCTCCGCGCGGTCCCCGATCGCGAGGTCGAAGAACCTGCCGGCCTCGTCCTCGCCGAGCACGAACGCGTACTCGCCAGAGCCCGCGGGGAGACTCGCCGGCCGGATGCGCCCCTGCCCAAGGCCGAGGCGGCTCGTGAAGGCGTCGAGCTCCATCAGGTCTGCCTCAGCAGCTCGAGGTGGTCGAAGAAGGACCGGCGCGTGACGTCCTTGACCATGACGCCGAAGCCGCCGCGCCCCGAAGTGAGCGGCTGCGAGCCGCTGTTGATGCCGGTGTTGTCGTCGATGAACTCGGCCATGCCCGCCACCTCCTGCCACGAGGGCGCGGTGCCGAGCGGGTGCGCGACGAGGTCGTTCTTGAAGACCTTGAGCACCACGTCGCCGTTGAGGTTCACGATCACGTCGAGCCGCAGGTGGAGCCAGGTCCCCGGCGTGAAGCTCTCGCCCGAGGCGAGCAGCACGTTCGCACCCTCCGACGCCGGGATGCCCGCCGCCACCATGCCCTTGCGGAGCACGATCCGGTGCGGGTCGTCGTCGGACAGCCCGAGCAGGTAGGCGGTGTCGTTGACCGAGTTGCCCTGGCAGCACAGGAAGAAGAACGGCGAGAACCCGGTAGGGCCGCCGCTCGGGCCGCGCTGGATGCACCCGCGGATCGAGCCGCCCTTGGCCATGGGCGCGAAGTCCACCAGGTTGGCGAACAGCCCGACCGCGCCCTGGACGGCCGCGAGCGAGTTGAAGGCGAAGAGGAAGCTCCCGCCCCCGGGCGGCCGCGCGATGCCGGCGGTGACGCCGCGATCCACGGTGGCGATGTCGAGGCCGTCGTTCAGGTAGCTCCAGTCGGTCTGTGCCATGTGCTTCTCCTCAGATGGTCGTCGCTGCGGTCCAGCCGTTGTCGAAGTCCTCGCGGTTCTGCGCGCCGCCGTCGAACATCGCGGTCGCCGAGGTCACGCCGGACCAGACCCAGGCGTAGGACTGGTTGCTCGACCACTGCTCCTCGAAGTCCTCGCGAGGCTCGCCGTCGAAGCTCCCCGTCACGGCGGTGACGAGGTCCCACGAGGTGGCGAAGCCGTCGTTGTTCCAGCCGGCCTCGAACGCCTCGCCGGCGCCGCCGCCGAACGGACAGAGGACCAGCTGGCCCGAGGGCAGCTCGGTCATGTAGAGGTCGTTGCCCCAGGCGTCCTCGAAGTCCTCGTAGCCCTCAGCGAGCGGGTCGAAGAGAGCGAACGCCAGGTCGCCGTCCTCGAAGGCGAGCAGCAGATCCGACCACCGCTCGAAGTCTTCCCAGGCGCGGTACGGGTCCGGCCCGAAGCCGGCGATGCGCTCGCCGGCCACCGAGGTGACGAGCGTCCAGTGCGCGGCCTCGCCCGGGTTCGTCCCGCCGTCCTCGAAGCTCGGGTTCAGGATGGCCATCAGAGCACCCCGCCCGTGTCGCCGTTCACCAGCGTGACGGTGCCGAGCACCGGGAACTCCTTGATGGCGAGCTTCACGTCGGCGGGCAGGCCAGAGAGCTTCAGGTCGCCGTGCAGGTCGCCGATCTTGCGGACGCCCTCGGTGTCGCGGATGACGTTGAACACGTCGGACCAGGCGACCTCGCCGGACGGGTTGCCGTCGGCGTCCTTCACGTTGAAGCCGAAGTCGACGAGCGGGTTGGGCGTGCCGTCGGCCTCGCTCACGCGGAACATGGCCGTGAGGTTCGCCTTCACGCGCTCGCGCACGGTGGCGGCTGCGTGGCCCTGGCGCAGGTAGATGCGCGCCTCGACGTCGACCTTTCTGTAGACCGGGTTCTGGACCGACGGCTGGAACGTGAGCGTCGCCGGGTAGACCTCGGTCACCTGCAAGAGGACCAGGTTCTTGAGCGCCGGCGTCGGCAGGCCGCCGCCCTGCGGGATCACGTAGAGGACGCCGCTGTTCTCGGGAACGGTCGGGTCCTCGTTCGAGGTGAGCATGAGCGCGCGGGCCACGCCGGGCACGCGCCGGGCGTTCACCTCGAAGTCCTCGCGGGTGACGCTGCGGGTGAGCGTGCGAAGGCTCTCGGGCGCGAGCAGCTTGGCCGAGGCCACGCTCTGGCGGTCGGTGCCGCCCGAGGCCGGCTCGGCGTTCGTCACCGACACCTGGGCGGCGCGGCCGTGAAGGTCGGTGAACGTGCCCTCGACCACGACGATGCGGCCGGCGTCCACGTTGCCCGCGGCGCCGCCGCCCGTCTTGTAGGCCACGGTCACGGTGCCGGTCGGAGGGGCGCCGCTCGTGCCGTTGCCGAAGCGCACCGTCGCGCGGTCGTTCTGGTCGACGAGCGCCACGAAGTGCCGGTCGTTCGGGCCCGAGCCGAGGAGGCTTTCCTTCTCGACGAAGGCGCCGTTGGCGGCCGAGACCGCGACCGAGGCGTCGAGGTACGGCGTGTGGTCGAGGATGATGTCGAGGTCGGCGAGCCCGCGGCTGTCGAAGAGCTGGACGTAGGTCTTGGAGTTCTCGACGACGCCGCTCGCCTGCAGGGCGCCCGCCGGGATGATCACGTCGGCCAGAAGCTGGAAGCGAACCGGCTCGGTGACCTCGCGGGTGCGGACCACGGTTCCCGCCGGGATGCGCACGTCGGCCGAGGAGGCGCGGGCCAGCGAGAAGACCGCCTCCGCGGTCGCGGCCCGCGCGCCGTGCAGCTTGTAGCCGAGCATGCGCGCCAGGGCGATGACGTTCTTGCGCTGGGTGGCCGTGACGAGCCGGGACTCGCGGGCCTGGTTGTCGAGGTAGTAGCCGACCACGTCGCCGACGAAGGCGTACAGCTCGAGCAGGACGTTCCCGAAGCTCGCGACCGCGAAGTCGGACCAGTCCGGGAAGACGCTCCTGGCGAGCGCGATCAGGCGCAGCCGCAGGGCGTCGAAGTCCTTGTCGGTCATGTCGAGGCTGGACGGCAGCAGGGCCACGACGGTTCACCTCCGTGGTGGCAAAGCCACCGAGGGGCCGTCCGGGGACAGCCGTCAGCCTTCGAGGGAGAGCTGGACCTCCTCCGTGGTCGCCGCCTTGCCGGCGTCCTTGGCGGCGCGGAACCGGACCTTGAGCTGCAGGACCGGCCCGTCGCGGGCGGCGGTGACCGCGACCAGCTCGGCCTCGGGCACCCAGCGCTTGAGGCAATCGCGGACGTGGACACGGGCCAGGTCGGACAGCGCGGCGTCGTTGCGCAGGTGGCGAAGGACGTGGAGCCCCGAGCCGAAGGACGTGCGCCAAGGCAGCTCGCCCGACGACCTCGGCGTCGCGCCCTCGGTCAGCAGCGCCTGGCGCACCTTGGACGCGAGCAGGTCCTCCCCCGCCCCCGAGGCGAAGTCGCGCTTCTTGTCGCGCCGGAACGGGATCAACAGGCTGGTCGGCAGGTCGCTCATGGTCGCCTCCTCACGGTACGGGCACGGCGCTGCGCGCGGTCTGGAGCGCCTCGATGATGGCGTCGATCGGCGGGATGACGTCGTCGAGGGGCCGCCCGGCGAGGTTCGAGAGGTCCGGGATCTCGGGGCCGCCGACCATGCCCATGAACAGGTTGATGATGCCGATGAGCTTGCCGAGCGCGGCCAGGCTCTTGCCGACGTTCGCCGCCTCCTGCGCGACGTTCGCCTGCGCGCACTGGGCGATGGCCATGAGGCCCGCGTCCTCGAGGTTCGTGGCGCGGTCGATGACGCCGAGGATCTGCTGCACCTGCTGCTGGAGGTGCATGAGCTCGCTGCGCGCCTGCCTGAGCGTGTCGATCACCAGGTCGATGAGCCGCACGATGAGCAGCGGCAGCGAGAGCTGGGGGATGAGCTTCAGGAGCTTGGCGACCTTTTCGGCGAGGTCCGGCAGACAGGCCGCGAGCACCGTGGGGTCGGGCGGCGGCCCGAGCGTGTCGGGGATGGCCTTCACGCAGTTGAAGACCGCGACCACGGTGTCGATGATGTCGAAGATCGGCATCAGCGGCGTGAGCGCCGGCTGGATGATCTCCATCAGGTTGATGTGCTCGATGGTCACCCCGCCGGGCAGTGTGAGCTGGAACGGGTCGGGGATCTCCGGGATCTCGATGCAGATGGGCAGCGCCACGGTCGCCTCCTTCAGATCGGGTCCGCGACCGGGCGCACGGCCCGTCCGGCGATGGTGACCTGCGCGGCCTCGATGCTGACCGCGCCCACCGCCTTGATCGTGATGGCGGTCGTACCCTGGAGCGTGATGGTGTTCTCCTCGGCGTCGAACAGCAGGAAGTCGCCGGTCTTGCGGTTGGTTAGCTTGAGCTTTCGACTCTTCTTCGTCTCGTCGAGCTCGATGCGGAACGTCTCGGTGGCGAAGACGCGGTTGTCGGGCGGGTCCTTCTGCGCCTCCTCGGGGATCTCGCTCTGGCCGTCCGGCTTCCCCCAGTGCGTGCAGAGGTAGTACGGCTCGTCGACGTCGCCCTGGTTGAAGAAGACGGCGACCTCCGCGCCCTCCTCGGGCACAGCGAAGAAGCCGCGGTCCTTGGAGCCGCCACCGACGGTGCCGAGAGGCCAGGCCCACGGGCCGTAGGGCTCGACCAGCCCGGGGACGCAGACGCGCACGCGGCCGAGGCCCTCGGGGTCGTTCCGGTGGGTGACGTGGCCGACGTACATGCCGGTGAGGCGCGTGTCGTGGCGGCCGATGTCGTCGTCGAATTGGCTGAAGCTCATGGCCTACTCCTGCGTGGTCGACATGCTCATCTGCGCCTCGGGGTCGTCGTAGCCGACGCGGCGACCGTCCTGGCGGTACTCGATGCACGTGTTGCCCGTCTCGGGGTCGACCGCCTCGACCTGGGTCACCTCGCCGTCGTTGCGCGGGCGGGTGCGGTTGCGCTCTCCGCGCTGCTCCTGCGCGACCTTCTTCGCCATGCGCCCGGTGCCGTCGCGGGTGAGCTTCAGCTCGCAGGTGTAGCCCGAGCCCGAGACGACGTGCTTGACCTCGGTGACGTAGTACTTGCCCGAGAGGAGCTGAGTGATGCCCCGCACCTCGACGATGCTCTTGGCCCGTAGCGTCGGGTCGCCGACCACGTTCATCGAGAGCTTCATGGTCGACCGCTCGGCGGCGCGGAAGCGCGCGGCCGACTCGCGCTCGGCACGCTTCGGCGTCGAGGTCGCGGTCGGGTGGACGCTCGCCGTGGCGTTGCGGGTCTCCAGCGAGGTCGCGCCTGTCTCCGGGTCCACCACCTCGACGGTCTCGCCGAGCGTGGCCCGCGTGGTGTTCGCCGACGACGAGGAGGACTCGACGGTCGTCCTGGTCATCGGGTCGCGCCCCTTGACCGTCACCTTGCCGGCGCGCTTCACGAGGTCCGACTCGACGCTGACCGAGATGACGTCACCGCGGCCCGGGTCCGAGAACCAGGTGAAGACGTGGGTGGGCGCCGCGCTCTGGCGGCGCTCGTGGAAGTGCAGCCCCCCGTCGTCCACGTAGAACTCGAACTCCTCGCGGGCGGCGAGGCGGCGCAGGAAGCGAGCGTCCGTCTCGGCGGTCTGGTTGATGACGTCGAAGGACTCGGCCGTGTCCTCCACGTCGACGAACTGCCCCTCGTAGCCGTGCTCCTTGGCAAGCTCGCGGACGACGTCGGCGCGGGTCTTGTTCTCCCACTGCCGGGTCTTCGCCTCGCGGTTCATGAGCACCGAGAGCGCCTGGCCCTCGATGTCGAGCGTGGTGAAGCCCTTGAGCTTCTTGATGGTCACGCGCCGGGGCGGGGCCATGTTGCCCGGGTAGCCCCAGGACACCTCGAGCACCGCGCCGCCGGTCAGCTCCTCGCGCTCGAACAGGGCGAGGTCGTAGTTGTCGAGCTGGAGCGAGACCTTGTCGGCCTTCCTCTCCGAGTCCTCGTAGGTGAAGCCGATGATCCGGCCCGCGAGGTCGACGGGCTCGCCCGACGAGGCCTTCTCGCTCTCCAGCAGGGTGATGCGCACGCCGGGCGCGCTGCGGTCGATGACGGGGTTGCTCATCCGGCTTCCCTCCTGCGCGCTTCACCCAGGACCACGTCGGTCAGCACGCGGAGCGACGGGATGAACAGCCGGCGCCCGGGCACGAGCTCGAGCGTCGGGTCGACGATCGGGTCGGGCTGGAAGTCGGCGATGACCCACCAGAAGCCGCAGGCGCGCGGCAGCGGCGCGAAGTAGCGGCCGGCGAGGTCGAAGAGCGTGTCTCCCTGCGCCACGGTGTGGACGCGGGTGTCCTTGTGCTCGCGGAAGCGGTACGGCTCGCGCTCGGTGAGCTGGAGGACGTCCGCGGCGTCGCGGACACCCGTGCAAAACGTGTAGCGGGAGCCCGAGCGCGGCGGCATCAGTACTCCTCCTGCCGCAGGTACTCGCTCGTCACTCGCGCATCGAGGATCTCCTCGAAGTTGCAGGTGGCGGCGTAGACCAGCACGGCGCCGTCGCTGCCGAACTGCCGGTACTGGAACTCGACGTCGGTGAGCACCGTCTCGATCGAGAGCACGCCCGGCCAGATGAACAGCACGCGCGGCGGCGCGGTCGCCGGCACGCCCTCGGTCCCCTCCGGGGGCACGGTGAGCGCCCGCAGGAAGCGGCGGAACTCCATGACGTCGGTGTCGCCGGGCTGCTCGGCCGCGAAGACCTTGTCGAGGTAGAACTCGACGGACGAGAGCTGGCGGTTGCCGGTCCCCTGGAACTGCAGCACCTGGTGCGAGAGCCCGGGCACCTGCAGCCGGTTCCAGTTCACCTGCACCTTCTCGGCGAGCTGGGTCGGGTTGAAGAGGCAGTCCATCGACTCGGCCGTGATCACGTTGACCAGGAAGCAGCGGGGAGGTCTGGCGACGGCTTGCTCGATGCCCATAGCTGCCTCAGTACGCCGGCACCGGCGAGAAGGCCCGGGCAGCGTTCGACTGCTGGGCGCTGTTGACCGCGCGGGCGACCGTCTCGCCGTCGACCTGGACGTTGACCGTGAACGGCGGCGCCTGGCCTTTGTCCCGCGCCTGCGCGTTGGCGTAGGACATCATGTTCGCCTCGAGCTGCGCGAACTCGTTCATGCGCGCTGCGGAGTCGGCCGCTGCGGGCATCGACGAGGTCGCCGCCTCGCTGCGGGCCGCGGTGTCCTGCGTGCGCTGCACCGCCGCGAACTCGTCCTCGCTCTTCACCTCCGTCGAGAGCGGCGACCGCTTCAGGCGCTCGAGGCTCTCGGGCAGGAGCGCGTCGGGGATCTTGCGCAGCAGCTTGATGACGAAGTCGCCGATGGCGTCGAAGACCGACTTGATGGTGCGGCCGATGCCCACGAAGAAGTCGATGACGGGCCGGAAGAAGCTCTTGATGCCCTCGGCGATGCTGCTGAAGAGGTCCGAAAACCAGCGGCCGATGCCCACGAAGAAGTTGCCGATGGCGCGGAAGAAGCCGACCACCCCCTCGATGGCCGACGAGATTGCGGCGGGCAGCGTCTCGGTGAACCAGAGGTAGATCTTGGCCGCCGTCTCGCCGATCCAGGTCCCGGCGATCACGAAGGCGTCCTTCACGGCGTTGACCACCCAGATCACCGCCTCGATGACCTTGAGCAGACCGGCGAAGGCCAGCGTGACCACGGTGACGACCGCGCCGATGATGGTGCCCAGCACCTCGCCCAGCGTCTTCCAGCCGCTCGTCGAGCTGTCGACCGCGTCGCCCGACTCGTTGGTCGCCCCGGTCAGGGTGTTCCAGGCGGTCTTGAGGTCGGTGAGCGCGCCGCCCACGGTCTCGAACGCCGGGCCGATGTACTCCCACATCGACTTGAAGCCCGAGACGATGCCGCTCGTGATGCGGGTGAAGATGGCGATGAGCTTCGTCAGCCAGGTCACGACGGTGGCGATGGCCGAGCCTGCGACCTGGCCGAACGAGCGGAACTCGGACGACGGCAGACCGGCGGCGCCGCCGGCGACGCCCGAGAAGATGCCGGCGATCTCGTTGCCGAGGTCGCCGAGGGCGTTGGCGAGGTCCTCGAAGACCGGCCGCGCCTCCTCGATGGTCTTGGTGAACCCGTCCTTGAAGCCCTCCCAGATCTGCTGGATGCGGTAGGCGATCTGGTAGAGCCGGATGAGGAACTGCTTGAGCCCGAGGTTCTCGGCCTTGTTCAGCTCGTCGCGGACGGCCCCGGAGAAGCCGCCCTGCTCGAAGAGCTGCTTGAGCCCGCTGAAGAAGAGCTGGACCTTCTCCCAGACGCGCTTGGCGAAGTCACCGATGCCGCCGAGGTTCTTCTGGAAGGCGATCACGAAGCCCGCGACCACCGCGGCGAGCAGCCCCACGATCAGGATGGCCGGCAGCAGCGTGGCCATGATGCCGCCGATGCTGATGCCGAGCGCCTTGAAGCCGATCGCGAGGAGCGCGATGCCGGCCTTGGCGGTGATGACCGCGCCGATGAGGGCGACGATGGCGCCCGCGGCCACGACGAAGCCGGCGAAGGCCTTCTTCACGCCCATGGGCATCGAGCGGATGACCTTGAGCACCGCGTTGAGGGCGTCGACGACCGCGGTGACCACGGGCTTGAGCACCTGCGCGAACGGCTCGCCCACGACGATCGCCAGCGTCTCCAGCGACCCGCGCAAGAGCTGCTTCTGCCCGGCGAAGGTGTTGAGCATCTTCTCGCGGAACTGCGCCGCGGTGCCGCCGGCCTCCTCGAACTGCTTGCGCAGGTAGGCGATGGCGTCGGCGCCCTTCACCGTCTCGCCGGTGTTGGTGCGGATGCCGTTCGTGACCTGGGTCAGGATGGAGTTCACGCCGCCGAGCGCCTCACGGCCGAACGCCTTGAGCAGGAAGGCCGAGCGCTGGGCCTCGGTCATCTTGTCGAGAGCCGGGGCCATGTCCCCGAGCACGTCGAGGAACTGGCGAAAGTTGCCCTTGCTGTCGACGGCCGCGACGCCGATGCCGCGCAGCTCCTGCTGCGTCTTCGGGTCGGCGAGACGCTCCATGGCGACGGCGACGGCGGTCGAGGCACGCTCGACGCCGGGGATGACGTTCTTCACCAGGCCGAGGGCGATGAGTGTCTCGGAGAGCGACTGGTGCAGGGACTGCGCGCCGCGCGAGGCCGTGCCGAGGGCCATCGGCAGCTCGCTCGCGTTGAGGGCGAAGACGTTGACCGCCTGGAGCATGCGGTCGACCGAGATACCCGCGTCGTCCATGCTGATGCCGAAGGCCTTCATCGCCTGGGCGGCGAGGCCGGCAGCCGCCTGGGGAGTCAGCTCGCCGAGGGAGCCGGCGGCGAGGTCGAGGACGGGACGCAGAAGCTTGATGGACTCCTGCGCGTTGTAGCCGGCCTGCGCCAGCTCGCGCAGCCCGACCGTCGCCTCGGTGGGCGAGAACTGCGTCTCGATGCCGGCGTCGATGGCCGCGTCCTTGAGCTGCTCCAGCTCCTTGGTCGTGGCTCCCGACACCGCCGCGACGGCGGCGATCGACTGCTCGAACTTCCCGGCCGCATCGGCCAGCGCAAACGCGCCGGCCACGGTCGCCGCGCCCGCGGTGAAGATGCCGAGGCCGATGCCGAGCTGGCGGAAGGCGCCCGTGATGTTCTCGGTGCCGCCCGTCACCCGGTCGTCGAGGCTGGAGAAGCGTTTCTCGAGCGCGGACATCTTCGCCGACGCGAGGTCTCGCGCAGTGAAGACGAACCCGAGCCCGAGGTTGTTGAGCATCCGCTATCTCCTCCGTGCCGCCTTCTCCAGCTCCTTGGCCTCCTTCGACCGCTGGTTGCCGATGCGCTCGATGAGCCAGTCGCGGTCGTGGACCGGGAGGTCCAGCGCATCCGCGAAGGTGAGCGCCAGCCCCGAGCCGCCGTGCTGGTGCCAGCAGAGCTGGAACATGGCCTCGCGCCAGCGCTCCAGGTCTACGGTCGGGAAGAGGTTGTGGCCCCCGGCTCCGTCCTCCTCCTCTCCGGGAGGAAGAAGCCCTTCTCGAAAGGGAGCTCGATGCGCGTGGTGCCGAAGCACTCGGGGCACTCCACCTCGATCTCCGTATCGACGCCGCAGTCCACCCGGTCGAACTCGCCGAGGAGGAACGTGACGTCGGCCATGCCCAGGTCTTCGATGAAGCGCTGCTTGTCGCGGGGCTCGACGCCGTCGATGGACTCCAGCCGGAACCCGAGCAGCGTGGTGATCGGGCGCTCGCCGGCGGCGCGCCGAAGCGCGGCCATGCGCCGCTCGTCCGCGCCGGTCAGCAGCCGGAAGACGACCTTGCGGCCGGCGTCGGGCAGCACCGTCTCGAAGCGGTTCCCGTTCAGGAAGGCGGCCCGGCTCTCGCCGGACAGCGTCCGCACGGGCAGGTCGCGCAGGTCCAGCTCCCACTCGATGCGGGCGCGGCAGCCCCTGTTCTCGCAGGCCACCGAGAACGCGTAGTCCGCGCCGTAGGAGAGGACGCGGATCTGGAGCATGGCGAAGAAGCGGTCGCCCTGCAGCACCTTGCCCCAGTCGATCGGCTGCTCGCCGAAGTCGTAGGGTTCGGGGTCGAGGGTCTCCTCCCAGCACGCGGCCAGGATCTGCTCGAGCTGGGCGCCGCTGCGGGCGAGCTTGCGGTCGGCGAGGACGCGCTCCTCGCGGGCCTTCATGCCCCGGATTCGGCCGACGAGGCCCGAGGGGCAGGTGATGGTGTTCGACATGGTCTTGGCTCCTCCTGGGGTTCAGGTCTCCCAGGAGGGCAAAGCCTGCCGAGGGCGCAGTGGGGACATGGACGCTGCAATCGTCGCGGGCGTACATTCCCCTCGTGGCAGGCGACCTGCACATCGCGGCGACAGTGATTCGGGGAGAGTACGAACGCCTCCGGGAGAAGCTCGGACTTCAGGCCGTTCCCCTCGACATCTACCAGGCAGATGAGAACGCTGCGGCCGAGGAAGCGACGCCTCTTGGCTCTCCGTTGAGGAACGCTACCCCCTGCTATTCGGGCTGCAAGCGCATCATGATTCTGCCGCTCTGCGACGGGGACGACTGGCCTTCGCACGATCTCGACTTCCCGCCGGCCGAGTGGTCCAAGTACGGCGTCGAGTGGCCGATGTGGCGGATCGAACTCTGGCACGAGTTCGTCCACCAGGTGTCCGACGACGTTCATCGCGGCTGGAGCCCCAAGGAACCAGGTCGCCGACGTCCTGATGGCTCGATGAGCGACAAGGGTCATGGAGCAGGCTGGTTCGACGGCGTGCGCAGCGTGGCAGCCGCATTCGGCGTAGACCCTGAGAATCTCGACCGCCTTCTGGACAGATAGCGTCTACTGCACCAACTCGAAGAAGTCGTAGGTGAGCGTGACCGACTCGATGACGTTCTCGTCGGCCTCGTTGTCCCAGTCGCCGGCGACGAACTTCACCGGCCAGGCGCGCGAGAGCGACCAGCGGCGCAGCGTCGTTCCGTCGCGGTCCTGCTGGACGATGTCGAGGTTGCGCTTGTAGTTCACGTCGGTCAGCCCGAGGCCGCTCGAGGTGATCGCCACGTCCTGGAACCAGTCGAACAGGTCGCGGTCCTGGGTGGCTCCTCTTTCAAGGGTCACGTCCGCGAACGTCAGGCGGCCGGGGCTCTTGTTGGGGATGAGCGAGCCGCCCTCGAAGTACTGGACGTTGGCGACCTCGACCGACAGCTCGCTGCACTTCTGGAAGCCGGCGTGGCCGACGTCGTCGATCTCGACAATGAACTTGAACTTCTTGTGGAAGCTCCTGGGGTTTCCGATGACGGGCATGTTCGTTCACCTCCTCACGCGCCGGCGGCGGCGAGCTCGGCCTCGAGGGCACGGGTGTCCTGGCTGATGCGCAGCACGACGAACTCGGCCGGCTTGTTCGTGGCGAGGCCCACCCTGGCGATGAGCTTGCCGGCGAAGATCACCGACGGCGTGTTGAGCTGCTCCGAGACGTCGACGAAGAAGGCCTTCTTGGGCTCGCGCGAGCGGAACGCGCCGTTGTTCATCTGCGTGAGCAGGAAGGCGGTGATGGTGCGGCGCACCTGGGCGCGCAGGCCCTCGGTGTTGTTCTTGTGCCGCGCGAACTGCAGCCCGGCCTTGAGGCTGCGCTCGACGAAGATGACGCCCCGGCGCTCGGCGGCGTAGGGGAAGTTCCCGTCGCCCTTGAGCGTCCGCGAGCCGTCGATGTAGCGCGGCAGGCCCGGGCCGGTGGTGAGCGGGTTGATGCGCTTCGGGTAGACGAGGTCGCGCTTGCGCTCCTCCAGCACCTCGTCGGTCTCGAAGCCGAGGACGCCGAGCATGCGACCCTTGTCGATGCCAGCGGGCGGGTCGTAGACGCCGCCGGGACGAGCCGCGTCGGTGCGGGCGTAGACGCCGCAGACGATGCCCGACGGCGGGACTACGAGCTGGTCGGCGGTGCCGAACACGGAGCGGGCCGGGTTGAGGACCTTCACCCGCGGCCAGTAGACGGCGCCGAACTCGGACAGGCCGAGCAGAGCGGCGGTGGTCTCGACGTAGGTGGCGATGCCGGTCGCGCTCTGTCCCTCGGGCGGGTCGAGCACCGCGAAGGCCATCCCGTCGCGGTCGACCTCGCAGTAGCGGACCATGGCGTTGTGGACCGCCGGCGTCGCGCGGCCGGGGACGATGATCAGCGAGACGTCGAGCACCTGGTCGAACGCGTTCAGGCCGGTCTTGCCCGTGGGCGAGCCGATGAAGTCGTTGTCGGTGAGCCCGGTGAGCCCGTCGTCGCCGCCAGCGAGCCCCACGGTCTGCACCGCGGGCGCCGGGTGGCCGGCGAGGAGCTGGTCGATGATCCGGACGAGCGAGGAGCCCGAGCGCGTGTCGTTGACGACCGTCTCGACGTACCGCTCGTGATCGGAGTCGGGCGACAGGTTCGGGAAGGCCTCGCGGTAGACGCCGTCCTCGATGACCGCGAGGTCGAAGAGGCCGGCATCGCCCGAGGTGGGCGCGCGGACCTCGGCCTCCAGGCGGTTGGAGTAGGCGCCGGGGTCTTTGCCCTCGACGCGCAGCGCGTTCGCCGGGCCGGCGTCGCTGCCGTTGTGCAGGGTCGTGTCGAGGCCGAAGACCGAGGCGGTGGCGGCGCGTGCCTGGATGGATGCCGCGGCGCCGGTCGCGACGGTGCGAAGGTCGATCGCCCCGCCCACGTCGGGCTCGACCACCACGCCGATCACGGCGGCCTCCAGCACGGTCTTCACCTCAGTCGCGGTTGCCGCTCGAATGCGGGCGACGTTGCCGGTTCCCGACACCGCCCCCGCGGGGAACCCCAGCGCGGCGTTCGCGGTGCCGCCGGTGACCTGCACCTTGCTCGCGGTCCCGGCGGTGTCGCTGGCGATGGAGAGCCCGGCGACCGGGTCCGCGACGGCCTTGCCGCCGAGCACGCGCTCGTTGATGGCGGCGGCGACGTCCGATGCGGACGCGCTCGCCCCCAGGTCCGGGAAGACCAGGGTCTGCTCGGGGCCGTCGTCGATGCGCACGAGGAGCGTGTCGCCCGCCGCCACGGCGAAGGGCCCGCTGTTCACGGCCGTGACCGAGGCCGGCGTGCCGTTGAAGACGGCCTCCTGGTCGGCCCCGCCGTTCACGGCGACGACGATGCGGTCCCCGTCCGCGAGCAGGAACGGGCCGGCGCTCGCACCCTCGAGGCGCGCGGGCGTCGGAACGCCGGGTGCCTGGAGGTAGGCGAAGCCGCGCACGGCGGTCGCGCTCGCGGGGTTGGCGATGTCCGTGTGGTGGACCGTGCGCACGGCCCAGAGCTGGCTGCCGCCGTTCTCGAAGAAGCCCATGGCGGCGAGGGCCAGGTCGGAGTTCGGCGTGAAGCCGCCGAAGACCCGCTGGAACTCCTCGAAGGACGTGCAGAGCACGGCCTTGTCGAGAGGTCCCCGCTGGGTGATGCCGACCGCGCCGACGACGGAGGTAGGGGCCGAGGGGATGCCGCGGACGGCGGGCTCCTCCTCGACGACGACGACCTTGGAAGACAGCAGCTCTCCGCTCATGCATCACCTCGCGTTCTCTTGCCGGCGCGGCGGTTGTTGGGGTCGGGGTTCACGGGTCTCTGCGGGGCCGGCGGCTTGCGCTCCACGCGGAGCTCGCCCGCGCGCACGGCCCGGTCGACCTCGGGGACGGCGAGCACCGCCTCGTCCACGCCCTCGAGCCGTGCCTCGGCGGCCAGGGTCAGGGACGAGGGCACCCGCCTCGGGTCGCGGCCGGGCGTCATGGCGCAGGCGCAGCGGCCTCGGGCCGCGCAGAAGCTCTCGTGCGGCAGTGTGAAGGTCTTCAGGCGGCCGCTGGTGTTGGTCATCGTGACGGTCATGGGGTTCCTCCGGGGACGCCGCCCAGGTCGAGTTCGGTCTCGGCGACGGCCTTGCCGATGTCGGCGGGCAGGCCCTCGTCGATGTCGAAGCCGCGCACGACCAGGCCGGCGGTGAAGACGCGCACCTCGCCCTCGCCGTCGAGCTTCGTGCGGACCTCGCCGTCCGGGTCCATCTCCCAGCGCACGGCGCCGAGGGCCGGGTCGGCGGGGTCGCGGTCGAGCACGAGCCAGCGGTTGCGGTTGAGGAAGGTCGCGGTGGCGGCGAGCAGGTTCAGCAGCTCGACCGTCCGATCGGAAGCCGCGGTGATGGTGAAGCCGAGGTCCACGGTGAACGGCGGCCGGCGGCGCTGAAGCTCCGGTCCCGATGGTCCGGCGACCGGGTCCTCGTGCGGCTCGTTGGTCGAGAAGAAGCGGTTCTCGACGAGCCGGGGGCCGGACAGGACAAGCGACGGCAGCTTGGCCATGGCCACGACGTTCAGCCCGTCCGAGGGCGTGTCGTCGTAGTCGAGCGCCACCGAGGCGCTCACGTTCTCGATGACCTGCCGCTTGAGCTCGCGCAGGAGCGCGCGGACGACCCGGGTGAGGTCGGCCTCGCGCACGATCGGCGTCCGCTGGAAGCGGTACGCGGCGGCGAGGCTGGTCTCCTCGCCGGGAACGGGGACGCCGTCCGTATCGAGGTTCCTGAGCGCGACTTCGGCGGCGCCGGGCGGGTGCGCCGGCGTGCGGAGGTCGACGAAGGACTCGCCGCTCTCCTCCCGGACGCCGAGCACGGTCGCGGTGACACCGCCGAACAGGACCTGCACACGCGCGGCGAACCCGGCGCCGCGCAGGCGCACGAGATCGCCGCCGCTCGCGGGACCGGCGGTCGGGCCGATGGAGGTGATGGTCGGGCTCGCCATCAGGCAGCTCCCCAGCCCATGAGGCGGGCGACTCGGCCGAGGAAGCGCTGCTGCGCGCCCTCGGAGAACTTGCGGAACGCGGGCCGCAGGAACGGCCGCGCCGGGATGGTCACGACGACCACGCCCTTGCCCGAGCCGGGCTGCGGCTCCTTCCCTGCTTGCTTGAGCATGGCGAAGATGAACCGCCGCATGCGGGCTGTGACCGGGATGACGATCGGGTTCGAGCCGAACTCGTGGACCTGGGCGACGTCGACGAGCGAGCGGCCATCGCGGCCGCGTGCCTTTCGCGGCACGCCCACGAAGGCCTCGTCGCCCTGGACGATGGCGGCGACGGAGTTGCGCAGGTCGCCTCGGACCATGAGCGCCTTGGTGCCGCCGAAGCCGGCCAGCTTGCGCGCGGCCAGCGTGAGCGGCGACAGCGGCTTGAACGGCTCGCCGCCGGGCGCCTGCTCGGTGATGCCGGTGACGATGCCCGCGCGCAGGACCTCGGCCTCCTGGCGCAGCGCGGTGCCGATCGAAGCCTTCAGCTTCATCGGCCCCTCGCCCAGGATGCGGCGCGCGAGCGCCCAGTCGCCGGTCTTGCGCACGGTCATGCGCGCTCCTTGAGGGCTGGCGCGTGGACGTTGAGCCAGGCGATGGCCTTCTGCGAGGCGCGGTTGACGATCCCGCCCCGGCGGACGGTGGCCGCGGACATCGTGAGCGCCTTCTCCGCGACCTCGATGTCGGTCGAGGTGCAGGCGTAGTGCTTGAGCTTGGCGGCCAGCGATCTCGGGTCGAGCACCTCCCCGGTGCGCCAGAAGTGCAGCTCCAGGTCGCAGCGGTACGCCTCGGCCTCGTAGGCGGCGCGGCCCGCGCTCGACAGCAGGTACTTGCCCGCGAACTTGAGCCACCCGTCCCGGTCGAGCTGCTCGACGTGCTGGTGCTCGTGGACGCAGACCGCGAGCTGGCCCCAGAGGCTCCAGCCGCCGTCCTCGCGCCCGGGCTCGAACGGCACGTAGATGCGCCGACCGATGGTGGTCGTGCAGCCGCGCAGGAACGCCTCCGCGTCGAGCACGCCCATGAGCCCGAGGGCTTGCGCCGCGAGCTTCATCTCGACGGCGTTCGCCTTGGCGATGGCGCGCGTGCCGTACTCGCGGGTCATGAAGTCCCAGAAGGCGCGCACCAGCTCCGACGCCTCGGCGCCGGTGAGCGGCGAATGGCCGATGGCCTTGGGCTCGGCGTTCATCGGCCGCCTCCGGTGCACTCGTCGGCGGGCAGGCAGGCGTGCACGAGGCCGGCGTCGCCTTCGCGGGCCGGGCAGCACGACCAGGCAGCACCGTCACCGCCGATGACCTCGGCGCAGTTCATGACCTGCTGCCACTGACCGTTCGAGTCGCAGGTCTCGACGAGCGAGCCGTTACAGCGCGTCTCCTTGGTGTCGCAGACCGGGACGCAGGAGCAGAGCTGGGGCGTGAGGAACGCCAGCAGGAAGAAGACCTCTCTCATTGGACCCTCCCGGTGGCTACCTGCCGGTCGCCGAAGGTGACGAGCAGGAGGTTGCGGTGCGGCCTCGCCATGTGGAGGCCGAAGCCGATGGGCCGCGCCTCGGTGGCGTAGAGGCCGGGCGGCGTGCGGATCGCCTGGACCAGCGCGCCGTCGCGGTCGTAGAGCGCGTGGAGGCGGTCGCCGGGACGCAGAAGCGCATCCCCGCTCGCGGCGTCGACCAGCCCCTCGCGCTCGAGGTCGGCGAAGTGGAACACCAGCTCGAGCCGCGACTTCGGGCTGTTGCCCGCGGCGAACATCCGCAGGGCGTCGAAGGCCTCGGGCTCGACCTGGCAGGGCAGCCGTACGGCCGGGTGCTCGGCGCGGACACGCTCGCCCACGCCGTCGTCGTCGCGGTCGACGAGGACCGACTCCTTGAAGTCGGGGTCGTAGCCGCCGGCGAGCGGCCCCGCGCCGTCCGGGTCGGCCTCGGCCGTGGCGCGGGTGTCGAGCCGGTGCAGCTCGGCCAGGAACGGGAAGATGAGCCGCCCGCGCATCACGCCGCCCCCATGCCGGCGGGCCGGCGGTAGCGCAGCAGGACGCCGTCGAGCTCCGGGTCGCCGGTGAACGGGCCGGTCTCCTTCACGCCGTCGAGCCGGTAGCTCTGGTCGCGGGTGCGCTCCTCCAGGATGCGCCAGCGGTTGCGGGCGTCGGTGGAGGCCTCGCCCGCGAGCGGGTGCAGGAGGCGCAGGACGAGCAGCATGCAGGCCCTGCGGATCTCGAGCGGCGTGCGCCCCTCGGCGGTGCCGTCGGGCTCGGTGAAGCCCCACAGCCCCTCGGCCGTGACGTTGCCCCGGCCGCGCGGAAAGGAACGGCAGCGCCGCAGCGTGAGCCGCGGAGCATCGAAGCCGGGGTTGACCGGAGAGCCCACGACCACGAGGTCGTCGGGCGAGAGCGAGAGGTCCGTGTCGCCGACCGCCAGCCGGTCGAGCCGGATGGGCGGGACCGGCGGCTCGATGGTCGGGTGTCCCCGGCCGTCGAGTGCGAGGGTCCGGGCGCGCGGCTCGAAGAACCAGCCGGTGATCCGGTCGATGGTCCTTCCCGCCTCCTCGATGAGCGAGGCGAGGCGGTCGTCCGCGGCCATGGCCACGGTGACCCCCTCCGCGCGCAGGTCGGCGACGGTCGCGTACATCTCAGCCCCGGTCCTTCCTCGGCTTCCTGTCGTCCTTCGGAGCCTCGGGCAGGTCGGAGGTCGTGACCGCCCCCGCCGGACGCGCGACGGACAGCTTGATGTCGTCTGCCGCGGTCTTGCGGGCGTTCTGCGCCTCCTTCTCCTTGGCCTCCGCGGTGCGCGCTTCCTCCTCCGTGCAGACGTCGAAGGCGAGCGGCGAGTGCGGGTCGGCCGGCTGCTGGTGGACGGAGCGCAGGTAGTCCGCGACGGCCTTGGCCACGCGGTACCAGCCGCGCTCCTCGTGGAACTTGATCCCCTGGTAGGTGTACCGGCGCAGCACGTGGCCGCGACGCGGGTCCAGGGGCTTGAGCCTGACGAGCATGGTTTCCATCGTTCACCTCGCTCAGAGCTGGACGTTGATCGCCTTGGCCACCCCCGGCTCCTCGGCGAACTTCACGTCGAAGCGCAGGGTCGCGACGATCTTGAGCGTCCCCTCGGAGATCTCCCGGGCCGACTCGATGCGGATCTGCCGCCAGATGCCGACCTGGATGTTCTTGGGGTTGCAGAGCAGGATGACTGTCTGGTCGTTGCCCGCCCCGAGGTTCTCGGGGAACAGCGGCACCGGCTGCACGGGCACCCCCGAGTAGAGGACCGGCGTGTCGCCCTCGAGGAACTTGTCGCCGACGGCGGTGGCGCGCTCGGCCAGACCGTTGCGGTAGTCGAGGTCCGCGTCGACGCTGGTCATGAAGGCCATCGCCTTCTTGTCGCGCAGGTGCTCCGACGGCAGCGTCTTGAGCATGTCCGAGAGCAGGTTCTTGGTGATGTGCGCGCCGGCCGCGTCGACCACGTGGCTCGTCGCCTGCTTGACGACGCCGTCGAGCGTGGCGAGGAACGGGTCGGCGGACGCGGTGTCGCCGCTGACTACGATCTCCTCCATGTCGCGGGAGATCGCCTCGGCGATCATCTCCATGATGGTCTGGCGCAGCTCGCCGCGCTCGATGCTGTCCTCGAGCGTCTCGTCGGAGAGCCGGACCTCGGCCTTGAACAGCTTGGCGTCGAGCTCGACCGAGCTGAGGTCGGGCTTGGCGCGGTCGCCGACGGCGAGGGCCGTGGCCTCCTGGCCGGGCCGCAGGATACGGCTGCCGAACTTGATCTTGGAGATCTGCTGCTTCGGCGAGGCCATCGGGACGACGGTCGCCATCTTCATGAGGACCGAGTCCTTGATGAGCAGGCGCATGAACTTCTGCGCCTGCGCGGGCTTGAGGATGCCGCCCCCGGCGGTGAGATCCGCCAGCGCCAGGTCGGCCTTCTCCAGGATGGTGCGGTTGCTGAGGTAACTCATGGGTTCGCTCCTTGTCTTTGCCGGCGTCTGGCTACCGGGGCTCACAGGTCGTGGAAGGAGACCGCCTTGTCGACGTTCTCCCGGTCGAAGGGCCGGTTGAGGTCCATGGGCCATCCCACCTCCTCGTCTTCCGGCCGGTTGCCTTCCTCCCGCGCGGGCGCGCTGTTCGGCAGCCCGAAGCGCTTCTCTAGCTTCGAGAGCCGCTGCGCCTGCTCCTTCAGGGCCTCGACTAGCTTCCTCACCGAGTCGGTGAGGCCCGAGAGGTCCTTGCGGAGCGGGTCGTCCTGCGGGGGAGACGCGGTCACGTCCCCGGGCTCGGGGTCGCGCTTCTCGTTCTTGTCCTTGGCGTCGGGAGCCGCGTCCGACTTGGGCTTCGTCTTCGCGGGCGCGGCCTTGCTCGCGTCGATGAGCGAGCCGATCTGCTGCAGGGTCGCCCGCACCGACTCGATGACGACCGCCAGGTCGCCTTCCGGCTCGGGCGGGGGCGCGGGCTCGGCGCCGGCCGACTCCACCAGGCGATCCGCGAGCGCGCGCAGCTCCGCGGCGATCTCTCCGATCTGGAGGCGGGCGTCGCCGCGGGCGAGCGCACCCAGCGTCTCGACCGTCTCGGTCAGCCGCTCGAGCGCCTGCACGGCCGCCTCCAGCATGCTGCTGTCGGGCGGTCCGCCGGTGTCCGCGGGCGCGGTGGTCTCGGCCTCGGGGGCAGGATTCTCGGGAGGCGTCTGCTTCGCGGTCGGAGCCGCCTCCCCATCGGGGGTCTTTGCCTTGTCGGCGTGGTTCTCTTCCATGGGGTCACTCCTCTTCACGATGAGAAAGCGGTGCTTGTTCGCCGCCCGGTCCACGAGCGAAACCTCCTCGACGACGATGTCGAGCAGGCGGTGGATGCTGTCGTCCTGCTTGGCCGTGCTCATGCGGCCTCCTTCTGTTGCTCGGCGGCCTCGGGCACGCGGCGAGCGGAGCCGCCGATGGAGAAGCCGGTGAGCTTCCCGTCCTTCACCTCGGCCCAGAGCTCGTCGGAGAGGATGCGGACCGCGAGCAGCCAGGTGCCCTTGCGGACGGTCGTCTCGCCCACGGCGAAATCGACCGGCGCGAGGTAGCTCTCCAGCACCTTCACCTGGCCGTTGACCCGCATGCGGTGCATGAGGCCCAGCCCGCCGAACTCCTCCATGAAGCGATGAGCGGCCTGGCGGACCTCGTCCGGCGAGTAGATGTCGCCCTGGGCGTCGACCACCTCGGGCTCGAGCACCACGCCGAGCACGTACCGCTCGTCCGCCGGGTCCGTGCCCTTGATGAGCGGGATGGACTTGGCGAAGACGTCGTTCTTCCTCGTGGCGCCGGCGAGCAGCTCCCGCGCCCGCTCCTGCAGCCCGAGGAGGTCGTCCTCGGTAAGGCCGGGGATGCGGCTCTGCGGGATGCGCGCGATGGCGTTGCGCAGGTGCGGGAGGTCGACCTTTCCGTCGGCCCCGCGCACCGGGAAGTGGCGCAGGTTCCGGGGCACGGTCTTGCCGGCGTCGTCCGTCGCGCCGCCGGGCTCGACGTACAGGAACGCGCTGTCGGGCAGGTCGTTGACGAACGCCCGGGTCCACGCGGCCTTGTCGGCGTCCGCGAGCTCGACGTGCTCGAGGACCTCGACGTCCTCGGACTTGGTGATCTTGAAGTTGGCGCAGAACAGGCGCGAGGCCGTCTTCGCCCCGCCGGTGCCCGACGCCTCGCGGACCTTGAGCCGGAAGACCTGGCCGACGCGCTTGAAGGCGGCGGTGTTCTCGGGGCTGTCGTTCAGGACCGCGATGAAGCGGCCGCGGACCTTGGCGAGAGCCTCGACGAACTCGCCGACGTCCACCGCCGCGTCCTTGTCGTACCACTCGCCCGGGTAGGGCGGGTCCACGAAGAAGAAGGTCTCGGGGCCGTCGAAGCGCTCGATGGTCTTCCGGTAGTCCTGCTTGAGGATGGTCACGTCCTTCAGGCGCTCGGCCGCGCCGAGGAACTTCTCCGGGTCGGTCGTGCTGCCGAGGTGGTTGCGCGCCGGGTGCGTGCCGTCGGGACGGCAGTCCCGGGCGTGCGTCCGGACGAACACCAGCTTGTAGAACCGGTCGAGGTCGCCGCGCGGCGTGAGGTCGCGGGCCTTCTCGAAGCTCTCCTTGGTGCAGGTCCACTCGAAGCGACGCAGCTTCTCGACCGTCTCGACGGTCATCGACTTGATCGAGCGGTGCAGGAACACCACGTCGTCGTCGAGATCCGCGATCACCTCTTTGGCCGAGGGCTCCTTGGCGTAGAGCACGGCCGCCGCGCCGGCGAACGGCTCGACGTAGGTGGCGTGCTCGGGGATGAGCGGGACGATGCGCTTGGCGTAGTGGAACGAGCCGCCGAAGGTGCCGAACGGCTGGCGCTTCTCGACGTCGTCGTCGAGCGTCCAGTCGTCGCCGAGCGCCTCGGTGAGGCTCTTCTCGACGAGGTCGTAGTTCGAGACGAGGAGCGTCGTGAGCACCTTGGGCCCGCCGACGCCGCGCATGGAGCCGATGGTCCGGCTGGGCCGGATGCGCTTGACCCGGAACCCCTCCTTCTCGAAGCGCGCGGGCAGCTCGCCCCGCGTCCCGTAGGTCACGAGGAACTTGCCCTTGATGGACTTGAGCAGCGCGAGGAAGCGCGCCTCGTCGAAGTCCGACTCGCCGACGTCCACGTTGTAGCCGGGGTACGGCGGGTCCAGGTAGAAGGCGGTGTCCTTGCCGTCGTACTTGCGGACGACGCGCTCGTAGTCGCCGCAGTGGATGCGGACGTTCTTCAGGCGCGGGCCGAACTTCTCGACGCGATCGACGGTCGCGGCTTCGATGCCCTCGCCCGAGGGGCTGAAGGACCGGCCGCGCAGCTTCCCGTAGGAGAAGTGGGTGACGTACAGGAACCGGTGCAGCTTCTCGACGTCGTCCTTGGGCCGGGCGTCGAACAGGCGCTTGAAGGTCGCCTCGTTGCCGGTCCAGGTCATCTTGCGCAGCCGCGCCACCTGCTCGGGCTTGAGGCGCTTGATAAGCCGGTAGGCCTCGACGATCTCCGGGTCGGCGTCGTTGATCACGTCGTACTCGGTGGGTTCCTTGGCGAACAGGACCGCGGCGCTGCCGGCGAACGGCTCGACGTAGGCCTTGTGCGCGGGCAGGAGCCCGGCCAGGCGATCGGCGAGCCGCTTCTTGCCGGCCGGCGAGCCCCAGATGGTCTTCTCGACCGGCGCCTGGAAGCGCGTCGCCTTGGCGGGGTCGTAGTTGGTGGCGACCAGGGTCACGCCCTGGCGCGGGCCGTTCCCCTGCGAGGTGCCGACGCCCGAGGTATGTCGCCAGCGGCGGACCATGAACCCCTTGAAGAGGTCGGCCGAGCCGCGCGTGCCGTAGGTGCAGAGGAACTGCCCCTTGATGCGACGGAGCACCTTGGCGAAGCGCTCCTCGTCCCAGTCCTTGTGACCGGCGCCGACGCGGGTGTCGGCGTCGTAGCCGGCGTACGGCGGGTCGAGGAAGAAGAACGTGTCGGGGCCGTCGAACTCGTCGATGACCTTCTCGTAGTCGGAGGAGCGGACCCGGACCTTCTTGAGGCGCGGGGCGAGCTGCTCGAGCCGCTCGACGAAGCGGGAACCGGCGCCCACGTTCTTGTCCGGCATGGTGCCGCGCCGCAGCTTGTTGAACGAGAACCGGCTGAGGTAGGCGAAGCGGTAGAAGCGCTCGAGGTCGTCGTCGGGCACCCCGGCGTCGACGAGCTTCTTGAAGTGCTCCTTGTCACCGACCCACTTCTTGCGGCGCAGCCGCTCGAGCTGGTCGGCGGTGATGCTCTTGGCGAACTTGAAGGCGAAGGCGATCTCGGGGTCGAGGTCGGAGACGACCTCCACCTCCGACGGCTCCTTGGCGAACAGCACCTGGGCCCCGCCGGCGAAAGGCTCGACGTAGACCTTGTGCTCGGGGATCTCGGCCGCGATGCGGTCGGCGATCCGGGTCTTGCCCATGGGCGAGCCCCAGATGCCCTTGTCGACCAGCGCGGGCGCGAGCTCCGCGACCAGGTCCCGGGCGCGGGCGACCGCCTCGGTGAGCCGGTCACTCATCCCGGACCTCCACGGGGTCGTTGCCCCAGGTGCCATCTTGGCCGGTGGCGTTGAGGTCGCGCGGCCAGGCGGTGCCGTCGTCCTTGGCGGCGGGCTTGCGGCCTCGCAGGACGGCGCACCGATCGCGGACGGCCGCGAGCCGGAACTTCAGGTCCGGCTGGGCCTTCGCGGTGCTCTTGTCGGTCGCGCCTTCGGACACGGCTTCACCTCCGCATGGGCAAAGCCGGGCATGCTCAAAACGGGGACACGGTCACTCGACCTCGGCCACGGTCGTGGTGCGGCAGAGCCCGTGGTAGGGCGGAAAGCCAATTCCGAGGTCGCCCAGCTCGCGCTCGCCGAGGCCTCGCGAGAACTCCCCGCGGTCGTCACGGGCGCCGACGCCCGAGCGCACGATGTCGGCGATGGAGTACCGCTCGCCGCCGCGCTCGATCGACAGCGACCGCTTGCCGGTCGCCGGGTCCACGGTGTCCCGCACCCAGGGGTTCAGTTCCTCGATGCTGTCCGGGTTGGCCTCCACCCGGTCGAACAGCTCGAGCCCGCGGCTGACCGAGAAGGTCTTGCCGTCGAGGAACCGGCAGGTGGGCGTGGTCACCTCGTCCAGCACGGCCACGATGCGGTAGCGGGTGACCGCCGCCTCCGCGTAGGCCGAGAGCTGGGAGAACGACCGCCCGCGGCCGACGAACGACCCGGCCACGACATCCCAGTAGGCCGGCGAGCGACCGGCGATGATGCCCTTGGCGGCTTCCGCCAGGTCCTCGGCGATGTCGTCCCGGCCCAGGCCCGACTCGAGCCCCTCGGAGACGATGCGCCGGGCTTCCTCGCCGAACGCGTCGTGCCGGCGGCCGTACTCGTCGCGGACGTAGTTAGCCTGGCTGGAGCGGAGATGACGGATCACCCGCTGGTCGACGGCGTTGAAGTCAGCGCCGATAGCGAGCTTCTGGTCGCGGCGAGCCCCGTCCCGGGTCGCGCGCACCACCTCGGTCGCCGCGTTCCCGAAGACGGTCTGGACCTTGGCCGGCACGTCCTTGGTCTTGCGACCGGACGCCTCCAGCGCGCGGGAGATGAGCGAGCGACGCTGTTCGACCGTGGTGCGATGCCAGTCCACGTCGAGGACCTCGACCGCCGCCTTGACCGCGGCGTGATCGGAGTCGGCCGCGCGGCCCTGAAGAAGGCGGGCGAGGCGCACCACAGCGCGGTCGAAGCCGCCCGGTGTCCCGAGGTTCATGGCCTTGGCGACGTCGAGCCGCAGGTAGCGGCCGAGGAGCGCATCGGCGACGTCGCGGGCCTCGGCGACCAGGGCGAGGTCGTCAGCGGTAGCGCACCTGACGCACATTCGCGTCCTCCTCCAGGGTGGCCTCGCCACGGTCGAGGTGGACGAGCACAGCGCAGTAGGTGCAGCGCACCGGCCGCGAGAAACTCACGAGCAGGGAGCCGTTCTCCTCGGCTTCGGTGATGACCAGCCCATCGCTACCGTTGAGGGCGACGGTCACGAAGCCGCAGCGCAGGCAGCAGACGTGGTAGCCGACGATGCCGGACAGGGGGTTCTGCGGCACGCGGCGCAGGTCGCCGCGCTCGAGGCGGCAGGGGCGGCGGTCGGTGACGTGGAGCCTCATGGTCACCCGCCTCCCGTGATGGCGACCGGGTGGCGGGCGCGTCCGCGAACCTCGATGCCGGCCTCGGTCGGCCGCATGAGGATCTCGTGGTCGGCGGCGCAGCCGTCGCAGACCGCAAAGACGAGCGTGCCGTTGCGCCAGATCGTGATCGCCTGGTCGAGGCCGACCCGCGCCTTGCACACGCGGCACTCGATCACGCCCCGTTCGGCGTCGAGCTCGGCCTGGCGGACCCAGGCTCGCTGGAGGTCAGCGCCATTCATCGCGGGCCTTCTCCTCCTCGAACCACGAGGCCAGCTCGTCGCGCGGCACCTCGATGCGGACAACGTCGTCCCCGGCGAGATACCGCCGGGCGAGGTTCAGCCGCTCCTCGGCGAGGCGCGTCTCTTCGGCGTCCAGCTCCTCGCGCAGGTGCAGGAGGTGCCGGGCGTCGTCGAGGAGGGAGCCCTTCGCGGTGTGGGCCCGCAGATCCTCGACGCCCGTCTGGATGCCGGCGAGCGTGAGGGTGATCGGGCGCTTGACCCAGTCGTCGCTGATCTTGCGGAAGTCGCGGTTGAAGATGTCGCTCGCCAGCAGCCGTCCCTCCTCCGGGGTGAGCACGCCGACCCGCACCAGGCGCTCGACCATCGCGGTCATGCGCTCGGGGTCGCGGGTCACCGGCGTCTGCGAGCGGAACCGCCAGAAGCGGATGCCCATGTCCGCGAGGAGCTTGCGGTTGATGAGGAAGTCGAACTCGTCGCGCTCGGGCTGGAAGACCTGGTCCTCGGCGAAGCGCAGCGCGCTTTCGGCCGTGGCCCGGTTGAAGTCCTTGCTCTCGCCGCGCAGCAGGCGCGGCAACCGGAAGGCGCTGCCGACCTTGTCGATGTTGCGCTCGTCGTAGAGCTGGAAGAGCGCGTCCTGCTGCTGGGCGTCGGTGAGCGGCCGCAGCTCGATCTTGGCCCGGGCGTTCTCGCCCGAGCCGCTCCCGCCCTCGGCCTCCAGGATCAGCACCTTGTGGAAGTTGTTCTTGCCCTTGAGGTTCTCCTCGATGAACCGCTCGATGCGCGGGATCGAGGGCTCGGAGAGCTTTCCCCCGGAGACGAGCAGCGCCAGCGGCGGCACGCTCTTGTTCTCGAAGTAGAGGAAGTTCACCTCCTCCATCTGCCGCGAGCCGAGGACGGCCAGGAGGGTTCCGACCCAGCGAGGCACGCCGTAGGGCGAGCGCGGGGAGTGGATGGAGAAGTGCAGCAGCTCGGTGGCGGGAGCGTCGTCCGGCCGGGTGCGCAGCAGCATCCCGGCGTCGGCGAACACCTCGCCCGTCTTCTTCGAGACGACCCGCGGGTCGCCGAACGCCTTGAAGAACACCGACTCGACGCCCTGGATCTGCACGAACCGGCGCAGGCGGCGCCGGGCCGACACGGTCTCGTAGGCGACCGGCGAGATGCGGACCTTCTCCTCGACCTCCACGGGCGCGGGGTCGAGCGGCAGGAGCCGCACCGACTGCGCCGAGACGTGGACGAGCCGGGCGACCTCGCCGCGGTTGTTGCGCAACACCTCCCAGTACGCGTTGCCGGTGACCTCCAGGTCCTGGCGGGTGCGGCGGCGCAGGTCCACGAACGAGTGGTCGAAGCAGCAGAAGTCGAAGAACGACTGGAGGCGGGCCTTCTCGACCCGGGCGAGGAGCATCAGCTCGCGCTTGCGGGCCGTAACCTCCTCTCCGGTCGGCTCGACGAGAGCATCGGCCCCGAGGTCACCCCGCTCCTTCGCCGCCTGGCGTTCGAGCGCGACGCAGTCGGCGACGCGCTGGTCGGCGTCCTCGGCGTCGAAGTCGATGGCCGGCTCCAGCCGATGGCCGAAGCCGTCGATGTTGGTGGCGTAGGCGTCGACGTTCTGGCGCAGCGAGTTCGAGTGCTCGAGGACCAGGCAGAGCGCCTCGGGGTCGTAGGGCGGCACGAGCGCACCGGCGGACGCGAAGGCCGCAGAGAGGTCCTCGCCGGCGGCGAGGCTCGCCGGGTCCTGGACCCGGGCACCCAGCACCACAGCCTTCAGGATGGTCTGGACGCGCTCGTCCGAGGCCCGTGCTTCCCGCTCATCGGTCATCGCGCGGCCTCGACGTAGGCGACGAGGCCCTTCGGACCGAACGACAGCGAGCGGACGCGGTAGCCCTCGGCCGCGAGCTTCTCGCGGGCGGCCTCGCGCAGCCCGTCGAGGCTCGGGGCCGCGACCGTGAGCGCGCGGGCGGGCTTGGGCGGCCCGGCCGGCGGCTGGCCGTTGGGGATGACGAAGACGTGCAGCGTGCGCTCCATCGCGGGCTCTCCCGAGCAAGTGGAGGCGGGGCCGGTCAACCCTTGTCGCCGGGTCTGGGAGCCCACGGGATCGTGAACCGGCCTGGGTCCACCGCCCCGCCTCCGTGAGTGCAAAGCACCGTCACGCGACGACGGGGACAGCTACTTCCCCACCGGCTTGTCGGTCTGCGTGCGCAGGAAGATGTTCGCTGCGCCGACGGCGGCGAGGATTGCCTGCTGCCAGCCCGCGCCGCCCGCCACCGCCGACACCACCGCGGTCGCGATAGTCGCCAGGCCCAACCAGATCGTCTTGCTCTCGTACCAGGACTTCATGGGTCGCCTCCCTGAGTGGTTCCGGAGAGGCAAAGCCGCGGGCGGTCGAAGCGGGGACAGAGGCGGGAATATTCCCAGGCCCGCCGCGGTTGAAACCCTGGCCAAATCGACGGGTTGGACTGGAATGGGTTGACAAGCAGGCAGAACGTTTCTATACTTGCTCAAGTGAGGTAATGAATCGCTCATGGCACGAAGGAAGACAGCCGCACTCGCAAGAACGCACGGCAAGGCCGGTGCGGACGAGCATTGTGGTGTCTTCTCCGTGGACCAGGAGCGCGTGCGTCGCGGAAGGGCCGCGCTTCCGCCCAGTGAGCAGGCGCAGGAGATCGCCGACACCTTCAAGATGCTCGCGCACCCGACCCGCGTGCGGCTGATCAGGGCGCTCGCCAGCGGCGAGATGTGCGTCTGTGAGATCTCCGAGGCGGTCGGGTTGTCGGTCTCGGCGACCTCGCACCAGCTCCACCAGCTCAAGGATCTCCGCATCGTGCGCTCGCGGTCCGAGGGCAAGCTCGTCCACTACTCGCTCCACTCGCCGTTCATCGTCTCTCTTCTCGACGACTGCGCACGCCACCTGGCAGAACAGGGGGCGCGCGCATGAAACTCCAGCGTGTCGCCGTTCTCGTCCTCTTTGTCTTCGTCGCCGGCATGGTTTCGGCGACCGCGGGCGAGGTGCTGCGATCCTGGGCGAGCGGGGATCAGATCAGCCACACCGAGGGCTCGCCCTGTCCCGATCCCGACGACAAGGGCCATCCCTGCGGCCCGGCCTGCGCGTGTACCTGCTGTCCGGGTCACGCGGCCACGACCCTGTTTGTCCCGCAGCAGCTCGCGCCAGCTCCTCCCGACTCGGATGAGCTGAATCTGAGCGTGTACGACGACCTTCATCCGAAGGACGTCCACTTCCGCATCTTCCACCCGCCCCGCGCCTAACGCCTTCCCTTTGAGAAGGCGCCGTTGCGCTCGCGTGCCCCCGTGCAACGCGAGCCGATGGCTTGGCGCAACCCGGACGTCCCTCGCGGGCGTCATCGAAAGGCAGGTATTCGAAGATGCATTGCGTTCTCAAACGCGCCTCCCGCTGGAGGCGCGGTCAGCTCCTACTTGTAGTTCTCCTCTCGGCGAGCCCGGCGATGGCCGGCCCGGGTCAGCCCGATTCGGTTCCGCCGGCCGAAATCGCGGACGGTTCGTCCGCAACCGTCAACCTGACCTGGCCTGACGTCGTCCGCCTGGTCGATCAGCACCCGCGGCTCTCCGCGGGCAAGTTCCAGGTCGACGCCGCGCGGGGCGGCGTCGACGCCGCTGGCGCCGTGCCCAACCCGACCCTGGAAGGCAACGTCGGCCAGGGCGTCGCCAGGACCGGTGGCGCCTCCCGTGTCGAGTGGGGCCTCGCCGTGACCATCCCCTTGGGTTGGATCGCGCAGCGCGGGTCGCGCATCAGCGCGGCCGAGGCAGAGGTCGACGTCGCCCTGGCCGAAACCAAGGCGCTGCGCCGGGACGTCCTGCTCCAGCTCCGGACCCTGTTCTGGAACCTCGCCTACGAACAGGCCAGGGTCGCATCCCTCGAGGCGCTCGAGGCGCAGACCTTGGCGCTCGTCGAAACCGTGAGGAAGCGAGTGGAGAAGGGCGAGGTCCGCCCCGTCGAGGCGACCCGGGTCGAGATCGAGCTCGAGAAGGTCACGAGCGAGCTCGAGGCGGCGCGCGTCTCGCTCAAGGCCCGTCGCGCCGAGCTCGCGCTATGGCTCGGCGTACCCGCGGGACAGACGCTGGTGCTGACCGCCGATCTCGATAGTCTCCCGGTGGCGCTCGATCGCGACGCGGCCCTGTCCAAGGCGCGGATCGCCCATCCGTCCCTTGCAGTCGCCAGGGCGCGGACGCGGTTCTTCGAGGCCGAGCTCGACACCGAGAAGCTGGCTCGCGTGCCCGCGTTCGGTCTTACGGGCTTCACGAGCTACGAGCTGGACCGGCGGGCCTACGGTGTCGGGCTCACGGTCGACCTGCCGCTCTGGAACTGGAACTCCGGTCGCATCGCCCAGGCGGAAGCCAGACTGGCCGCCAGCCGCAAACAGGCCGAGGCCACCGGCCTGGAGCTTCAGGCCTCCGTGGTCGACGCCCAGGCGGCTTGCCAAGCGTCGGTCGCGACCGCGACACGGTTCAGGAACAACGTGGTGCCGCGCTCCGAGACAGCGGCGTCAACCATGGAGAAGACGTACCAACTCGGCGAGGCGAGCCTGCTCGAGGTCATCGATGCCCGCCGCACTTTGCTTGATTCGCGCCGCCTCTACCTGAGCGCGCTCGCGCAAGCCCAGATCGACTGCAGCCGCCTCGGCGCGCTCGTCGGAGAGGAGCCCAAATGAACAGCCGCATCTTCATCCTAGTCTTCTCGTTGGCCCTGGTGGCCGCGAGCGCGTCCTGCAACAAGAAGAACCCGGCCGAAGGTACGCCTGTTCCGGCGGCGAAAGCCGACGACCATGCGTCCCACGAGGGCGAAGGAGGCCATGCCGAGCACGGCGAGGGCCCCGAGGGCAAGGAGCCCTCGGATTTGGACCGGCCGATCCCCGAGCTGGTCGGTCTCACCTGCGAGCACAAGAAGAAGACCTACGAGTGCGACGAGTGCCGCTACGAGACGGGCTTCGTTCGTGCTCCCGCTTCCCTGACGCAGGGTGGCCTCTTCACCACTACCAAGGCCGAACGGCAGAAGGTCGCCGTGCCGATTGCGCTCACCGGCGAGGTCCGCTTCGACGAGCGACGGGTCGGCCACGTGAGCACGCAGGTCGAGGGCATCATCAAGACGGTCCACGTCGCGCTCGGAGATCAGGTCAAGAAGGGGCAGCCGCTCCTCGAGATCGAGAGCGTCGCGGTCGGCGAAGGGCAAGCCGCCTACCTCGAAGCGCAAGGCATGCTGACCCTCGCGCGCCGCAACTTCGAGCGAGTGTCCGAGCTGCGAAAGGAGAACATCTCCTCCGAAAAGGAGTACCTCCAGGCGAAGCAGGAACTGGAGGCGGCCGAGATCCGCGCGACGGGCGCGCGTAGCAAGCTCAACCGCCTCGGTACGGGAGGGACCGAGGGCGGGCGCATCGTCCTGCGAGCGCCGATGGACGGCACGGTGCTGGTGATGCACGCGGTGTCCGGCGAGGTGGCCAAGACGGAGGAAGCGCTCCTGACCGTGGGCGACAACACGGCGGTCTGGGTTTGGGCCGATCTGTACGAGCGGGACATCGCCGCGGTGAAGAAGGGCCAGGCCGCCCAGAAGCTCGCGGCGACGATCTCGGTCAAGGCCTACCCGGGCGAGGAGTTCGCCGGAACGGTCGATCTGGTCAGCCCGGCAATGGACGAGTCCTCGCGGACGGTCAAGGTCCGAGTTCAGGTCAAGAACGAGGACGGCCGCCTGCTCGCGGGGATGTTCGCGGCGGTCAAGGTCTTCCTGCCGGGCACGGAGGAGACCATGGCCCTGCCGAGGCAATCCGTCCTCGAGGACGAGGGCCGCTCGTTCGTATTCGTCCACTACCAGGGCGACTACTACGTCCGGCGCCCCGTCGTCGTGGGACGGCGGTGGGCCGGCTGGGCCGAAATCAAGAAGGGCGTCGAGCCGTCGCAGGTCGTCGTGGCCGAAGGCGCCTTCCTCATGAAGTCCGACGTCCTGCGCTCGAAGATGGGCGCGGGATGCGCGGACTGAAGAAGGGAGATCGCCATGAAACAGATCACCTTTTTGCTAAAGAACCGTCTCCTCGTGCTCCTCGCCACCGCGGTCCTCATTGCGGCGGGCGTGATGGCGTGGCTGCACCTGCCGATCGATGCATTCCCCGACGTCACCAACACCCAGGTCATGATCCTGTCGAAGGCTCCGGGGCTGGCCGCCGTCGACGTGGAGCAGCGCGTCAGCTACCCGATCGAGCAGGTCATGCGAGGCCTGCCGCGCGTGAAGCAAGTACGCTCGCTCTCCAAGGCCGGGCTGTCGCAGGTGGTCATCATCTTCGAGGACGGCGTCGACACCTACTGGACCCGGCAAGTCGTCTTCGAGCGCCTCAGCATGGCGCGCGAGGAGCTCCCCCCTGGCGTCGAGCCCGAGCTCGGCCCGATTTCCACGGGTCTTGGTGAAATCCTCCAGTACACGCTGGAGGGAGAAGGCAAGAGCGCGATGGAGCTGCGCACGGTCCAGGACTGGATCGTGGCGCCGCTGCTCAAGCCCATACCAGGGGTCAACGAGGTCAACAGCTTCGGCGGCGAGGTCAAGCAGTACCAGGTGCTGATCTCGCCCGAGAAGCTCCTCAAGTACGACCTCACGGTCAACGAGGTCGTCGAGGCGGTCGAGCAGGGGAACGCCAACGCGGGCGGCGGCGTCGTGGTGCGGGGCTGGGAGCAGCTCTACATGCGCGGCGTGGGCCTGATGAAGGACATCCCCGACATCGAGCGCATCGTCCTCAAGTCCAAGGACGGCTCGCCGGTCTACCTGAGGGACGTCGCCGACGTCGTCATCGGCGCCGAGCCCAGACAGGGCGCCGTCTCGCGCGACGGCGAGGGCGAGGCGGTGGCGGGCATGATCATCATGCTCAAGGGCGCGAACTCAGGGGACGTCGTGAGCCGGGTCAAGGAGTCGATTGGCAAGATCCAGGGCACGCTCCCCGAGGGGGTGAAGCTCAACGTCTTCTACGACCGGACCTCGCTCATCGAGGCGTGCATCAAGACCGTGGTCGACGCGCTGCTCGAGGGTGGCATCTTCGTCATTCTCATCCTCTTCCTCTTTGTCGCCGAGTTCCGGACCGCGCTCATCGTCGTGTTCTCACTGCCGCTGACCTTCCTGGTGAGCTTCATCTTCATGGGCTCGGCGGGCATCAGCTCGAACCTGATGAGCCTGGGCGGCCTCGCGTTCTCCGTCGGCATGGTGGTCGATGCGTCGATCGTGGTGGTCGAGAACATCCGGCGGCATCTGGCGCACCGGACAGAGAAGGAACACAAGCGCCGGGTGGTGGCCGAGGCTCTCGTCGAGGTCGCGAGGCCGGTCGCCTTCTCGGTGCTCATCATCGCGATCATCCTGGTGCCGCTGTTCACGCTCCAGGGCATCGAGGGGAAGATGTTCGCCCCGCTCGCCGCGACGATGCTCATCGCTCTCCTGGTGTCGCTCGTCGTGGCGTTGACCGTCATCCCGGTCCTCTCCGATGTCTTCCTCAAGCAGGTCCCGGAGAAGGAGTTCGGCTTCATCCGCCGCTTCCACAGGGCCTACGTGCGATTACTCAGTCGCGCCGTGCGGCGCCCAGCGGTGACCCTCGGAATCTCGGGCGGCGTGCTCGTTGCTTCCCTGGCGCTCCTCCCGTTCATGGGCACCACGTTCATGCCCGATCTTGATGAGGGATCGATTGCCGTCAACGTGGTGCGGCTCCCGAACGCCTCGCTCGACGGCTCGGTCAAGGTCGCGACGTTCATGGAGCAGCGCCTGCGGAAGTTCCCCGAGGTCGAAACGGTGGTGAGCAAGACCGGGCGGGCCGAGATCTCCGAGGACCCGATGGGCCCGGAGCAGACTGATGTCTTCATCATGCTCAAGCCCCGCAAGCAATGGGGCACCGGGCGCGACAAGGCCGAGCTGGTCGAGGCCATCCAGAAGGACCTCGCCGAGATCCCGGGTCTGCGCTTCTCCTTCTCGCAGCCCATCGCGCTGCGCGTGAACGAGCTCATCTCGGGCGTGAAGAGTGACCTCGCGATCAAGGTCTTCGGGCCCGACCTCGCCGTGCTCAAGCAGTTCGCGGACCGCGCGGCCGCGACCCTGGGCGGCATCGAGGGAGCGCGGGATGTGAAGGTCGAGCAGGTGTCGGGCATGTCCCAGCTCGACGTGGTCATCGACCGGGAGGCCGTGGCGCGGCACGGCATCAAGATCGGGGACGTCAACGCCGTCATCGAGACGGCTGTCGCGGGCAAGAAGGCCACGACCCTGATCGAGGAGCAGCGCCGGTTTGCGGTGGTCGTGCGGTTCCCGGAGTCGGCCCGCGGCGACATCCCGGAGCTCGAGCGGTTGCTGGTCACGGCCCCCGGCGGCGAGCGCGTGCCGCTCGCGCAGATTGCCGACTTCCAGGTTGTGGAGGCGCCCGCGCAGGTGAGCCGCGAGAACGGCATGCGGCGGGTGGTGGCCGAGGCGAACATCCGCGGCCGCGACCTCGGTGGCTTCGTGGGCGAGGTTCAGCAGAAGCTCGCGCCGCTCGTGAAGGAGCTGCCGTCCGGCTACTACGTCGAGTACGGCGGGCAGTTCGAGAACCAGCAACGGGCCATGCGTCAGCTCGCCATCGTGGTGCCGATCGCGCTCCTGCTGATCATGGTGCTGCTCTACATGGCGCTCGGATCGATCTGGAACGCCTTGCTGGTCTTGCTCAACCTGCCGTTCGCGCTCGTCGGCGGGGTCATCGCGGTGGTGGCGTTCAGGATGCCGGTCTCGGTGTCCGCGGCGGTCGCCTTCATCGTGCTGCTCGGCATCGCGGTCCAGAACGGCGTGGTCCTCGTCGCCTTCTTCCGTCAGCTCCGCGAGCAGGGAGAGTCGGTGGCGGACACGGTCACCAAGGGTTGTGACCTCCGCTTCCGGCCACTGCTGATGACCGCGCTCACGAGCTTCATCGGCCACCTGCCGATGCTCTACGCGACCGGCTCCGGGGCGGACATCCAGAAGCCCCTCGCGGTGGTGGTCATGGGCGGCCTCGTCACCTCGACGCTGCTGACGCTCATCGTGTTGCCCACCATCTACTCACTGTTTGCAACCCGCTTCGCACCGGCCAAGGCCGGCGTCGAGCTGTAGGAGACGGCCATGAAGGAGATCAAAGCGATCGTGAAGCGCAACATGCTCGACAAGGTCATCGACAGCCTCCAGGAGCTGCCGCACCTGCCGGGCATCACCATGTCGATGGTCTACGGCTTCAACCGTAACGACCCCGGCGGCGAGACTCCCGACCTCACCGGCGAGGCGAAGATGGCCAAGCTCGAGGTCGTCGTTCCGGATGCGCTCGTTGAGAAGGTGATCGAGACCATCGCCCGAGCCGCCCGCACCGGGCTCGCGGGCGACGGAAAGATCTTCCTCTACGACGTCGCGGACGTCGTGAAGATCCGCACCGGCGAGCGCGGTGCGGGTGCGGTGTGATGGGGCCGGCCATGACCACGCACCGTCTCGTCGAAGCCGCTGAGGTGGTGTCGCTCTTCGTCGGCTACCTGGCACTGTGGCGACTGAAGCGACACCGCGACCGGCGTCGTACAGGCGTCGACCCCGAGGTGATCCACATGGCGACGACGCCGGTGCAGCGGTACTTCGCGAGACTCTTGCGAGTCATGACCGGCCTGGTCGTCCTCGTCATCGGGCTTCACGCGGGGGCACCCGACGCCTGGCCGCCCTTGGTGCGGGTGGCCGCGCTCGACCCCTGGTGGTTCGACGTGGCCGGGGCCGTCCTTGGTGTCGCGGGGCTTGCCGTGTGCGCGGCCGCGCAGGCGACGATGGGCTCCGCGTGGCGGGTCGGCATCGATGTCGACCGCCGCACGGACCTCGTGACCGGCGGCATCTATCGCCGCGTTCGCAATCCCACGTACCTCGGTCTGCATCTGGTCAATCTGGGCCTGTGGATCATCTGGCCGACGACGCTGGTCGCCAGCTTCGCGGTCCTGTTCTTTGTCGTGATGGAGCTCCAGGTGCGCGCCGAGGAGGAGCACCTGGTGAATATGCACGGCGAGGCATATCGCGCCTACGCCGGCAGAAGCTGGAGGTACATTCCATGGATCTACTGAAATTTCGTTTGCTCGGTGCGGCGGCGGTGACCGTGGCGCTGGGGGGATGCGCGACGACGCTCCCCTACGTGTCCAACGACTCGAAGCTCGTGGTGAGCGTCGCGGAGAGCGATTTCCACCGCATCACCTACGTGCGTGCCGACGAGGACGAGGGCGAGCTCGTCGTCTACGGCAAGGTAGAGCATCGCCACGGGTACTGCGTGCGGGACGAGCACGTCGACGTGGCGATCAAGGACCGGCAAGGGCAGGACCTCTTGGCCGAAAGCCTGCCCCTGAAGCGGAGCACGAGCCCCAAGCAGCACGGCTGGTACGGCGCCTCGTTTCGCACGAAACTCAAGGCGGTGCCGGCGGGCAGCTCCCGGCTCATGCTGGCGGTCCACGACAGCGGCTGCACGGCCGTGGACGGCACCTTCGACTGCGGTGAGAACGTGGCGAGGACAACTGCCCCGGCTCCGGAACGCTCCGACGGGCGGTGAGCGAGCCGTCCCGGAGCGAACGGAGGAAGGTGGTACGCATGAGCGGAGAACACGAACATCACCGCGCGGAGGTGAAGCACGAGCGCCCCCTCTGGTGGGCGTTCGGTCTGACCGCCGGTTTCCTGGTGGCCGAGGTCGTGGGCGGGCTGCTCACGAACAGCTTGGCCCTTATCTCGGACGCGGCGCACATGGCGACGGACGTGTTCGCGTTGGTGATCTCGCTCGTGGCGGTTCGGCTTTCTCGCAGGCCGCCGGACGCCAAGCGCACGTTCGGCTACGCGCGCATGGAGGCGCTCGGGGCGCTCATCAACGGAGTGCTCCTCTTCGTGGTGGCCGGCTACATCTTCTGGGAGGCCGTCGGCAGGTTCCGCACGCCGTCGCCGATTGCATCGACCGGCATGCTCGTCATCGCGGTCGGCGGGCTGGTCGTGAACCTGGTCTCGATGCTGCTGCTGAAGTCCGGCAGCGGGGAGAGCCTGAACGTGAAGGGCGCCTACCTCGAGGTCTGGAGCGACATGCTCGGCTCCGTCGGCGTGATCATCGCGGCGGCGGTCATCAAGGTAACCGGGTGGACCGTCGCCGACCCGCTCATCGCGGTGCTCATCAGCCTGTGGGTCCTGCCCCGGACCTGGATTCTGGTGCGCGAGGCCGGGCACATCCTGATGGAGGGCGTGCCCGGGCATCTCTCTCTCGACCGCATCCGTAGCGCGCTGCTCGCCGAGCCGGGCGTCGTGTCCGTTCACGATCTCCATGTGTGGTCGCTCGGAAGTAGGGAGCCGGCGCTGACGGCGCACCTCGTGGTCGGCGCCGGGGCCGATGTGGCCGCGCTTCGGATGGCCGTGCTGGCGACCCTGGAGGCGAAGTTCGAGATTGGCCACGTCACGCTGCAGGTCGAGGTCGCGAGTGAAGGCTGCTTGACCGCGGACTGCGAAGGGAGCGCCCATGCCTGAGGAGCGCGGCAACGAGGCTCCCGGCACCGGCATCGCCGAGGGTTCCAATTGCCAGTGCGCGTCCGGCTGCCACGGTTCCGAGAGGCCGGCGCTGGTGAAACAAGGGTTGCGACTCGAGTACCTGACCGTCGGCTGGAACATCGTCGAGGGCGTCGTTTCCGTCGCCGCCGCCCTGGCCGCCGGCAGCGTGGCGTTGCTCGGCTTCGGCATCGACAGCTTTGTCGAAACGACGTCGGGCCTGATCTTGATCTGGCGTCTGCGCGCCGAGCGCCGGGCGCGTGACCCCGAGGAGGTCGATCGGCTGGACCAGCGGGCGCACAAGCTCGTCGGGCTCTCGCTGTTCCTGCTCGCGGCCTACGTCGCGTTCGACGCGACCAAGGCACTAATCACGCGGGAGCGGCCCGAGCCTTCCTTGGTCGGCATCGCCATCACGTCGTTGTCCCTTACCGTGATGTGGTGGCTGGCGCGTGCGAAGCGCAGGACCGCCCGCCGCCTGGGAAGCCGGGCGCTGGAGGCTGATTCGTTTCAGACGACCGCATGCTTCTGGCTGTCCTTGATCACTCTTGTCGGCATCGCTCTGAACGCCGCCCTCGGCTGGTGGTGGGCAGACCCGGTGGCCGCGCTCGGCATGACCTGGTTCCTCGTCGCCGAAGGCCGTGAGGCTTGGCGCGGCGAGGACTGCGGCTGCGGCGGCGCCTGCCACGACGATTGACCTCTCACCCCAGCACCCGCACCCCGATCTCGACGCCCCGCGACGGCCCGGGCCCGCGCTCCTTCTGGCAGGCGAGCGCGATGGCCCAGAAGCGATCGGCGTGACCGCCGCGGGCGCTGCGCTCGGCGTCGAAGCTGACCTTGCCCGAGGGCAGCACGCGGCGCTTGATCGAGTGGACCTGCGCGACGAGGTCGCGGTCGCGCGGGAGCGCGATGTCCTTGCGCTGGAGCAGGATCTTGAGGTCCGTCGCCCAGCGCTCCTTCGACTCGTTCGAGAAGGCCTCGCCGACGACCTGCGGGAAGTCGCGGGTCAGGTTCTCGGCGAGGTTCATCCCGATGCCGCTCCGGTCGATCGACAGGCGCGCGACGGGGAGCGAACCGAGCATGCGCCTCAGGTCGGCCTCCTGCTCGGCGAACGGCACCTGGTCGTAGCGGCGCAGGAGGCGGCAGACGAAACGGCCGCCGACGTCCTCGAACAGCGCCAGCTCCGAGCGGTCGCGCGTGCGGCCGACGTCGAAGCCGGCCACGAGCCGCCCCTCGGGGAACGGCAGGTCGGTGAAGTCGTCGGCCAGCGCCAGGTCGGCGTCGGTGCAGGGCAGGATCAGCTCGTAGGGGAAGAAGCTGTAGCTCTCGTCGACGAAGCGGCCCTCGAACTCCTGCTGGAAGTCGTCGAGCGGCAGCGAGTCGAGCTGCTCGATCACCTGCTGCCGGCCGAAGGCGGCCACGCGCTCCTCCGTCGGCATGGCCGGGGCATCGACCGCCGCGCGCTTCACGTCGTGGCAGAAGAACGAGCAGAGCCACCACGGCACATCCTGCCGGGTGTGGTGCGGGTACTTGCGCAGCTCCTCGCAGGCGATCTCCCAGAAGATGCCGCGCCGGCCGAGCGGCGTGCTGCAGCCCGTGAGCTGGCCGCGCGAGCGCAGGATGAGCGCGGTCGAGCCGGTGTAGACCTCGCGGTCGTTCACGTAGTGCGCGAGCTCGTCGAGGTAGCAGTCGCCCTTCTTGCCGCGCGGCGGCTTCGACGGCACCGACAGGATGCGCGAGAGCCGGCGGCCCGAGCCGTTCGACTCGAAGGCCAGCTCCGTCTTCGAGTCCACGACGAGCCGCTTCTGGTACGCCAGCGGCAGCTCCTCGAACACCTGGCGGGCGATGAGGATCTTCTCCTTCGCGTCCTCCTGGTTGAACGAGACGAAGACCGCCGTGTGGCCGTCGCGCAGGTGGCAGCGGGCCAACGCCTCGAGCGCGAAGACGAACGAGTAGCCGACCTGGCGGCTCTTGGTGACCCAGCGGAAGCGCGAGCGGTTGCGCAGGAACGCGAGTTGGTAGGCCTCGGGCTTCACGGGCTCGCCGTCGTAGCGGCACAGGCCGCCGACGAAGCCCCACTCGGTGCCGAGCCACGCGCCGAGGTCCGACTCGGCCTGCTTCACGACCACGCCGGTCATGACCTCACCGCCGCGCGAACCGCCGCTTGCCTTGCCTTTGCGGCGGTACGACGCCTGTATGGGAGCGTGACGAACGGCCAGGAGGTGAACCCATGACCGCGTACGCCGATGCCATCGCCAAGCCGCCGCGCACGCTCACCGACCTCGAGCAGAAGCTCCTGCTCAAGGTCACGGGCGAGCACCGCGACGGCTTCCGCGACCACGTGATCATCAGCCTCGCGCTGGGCACGGGCCTGCGCGAGCACGAGCTGCTCGCCCTCGACATGGGCGACGTCTTCGACGACGAGGGCCGCGCCAAGCGGCGGGTGACCCTGCGGGTGTTCAAGCGCAGCGCCGACGAGCCCGCGATCCAGGAGGTGGTGCTCCCCGACCTCGTGCGGGCGAAGCTGGAGAAGCTGCGCTCCTGGAAACGGCACCAGGGCGAGAGCCTCGCCCCGGACGCGCCCGTCTTCGTGAGCCGCCTCGGCAAGCGCCTGTCGAGCCGGCAGCTCCGGGAGAACTTCACGACCTGGCAGGAGCGCGCCGGGTTCGAGCGGCACCTCTCGTTCCACTCGCTGAGGCACAGCGCCTGCTCGACGCTCTACCGCCGCACCAAGGACATCCGGATGACCCAGCGGTTCGCACGGCACAAGTCGATCCTGACCACGTCCATCTACGCCCATCCCTCCGACGAGGACCTCGTCCGCGCCGTCCGCGACCTGCCCTGCTGAGTACCGGGGACCTACTTGCACCTCGAAACCGAACACGGCCACCGGGAACCGCCCGCTCGGTTGTCCGGGGGCACCCCGTTCGGTTTCCCGGATCTGGCCTTCTCGGGATGGGGAACGAGCATCCGAGCCAGCGGGCTGCCCGGCACGAAAATCCGACCCTCCCCCCGGCTGTGGGCAGAGGTAGGCATGATGACCTCCGAGGGACCACCCGCCCGCGAAACGCAGAGGAAAGCGGCGGTTGGCCACCGCGAGGGGCGCGCCAACTCCGCGCCGCAACTCCGCATTCCTGCGAGCCGCCCGCGCGGCGAACCGCCGCTTTCTGCTCTTCTCGGCGGTACGCGCGCCGGCGATCGGGCCTGGCCGCCAGGCCTTCACGGCTCCTCCTCGTCGCCACTCGGGCCAACGTGGGCCGCGACGGCGGCCTCGTCGTCGCCGTCCGGCGGTGTCTGCTGCGCGTCGGGCCCGGGCCGACCGTGCGGTTCTCCCGGGCCAGTCGCGAGGGAGGGAGGCGGGGGGTTGTCGTCCTCCCGCTGTTCACCAGCGGCGAGCGATTTCGCGGCGCCGAGAGTGCTACCCCGCTCGTCCTCGCTCGCGTCCTCGACCGCCTTGAGCATCTCGCGGTGGCGGGCCTGCAGCTCCTCGAGCGACAGCGCCGCGTGGACCTCCTGGCGGGAGTCAGCGCCGCCCAGGATGAACTCCTTGAGGCGCAGCATGATGTTGAAGTCGCTCGGGCTGTCCACCCGCACCTTGCGTTCGGCGACGGCCTCGCGGAACGCGATCAGGTACTCGTCGATCGTGGCGACGGCGTCCTCCTTCGAGAACGCGATGGCCTCGGCACGCAGCTCGAGGAGCTTCTCCTCGGTCTTCGCCAGCAGCCGCTCGCGGGCGCGGTCGCGCCGGCGCAGGCAGTCGTGCTTCTTGGCGTAGTCCGCGACGACGCTGTGGCAGACGCCATAGCGCTTCGCCAGCTCGCGGTACGAGGGGTAGTTCACGGCGGGCTCGCCGCCGTCGGGAGAGGGCACGAGCTCGCCGAGCACGAGCATCCGGTCCAGCTCGTCGTAGTTCACCTTCGGCCCGTCGCCCTTGCGCGGGCGGCCGTTCTTCTTCGCCTCGGCGTCGGTGTTCTTCTTGGTCACTGCGTTCCTCCGCGCGGGGCTCCCGGAGGGTCAAAGGGCGCAGGAGTCGGAACGGGGACCGAGCGCGGACTCGAGTAGGTCGCGCAGGCGGTTGACCGCGCGGGTGCGGCGGCGCTTGAGCCGCTGGTAGACCCGTTCGTGCGGCTGCTCGTCGCCGTTGACCCGCTTCACGTAGTGGCGCAGCCGCTCCCGCTTCAGGATGGTCGCGACGACGAGGTCGAGGTTCTGCCCGGGCAGGTGCTGCCCCGCGAGGTCGATGAGCATCGCCACCGTCTCCTCGGGGTCGGTCTCCGGTGTCGCCTCGGGCTGCTCCTCGTCGAACGGGGCGACCGAGGGCTCCGCGGCTTCGTCCAGCTCGGCGCGGTCGCGCTGGAGCTGCTGCTCGAGCCGGACGGCCTTGAACACGCGGCGCTCGGTTCGCTGCCGCAGCCTGAGCGCGGTGCGATCGGTGACCTCCGCGAGCGGGAACGAGGCGACGACCTGGAGGAAGCAGGAGATGACGAGCTGGTCGAGGTCGTCGCGGTCGAGCGCCTCGCCCCAGATCCGATGACGGAGGCGGCTCAGCATCGGGTAGTAGGCGACGAGCAACGCCGACGCCCAGAACGACCTCGAGGTCGCCTGGTGCTCGGCGATGAGGGCGCGGGTGAGCGCCTCGCGTTCGACCCAGCCGGCGGGCGACTCGTCGCTCATGGCGGCGAGCACCGAGAGGACCGTCGCGTGCCGGGCGAGGCAGCGGTGACGGGGCTTCGCCTCGTCGAACTCGCGGCACGAGCCGGTCCCGACCTCGGTGCGCATGGCGTCGAACGTCGCCCGGAAGGTGCTGCTCACCTGCGGCACCCCCTCCACCACTCGGCGAGGAGGTCGAGGAAGTCCTCGAGGTCCATCGCCACGAGCGGCGACTTGCGGTCGTCCTTGCAGACCGCGATCGGCCAGCGTCCCTTCGGCGACGCGACCGTGGCCTGCTCGAGGGCGGCGCGGACGTTGGTGCGGTGGTGGTGCTTGGCCTCGACGAAGAAGCACGGGACGTCCACGTCCGGCGCCTCCTCGCCCGAGCGGTACTGGAGCCCGCGCTTCACCTCGGCGTCGGGCATGGCCTCGCGGAAGCGGTGGACCAGCTCGCGCTCCCATTCGGCCCCTTTGCGTCTGGAGTGCGCGCCGCTCATGACCGGGCCTCCGGGGCGACGAAGCGGACGGGGATGCCGAGCGCCTCGGCGCGGTCGATCTCCCGGCGCATCCCGCCGGTGACCGTGCCGCCGTAGACCCGCAGCTCGTCGCAGACCGCGACCAGTTCGAGGCAGAGCGTGATGGCGAGGTCTCGCTCGTCGCGCTCATCCACGAACGCGGGCAGGTAGATGTGCGGGGCGATCGGCAGGTGGCCGCCCTCGACGACCGCGCGGCAGATGACCTTCACCTTGCGGGCGTTGCCCTCGGGGTCGCCGCCGAACGGGTGGCAGACGTAGACGCGCAGCCGACGTCCCTCGGGGCGAGGCCGGGCGCGACGGAGGCGCACCAGCTCGGCCGCGCAGTAGTGGAGCGCGTCGATGACCTCGGCGAAGGCCTCCTTCGGGTAGTCGCGGCCGTCGTCGATCCGCCACGGGCCGTAGACCGGCCGCCCCTGGTCGAGCCGGACGAGAGCGGCCTCGGCGACCGCGCGCTCGTCCAACTGGAGGTTGGCGAGGAGCTGTTCGAGGGAGGCGTTCACGCGGACACCTCCTTCGCCCAGAACCTCGGGATCTGCGTCTTGCGGGCGCCGGCCTCGAGCTCGGCCTTGAGCAGCGCGACGCGGTTCTTGTCGGTCTGCTTCGCGAGCTTCTTGAGCAGGTCCTCGAGCGCCTTGTTGTCGATGACCGCGAGGTCGCCGACGAGGTCGTTCCAGGCCTTGCCCGTCGCCTGGCCGAGCTTCTCGATGGTGGCGGCGAGCGGGTACTCGAGCTTGGTGGCGTTGAACATCCGGTACTTCACGCCGCCGAGGACCAGCTCCTCCTGCTCCTTGAGGTGGGCCTTGAGCACCGCCTCGAGCTCCTCCTTGCGGGCGTAGAGGACCTTCGCGAGCCGGGCGACCTCCTCACGCTCCTTGGCCACGGCCTCGAGGTCGGCGAGGTCGGGGCAGACGAAGTCGCGCGTGCCCTTGAGCGCCTCGGCGTAGGCGGGGCAGCCGGCCCGGTGGTCGCAGTACGGGCAGTTCGTGTTGAGGCGGGCCGGGAAGGAGGTGGCGACCTCGGTCTGCTTGCCGAGCGTCTCCACGTAGGCGAGCGCGGCGTCGAGCTGCTCGGGCGTGCGCTCGGTCTCCTGGCGGACCCCGTGGCGCAGCATCCAGAAGGTGAGCTTCACCTTCTTCGCCCACGGCCAGAGCTTGCGGGCCGCGACGTGGTACAGGCTCATCTGGAGGCTGGTGTCGAGCTCGTCGCGGGTGAAGAGCTGGCGGTTGGTCTTGTAGTCGATGACCTCGACCGTCTCGTCGTCCACGCAGTCAACGCGGTCGATGAAGCCGAGCACGGTGAACGGCCCGACCGGCAGCCGGAACTCCTTCTCGACCGCCAGGACGTCCCGGTGCTCGATCACGCCCTGCTCGCGGACGAACCGCTGCAGGATCTCGATCCCCTCCTGGAACAGCTCGATGCCGGTGAGGCCGTCGGCGGTCCAGGCGTCGCGGAAGACCGTGAGCGCCCGGTCCTCGGAGAGCGGTCCGCTGCGCTCGTCGTCGACCGCCTCGCGGACGAGTCGCTCGAGGACCGCGTGGATGACCTTGCCGAAACGCAGGGCGATGCCGGGCTCGGGCTGGTGCTTGTCGATGTAGTGCAGCCGGTACGAGAGCGGGCACGACTCGTATCGGGTCAGCCGGCTGAAGCTGAGGTGGTCGTTCTTGAACTGGGTCATGCGGGGCTCCCTTCGTTCGCCGGCTCGGCCGGCGGCTTCTTGTCGAAGGCCACGACCCGCGACCCGGGGAATGCGTCGAGCACCCGGGCGATGGTCGCCAGGTGCTCGGGCGTGATCTCCTTGCGGGGCTGGCCGGTGTAGGCGGGGACGAGCCAGAGGTCGCCGTAGTCGTCGGAGCGGACGCAGACCTCGACGCCGAGCGCCTTGAACGACTCGATGTCCTCGGTGGTCAGGCCGCGACGGGGCGTGGGCGTGGGCTCGACGTCGGCGGGTTGCTCGACCTTGACGGCCGGCTTCTCAGCGACCGCGGGCTGGGCCTTCGCCGGCTTCTTGGCGGGCGGGTCCGGCAGCGGGTTGCCGAAGAGGTCCTTGGACGGGGCCGGCGGACGCTGGCCGTTCTTCTTCAGCCACTCGACGCACATGAACTCGCCGGGCAGCGAGCACGCGCCGTTCGGCAGGTAGTGCCGGCAGCGCTTGCCCTCGCCGCGGACGTACTGCTCGCAGGTGATCCCCGCGGGCTTGTCGTCGGGCTGGGCTGTCTCGGGTGCCGCCATCCGGTCCTCCTCGAGGCGCCGAGGGGCGCCGTCGTGGAGGAAACGCGGCCTGGATCAGCGAACTGGGACAGGCGATTGGAGGCGGGAGGCCCGAGCCCCGGAGGTGCGGAACATCAGCCCATGTTCCGCACATGTTCCGCACGCCTTTGTCGAGCAACTACGGGCACTTGTCGCCAAGTGCGGAACATGCGGAACTTCAAGGCCCTATCTTCGCGGGTGCGCGCGGAAAAATTTCCGGGAGGAAGAGAGAAGGAAAATAAATATGTGCGCGCGTGTGAAGAGTAAGGGGGGGGTAAGTTCCGCATGTTCCGCAACCCGACCTAACAGCCCGCCGCTGCTGCGCTTTTGGCTGCGGAACATTGGGACGGCATGTTCCGCAGATGTTCCGCATGTTCCGCACGTCGGCGGTCGGTCGGGCTTCGGGGGTGGCGGGAGGACGACGGGTCAGGCCCAGGGATCGACTTCGTCGTCGTCCTGGTCGTCAACCGGATCGGGGTCGGGCGAGGCCGGCGCGGGGGCGGGAGCGGTCGCGCCGAGCTTCTTGAGGGAGCAGACCGTGCGCTTGTCGCGGTCGCGGCTGTGGACGCAGACCAGGAGGTCGCCGAACACGCGGTCGCGGGCACCCTGGAGAGCGCGGCCGAGCCGGCTCTGCTGCGAGCGGGTGCTGCCGTCGCCCCGGACGTTGAGCATCAGGTCCTGCTTCTCGCACAGCTCGACCAGGTCGGAGATCCGCAGCTCCGCGTCCCGGTGCTGCTCCCACCAGGCCGTGGTGAACTCGCGCCAGGCGGCCCCCTCCACGTCGGCGTCCTCGTAGAGCTGCTTGATGTTGCCGAGGAAGCCCTTCACCCCGATCACGTCGAGCAGGCCGCTCATGACGTTGGCCCACTGCTCGTAGGAGCCCAGCCGCGCCCGCCCCGAGGGCCGCCCGGCCGCGAGCCACGCCCGCACGAGCACGAGCGCCGCGCGCACGAGCTCGTCGCGGTTGGCCGTGGCCCACGAGGTGATCGGGTCGTGCTTGAACTTCTCCCGCAGCCACGCCTGGTCCTCCCTCGGCGTGATGCGGATGCGCACCGAGCGCCGGGCGAGGTCCTTCGACAGCTTCACGTTGTTGCCGGTGAGGAGCCACATCGCGGTCACCGGCAGGGACAGCATCTCGCTCTTGCCGAGGACGCGGTCCTTCCACTGGTGGGCGGTCAGCACGGACGCGAGCGCCGCGCTCGTGAGCGTCCAGCCTTCCTTGGCGTTGTCGAGCAGGATGATCGGCCGCGCCAGCGTCAGCTCGGCGGTGAGCGCCTTGCGGATCTCGTCCTCGGACTCGGCGAGGGTGCGGCTCTCGCAGGCCTTCCCGGTCACCACGGTCGAGATGAGGTTGCACAGCAGCCCCTTGCCCGAGCCGACGCTCGGCGCCTCGACCACGTGCAGCGGGGTGAAGCCGTCGATCATGCGCCGCACGAACGGCAGCAGGAGGGCGGCCATGGCATGGGCGCGGTCGGCGTCGTCGGCGAACGGGAAGTCCACCAGCAGGTCGTCGAGGAAGAGGCTGCGCGCGGCCGCCACCTCGGCGTCGGTGGGCTGCTCGGGGATCTCGCCGACATTGAGGGCGGCGTCCGCCTCGAGCCAGAGCCGGTCGCGCTCGTGCAGCCCGGGCGCGGCGACCAGGTTGCCGTCGCGCCCGAAGACCGGCGTCGTGATCACCGTCTCGACCTTGGGGAACGAGGGCGGCGGGTACGCGATGAGGTCGCGCCCGACGTCCTTGGGCGGGAAGACGGGGTACTTCCCCTCCTCGGTCACCTGGACCCAGTCGGCCTCGCGCAGCAGGTAGCCGAACACCCCTGTCTCGGTCACCTCGGCGAGCACGGGAATCCCGCGCTCGGTCTTGTGCAGCCGCGCGAGCCGTCCGTCGCGCACGACCAGCGGGGCGTTGTCGTTCTCGAACGCCGCGAGCGTCGCGGCCTTGATGCGCCGCTCGTTCGCCTTCGACGCCACCTTGCGGGCGTCGACGATGATCTCGCGGAGCTGGCGGCCGTTAACCCGGATCTCGGGCACGTCGCCTGGGCTCGGCGGCCTCGCCACGACCGCCTCGACCTGCCTCTTCGCGGCCAGCTCCTTCACCCGCCCCGTGAGCGCCCGGCGCCGCACGCCGAACTTGGCGGTCACCGCGTCGAGCACGGCGTCGGCGACGATGGGCGTGCTGCCGGCGATGGACTCCAGCACCGGTTCGAGGAGCCGGTCGAGCTCGCCCTTGGGCGTCTCCTTGGGGATGCGGTCGAGCAGGTAGTCGGGGTACGGCTTCGCGGCCGCGAGCACCCCGCGCAGCGCCTCGGGACCGGACGAAGCCACCAGCTCGTTGACGTCGATCTTGTCCTTGCCCTCGGGGCGCGGGATGAGCGCCACCCGGACGTCGCGCCCCTCGGCCCAGAGCGCGGCGGCGGTCTCCCGCGCGCCCGCCTCGCCGGCGCCGTTCGCCTCGGCGTCGTTGCAGACGACGATGCGCTTCGCGTGCCGCGTGAGCTGGACCAGCCGCGGGACGTCCTGCTTGCGAAAGCGCGTGGTGACCGGCGAGATGCACGCGACCCCGGCCTGCCGGGCGCTGATGCAGTCGGTGACGCCCTCGGTGATGAGCAGCTCCTCGGCTCCGCGCGCCGCGTCCTCGTTGTAGAGGTAGTCGTTGCCGACCGTGGGCGAGACGTAGTCGTGCCGCTCCGAGTGCGTGAGGAGCTTCTTGTACTTCGACTTCTCCCACTCCTCGTCGCCGGTGTACTCGGTCGCGCGGGCGATGAAGTAGACCACCTGGCCCGCTCGCCAGTACGGGAACACCAGCCGCTCGCGGAAGAAGTCCTCGACGCGGCCGCCCTGGAGCACGACGAAGAGCCCGGTCTTGAGCGCCAGCTCACGGCTCGCGCCCAGCACGTCGGTGAAGTGCTCGAAGAGGTGGCCGTCGGCCCAGCCGAGCTGCAGCTCGTCGATGGTCTCGTCGCTGAAGCCGTAGTGCCGCCGGTAGGAGTCCTCGCGGACCTTGGTCGGCAGGACGCGGAGGTAGTAGGTCGCGGCCGCGGTGAGCAGGCGCTGCACCTCGCGCCGCTCGACCATCGCGTCCAGCTCCCGCCGCCACGACTCGTCGTCCTGGTTCGGCCGGCGGACGCCGCCGCGCTCGGCCAGCGTGAAGACCGCCTCCTTGAAGCCGACCTTGTCGCGCTGCTGGATGTAGTTGAAGACGTCGCCGCCGAGGCCGCCGCCGTTGGAGAAGTCGTGCCACGACTGCGTCTTGGGCCAGACGACGAAAGACGGGTCCGACTCGGGGTGGAAGGGCGACAGCCCCTTGAGGGTGCTGCCAGCGGGGCGCAGCTCGACGTCGCCACCGATCACCGAGACGATGTCCGAGCGCGAGCGCACCTCCTCGACGAAGGCTTTGAAGTCCACGTTCATCGGGCGCAGCCCTCCGGTTGCGCGCCCAGGATCTCGGCGTAGAGCCGCCGCCGCTCGACGTGGTGCCGGCGCAGCACGGGCACCTTGCGGTCCACGAAGTCGAACAGGACGGCGTCGTCTTTGTCCGGGTGGGTGCGCATGAGCCGGCCCAGCCGCTGGAGCGTCCGCCCGCGTGCCCGGCCCGGGTACGTCAGGAACACCCGCGACAGCGTCGGCAGGTCGAGCCCCTCGTCGGCGAGCGTGGTCGCCACGAGCACGGGCACCTGGCCGGCGCGCGCCGCCGCGAGCAGCTCCGTCCGTCGGTCCTTCTTGACCGAGCCGGTGAGCAGCTCGGCTTGGACGCCGCGGGTGCGCAGCATCCCGCAGAGCGTCTCGCAGTGGTCCACGCGGCCCGAGAGCACGAGGCACAACTTCCCGTTCGACGCCTCGGTGGCCACGAGGTCGGCGACCAGCGTGTTGCGGGCGTCGTCGCGCACCAGCGTGTCGAGCATGCGCGCGTAGTCCTCGGCGCTCGCGTAGGGGAAGGCGAAGCCGGTCTCGACGGTGCGGATCTCCGGGAGCTTGAGCACGCCGGCGGCCACCAGCTCCTCGTGCGTGACCTCGGCGACGGGCGGCCCGAGGAACAGCTCGAGCAGCGCCGAGAGCCCGTCCTCCCGCTCGGGCGTCGCCGTCAGGCCGAAGCGGTGCTTGGCCGGGCAGCGGTCGATGAGCTCGTGGAAGACCTGGGCCGCGACGTGGTGGGCCTCGTCGAGCAGCAGCAGGCCGAAGCCGCCAAGGAAGCCATCGAGCCAGGCCGGGTCGCGCCGGGTGAGCGCCTGGACGAGCGCCACCGTGATAGGCCCGGTCGTCACCTCGCCGTCGCCGACGAGGCAGGCATCGACGCCGAGGAGCGCCTTCAGCTCCGAGCGCCACTGCTCGGCGAGGTCGAGGGTGTGAACGAGGACCAGCGTCGGGGTCCGCAGACGCGAGGTCGCCCCGATGCCGATGCGCGTCTTGCCGCCGCCGCAGGGGACGACGACCGTGCCCTGGGTCATCCGAAGCATCGCGTCGACCGCGCGCTCCTGGTACGGGCGCAGCGGCGGACACGGCAGTTCGGGGAGCCGCTCCGCGGGGACGATCCGGTGGTCCTCGCAGGCGACCAGTGCGCCGTCCACCGCGGCCAGCCGCTTGAGCGTGCCGATCGCCCCTCGCGGGAGGCGCAGGCCGTCGCCATCCTCGTCGAGGAAGCACAGCCGCTCGGGGACGCCGCGCGCCGACAGGCCGAGGCGCAGCCGGTCGAGGTAGGCCGGGTTGGGATAGGACAGCGCCCGGCGCAGCCGCTCCGCGAGCTTCGGCATCACGTCGGCGGCCGTGAGCCGGATGCCGGAATCAACCCGGGCCAGCATCGGACGCCTCCGCGAGGAACCGGCTGATGTTGTCGAGGTTCCGGGTGGTGAGCATGGGCGGCAGGCTCCTGATGAACCTGCGGCCGTAGGGCTTGTCGGCGATCCGGCGATCGAGGATGACCGCCACCCCGACGTCGCTCTGCGAGCGGATGAGCCGCCCGACGCCCTGGCGCAGCATGATGATGGCGCGCGGGACGAGGTAGCTGTTGAAGGCGTTCCGGTCGGCCGCGCAGATGGCGTCGACCACCGGGTCGTCCATGTTGGGGAACGGCAGCTTGTCGATGACCAGGCCGGTGAGCGCCTCGCCCGGCACGTCGATGCCGGTCCAGAAGCTCTCGGTGCCGAGCAGCACCGAGCCGACGTCCTCCTTGAAGGCGCGGGTCAGCTCGGTGCGCGGCAGCTCGCCCTGGCGCAGGACGCGGTGACCGTTGCGGCGCACGCGCTCGTGGACGGCGTTGAGGTTGCGGTAGGACGTGAAGAGACCGAGCGTGCGCCCGTCGCAGAGGTCGATGACCTTCTTGAAGGCGTCGGCCGCCGCCTCGACGAACTCGGGCTCGCGCGGGTCGGGCAGGCCCTCCGGGACGACCAGCAGCGCCTGGTGCTCGAAATCGAACGGCGAGTCGGCAACCACCTCGAGCGCGTCGTCGGGCACCCCGGCCTCGGCGCGGATGAAGTCGAACGTGCCGGCCGTGGTCATCGTGGCCGACACCATCGTGACGGACGCGGTGGCGCCGAACAGCTGCTCGCGCAGGAGGTCGGCGACGTGGACCGGCTTGGCGCCGAGCTTGGCGCGGCCCTTCTGGTCGAGGTCGATGAAGTAGACCTTCCCCGGGTCCGAGAGCGCCGTCGCCTCGCGCAAGCGCGCAGCCGCCGTGGACGCCTGGCGGCGGGCGATGCGCCCCTCGGCGCGGTCCTCCTTGTCGAGCGACTCGTCCTCCTCGATGCGGCCGGCGACGGCCGCCAGCTCGTCGAGGGGCTTGAGGAGCTGCGCCGCGGACGCGAAGCCCGGGCGCTTGAGCCGGCACTTGTACGCCGGCGAGCGGGCGTGGTCGGCGACCGCGGCGAAGAAGTCGGAGGCCTCGTGCCACAGCCGCTCGGCCAGCTTCTTCTTGCCGAGCTTCTCGGCAAAGCGCGCGAGGCGGATCGCCACGAACTCCGAGACGGTGAAGCCGAAGAAGTCCCGGGCGATGTCGGCCGCCTCGTGCGCCTCGTCGAGCACCAGGTAGTCGAAGGCCGGGAGCACGAGGTCCAGGCCCGTCTCCCGGCGCACGGCGAGGTGCGCGAACAGCAGGTGGTAGTTGGTGACGACGATGTCGGCCTCGGCGGCCGCCGCCTTCGCACACTCGGCGAAGCAGGCGTCGCGGAAGCGGCACCCGTCGCCCTTGCAGTCGTCGGAGCCGACCGAGAAGCGCGACCACACCTGCGGCGGCGGCACGAACGGCAGCTCCGAGACGTCGCCAGTCGTCGTGGTCTCGGCCCACGCCGCCACCTCGGCGAGCTGGCGGTCGAGGTCGTCGCAGGTGAAGCCGGCGAGCTCGCCCCGGGCCTCCGACTCGGCCATGCGGTCGTGGCAGAGGAAGTTGTTCCTCCCCTTGAGCAGGGCGAAGGTGAACGACCACGGCAGCACCTCCGAGAGGAGCGGCAGGTCCTTGCGGACGAGCTGCTCCTGCAGGGCGATGTTGGCCGTGGCGATGACCACCTTCTTGTCGCGGTGGCGGGCGTGCCAGACGGCGGGGACGCCGTAGGCGACGCCCTTGCCGGTGCCGCACGGGCCCTCGCCGAGGGCGTGGCGCTCCTCCCGCATGGCCTGGTCGACCACACGGGCGAGCGCCACCTGGCCCTCGCGTTTCTCGTAGCCGGGGAAGCGGCGGGCGAGCAGACCCCCGTCCCCGAAGACCTGTTCCAGGTACTCGGTCATCGGTTCCTCGCGCGTCCCCGTGCGGGGAACGTGATCAGGCGAACGGGTCCGTCTCGTGGCTGTCCGCCGCCGCGGGCGCGGCGAACTCCGACGCGAGCACCTCGACGAAGGCCCGAGCCTTCTCCACCTGCGCCGCCGGGAGGTCCTTGATGCGGGTGACGCCGAACTTCTTGCAGAAGCGGTCGGCGGCCTCGCGGGGCATCGTCTTGAGCTGCGTGGCGATGGTCTGGGCCGTGCCGGCGTCGATGACGCCGTCGTCCTTGCGGTCGTAGCTGCCGAGCGACGACGAGTCCTCGGAGTCGCCGTAGAGCTTGTCGAGGTCGTTGAGCTTCAGCCCCTGGAACTCCTTCTGCTGCTCCGGGGTGAGCTGGTGCTCGGGCAGGATCGAGTAGGTGGTCTTCGGGTCCTTGGCGGCGCCGTGGCGCTGGATCTCGAACGCCCAGCGCTCGATGCCGTACTTCTCGCGGACGCGGACGAGGTCCTTGAAGAAGGTGACGCCCTGCTCGAGGACCTTCACCTCCTTGGTGTCGTAGAGCACGACGTTGAGCGCGACGCGCAGCGAGGGCTTGAGGCCCTGCGCCTTGAGCTTGTCGTCGAAGGGCATGTACTTGCCGTCGACGAAGCACACCTCCCGCGGGAACGGCTCGCCGAGGAAGACGACGACCGCCTTGTCCCCATCGTTGCCGAGCTTGAGCCAGGTGCTCGAGCCCTGGTCGTGCTTCTTCGCCATCTCCTCGGTCTGCTGCCACTTGTTCGCTGCCATGGGTCATGCCTCCTTCTGGTTGGGCTCCCGCCGGTACACGGCGAAGAGCGGGGTTCCGTCGGAGGCGGTGCCCGCCTCCTCGATGTGGAAGTCCGTGCCGGGCTCGATCACCCGTTCGAGCTCCCAGCGCCTGTACAGGCCGGGCAGCCGCACGTAGTCGTCCGCGCCGGCGACGCTCGGTTTCTCGTCGCTCATGCCTGGTCCTCCTCGGTGGTGAGCCGCAGCAGGGCGGCGATGGCCGGGTGGGGAGCGGGGCGGCCGTCGGTGCTCGAGCGCGTCTTGCTCCGCGCCCGCCGCCACGCCCGCTCGAGCCCGGCGGCGACCTGGCGCACCGTCTCGTCGTCCGTGCCGCGCACGGCGAACACGCCGCCGAGCACCAGCACGACCTCGCGGAACAGCGCGGTCAGGGCGCCGCCCTCCGTCTGGTTGCGGGACATCTCGCTTGCCTCCTGGTGGGCTCCGTTCATGGCCAGGAAACGCGGCCGTCCCGGGCGAACTGGGACAGGTCTCATCGCGATCCCCCGAGGCGCTCGCGTATCCGCTTGATCGCCCGCTGGAATCGCTTGCGCGCGGCCTCGTGGCCGATGCCCAGCTCGTCGGCGAGCTCGTGCAGGTCGAAGCCGTAGAGCGCGGCGCCGATGACCAGGTCGGCGTCGCCGTGGACGATGCCGGTCAGCCAGGCGCGCACCGCGGGGAGGTCCGCCGCGTCCACCGGCAGCTCGCGGTCGTCGATCGTCGGCTTCGACTCGAGGTGCTCGTCCGGCCCGGTGGCGGCGGGGTCGTCGACGTCGACCACGCGGGCCTCGTCGGCCCAGCGCCGCTTGAGGGCGTCGCGGACGTCGCGCTCGACGTTGAGCACCAGCGTCGCCGCCAGGCGGTTCACGCCCGACAGGTCGATGCGCGCGACGGTCGTGGTCACGATGAAGCTGATCTCGGTGACCAACTCGTCGGGGCGACCGGCGAAGTCGCGCAGCCGGTGGCCGTAGATCGCGTCGAGGCCGGGCCAGAGCCCGAGCCACACCAGCGCCGAGGCCAGCTCCCGCCACTCGGCGTTCGCCTGCACCGCGCGGACGAGAACCGCGTAGATGCGGTCCTTCTCGTCCCGATCGCCGTCCTTGTTCGTGAGATATGCGACGAGCGCGTCGGCCGCGTCGAACCGCTCCAGGACCTTGTCGCTCTTGCTCGCCGCCTTGAACTGCTGATCCGCCTTCAGGGTCGTGATCGACCGCACCAGGCTCTCGTGGAGAGCCATCCAACGTGCGCGCATCGGCGCCCGCCTTCCCGGCCGGGCGTCGCGCGCTCACGGAGGACCGAATCAGGGCGTCATGCGCTCGAGTTGGTTGTCAGGGAGCGGCGCTCAGGCGGTCTTCACCGCCCGGGCCTGGGCTCCCCTCGGCTCCGTCGAGATGTTCAGGATGTTCAGCGACCGACAGCGGGGCGCGTAGCAGACCAGCGTGGCGCGGAACGCGCCGTCCAGCGTCGCCTGCAGATCACCGCGCTTGATGGTCAGCCCCGTCTCGTCGAGCTTCGCGAGCAGGGTGCCGCAGCTCTTGCAGCGGACTTCGTCGTGCTTCGGATTCATCGTGACCTCCTTGCCCGCGGCCGTTCCGCGAGCGTCGTGAGGTCACTTTCGAGGTGAGGGGGATGGGGGCGTCGAAGGGGGGAGAAGGGCGATGCTCCGGGGTCCCGCGAGCGGTTACTCCCCCCTCCCCGAGGTCTTCGTGGGTGCGGGCACGCCGTGCTTGCGGGCGTCGTCGAGGAGCTTCTTGGCGACCTTGTCGCGCTGGGCGAAGTTCTCGGCGCGCGCCTTCTGGCCGGGCGACGGCTTCCCCTTGGTGGTCTTGGACTTGGACTGCAGCTCGCCGATGAAGGTGAAGTTGGCGAGGCTCGCGTCGAAGGTGATGTTGGTCGGCGGGACGGCGAGGCGCACCTTGCCCTCGCGGCCCGGAGCCCGCTTCACCAGGGCCGCCCGGTCGTCGGTGGGCACGAGAGCGTGGTCGAGGCGGCGCAGCTCGTCGCGCACGTCCTCGAGGTCGTGGTCCTTCTCGTCGCCCTGCAGCCGGAACTTCTCCAGCCAGCCACCGTCGTCGACGTCGGCGTCCTCTCGACGGCGGGCCGCGAGGAGCAGCAGGCGCAGGAACTTGAGGTCGCTCTTCTGGAAGCCGCCGTACTCCAGACCGTTGATCCGCACGACGTGGCGGACGCCGGGCTCCTCAGCGAACTCGAAGCGCACGTCGTCGAAGATCCCCTGCGGGTTCGTCGTGCGGCTGGCCCGGTAGCTCGGGTCGAGGAGGTCCAGGGCCCGGGCGAGGTCAAGGCGGCCGTCGTCGTTCTTGGGCGACGACAGCAGGACGATGCCGCCGTCCGCGACGGCTCTGTCGGTTGCGCCGCGCACGCCCGGCGGCAGCAGGACCAGAAGCTCCCGGCCGCCGAGCGGCCCCTGCAGTCCGCGCGCCGTGTTCTCGATGTCGGGATGGTCACGCCGCGCCCAGATCACCGCGAGGCGGCGACCGCGGCGGCAGAGCGTGCCTACCGCGACCAAGCCTTCGGGCAGCTCGGCGTCGAGTGCCTCGAGCCCGTTGGCCGAGCGCAGCTCGCCGACGATGGCCGCGATCCACTCCTTGGTCTTGAGGGTGCGGATCACGAGCTGGTCGCGGGTGAGCTTCACCGGCTCGCACCGGGGCGCCCCGTTGCCGCAGACCGCGACAATGTCCCCAGGGCCATGGTGGATCACCCGCCGGGGGCAGTCATCGTGGACGGGGTGCGGGCAGGGATAGCTCGTGGCGAGCTGCTGTTCCGGCCTCAGGTAGGGCGCGAGGACGTGGCGGTCGTCGCCCAGCGCCTCGGCCCACTGCGCGTCGATCCCGGCGGTGACGGGCAGCGATTCGACACGCCGCCAGATCCGCAGGAGGTCATGCATCCCCGTCACCGGCGACGATGGCGAAGCCCCGCTTCGTCAGCCAGGTTTCCACGGAGGACGCGTCGCTGTCCCGGGTGAACGAGGTGACGTTGGAGTTCGACACCGTCACCATGCGCGGCGCCTTGGAGTCGGCGAACTTCACCTGGAACTTCGCCTTCGAGATGCGGGCGCTGTCCGGGATCGTCCGGTTGCGCCGCTTGAGCGCCTCGAAGACGTTGGCGGCCTTGCGGATCTCGACCTCGTTCTCGGGGCCGCCCCAGAAGTACTGCACCTCCTTGAGCACCACCGACTCCATGCCGTCGATGTCGCTGCAGACCAGGGAGTCCTCGCCGTCGGCGCGCAGCGGGTCGAGCGTGAACTTGGCCTTGCCGGCCGGGAAGTGCAGCGCGTCGCCGAAGAAGTGCAGCCCGACCTTCTCGCGGTAGAGGTCGTAGATCTTCTTGCAGCTCCCAGCGTTGATGCTCAGCTCGCCGGTCTTGCGGTCGTACCGGATCACGTCGAAGACCTCGGGCCGGTAGTAGACGCTCGACGAGCCCGTGGAGTTGAGCGCGCCCTCGCGCTTGCAGGGGTCGCCGTGCCGCACGAGCATCCAGACCTCGTCGGGACGGTCGAACACGAAGACCTTGGAGTTCCGGCCGCGCTTCATCTGATCGAAGACGTCGTCGAACACGGCCTCCAGCGTCTGGAGCTGCTTGTCGGTCGGCTTGGCGAAGGGCTTGCCGTTGCCGTTGGCGGGCTGGAAGTACTGGAAGGAGCGCTTCGACACGAGGAGCGTCTCGGCGTGCTTGTTCTCCAGGATGTCCGGTGCGTGCAGCCGCACCATGACCGCCACGTCCGCCGGCGTCGGGTCCGGCCCCAGCTCGAGCTGCTTGCGGAGCGCGGGCGGGAGCTTGGCGATCTCCTCGCGGAGCGCGTCCATGCCCTCCGGGGTCGCCATCTCGTCCACGAAGAAGAGGTCGTCGACCAGTTCGCGCGGCGTCGACTCGTCCGGCGTCATCAGGACGTGCGCGAGCGCCTCGTAGTCCAGCTCGCCCGGCGCCGGCCGCGGGACCGCCTTGCCGCCGTAGGTGCCCGTCGCCTCGGCGGCGTAGAGCACCGGCCCGGTGTTGGCCAGGGCCACTCCGCGACGGGCGAAGTAGGCCTTGTGCTGGCCGAGCAGGGAGAGCAGATTCTCCGTCCGGATGGACTTGAGCGTCTCCTGGTTCGTGAACCTCCTGAGCGTGAACGTCGACATCTGCACCTCCAGTCCGGCCGGAACTGTCACCTAAACAGTTAACACGCCGGTCAAAAAAAGACTACCCGTCCGACTACAGCAACAGCCTCCCCTGCGGATCGTTCGCGTCGTCGACGAGCTTCAGGTCGACGAGCCGAATGCGCATCGCCTGGTTGGACACGTTGCTGAAGTTGCCGGCCGCGATCACCTCGCTCGCGAAGTCGCGCAGCTCGGGGCCGAACTCGCTTCCGCCCTTGAGCGCCTTGAGGTGCGGGATCATCACGGGCAGCGTGCCGCGCACCTGCTTGGCCGTCGCGCGCACGTCCGCCTCGGGCATGAGCAGCCGGGCCGCGAACTGGTCGGCCTGCCACTCCGCGGGGTCCTTCTTGGTCGAGCGGCAGACGATGGCGGGCCGCGCGGGCCGGCCCTCCTCGAAGGCGTAGAGGGGCAGTGTCACCTTCTCCATCTCGATGATGGGCCGGTGCATCCACCAGTGGCCGATCTCGTGGGCGAGGGTGAATGCGAGCCGTCCCTCCTTGCCTTCGAGCGAGCTGTCGAGGCGGACGACCTTGTCCTCGAGCCAGGTCGCCCCGAGGACGTCGGGCATCTTGAGCAGCTCCTTGAGGTCGGTCACCTCGAGGTCGAGCTTCAGGTACTTCTCGGCGATGTCGTCGACGTCGATCGGCGGGCGCGGTGGTGCCCCCTTGGCCTTGGCGTACTTGTGCAGGAGGTCGAGCACCATGTGCTCGATCTCTGCCGGCTTCCGGAAGGGCACCTTGATGTCCATGCTCAGCGCTTCCCCTTCTTGCTCTTGTCGAGGAGCTTCATCAGCTCCTCCGACGAGACCCCCTCGTCGCGCGCTCTCCTGAGAAAGGCGGGCATCCCCGCATCCGACTTGATCACGTCAGCGACGTCGTGCGCGACGCGGCCGGCCAGCTGCATCAAGGAGTCGGCCTTGACGCCGAGCACGGCGGCGAGCTTCCCTATGACTTCCTCGCCCGGCGCCGCCTTCTCGGCGTTGTTCTCGACCCGCGACAGGAACGTAGCTGAAATGCCGACCTTGGCCGCCGTCTCGCGCAGACCAAGCTCGCGCTCCTTGCGGAGTCGCTTGATCCGGTCTCCCAGCGTCTCGGCCATCTTCTCTTCTTCCTCCTGCTGTGGGCGTCCGCGGCACCGCCAGGACGCACCGTGAACTAAACACTAAACACTTGCCCCCTGGATGTCAACCACCAACCTCGTGAGTTGTCCCAGGCGGCCTTCCGGGCCCGCGTTTCTCCCTCGGAACGCTCGAAGGGAGAACCACGGTGTCGCATGCCCCGATCACGAACGACAAGCCCGCGCCGGTCGGCGACGGGACCAAGCCGCTGCCGCGCGAACAGCGCCGGCAGGTGATCGTCGAGGTCCTGGCCATCGCGGTGGTCGATCTCCTGCTCGCGGAACGCGAGCGTGTCCGGGGCGAACATGAAGCCGCAACCCGCTGAACTGACAGAGATTCTTACCTTGCCTTCACAGAGAGCCGACGCCCTCATGGCCCTCGACGACGGCATCAACCCCCGTCGCGAAGGAGGCGCCGACATGGGCAAGAGCGAACAGGTGAGGAAGGCCCGGGCCGCAGCGGCCACGGTCTCCGAGCAGCTCACCGCGCTGGAGAAGATGACGGTGGGCGAGCTCGTGGTGAAGTACCGCGAGGTCTTCGGGGTGCCGACCCGCACCCGCAACAAGAACTACCTGCGCAAGAAGGTCGGCTGGCGCATTCAGGAGCTGGCCGAGGGCGGGCTGTCGCCCCGCGCGCTGGCCAAGATCGAGGAACTGGCCCCGCAGGCGCCCGTGCGCTGGCGGGCGACACCGCAGCCGACCGCGACGCCTGCGCCCATGGCGGTGGCCGTGGTGGCGATGCCCGTCCCGGACCCCGATCGCGACCCGCGTCTGCCGCCGCCGGGCGCGACCATCGTCCGGGTTCACAAGGGCGTCGAGCACCGGGTCACGGTCCTGGACGACGGCTTCGAGTACAACGGTGAGCGCCACCAGACGCTGTCGCAGCTCGCGCGGCGGATCACCGGCACGCCGTGGAACGGGTTCCTGTTCTTCGGCCTGCAGCGCCGCACGCAGCCCGAGCCGGTGGAGGAGGCTCGCGGATGAACAAGAAGCGACCCGCCGCACCGTCGCCGGTCCCCGAGGTCAGGCGCTGCGCGATCTACACCCGCAAGTCGACGTCGGCGGGCCTCGACCAGGACTTCAACTCGCTCGACGCCCAGCGCGAGGCCTGCGAGCAGTACATCAGCCGCCAGGCGTGCCTCGGCTGGCAGCTCATCGCCGAGAAGTACGACGACGGCGGCTTCACCGGCGCGAACCTCGAGCGGCCGGCCTTCGCGCGGCTGCTGCAGGACATCGAGGCCGGGAAGATCGACGTGGTGGTCGTCTACAAGGTCGACCGCCTGAGCCGCTCGCTGCTCGACTTCGCCAAGGTGATGGACCGCTTCAGCCGCGCCGGCGCGGCCTTCGTGAGCGTCACGCAGAACTTCTCGACCGCCGACGCCATGGGGCGGCTGACGCTCAACATGCTGATGAGCTTCGCGGAATTTGAGCGATCCATGATTGCGGAGCGCACGAGGGACAAGATCGCCGCCTCGCGCCGCAAGGGGAAGTGGACGGGCGGCATCCCGCCGCTCGGCTACAGCGTCGAGAAGAAGAAGCTCGTGGTGAACGAGGTCGAGGCCGCGCTGGTGCGGCGAGTCTACGACCTCTACCTCGACAAGCGCTCCGCGGTCGCCGTCGCCACCGCGCTCAACGCCGAGCACCGCTCGACCAAGCACCACGTTGCCTCGAACGGCAACAGCCGGGGCGCCCGCGAGTGGCAGAAGAACGCGGTGCTCGCCATCCTCAAGAGCCCGGTGCCGGCGGGGCTGATCTCCTCCGCGGGCGAGGTCTACGAGGGCGAGCACGAGGCGATCATCGAGCGCGAGCTCTACGACCGGGTGCAGGCGCTGCTCGCGGAGAAGGGCGGCGACCGCGTCATCCGCAACGGCCGCAACCCCGAGTACATCCTCACCGGCATCGTGCGCTGCGCCCGCTGCGGGCAGGCCTTCACGCCGGCCTCGAACCGGCGCGCCACGGGCAAGGTCTACCGCTACTACCGATGCTCGACACGCGACAAGCTGGGCAACGACGCCTGCCCCTCGAAGCCGCTGCCCGCGATGGCGATCGAGGGCTTCGTCATCCAGCGCGTCCGCGAGGCCCTCGCCGACGGCAAGTTCGCCGCCGCCGTCGCCAAGGCCGCCAAGGAGCGGCTGGAGAAGGAGCGCGGACCGCTCGAGGAGGAGCGGTCGCAGCTACCGGGCCAGATCGCCGCCGTCTCGACCGAGGGCAAGCGCCTGGTCGAAACCGCGAGCAACGTGACCGGGCCCGCGCGCCGCCTGCTCGACGCCAAGCTCCAGGAGGTCGGCGAGCAGCTCGGCCGCCTCGAGGCCCGCTACCTTGAGGTCCAGCGCCGCCTCGCGCTCCTCGCCGACACCGAGCTCGAAGCGGAGTGGGTGAAGCGGTGCCTCGCCGACTTCGACACGGTCTGGGACACGCTCAGCCCCGAGAACCGGATGCGGATGGTCCACGCCGTCGTGGCGCGCGTCGAGGTCGACGAGCCCAACGGCGACATCCGCGCCTTCATGACCGACCTGGGCGCCGACGCCGAAGAGGTGGCCCGGGCCGTCGAGGTGACGCCATGAACGAGACTAAGCCGACCGAGGTGCCCCCGGGCGTCCGCATCTTCGAGGGCAAGCTCCACCGCGCCCAGCGCGGCCACGGGAAGACCTTCGTCGAGGGGCCGCCGCAACCGCCGCCCGAGCCAGTCCGCCGCCCGGCGCGCGTCGCGGTGATGCTCGCGCTCGCCCACAAGATCGAGGACGCCATCGCCCGCGGCGTCGCCCGCGACCGCGCAGAGGTCGCCCGTCGCCTCGGCCTCACCCGGGCGAGGCTGACGCAGCTCATGGACCTCACGCTGCTCGCGCCCGACATCCAGGAGCAGATCCTCTTCGCCGAGTCGGTGGACGGGGTCGAGCCGATGAGCGAGCGGGAACTGCGCACTACAATCGCCAGGTGGGACAAGCAGCGACTGAGTCGCGGTGGCCGAGTTACTGGTCCCGCGGCTTGAAGTCGTCCGACCGTACCCCGAAACGCTTGAGCAGGCGGTGAAGGCTCTCCCTCTCGACGCTGGCGCGCTCCGCTGCCCGGGTCACGTTGCCCTCGAACTCGCGCATCAGAGCGAACAAGTAGTCGCGAGAAAAGCGGTCGCGCGCCATTTCGAGCGCGTCCTTGTAGGGCAGCTTGACCAGAGCTTCCATCGGCACGCTGCTGGTCTGGCTCTCGCGCAGCTCGGCCGGCAGGTCACCAGCGTCCATCTCGGGTCCTGCGGCGACGGCGACCGCCCGCTCGATGGCGTTCTCAAGCTCACGGACATTTCCGGGCCAGCGGTAACCGCTGAGCACGCGCAATGCCTCTGATGTCAGTCCCTTTAGCGCTCGCTTGAATGACCGGGCATGCTTGTCGAGGAAGTGCGCCGCGAGCAGCGGAATATCCTCCCGACGTTCGTTGAGCGATGGCATCCGCACGGGGAAGACATGCAGGCGGTAGAAGAGGTCCTCCCTGAAGCGTCCGGTCTGGATCTCGGCCTTGAGATCCCTGTGGGTCGCGGCGATCACACGGACATCAACCTTCGTGGGCGTGTTGTCACCCACGCGACGGATCTCTCGTTCTTGCAGCGCTCGGTTGAGCTTGACTTGAACCGCGAGGGGTAGCTCACCCACTTCGTCGAGGAAGATAGTGCCGCCGGCAGCCTCCTCGAAGAGACCCTGCTTCGCCCCTACCGCGCCCGTGAACGCGCCCCGTGCGTGGCCGAACAGCTCGCTCTCGACCAACTCCGCGGGCAAGGCTCCGCAGTTGATCGGAACGAAGCGTCGATCTCTTCTTGCGCTCTGATAGTGGATGGCACGCGCCGCCAGCTCCTTGCCCGTGCCAGTCTCACCGGTGATGAGCACGGTAATGTCGAGCCCCGCGGCCTGCTCGAGGAGCCGATACACGTCCTGCATCGCTCGGCTCTTGCCGACGATGTTGTGGAAGGAGTGAAGGGACTGCAGCTCCTTGCGGAGATTGGCGGCCTGCTCCTTCAGCCGCTTGCGTTCCAGCGCGCGGGTCACGGTGAGCACTGCGGCGTCCGGGTCGAATGGCTTCTGGAGATAGTCGTACGCTCCCTGCTTCATCGCCTCGACCGCGTCGTTGACCGTTGCGTACGCCGTCATCATCACGACCTCGGTGTCCGGCTGCCGCCGCTTCACGGCCTTCAGCACTTCAAGGCCGTCCGCACCGGGCATCTTGAGATCCGTGACCACGACGTCGAAATCCTGGGCTTCCACCAGGGAGAGCGCTCGTCCACCCTCGGCGGCTGTTGTCAACTCGCAGTCGTCGCCCAGGATCTTGGCGAACAGCTTCAGCATGTTCTCCTTGTCGTCTACGACAAGGATGCGCGCCCGAGTCATGGCGTTCCTCCCCGGGGCGGATGCGGCAGACGCAGGACGAGACGGGCGCCGCGCTCGGGCGTTTCGGCCGTAAGGTCTCCCCCGTGCGCCCGAGCAATGGCGCGCGACACCGCGAGGCCAAGTCCGGTGCCGCGCTGCTTGGTTGTGAAGAACGGCTCGAAAAGGTGCTCACGAACACCGTCCGGCAGTCCCGGTCCGCTGTCGCTTACCGAGAGCTCGGCGCGGTCACCATGGTTGACGATCCGCACCTCGACGCGGCCCTCCGAATCGACGGCCTCGACCGCGTTCTTCACGAGATTGAAGACGACCTGGCGCAGCTTGAGTGCATCGCCTGGCACCGAGGACTCTCCCTCGACGTTGATGGAGGTAGCCTTGGTCTGCTCCGAATCGGCCAGCCTCGCCGCCACATCATCGGCGAGCTCCCGCAAGTCCACGAGGTTGCTGCCCGGCTTGATCGGCCTTGACAGGTCAAGCAGGCCGTCGACGATCTCCTTGCAACGCAGTGTCTCGGCCTCGATGACCTTCAGGTCCTCGGCGAGACCGGCCTCGGCCTTCTTGCCGAGAACCCGAACGTAGCCGAGGATGACACCGAGCGGGTTGTTGATCTCGTGGGCAACGCCCGCAGCGAGCCTGCCGATGCTCGCCATCTTCTCGTTGAGCAACCGCTGGTGTTGGTGCTCCTTCACCGAGGCGGCCATCGCGTTGAACTGGCGCGCCAGCGCTCCGAACTCATCCGGCGACTCGACCTCTATCCGCGTGTCGAGGTCGCCAGCGCCGATCCGCTCCGCTCCCGCTTTGAGCCGTGCGATCGGGCGGGCCACCGAACGGCCGATGACGATGCCGGCCACCGCGGCTAACGCGGGAGCAATCAAGAGAAACAGGATCGCCCACGTGAGCGCCCGTCGTTGAATCTCTGGAACGACAGCTTGAAGCTCGACGACAGACTCGGAGAAGCGGGCGGCCAAGTAGCTCGTGTTGTCCTGCGCTATCGCCGCGGAGCTAAGCACCTGGCGATGCTCGTCCTGAACCGCCTTGGTCTGCCCTGCCAGCACACCGGGCAAGATCCGGTTCCGAAAGGATGCATCCATGTCGGAGAGCGCTTGCTCGATCCGCGCCACCCATTGCCGCTCGTCGGGTCTGACTGCAAACCCACGCATCTCGCGCGCGAGAGCCGCCGCCTTGTCGCCCGCTCCCTCATAGTATTTTCGGTGGCTGTCGTCGCCGATGATGATCGTGTGCGCGATGTGGGCGTACTGGTCTCGTACCGAGCTGGCCAGCTCGAGGGAGAGTTGCAGCCCCTCGACCCGATGGCTGGTTTGCCTCAAGGCGTCGTGGATTTGAACGAGGCCGTGAATGGCGACACCGGCGGTCAGCGCGTAGAGCGCGATCAACGAGGCGAAGGCCACGAAGAGACGACGCCCGGTACCCGCCCACACGAGGTTCTTCATCACGGCTCCGATGCCGACCCCATTGGATGGTCCAAGCAAGCGATGAGCCAACTTCAACCTCCTCGAAACAACACGGTTTCTTTCGGTCACCACGGCTATCGGGTAACCCGAAGGGTTACAATGTAACTGGTCGGACCCGGCTTTTCAAGCAAATACTCAGGTCGCGATGGCGACGCGCCGACGCAACAGTACGTAACTGCTAATGTAACACGCCAAGAAGAGGATTGGCTCGGGGATTGCTTACAAAGCAAGCAGGACGGCTCAAACAGGAGGTTTCGACCAATGAAAACGACCACCTTGACACTCATCGCGATTGTCGGCGCAGCTTCCCTGGCCTTGTCGGCTTGCGCCAAAGATGGGCGTACCGAGGCTGTGCCCAATCGCTCGCAGCACGCCGCATCCACGACCGGGCACGAGCAGGTCGTCGAGCTGTCGGTCACCGCGGACGGGTTCGTCCCCGTGTCGTTCAAGGTTCACGCCGGACACCCGGTGAAACTCGTTGTCACCCGCAAGGTGGAGCGCACCTGCGCGACGGACATCGTCATCAAGGATCTCAAGATTTCCGCGCCGTTGCCACTGAACAAGGCGGTCGAGCTCACTTTCACACCGACCAAACCCGGAAAGGTCCGATTCGCCTGCGCGATGGACATGATCGCGGGCGAGATCGTGGTCGAGTAATCGAAAGAGGGGCGCCATGCGTAGCTCATCCGCCAACGAATGCAAACGACGTGCGCTCCAAGGTGATCGCGCGGTAAGTACCGTGGGCCCCAATGGCCTCGGCCTGCTGCTGACTTCGCTGCTGGTACTTGTGTTCGTCTTTGCACCAGTCCCGGCCCGGGCACAGACGTCCTCGCCGTACGCCCTTCCGTCTGACCCGACCCTCGATCTGCTGATCTCCGAGAGCCTGTCGGCGCGCCCCGAGATCGTCGGCGCCGAGGCCACCGTTCGCGCGCAGCGAGCGCGAGTGCCGCAGGCCGGGGCATGGCCTGATCCGATGCTCCAGGTCGGCGTGCAGAACGATGGCTTCGCGAGCTGGGAGGTCGGCAAGATGGAGACCAGCTACTACTCCGTCATGGTTTCCCAGACCTTCCCGTGGCCTGGGAAATCAGACCTCCGATCTGACATTGCGGAGCTCGGGGTCGGACAGGGCAGGCTGGGCGTCACGCGACTGCGGCTGTCCACCGAGGCCGATGTTCGGCGCCTGTACGTCGGGCTTCTCCTCGTCCGCGACCGAATAGCCTTGCTCGACCGGCTCACCAGCCTGTGGGAGAAGTCCGCCGAGGTCGCACGTTACGTCTACGAGGCCGGGGGCGGTTCCCAGTCGGACCTGCTCCGTTCTCGCCTCGAGCTGCGCCGACTGAAGCAGCGGCGTCTCGCGCTTGCGGCCGAAGAGCGTACCCTGGTGCAGGGGCTCAACCGGCTTCGCGGTCGGCCCCTCGACGAGCTGATCGAAACGAAGGTCCACCTCGTCGACCTCGGAGTGCCGAAGCTGTTCGATGAGAAGCGCGCCGTCGACGACGCGCTGGCACGCAGCCCCGAGCTCGCAGCCGCGCGGATCTCCATCACCGCGGCTGGCAAGTCCGTGGATCTCGCGAACCGGAGCTACTTCCCCGACCTCGTGGTGAGCGCGGGCGTGATGCCTCGCGGGGGCGACTTCCCGCCGATGTGGCTCTTGTCCGTCGGTGGCACAATTCCGGTTTTCGCGGGGAGCAAGCAGAGCCGCGCAGTGGAGGAAGGCGAGGCCCGCGCAGCCGCCGCGCGAGCCAACGTCGATGGCATGGAGCAGCTCCTTCGACTCAGGGTCCGCGAGCGGCTGACCTCGCTGGCCGCGTTGTTGGACACCCTAGGCGTTTATGACGACGGCCTCCTCGTGGAATCGCGCGCCACGGCCGATAGCACGCTGGCGCAGTACCAAGTAGGGAAGGTCAGCTTCGCCTCCGTGCTGGACGCCAACGCCGGCGTGTTGGCCGACGAGGACGGTTACCTTCAGACCCTTGCGGCGGCTGACCAAATCGTGATCGCCGCGTACGAGGTGAGCCTCAACCCGGTCGCGACTTCCGCGGGCAGCGCCATGGGAAGCGCGGCGATGCCCGGTCAAGGCTTCACCAGCGCCGCGCCCAAGAACTCGACCGCTTCCGACGGATCGGCCTCAGACGCGGACCGATCCATGTCGGGGGGGATGTGAGAGGAGAGCAAGCCATGACGACCGAAGGTCAACCGCCGGAAGTCCAGTCTCCGGAAAGTCGCGCGCCCGAGGCAGCAACACCGCCGTCGGCACCGCCCACTCGACGCGGTCGGTTCGGTTGGCCCGCCATCGTCCTGGTCGCCATCGTGAGCGCCGTGCTGGCCGGCGGCGGGGCCCTTCTCCTTTCGCGGGGAGCCGGAACGGGGGACGAGGGAGCCGCTCACGTCAAGGCGCAGTACCAGTGCCCGATGCACCCCACCATCATCCAGGACCACCCGGGCGACTGCCCCATCTGCGGCATGAAGCTCGTCAAGGTCGAGTCGGGGAAAGGTCCAACGTCTTCGCCGGCGAGCAGTCCGGCGAAACGCAAGATTGCCTTCTACCGCTCTCCGATGGACCCGAAGCAGACCTCACCCACCCCACGCAAGGACGAGATGGGGATGGACTACGTCGCCGTGTACGAGGACGAGGTGAGCGGCGGGGGCTCCTCCGTGCCGGGCCTCGCCGTCATCGGCATCGACCCCGAGCGCCAACAGCTCATCGGTCTCAAGACGGCCGAGGTGGTGCGAGGACCGGTGGGCGGGCAGGTGCGGACCGTCGGCCGCGTCGCCATCGACGAGACCCGCGTCCGCCACGTCAATGTGAAGAATGGCGGATTCGTCGAGCGCATCTTCGTCGACTTCGTAGGGAAGCGGGTGAAGCGGGGCGATCCTCTCTTCACGCTGTTCAGCCCCGAGCTGCTCGCGGCGCAGAACGAATTCCTGCTCGCCCTCAGGACACGCGGCACCCTGGGGGCAACGGCGGGGTCCGGCGGCAGCGGGCAGGCACTGGTCGACGCCGCCAGGCGACGTCTAATGCTCTGGGACGTGTCCGCGGCCGAGATTCAGCGGCTCGAGGAGACCGGCCAACCGACCAAGACCCTGACGTTCTATTCGCCCGCCGCGGGAGTCGTGACCAAGAAGGACGTCGTCGAAGGGATGAAGCTCGAGGCCGGCGCCATGCCTTACGAGATCGTCGATCTCAGCGTGGTGTGGGTGCTCGCCGACGTCTACGAGAGCGAGCTGCGCTTCGTGAAGGAGGGAACCCCAGCGACGCTCAAGCTCAAGGCGTTCCCGGACCGCACGTTCGAGGGCAAGGTCATCTTCCTCGACCCGCTCCTCGATCCGCAGACCCGCACCGTCAAGGTCCGCCTCACGTTCCCGAATCCCGGCGGTGACTTGCGACCCGAGATGTTCGGCGAGGTCGTACTGAAGACCGCCTCGCACGAGGGGCTCGTCGTCCCCGCGGACGCGATCATCGATTCGGGCACGACGAAGGTCGTCTTCGTTGCGCAAGGCGAGGGCAAGTTTCAGCCCCGGCAGATCGAGGTCGGGCAGTCCGACGGCACGGTCGTGGAGGTCACGAGTGGGCTCCGAGTGGGCGAGCTCGTCGTCACCAGGGCCAACTTCCTCATCGACTCGGAGTCCCGTCTGCGCGCCTCGCTCAACGCCATGTCACCCGCCGTGGGCAAGCAACCGGAGAGCGCACGAGTACTTCCGCCGTCCGGCACACAGGGCGCGAGCCAGGAAGCTCCGGCTGGTCAGGACGCAGCGCCCAGCCATGGGGGGCACCAGCCATGATCAAGCGCATCATCCGCTTCTCGGCTGAGAATCGCTTCCTGGTGATCGCAGGGGTCATCGTTGCCTTGGTCTTCGCCTGGTGGTCGATGCGCACGATCCCGCTCGATGCGCTTCCCGACCTCTCGGACACGCAGGTGATCGTCTACTCGCGCTGGGACCGGAGCCCGGACATCATCGAGGACCAGGTCACCTATCCGATCACGACGGCGCTACTCGGAGCCCCGCAGGTCAAGGCCATTCGCGGCTTCTCGGACTTCGGCTTTAGCTACGTGTACGTGATCTTCGAGGACGGCACTGACATGTACTGGGCGCGGACCCGCGTGCTCGAGTACCTGTCGAAGATTACGCCGCAGCTTCCGGCCGGGGTGAAGACCGAGTTGGGTCCCGATGCCTCCAGCGTGGGCTGGGTGTTCCAGTATGCCTTGATCGACAAGAGCGGGAAGCACTCGACCGATGAGCTGCGCTCCTACCAGGACTGGTTTCTCCGCTACGCCGTTCAGAGCGTGCCCGGCGTCTCCGAGGTCGCCACGGTAGGCGGGCAGGTGCGGCAGTACCAGGTCACCGTCAATCCCAACTCGCTCGCCGCCTACAAGATCCCCCTCGATGCCGTGATCGAGGCGGTCCGCAAAGGCAACAACGACGTCGGCGGGCGGCTCGTGGAACTCTCGGGCCGCGAGTACATGGTGCGCGGCCGTGGGTACGTCAAGAACATCCATGACATCGAGAAGCTGGTACTGCGGGCGGATGGTGGTACGCCCGTCCTCGTCAAGGACGTCGCCCAGGTTGCCCTCGGCCCCGAGATGCGGCGAGGCATCGCGGACTTCAATGGCGAAGGCGACGTTGTCGGCGGCATCGTCGTCATGCGCCAGGGTGAGAACGCGCTCAACGTCATCAATCGAGTCAAGGCGAAGCTCGACGAGGTCAAGCCCTCGTTGCCGGCCGGCGTGGAAGTCGTCACCACCTACGATCGGTCGGACCTGATTGACCGCGCCATCGAGACGGTCACACACAAGCTGATCGAGGAGATCATCATCGTTTCGATCATCATCCTCATCTTCCTGTGGCACTTCCCCTCCTCGATCATCCCCATCATCACCATCCCGGTGTCCGTGGCGCTGGCCTTCATCCCGATGAAGCTCATGGGGCTAAACGCCAACCTGATGTCGCTCGCGGGGATCGCGATATCCGTCGGCGTCCTGGTCGATGGTGCGATTGTCGAGGTGGAGAATGCCTACAATAAGATCTACCACTGGGTGAAAGACGGCAAGAAGGGCGACTTCCACCAGGTGCGACTGGAAGCGCTCATGGAGGTCGGCCCCGGGGTCTTTTTCTCGCTCTTGGTCATCGCGGTCGCGTTCTTGCCGGTCTTCACGCTTGTCGACCAAGAAGGCCGGCTGTTCCGCCCGCTCGCCTTCTCCAAGAACTTCGCCATGGCCATCGCCGCCGTGCTCGCTATCACGCTCGACCCGGCGCTTCGCATGCTATTCGCTCGTATCGAGCCGTTCCGCTTCCGGCCCCGCTTTCTGGCCTGGCTCGCAACCGCCCTCTTCGTTGGCCAGTACCGGTCGGAGGAGCGTCACCCCATCAGCCGTCTGCTCCACTGGCTGTATGAGAAGCCTTGCCGCTTTGTGGTGCGTCACGCAAAGGCCACGATCATCGTCGCGGTCCTGATTGTCGCGAGCACCGTACCCATCTACCTCCGGCTGGGCTCCGAGTTCATGCCGCCGCTGCGGGAGGGAACCATCCTCTACATGCCGTCCGCTGTCGAACCCGGCATGTCCGTTGCCGAGGCGCAGAAGGCGCTCCAGCTTCAGGACAAGATTCTCATGACCTTCCCCGAGGTCGAGCGGGTCTTCGGCAAGGCGGGCCGGGCCAACTCATCCACCGATCCGGCCCCGTTCACGATGATGGAGACAACCATCACCCTGAAGCCAGAGAGCGCGTGGCGCGAGAAGCCTCGCTGGTACTCGTCGTGGGCACCCGACTGGGCCAAGGGCATCCTGCGTCCATTCTGGAACGACCGCATCACCCACGCGGAGCTCGAGGACGAGATGAATCACGCGCTCCAGCTTCCGGGCATCTCGAACGCCTGGACCATGCCAATCAAAGGCCGGCTCGACATGCTGTCGACTGGCATCCGCACGCCGGTCGGGATCAAGATCATGGGCGCGGATCTCGCCACCATCGAGCGGATCGCCAAAGAGACCGAGGCGGCGGTTTCCACGGTACCCGGCACTCGCAGCGCCTATGCCGAGCGTGTGGCGGGTGGGTACTTCCTCGACTTCGTGCTCAATCGCGACCAACTGGCCCGCTACGGGCTCACCGTCGACGACGCCAACATGATGGTCATGACTGCGGTCGGCGGCGACAACCAGAGCACGACTGTCGAAGGTCGCGAGCGCTACGGCATCAACGTCCGCTACGCCAGGGACTACCGCGACGACTTGCAGGCCCTCCGCCGCGTCCTGCTGCCGCTCCCGAGCGGCAAGGGACAGATCCCCATGGAGGAGATAGCGGACGTCGTGCTCGCACAAGGGCCGTCGATGATCCGCGACGAGAACGGGCTCTTGGCAGGCTACGTCTACGTGGATTTCGACACGGCCAAGGTCGACGTGGGCACGTACGTCCAGCGCGCCAAGGAGGCCGTCGGCGCCAGCGTCAAGATGCCCACCGGCTACTCCATGACCTGGAGCGGACAGTACGAGAACATGCTGCGCGTGAAGGAGCGGCTCAAGCTGATCCTGCCGCTCACGCTCGTGCTCATCTTCGTGCTGCTCTATATGAACACCAAATCGGCGTTCAAAGCATCCATCGTGATGCTCGCGGTGCCGTTCTCCGCGGTCGGCGCGGTCTGGCTGCTGTGGCTCCTCGGCTACAACGTGTCGATAGCCGTGTGGGTCGGGATGATCGCGCTCATGGGCCTCGACGCGGAGACCGGAGTGTTCATGCTGCTGTTCCTCGACCTGTCACACGACGAGGCCAAGAAGACGGGGCGCCTCAACACCCGAGGGGACCTGGTCGAGGCCATCATCCACGGCGCGGTCAAGCGTGTTCGCCCCAAGGCCATGACGGTCTTTGCGGCCATGCTCGGCCTGTTGCCCATCATGTGGTCCATCGGCACGGGCGCGGATCTCATGAAGCGCATCGCGGCGCCGATGGTGGGTGGACTCGTGACATCGTTCGCGATGGAGCTCTTGGTCTATCCGGCGATCTACTACCTTTGGAAACGCCGGGGCCTTCGTGACGGCCCGCCCACCGAGGCGCCAGCCGAGAGAATGAGTGACGATGGCGCCGGAAGCCTTGCGGAGCAGCCTGGCGTCGCAGTGGGTCACACCGCACCGTAGTCATGCGCCTCTGCCACAGCCCCGTCGTCCGCGTTGCCGCCACGGGCGGCCACGTGGGCCACGACGGCGGCCTCCTGGACGATCGCGCGCTGCCTTCCGGCTGTGAACCACGCGGCCCGCAGCGGGCCGACTGGGATCGGAACCAGGATGCGGACGCCGGGTTAGCAGCAAACCCGCCTCGGCTGCTAAACGCGATCTCTACCTGTGAAACGCTCTCTGGCGCTCTCTCCCCGGCGAGGCCCGCAGAGAGCGATCTCGGCCGCGAAGACGCCGCCGCGAGCGCCGCTCGTGATCTCTGGCGACGGTCGTGAAGAGCGGGGACGAGGACGGCGAGCGCGCAGATGCCCGCGAGGACTGGCCAAAAAAGCAGAAGCCCCGAGGGGTCGCCTCGAGGCTTCTGTGAACCAAAACGTCCACCCTACTTGGTGGACGGGGTATTTTGGCTCCGCAGGAGGGACTCGAACCCCCAACCCTCCGGTTAACAGCCGGATGCTCTACCATTGAGCTACTGCGGAGCACGCAGTCCCTCGCGCCGCGAGGGGGTTACTTTCTACACCGATCACGCCGGCGTGTCAACGTCGGGGGGAAGGGAGCCAAGGCCGGGGCGATGGCCAGAATCGTACGCATGCCGTTGTTTCCACTGCGGCTGGTGGTGTTTCCCCGCGACCTGGTGCCGCTGCACATCTTCGAGGAGCGCTACCAGCGTCTCATCGGCGAGATGCGGGGGCGGGGCGAGGAGGGGCGGTTCGGCATCGTTCTGGTGCAGGAGGAGGGCACCGCCGAGATCGGCTGTGCGGTGTCGCTCGAGCGCGTGGTGCGGGAGTACGGAGATGGCCGACTGGACATCCTGGTGCGGGGGCGCGAGGTCATTGCCGTGCGCGAGATTCTCGGCGATCAACCCTACTTCACCGCGCGGGTGGAGCTGCTCCGGGACCTGCCGGAAGCGGTCGACGAGCAGAGCCTGGCGACCGCCACGGCGCTGTTGCGGCGCCTGGCCGAGGTGAGTCGGGTGTCCGCCGAGGTGGCGGAGGGGGCGGGTGAGCTCAGTGTCTACCAGCTGGCCGCAGCCGCTGGGCTGCCGGCCTCCCAGCGCCAGCGGTTGCTGGAACTGCGCTCGGAGAGGGCGCGCCTGGAGCTGCTGGTGCAGCTCCTGCGCGAGGCGATTACTGCCGCCACTGCCGCCGCCGAGCAACGTCGGCGCATCGGCGGCAACGGCAAGCTGCGCCCCCTGTCCGAACTCTAGCCGGGCAGGAGAACGGCGGCTCCCGCCAGCTGGCCGGAGCGCAGACGGGCGAGGGCCTCGTTGGCGTCCCGGAGTGCGAAGGTCTCCACCCGGGTGCGCACTCCGGCGCGGGCGGCGAGGGGGAAGAACTCCTCGCCGTCACGCCGCTCCAGGTTGGCCACCGAGCGCAGCACGCGCTCTTCCCACAGCAACCGGTAGGGAAACGAGGGGATGTCGCTCATGTGGATCCCACCGCACACCACCACCCCGGCGGGCCGCACGGCGGCCAGTGCAGTCGGCACCAGCTCCCCCACCGGAGCGAAGATGATGGCGGCATCCAGGGGTCGGGGGGGATGCTCGTCGGCGTCGCCAGCCCAGGTGGCGCCGTGCTGGCGAGCGAACTGTTGAGCGGCCCGATCCCCCGGGCGCGTGAAGGCGAACACCTGCTTGCCCTCGAAGGCGGCGATCTGGGCGAGGATGTGGGCGGCGGCGCCGAAGCCGTAGATCCCCAGGGCAGGGCCGGCGTCCCGGCAGAAGCGGTAGGAGCGGAAGCCGATCAGGCCGGCGCACAGCAGGGGAGCGGAGTGGGCGTCGTCGATGTCCTCGGGGACGGGGAAACAGTACCGGACATCGGCGCACAGGTACTGGGCGTAGCCGCCGTCCCGGGTATAGCCGTGGAACCGCGCCCGCTCGCAGAGGTTCTCGCGCCCGGCGCGGCAGGCCTCGCACTCACCGCAGGTCCACCCCAGCCACGGCACCCCCAGCCGCTGGCCGGGCGGGAATGGGGGAGCACCCTCACCCCAGGCGACCACCTCGCCGACCACCTCGTGGCCGGGGATGATGGGCAACCGCGGCTCGGGGAGCTCGCCGTCCACCAGGTGCAGATCGGTGCGGCAGACGCCGCAGGCGCGCACCTTGAGCAGCACCTCCCCCGGCCCGGGGGTGGGCACGGGTAGGCGCCGGCAGTGCAGGGGCTGCAAGGGGGCGTCCAGAACCATGGCCTCCATGGCGGCGGGCGTGTTCATGACTCTCCCATGCTACGACAACTCGCTTCAGGCGATGCTAAGGTAGAAAAGGGGGGCAGGGAGGTCAGGCGTGCGCCAGGTCGGTGTCTCGGTGGGGGCAGCACTGTTGGGGGTGATGGCCGCGGTGGCGGGCGAGCGGGCGGTGTTCCCGCCCACCTCGGCGACCATGATCCTGGTACCGGGGGGTGAGGCGTGGGTGGGCTGTGTTCCGGCGGATGGGGCGTGCTATCCGGAGGAGAGGCCCGGTCGGGTGGTCACCCTGACGCGAGCGTTCTGGCTGGACACCACCGAGGTGACGGTGGGAGAGTACCGCGCCTTCGCCCTTGCCACCGGGCGGTCACTGCCCGCTCCGCCGCCCTTCCGCCAGGACGATAGCCATCCGGTGGTGAACGTCTCCTGGCAGGACGCCACGGAGTTCTGCGCCTGGGCGGGCAAGCGCCTGCCCAGCGAGGCGGAGTGGGAGGCGGCGGCGCGCGCCGGGCGCCGGGAGTGGATCTACCCCTCCGGCCCGGCGGCGGCGCCCGAGTCGGTCAACTCCGGGGGAGCGACGGCCCGCGACCGCTTTTCCCACACGGCGCCGGTCGCCTCGTTTCCCCCCAACCCGTTGGGTCTGCACGACCTGGCCGGCAACGTGTGGGAGTGGGTGGCGGACTGGTTCGCGGTGGACGCCCACGCCGGCCCGGCCGTCGATCCCCGCGGGCCGGCGAGCGGCACCCAGCGGGTCATCAAGGGGGGGGCCTGGAACTCCACCCTGGTGAGTCTGCGGATCTCCAACCGCGGCCGGTTCCCTCCCGACAGCCGCCGGGATACGGTGGGATTCCGCTGTGCCCGTGACGCCGACGGCGAGGCCCACGTACCGGTCGTGGCTCCCTCTCCACCCACCTCCCCGCCGGCGACGGTGGCCGAGGCGCCGGTGGCCGTCACCCCGACCCCGGTCGTGTCGCCCCCCGCCCCGGCGCCCGTGGCTGCCCGGCCTGCCGCCGATCTCCCCCGGCGGGAGAGCGATCCCGCCGGTGTTGCGATGGTCTTGCTCCCCCCTGCCACCTTCGAGCGGGGGTGCGTCATGGGGGATGCCGCCTGCTTCGCCGACGAGCAGCCCCGCCACCGGGTCACCCTCACCCAGGGCTTTTTCATCCATGCCACCGAAGTCACCGTCGGCGCCTACCGCGCCTTCGGCGCCGCCACCGGGCGAAAGATGGTGGAGGTGCCGTCGTGGGCAGACGACACCCATCCGGTGGTCAACGTCACATGGGAGGCTGCTCAGGCCTACTGTGGCTGGGCGGGCGGGCGGTTGCCGACCGAGGCAGAGTGGGAGTACGCCGCCCGCGGCGGTGTGGCGGGTCAGCGCTACCCGTGGGGGGACGGCATCGACCAGGATCGCGCCAACTACGACGGCACCGGCGGGTTGGACGTGTTTCCCAAGTCGGCCCCGGTGGGGTCGTTCCCCGCCAACGGCTTCGGCCTCTACGACACGGCGGGCAACGTCTGGGAGTGGTGCGCCGACTGGTACGCCGAGCGGGCCTACAGTGGCGAGGCAGTGAGGGACCCGCGTGGTCCGACCGAGGGCGTACGCCGGGTGGTGCGTGGCGGCTCGTGGACCTCCGATCCGGGGCGCCTGCGCTCGTCGTACCGCTTTTCCCTGGAGCCCGCCACCGAGAGCCTGTCGGTGGGGTTCCGCTGCGTCAGGCCGGTGGCGCCGTAGGACGGCGCTGCAGGTGACGCTCGAGAAAGGCCCGTAGCCGCGCGCCGTCGGCGCCGCGAAAGGATAGGAAGCGCACCCCGAACCCCGAGAAGCCGTGCCGCTGGGGGTCGGTGTGCCACACCACCTGGGCCGCTCCAACCACCGCCAGAGGGTCGCCGGGGAGGGAGAGTTCGAAGTCGAAGCGGGTGCCCACCGGCAGTTCGGCATCCCCCCGCAGCAGCATCCCCAGCGCCGAGAGGTTTTCCGTCTGATAGAGCGACAGCTGCCGCTCCAGACCCACCCGCACCGAGAGTTGCGCCAGGGTGCGCACCGCCAGGCGGGGTGGCGCGCCGACGAGGTCGGCCACCCCGTGCAACACCTCCTCCGGGCGGGAGTCCACGGCGACCACGCGGTTGACCCCCCGTCCCAGGAAGGAACGGGCGTGCTCCAGCTGATCCGGTTCAGCGAGCAGCAGCAGGCCGGCGCGCCGGCTGGCCGACTGCGTCGCCCGCAGACGTTGTATGAGTGCCTCGATTCCGGCGTCTCCCTCGCCCACCCGCGCCACCACCAGATCGAAGCTCTCTTCGCTCTGCCGCTGCAGGGCCTCCTCCAGGCCCTCGCTGTGGTGGACGGAGAACTCGGTACGCCGCAGCACGGGAATCAGGGTTTCCAGGGGCCGGCCCACCTTTCCGACCACCAGGACCCGGCGCGAGGCGGGGCTCATGTCACTATGCTACCCCGTTTCGCCGCCGGGCGGTTGGTTTGGCAGGCACAGGAGGAGTACACTAGAGCAAACCCGAGGAGGCGTGGAGCATGGCCGAGGCGTCCAATGTGGGGTTTTCCGCGGGGGGCGAGGAGTTCTATCGCTCACTTCTGGACAACCTCTCCGACGGGGTGTACCTGGTGGACCGGCAGCGGCGGATCATCTACTGGAACCGCGGCGCCGAGCGCCTGACCGGCTACTCCGCCGCCGAGGTGGTGGGCCGAGAGTGCTCCGCCGGGGTGCTGTGCCACGTGGACGAGGAGGGGCATCTACTCTGCCCGGCCGAAACGTGCCCGGCCGAGGAGGTGATGCGCCGGGGGACGACGCTGGAACGGAGGGTCTTTTTGCACCACCGCGACGGCCACCGCGTGCCGGTGTTCACTCGCATCGCCCCGATCCGCAACCAGGGCGGGGAGGTGAGCGGGGCGCTGGAGATCTTTTCCGACGACTCCGCGGCGCTCGCCGCGGCGGAGCGGATCCGGCGTCTGGAGGAGGCCTCGCTGCTGGACCCCCTCACCGGCGTGGGCAATCGCCGTTTCGCCGGCCTCGAACTGGCCAACCAGCTCGCCCGGCTGCAGCGCTACGGCTGGCCGTTCGGTGTAATGTTCCTGGATGTTGACCACTTCAAGGCGATCAACGACGCCCACGGGCACGCCACCGGCGATGCGGTGCTGAGCATGGTGGCCAAGACCATCGCCGGGGCGGTGCGCTCCTTCGACACCGTGTGCCGCTGGGGCGGGGAGGAGTTCCTGGCGGTGCTCTCCAACCTGACGGTGCGGGATCTGCTCACCCGGGCGGAGCAGATTCGCCGGCTGGTGGAACAGTCGGCGCTGGTGCGGCCCGCCGTGGTTGGGGTGACCGTGTCGGTGGGTGCCACCATGGCGCGGGAGGACGACACCCCGGAGTCGCTGGTGGAACGAGCCGACGCCCTGATGTACGCCGCCAAGCGGGCCGGCCGCAACCGCGTGGTCAGCGACGCCACGGATCTCGGAGTTGGTGTCGCCAGGGAGGACACCTGAGCGCCCCACGGGCGCGGGCTGCCGTCACGGGGCAGCCGCTCGGCAGGCGATGGCGTCGACTGTTTCGTCCTCGGCGGTGTGTTCAGCGCAGTACACTGGCGGCGGGAGGTGAGGCATGGAGGGCGGCGTACTTCGCGTGCACCGCGAGGGAGCGGTGGCGATCCTGGAGATGAACCGACCGCAGGTGCTTAACGCCATTTCGCCGGAGCTGGCGACGGCTCTGGAGCAGGCCCTGGGCCAGTGCGCCGTCGACGGCTCGGTGCGCGCGGTGATCCTCACCGGCAGCGGGCGGGCGTTTTCCGCCGGCGGCGACATGAAGGCGGTGGGGGCGGCGCTGGCCGCCGGCGGTGACCTGCGCCAGCTGGTCTTCGACGCCCTGGAACGCCTGCACGGGGCGGTCCTGGCGGTGCGGCGTCTGCCCAGGCCGGTGATCGCCGCCATCAACGGGGTGGTGGGCGGGGTGGGGATCGCCCTGGCCGCCGCCTGCGACCTGCGGGTGGCGGCCCGCTCGGCCAGCTTCAAGGCCGCCTACACGGAAATTGGCCTGGCCCCGGACGGGGGGTGGAGCTGGCTGGTGCCACGCCTGGTGGGGGTGGCGCGGGCGACCGAGATGCTGTTCCTGGATACTCCGGTCACCGCGGACCGGGCGCTGGGCTGGGGCCTCGTGCACGAGGTGTGCGACGACGACCGGGCGCTCGATCGCGCGCTGGAGCTGGCCCGGCGCCTGGCGGGGTTGCCGGCGGGATCCCTCGCCGCCGCCAAGGGCTTGCTGGACGCCCACCTGCTGCCGGCCCTCGAGGAGGCGATGGAGCGGGAGCGCGAAGCGGTGCTGGCGCGCCTGGCCTCCGAGGAGATGCGGTCGCGGCTGGCCGCCTTTCTGGCCCGGTAAGGCGGCGGTGCGGGGGGAGGTGCCACGGTGAGCGCGCCCGCCGGGGCCGACGGCCCGGCCGTGTGGCAGGTGTGGGTGGATACCGGTGGGACCTTCACCGACTGCGTGGCGCTGGATCCCGGCGGCGGGATACACCGGGCCAAGGTGTTGTCCTCCTCGACGCTGCGCGGCCGGGTGGCGGGTATCCAAAGCCGAAATCGCCTCGTCGTCACCATCCCCCAGGCCACCCCGGCCGGATTTTTCCAGGGGTTTGGTCTTCGGTTCGGCCAGGGAGCCGGGCCGGTCCCGGTGGTGGCGGACGACGGCAACGGCGAACTGCTGCTGGGCGCCGACGTTCCGCCAGAGGTGACGGCTGGCAGCTGGTGCGAGCTGGCCTCGCCGGAGGAGGCAGCGATCCTGGCGGCGCGGCTGGTGACCGGGACGCCGGCGGGCGTCCCGCTGCCGCCCCTGGCGCTGCGCCTGGCGACCACGCGGGGCACCAACGCCCTGCTGGAGGAGACCGGCGCCCCCACGCTGCTGTGCGTCACCCGGGGGTTTGCCGATCTGCTGCGCATCGGCACCCAGCAACGCCCCCACCTGTTTCGCCTGCGCATCGACAGGCCGCGCCCCCTCTACTGCCAGGTGCTGGAGGTGGAGGAGCGCCTGGCGGCCGACGGGAGCGTCCTGCGGGAACCCGACCTGACGTCTCTGGAGCGGGCGGCGGCGGCGCTGGCGGCCGAGGGGGTGACGACGGCGGCGGTGGCGCTGCTGCACAGTTACCGCAACCCCCGCCACGAGGAGCTGGTGGCGGCGACCCTGCGCCGGGCGGGGTTCGCCCACGTCTCCTGCTCGGCGCTCCTCTCCCCCACCATCGGCATCCTGTCGCGGGCGCACACCGCGGTGGTGGACGCCACCCTGGCGCCGATCATCGCGGCCTACCTCAGGCGTGTGGGGGAGGGCCTGCAGGGAGGGCCCTTGCACGTCATGACCTCGGCCGGGGGGCTGGTCCGCGACCGCGAGTTCGTGCCCAAGGACTCCCTCCTCTCCGGGCCCGCCGGGGGCGTGGTGGGCGCCGCCCTGGCCGGTCGGCTGGCCGGCGAGCAGAGGGTGATCACCTTCGACATGGGGGGGACCTCCACCGATGTGGCGCGGGTGGACGGTGAGTACGAATACGTCTTCGAGCACCGGGTCGGCGATGCCCTCCTGAAGGCCCCGGCACTGGCGGTGGAAAGTGTAGCCGCCGGCGGCGGCTCGGTATGCTCCTGTGACGGAGAACGGCTGCGCGTCGGGCCGGAGAGCGCCGGCGCCACCCCGGGACCGGCCTGCTATGGCGCCGGCGGCCCCCTCACCGTCACCGACGTCAACCTCCTGCTGGGCAGGCTGGATCCGGAGAGCTTCCAGATCCCCCTCGATCTCCGGGCAGCCGAGGCGGCCCTGGGGGCGGTGCTGGCTCGCCTGGGCGGAGCGCCCGCCGGCGGAGCCGAGCGGGAGGCGCTGCTGCAGGGGCTCGTGGATATTGCCAACGAACGCATGGCGGACGCCATCCGGCGCATCTCCGTGCGGCGCGGGTACGACCCGGCGGAGTACGCCCTGGTGGCCTTCGGCGGCGCCGGGGGGCAACACGCCTGCGCGGTGGCGGCGCTGCTGGGGATCCCCCGCGTCGTCGTGCCCGCCGACGCCAGCCTGCTCTCCGCCCTGGGCCTCGGGCACGCGGTGGTGGAGCGCTTCGCCGAGCGCCAGGTGCTGCGGCCGCTGCATCAGGTGGAGGACGATCTGCCGGCATGGTTTGAAGAGGTTGCGGCGCAGGCGGTGACAGCGGTGGCCGCCGAGGGGGTGCCAGGGGGCGACATCGAGGTCCGCCGCCTGCTCGCCTTCCTGCGCTTTGCCGGGCAGGAATCGACGCTGGAGGTGCCCTGGCGGCCTGGGTTGGAGCTGCGGGCGGCGTTCGTCCAGCGGTACGAGAACCAGTACGGCTACCGGCCGCCACCCCGGGAAATCGAACTGGAGTCCCTGCGGGCGGTGGCCTCCAGTCGGCCCAGGCCGGCGGTGGCCTCCGGGAGTCTTTCCTCCCGGGGCAGCGCATCGCCAGCGAGCCGCCGCGAGGTGTATCTGGGGGGGCGATGGCGCTCGCTGCCGGTGTGGCGCCGGGAAACCCTGCCCCCTGGCTGGCAGGCGGATGGCCCGGCTCTGGTGGTGGAAGCTCACACCTCCACGGTGGTGGAGGAGGGGTGGCGGGCGACCGTCCACGGCAGCGGGGCCCTGATCATGAACCGGCACCGAGCGGGCGGCGCGCTGTCCGGACCGCAACCCCAGGCCGTGCGCCTGGAGCTGTTCTCCAACCGCCTGTCGGCCATTGCCGCCGAGATGGGAGAGCTGCTGCGGCGCACCGCCATCTCTGTCAACATCAAGGAGAGGCTGGACTTCTCCTGCGCCCTCCTGGATGGTGAGGGCTGCCTGGTGGTGAACGCGCCGCACATCCCGGTGCACCTGGGCTCCCTGGGGGAGTGCGTGCGGGCGGTGGTGAGGGCCCTACCCCTCCAGCCGGGCGACTCGGTGGTCACCAACCACCCGGCCTACGGTGGCTCACACCTGCCCGACGTGACGGTCATCACCGCGGTGGACACGGCGGACGGCCGGCGGCTGGGGTACGTGGCCAGTCGCGCTCACCACGCCGAGCTGGGGGGGATTCGCCCCGGCTCCATGCCCCCGGCCGCCCGCTGTCTGGCGGAGGAGGGGGTGGTGATCCCGCCGCTGCTGCTGGTGCGCGCCGGCCAGGCACGGTGGGAGGATCTCCAGCGGCTCCTCGAGGGGGCGCCTTACCCATCCCGGGCGGTGGCCGAGAACCTCGCCGACCTGCGGGCGCAGCTGGCCGCCAACCGTCACGGCGCCGACGCCCTCAACTCGCTGGCCGGGGCGCACGGGGCGGGGGAGGTCGCCGCAGCCATGGCGGGACTGGTGGAGCTCTCGGCCCGGCGGGTGGCCGAGGCCCTGGGCCGGCTGGGCGAGGGTCCCTGGGAGGCAGCCGAAGAGCTGGATGACGGGACCCCCCTGCGGGTTGCGGTGCGCCGAGAGGGAGGCGAAACCATCTTCGATTTCAGCGGCAGCGGCGGGGTGCACCCCGGCAACCTCAACGCCACCCCGGCCATCGTCCGCTCGGTGGTGCTGTACGTGCTGCGCCTGCTGCTGCCCGAGGATCTCCCCCTCAACGAGGGGATGCTCCGGGGGGTCCGGATCATCCTCCCCCCCGGCCTGTTGAACCCCCCCTTCCCGGCCGATCCGAGGCTGGCGCCGGCGGTGGTGGGGGGCAACGTGGAAACCAGCCAGCGCCTGGTGGACACCCTCCTGAAGGCTCTGCGCCTCGCGGCCTGCAGCCAGGGGACCATGAACAACGTGGTGTTCGGGGACGCGGGGCGCAGCTACTACGAGACCGTGGGGGGCGGCTCCGGCGCCGGGCCCACCTGGGCGGGCGCCGACGCCGTGCACACCCACATGACCAACACCCGCATCACCGATGCCGAGGTGCTGGAGCTGCGCCATCCGGTCCGCGTGCAGCGGTTCGCCATCCGGCAGGGCTCGGGGGGGCGGGGCCGCCACCCCGGCGGCAACGGCGCCGTGCGCGAGCTGACCTTTCTCGCGCCGCTGGAGCTGTCGCTCCTCACCCAGCACCGTCGGGAGGGGCCCTACGGCGCCGGCGGCGGGTGCCGGGGGGCCCCCGGGCGACAGCTGCTGCGGCGGGCGGATGGCACGGTCGAGGAGCTGGCCGCCATCGACCAGCGGCGGGTGGGACCCGGAGACACCCTGGTGCTGGAGACCCCGGGGGGCGGCGGCTGGGGACGGCCGGCGGAGGAGGGGTGAGACGCCTGGCCGCCGTGACGCTGTGGTCGGTGATCGCCGCCGCCTTCATCGGCCCGGGCACGGTGACCAGCTGCGCGTCGGCGGGCGCTTCCTTCGGACCGACCCTGCTGTGGGCCCTCACCTTTTCGACGTTGGCGTGCCTGGCGCTGCAGGAGGCGGCGGCGCGGGTGACGGTGGCCTCGGGCCTCACCCTGGGCCAGGCGCTGCGGCGCCGATTCGCCGGCGGGCTGGCGGGGGCGGCGGTGACGGGACTGGTGCTGCTAGCCGTGATTCTGGGGTGTGCGGCGTACCAGGCGGGGAACATCCTCGGGGCGGTGGCCGGGGCGGCGTTGGTGGTGGGCACCCCACGGCCCTGGCTGGCCCTGCTGGTGGGCGGCGCGGCGGCGCTGGTGCTGGGGGTGGGGCGGGTGCGGGGGGCGGTGCGGGTGCTGTCCGCCCTGGTGGCAGTGATGGGGGTGGCGTTCCTCCTTACCGCGGTGCTGGTGCGACCTTCCCTGGCCGAGCTGCTGCGCGGGGCGCTGGTGCCCGCGGTCCCCGCTGGCGGTGGGCTCCTGGTGCTGGCCCTGGTGGGCACCACCGTGGTGCCCTACAACCTGTTCCTGGGCTCGGGGCTGGCGGGCGGCCAGCATTTGGGAGAGGTGCGCTTCGGGCTGGCGGTTTCGGTGGGCCTGGGTGGGTTGGTGTCCATGGCCATCCTGGTGGTGGGAGCGGCGCTCGCCGGTGAGTTCTCCTACCAGGCTCTGGCCGACCTGCTGGGAGGGCGGCTCGGGGGGTGGGCGCGGACCCTGTTTGCGGTGGGCCTGTTCGCCGCCGGCTTCACCTCGGCCATTACCGCCCCGCTGGCCGCTGCTCTGACGGCGCGCAGCCTGTTCGGCGCTGGCGGCGGGTGGGGGGAGGGAGAGGGGCGTTTTCGGGCCGTGTGGGCCGGGGTGATGGCGGTGGGGGTGGGGTTCGGGGTGGCCGGGGTTCCGCCGGTCCCGGCGATCATTGCTGCGCAGGCGTTCAACGGCGTGCTGCTGCCCCTGGTGGCGGCGTTCCTGCTGGTGGTGGTCAACGATCCCGGGGTGGTCGGGGAGGCGGGCCGCAACCGTGCCTTGAGCAACGCCGTCATGGCCGTGGCCACCGCGGTGGCAGTGCTGCTGGGCGTCACCGGGGTGCTGCGGGCGGCGGCCCGGGCGCTGTCCCACCCCCCCCCGTCGCCGTGGGTGGTGGTGGCGGTGTCCCTGGTGGTGATGGCCGGAGTGGGGGTGGCGGTGGTGCGGGCGGCGGTGGTCAGGCGAAGGTAGCGATCACCGGGGCGTGGTCGGAGGGCTTGTCTCCCTTCCGTTCATCCCGGTCTACGACAACCTCCGTGCAGCGCGCCGCCAGGGGTGCTGTGGCGAAAATGTGGTCGATACGCAGCCCCCACCCCCGGTGGAACGCCCCGGCCCGGTAGTCCCACCAGGTGTAGATGCCGCCTTGGGGGTGGCGCAGTCGCAGGGTATCCACGAGGCCCCAGGTGAGGAGGTGAGCGAGCGCCTGCTTCTCGGCTTCAGAAAAGAGGATGCGGTCGCGCCACAGCTCCGCGTCCCAAACGTCGCGGTTCTCGGGGGCCACGTTGAAATCGCCGCACAGCACCAGCTCTTCGGCGGGATCGGCGGTGGCTTCCAGCCACTGCCGCAGGGCGGCGAGCCACGCCAGCTTGGCGTGGTAGGCGGGCAGCCCCACCTCGCCACCGTTGGGAACGTAGACGTTGACCACCCGTACCCCGGCGATGCGCGCGGCCAAGAGCCGCTTGCCCGGCTCGATGGCCTCCCCAGGAAACCCGCGGATGACCTCTTCAGGCTCGGTGAGGGAGAGGATGGCGACGCCGTTGTAGGTCTTCTGGCCGTAGCTGAGGCAGTGATACCCCAGCTCGGTGAACGCCTGGGCCGGAAACAGCGCATCCTCCACCTTGGTTTCCTGCAGACACACCACCTCCGGACGCTGGCGGTCGAGCCACGCCTTCACCCGCTCCAGGCGGGCGCGCACCGAGTTGACGTTCCAGGTGGCGATCCGCATGCTCAGGCCCCTCGAGGCGGCATGGTAGCGCAAGCCTTTTCACCCCCCGGCTGGCGCCGATGGTAGGGCTGCGCTACCATCGCCACCGCTTGCCACCAATGACTGGTTGCGGGTGTGGAGCGGGCGGGGTGTGCGGGGGTTTTTTCGGGGAGCGGGGTGGCGCGGGGGTGGAAGTGCGCTGGCTACGACAACTGTGGATCGACGTGGTGTTCGTGGCGCTGCTCCTGTCGGTGGGAGCGGCGATGGACGGCGAGACTCCTCGGCTGCGGCCCGAGGCCGCCGGCCTGGTGGTGCTTTTTCTGTCGTACCTGGCGATTCTGGTGCCGCTGACGTTTCTGATCCTGCGCTCGGCGCTGGCCGGGTGGTGGCTGGCGGCGGCGGCGATCCTGGCGGCGGGGGGGGCGCGTCTGCTGGCCGAAGGGTGGGAGCGCCTCCTCCTGGGGGCATCTCTGGGCGGGGTGGTGCGCCCGCTTGCCATCGAGGGCGGTCTTCTGGTCGTCGGGGCCGTGCTCATCGTGGTGCTGGCGCGAGACTGGCGGCGATCCCCCTCGCGCCCCGGGTGGAGGGAGCTGGTGGCAGCGGCACCCACGGCGGGCGCCCTGGCGCTGGCCTACGCCCTCGGCTACGTGGCGGTGGCGGCCGCTCTGACCCGGGCCGGGACGGGCTACCGCGGAACAGCCTCGCCGGGACTGGGGATGCTCTTGGCCAGCGGGATGGGGCGGGGAGCTCTCATGGTGGCCTGTGCAGCGCCACTCGTCTTCACGTTGTTCGGGCGGCGAGTCAAGAACGCTGCGGGGGTGGGTGCGCTGCTGGCCATCGCCGGCGGGGTGGTCCCTCACCTGGCGATGGCGCGCGGACTCAGCGCGGCGGTGGTGGCGGGGGGAGTGCTCCAGGGGGTGCTGGGTTTCCTGCTGGGTTGGGGGTTGGTGCGGTTCACACGGCCGCCCCTGGTGGAGGTGGGCTCCTCCGGGGCGAGGCCGGCGGTGCAGGAGGAAGGCAGCACCGAGGAGCCAGCGGCGTCGCCGTGAAGGGTCGCCGGGCGCGGTGCGGTGCCGCAGTCGGCTGGTCCGACCGCGGTATCATCGAGCCGCGGTCGTGGGATACCTGACCACAGCGTTGCTTCCGGGTGCCTCGGCGCTGCTGGCGGCGCTGGCGGCGGCACTGCTGCCGGCGGTACGGGAGCCGGTGGCGGCCTTTCTCGTCGCCTACCCGTTTCTGCTCACCGGGGCGGGGGCGCTGCTGGCCCTCGTCTACCGGCGCCGACGGGCGCTGTACGCCCTGGTGATCCTGGGAGTGGCGACCTGGGCGGGGATGCTCGCCGGCGCCAGTGACGAGGAGCTGGCTCGCTCGGCGGCGGGTGTCACGGCAGTCCTGCTGCCGGCCAATTTCCTGGCGCTGGGGGTGTGCCGGGAGCGCTCCCCGTGGTCGGCGGCGGGGCTGGCGGGGCTGGCGCTGGTGGTCGTTCAGCCGCTGGCGGCGAGCTTCGCATGGCATGCCTATTTGCCTCGGGTCTTCACCCTGCCGTGGACGGCCATCCTCCCCGCCGACTGGGTCTTCTCTGGACAGCTGCCAGACGCCTCGGGCGTGTTGTTTGCCCTGGCGTTTCTGGTGCTGTCGATCCGAGTCGCCCGGGGTGGCGACCCCCTCGACGGCGGTGTGCTGTTCGCCTTGGTGGCCTCTTTCTGGGCTCTGACGGGGGGTCCCGAATCGACAACGAGGCAGCTGTGGCTGGCCGCCGCCGCCCTGGCGGTGGTGGTCTCGCTGGTGTCGGCCTCGGCCCGGTGGGCGTTTTGCGACGCGCTGACCGGGTTGCCCGGCCGGCGGGCGGGGGAGGAGGCGATCACCCAGCTGGGGGAGGAGTTCACCATCGCCATGGTGGACATCGACCACTTCAAGCGCATCAACGACCGCCACGGCCACGCCACGGGGGATCAGGTCCTGCGCCTGGTGGCGGCCAGGCTGGCGGAGGTGGGCGGGGCGGGGCGGGCCTTCCGCTGGGGTGGCGAGGAGTTCCTGATTCTCTTCGCCAACCGCCCCTTGAGCGCGACGCTGCCGTTTCTGGAAGGGGTTCACCGCGCCATCGCCTCCACCCCGTTTCGCGTCCGGGGCGCCGACCGCCCCCGCCGCCGCCCCCGGCAGGTGCCGCCCCGGCAGGGAGGGGCGGCTGAGGTACCGGTCACGGTGAGCATGGGCGTGGCGGCCTCGGAGCGAGGGGCGGGGCGCAGCGCTCAGGAGGTGGTCCGTGCCGCCGATGCGGCGCTGTACCGGGCGAAGGCCGCCGGCCGTAACCGCATCTGCACGGAAGCGTCGGGCGTGGTCGAAAAAACACCGGCATAGCTCGAAGCCGCCCGGGGTTGCTGAGGTGAGGAGGAGAGATCGCCATGGAGTGCCGAACCGAAGGGGTTTTCATCATCACCGGCGGCGCCGGAGCCATCGCCGGAGCCATTGCCCGGGTGTTCCTCGAGGCCGGAGCGAGGGTGGTGCTCGCCGATCTGCCGGAAAGCTCGGTGGCGCGACGGGCGGTGGAGCTGGGGGCGCAGGCGGTGGAGGCCGACCTGGGCACCCTGGGAGGCGCCGAGCGCATGGTGGCGGAGACCGCCGGGCTCTTTGGGCAGGTGGATGGGCTCATTCACACCGCCGGTGGCTTCGCCATGACCGCCGCCCACCGCGCCGACATGGTGCACTTCGACCTCATGCTGGACGTCAACCTGCGTACCCTGTTCTGTGCCGTGCGGGCGGTGCTCCCGGAGCTGCTGGCGCGGCGCTCCGGATTTCTCGCCGGGATTTCGTCCTCGGTGGTTCTGACCGGAGGTGGCGCGGGCATGGCGGTGTACGCGGCGGCCAAGGGGGCGGTGTCCGCCTACCTGCGCGCCGTGGAGGCGGAGGTGGGGAAGGAAGGGATCCACGTGGCCGTGGTGTACCCCTTCGGGCCGGTCGATACGCCGAGGAACCGCGCCGAAATGCCGGGGGTGGACCCGAAGCTCTGGGTGGATCCGGAGGAGATCGGCCACGCCCTGCTCTTCGCCGCCACGCGCTCGCCCCGTGGGCGGTTGCTGCAACTGGAGATCCGGCCCCCCGCCGAGAGGTAAACTGGCAACGGGACAATGGCGCTGAACCTGGCTCCCGGGGTGTTGCTGGGCCGTTACCGCCTGGTGCGACGGCTGGGGGTGGGCGGTATGGGCGAGGTGTGGGCTGCACTGGACACCTCCCTGGAGCGGGAGGTGGCGGTCAAGGTGACCTCGCAGCTAGGAGGCCTGGACGATGAGGGACGGGAGCGCTTCCGGCGCGAGGCGCTGGTGCTGGCGCGCCTTTCCCATCCCAACGTGGTCAAGGTGTACGACGTCGGAAGCTACGCCGCCCCCAATGGCGAGCGGGTGCCCTACCTGGTCATGGAGCTGGTGCGGGGGGAGTCGTTCGCCGAGGAGGTGCGGCGGGGGCCGCTGCCGCCGCGACGGGCGGTGGCGGTGCTGGAGCAGGTGGCCCGGGCACTGGCCGCCGCCCACCGCGCCGGCGTGGTGCACCGCGACCTCAAGCCGTCCAATATCCTGATCGGTGAGGAAGACCACGTCAGCGTGGTGGACTTCGGGCTGGCTCGCCTGCTGCAGCGGGAGGGGGTGTGGCGCAGCCTGGAGTCGCTGACCACCTCGGGGGTGGTGCTGGGGTCGTGCGCCTACATGGCCCCGGAGCAGGCGAGCGGCGGGCGCGCCGTGCCCGCCAGCGACGTCTTTTCCTGCGGCGTCATCCTGTACGAGGCGCTCGCCGGGGTGAAGCCCTTCGACGGGCCAAACCCGGTGGCGGTACTGCGCCGGGTGGCCGACGGGCGCTACACCCCGCTCGGCGACGTGATGTCGGACGTTCCGCCGGCTCTGACGGCGGTCGTCGACCAGTGTCTCGCCCGCGATCCCGAGCGGCGGTACCGGGATGGCACCGCCCTGCATGAGGAGCTGGTGCGGCTGCGCGAGGAGCTGGAGGTGGCGACCTCTCTGGCGCCGACCCGCAGCCTCACCCGGGCCTCGGTGCAGGCGCTGCGGCAACGGCGCCGGCGGCGGTTTCTCACCTGGGCCGCGGTGGCCGCGGGAGTGACCACCCTGGTGGGCTCGGTTGGGGTATACCTCGGCCGCCTCGGCTGGGAGCGAGGGCGACCCGACCCGGGAGGGTGGGAGGTGCGGCAGCTGTTCGGGGGGCCCGGATGGGTGCAGGCGCCGGACTGGAATCACCGCGGGACGGCCCTCGCCTTCGAGCGCAACCACGGGGAGACGGCGGAAATCCTGGTGCAGGAGCTGGCCGACCCGGCCCCCCGGGTGGTGGCGCAGGCGGGGGAGGGGGCGGTGCTGGCCAGGCCGCGCTTTTCCCCCGACGGGCGGCGGCTGGCGCTCACCTTCATCGCCTCGGGAACCCAGGAGGTGCGGATCCTTCCGGCAACCGGCGGAGCGGTGCTGGCCACCATCCCCGGTGCCGACCATGCCACCTGGCTGGATGACGACAGAGTCCTCTTCACCCGTCCCGCCGGGGCGCGCAACGCCATCTGGGTGTATCACCTGGCCAGTGGGGTCGAGGAACAGTTCGTGACTCCCGGCGGGGAGGTTTCCTGGTGGGAGGCCAAGCCCCGTCCCGGCGGCGGCCTGGCCCTCCTCGGGGGGGCGTCGGACATTGCCGTGCGGGTGTTCGTGATGGGCTCTCCGGGCGAGGAGACCCGTCCGTGGACAGCAGCGCCCCAGTCGGTGACCGGCTACACCTGGACCCCCGATGGAAGGGCCCTGGTGGCGTCCATCGGCGGCCAGTTGTACTTGCTGCGGGACGGCACCTCCCGTCGCCTTCTGCCCGAGGTGACGCCCATTGGTGGGGCGGCGCTGTCGCCCGATGGGCGAACCATCGCCTGGACCCGGCGGGAGGCGCAGACCGACCTGGTGGCCTTCTCGCCGGGGCGCGGCGATGTGCGCTGCGTCCTCTGCGGCGTGCGCAACGCCGGCTGGGGGAGCGTCGGGCCGGGGGGGGTGATCGCCTATCGCCGCCAGGACGGGCAGTCGCGCCGGCTGGTGCTGCGCCGGCCGGGAGGGGAGGAGAGCTTCCTGTCCCCGGCCGGCGAGGACGCCTCCTGTCCGTCCTTTTCCCCCGACGGCGCACGGGTGGCGTACCTGGTGAAGACCGCCACGGGCACGCAGCTGCGGGTGGTGGCCGCAAATGGCGGCGAGTCGGTGCTACTGGCGGAGGGGGTCGAACCGGCGGAGTTGCCCTCCTGGTCGGCGGACGGACGGTTCATCGCCTACGCCGCCGGCGACCCGGTGAACGTGTGGGTGGTGTCGGCAGGGGGGGCGCCACCGCGACAGGTCACCACCGCGGGGGGCGATTACCCGGTGTGGAGCCCCGACGGCCGCTGGATTGCCTACGTGGTGTGGACCGATGTCGCGGACCCCGCCCAGGGAGCCTGGGTAGTGCCGGCGGCAGGTGGGCCGCCACGACAGGTGGCGAGCGTGCCCACCGCCCTGGCCTGGGCTCCCCGGGGTGAGGCGCTGTGGCAGGTGCGGCGGGGACCGACGGGGTTGGAGTTGTGGTCCGCCGCGCCAGGGGAGTGGCAGTTCCATCGGCTGGGATCGATTCCGCTGCCGGGCACGCCCGCCGTGCACGCCGAGCACCTGCCGCTGAGCGTCGACCCCACCACCGGGGAGCTCATCCTCATCCACCGCAGCCTCTACGGCGAGTTGATGCTGTTCTCGGGCGCCGACCCCCGGCGCTGGTGACGCCAGCTAACCCTGCTGAGCCGCCTCGGCTGGCTCCTCCTCTGTCCCTTCGGCGAGCACCGAGCGACCGGAGGCGATCTCGACGATGCGCGGGTCGCTGGAGTGCTCGAACTGGGATCCCAGCCGCAGGCCGACGTTCCACACCAGCCACCCGCAGATGAGAAATCCGGCCAGGGAGAGCAGCAGCGCCCGCGTCCTGGCCTCGAGCAGGGCCTGGTGGCGGGCGAGGAACTCCTCGTCGAGGGCAAACGGGGCGTGCAGGAGGGGGGTCTGGGGGTGAACCACCACCTCGAGGGGATCTCCCTCGGCCAATTCAGTGGTCGGGAGCAGCGAGAGGTCGTGCCTTCCTTTTCGAACATGCCCGGGCTTGCCCATGAGTTGCCCGTGGTGCACCCAGCCGTCCCCGTCGCGGTACTGGTATTCGATGACCGGTAATGGCTTTCCCCGGCGTTGCGGTTCCTCCCGCAGGGCCGTCACCCGGCCCTCGGCCACGATGCCCTCCCGCGCCAGGGTCTCGTACACCTGCTGGTTGTCCCTCTCCCGCGCCAGCGTCAAGCTACCGCTGGCCAGCGCCCCGCCGAAGCTGATCACACCCCAGGCGAAGAGGGGGAAGATCATCATCACGAAGGGGATGCGGGAAAACGGCCAGGAGGACAGGGGCAGCGCCCTCACTGAGGTGGGGTGCAGCGACCGGGTGGCCAGGAACATGGTCAGATCGGTTTCGGACGGCGCCTCGAAGCGGCGGCGGAAAGCCTCGCCCTCGCGGTCACGTCCGTGGACCAGATATACGGCCATCCTCACCTCCCGTACGGCGCGCTGGAGCACTGCCCGACGCCACCGCCATCTGCCCGATCAAGCATACCGTGCCCCGGTTCCGGGGAATTCGTCAGAATGGAGCGAGGGAGCTGCGGCCGCGGAGAACCTCGCGGCCGTCGCCGGTGCGACGCAGGCGATGCAGGTTGAAATCCGCACGGCTTTCGTACTCGCCAACCACCTCGTCGCCCAGCATCACCTCGGCGCGGAAATCCAGATCCAGGGAGTGCAGGCGGCTGCCCATGAGCGTGGGGGCGGGCAGGCTTTCCAGCACCCATCTGGCCAGGGTGGCGGCGGTGACGTGACCGTTGAGGTCCAGGTCGAAGGTGCGCGCCAGGAAGGTGGACGCGCCGCTGACCGCCGCCAGTTCGGGGAGCGCCTCGGCGACCCCGTGCTCCCGCGGCCCGGGGGTCACCTCGGCCAGTGCCGCCAGTTGGGGGCCGGGGCGCAGGGGGCGCCGCGTGCCGAGGTCGAGCAGGAGCCAGGCGCTGGTGGCGTGGGCCAGCACGTTTCCATCTCCACCGAGCAATTCCAGTTCTCGCAGGGCGAAGAGGCGGTCGACCCCCGACGGCCAGGTACGTATGGTGACCGTCTCGCCCCAGGCCGGAAGGGCCGACACGGCGAGGCGGAGTCGTGCGAGCATCCAGGTCATTCCCCGTTGTTGCAGCTCGTGAATCCCCCAGCCGAGCGCGACGGCGTGGCGACCGGCCGCCTCCAGCATCCACACCAGCAGCGCCAGGGGGGTGAGGATGCCGCGCCCGTCGACGTCGAAGGACCGCACCAAGAACGTCTCCTGCCAGATCGCCACGGCCGCCCTCCTCCTCCCCGGGGTCACCGCCCTGCCCATCCTACGTTGTCCAGAAGGTGAACCCAACCGTTGCCGCGGCTGGTCCCGCGAGCGGGGCGATCCGTCGCCTCCCTCTGCCCGTCAGAGGTTGGCAAAGCGAAGGCGCCACACGCTCTGGGCCAGGCCCAGGGCGATGCTGGTGGCGAGGATGGAGGAACCTCCGTAGGAGAGCAGCGGCAGGGTGATTCCGGTGGTGGGAGCAACTCCCAGCACCATGGCCAGATTGAAGACCGTCTGGGCGGCCAGCCAGGCGCCGATGCACCCCGCCACCACCGCTCCGAGCCGATCGCGGGCAGCCAGGGCGATGAGGAAGAGACGCATCAGCAGGGCTGCATAGGCCGTAAGCAGGACAGAGGCGCCCACGAAGCCGGTCTCCTCGGCCCACACGGCGAAGATGAAGTCGGTGTGCTGGGCGGGCAGAAAGCGGAGCTGGGATTGCGTCCCTGATTTCAGGCCGCGGCCAGTGAGGCCGCCGGCGCCCACGGCGATGCGGGACTGGCGCTGCTGATAGCCGGCGGCCAGGGGGGCGCGATCGCTGTCCAGGAAGGTGAGAATCCGTTCTCGCTGGTAAGGCTTGAGGTACCAGGCCCAGCCGGCGCCCGCCAGGGCCAGGGCGGCGAGCAAGAGCGCCGTCCACAGACGCCACGGCAGCCCTCCCAGCCACAGCGCCGCCAGCAGGACGGGCAGGAAGGTCAGCGCCACGCCGAGGTCCGGCTGCAGGGCGATGAGCACCATTGGGGCCGCGACCACGGCGGAGAGGCGAAGCACGCCGCCGAGATCGGATCGGCGCTGGCGGTGTTCGGCGGCCAGCAGTCCGACCAGGAGGATCACCACCACCCGGACGAGCTCCGAGGGTTGACCGCCGAAGGAGCCGATGCCGAGCCAGGATCGTGCCCCGGCGCGCACCGGCGCCAGCACCAGCATGCCCAGGAGAACGACCAGCGACAGCGCGTAGAGGGCAGGGGCGAGGCGCGCCCAGACGCGATAGTCCGACAGCCCCACCGCCACCATGGTGGCGGCGCCGAGGAGGAGCCACACCAGTTGCCGGCTGGAGTAGGCCGGAGAGTCCAGAGCCTGGGCAGTGGAGTCCTGGGCCAGGTACGAGCACACGGCGATCACGGCGAAGGCGGCGGAAAGCCAGGGGTCGAGGCGGCGAAGGGTCATTCCTGGCCACCTCCGACCATGTCGGCAGAGGGAGGGGAGGGGGGTTCACCCGCCTCCTCCGACATGCCGGCGGGCGACACGCCGTCCGCCCCCCGGCCGAGGGCTGCAGCCAGCACCTTGCCGGCAATGGGGGCGGCCACCGAGCCCCCCTCCCCGCCGTGTTCCACCACCACCGCGACGACGATTTCCGGTCTTTCTGCCGGCGCGTAGCCAACGAAGAGAGCATGGTGCCGCTGCTCCCAGGGCAGATCCTGCCAGCGCACCCCTTCCCGCTTGCGCACCACCTGGGTCGTCCCGGTCTTGCCCGCCATCATGGGCGGCGCCTGGGCAGCCAGGCGGCGGGCGGTGCCCCGCTCGCCGTGGACGACCTTCAGCATCCCCACCTGTACCTGGGCGAGGGCAGCGGCCGACAGGCCGGTGGGCCGGGGCGGCTGCGCGGCAGCGGGGACCAGGTGCGGGCGCACCAGGAAGCCACCGTTGACCAGGGCGGCGTAGGCGACGGCGAGCTGGATGGGGGTGGCGAGGATGGGGCCCTGGCCGATCCCGACCGAAATCGTCTCACCGGCGAACCACTTCTGCCCCCGCACGCGCCGGCTCCACTCGTCGCTGGGGACCAGTCCAGAGGCTTCCCCGGGCAGGTCAATACCGGTCGGTCGACCCAGCCCGAAGGTGCGCATCCACGAGGTCAACCGCTCCAGTCCCACGTCCCGGGCCAGGTAATAGAAGTAGGAGTCGCAGGACATCTCGATGGCGGCCTCCGCGTCCACCCGACCATGACCACCGGCCCGCCAGCAGCGGTAGGGATGCCCGTAGATCTGCACCTGGCCGGTACAGTAGACCGCATCGCCGGGGGTTCGTGCGCCATCGCCGAGGGCGCCGGCGGCCAGCAGCGGTTTGATCGTCGAGCCGGGGGGGTAGAGGGCCTGCACGGCGCGATTGGTCAAGGGGTGGAGGGGATCGGCGACGAGCTGCCGCCAGTAGGCGGGCTCCAGGAACCCGGCGAACCGTTCCGGATCGAAGGCCGGGTGCGACAGCAGGGCGCGCACCGCCCCGCTGCGGGGATCCAGCGCCACCACCGCCCCCACCTGACCGGCCATGGCCTCGGCAGCGGCGCGCTGCAGCGCGGCGTCGATGGTGGTACGCAGGGGCTTGCCCGGCAACGGTTTCTCTTCGGAGAGCTTGGAGACCTGTCGGCCCAGGGCATCCACCATGATCACCAGGTTGCCCATGGTGCCGCCGAGGATGTGCTGGTACGTCTTCTCCAGCCCGGATCGTCCGACCAGCTGTCCGGGCCTGAGGTTGTCTTCACGACCGAGCTGCTCCGGTCCCACCTCGCCGAGCTGGCCCACCAGATGAGCGGCGGCCGGTCCCAGGGGAAAACTGCGTCGGGTGGTCTGGTGCACCTCCAGCTCCCGGTACTCCAGGCGGTGGGCGGCCACGGCGGCCATCTGGGCCCAGGACAGATTGTCGGCGATCACCGAGGGGAGATGCGACGTGCGCATGGCCCGTGCCACTCGTTCCCGTACCGCCGCCTCGTCGGCGACGCCGAGGCTGGTGAGAAAGCGAATCGACTCCTCTCGATCGCGGATTTCTTCCGGGAACAGCAAGAGCTGGAACGCCGGGCGGTTACTCACGATGGGCTCGCCACGCACGTCGGTGATCTCGCCGCGCGGCGCCTCCAGCGGCAGGCGGCGCAGGCGGTTGGATTCGGCGAGCTTCTGCCAGCGGTCTCCCTGAATGACCTGCAAGACCCACAGCCGTGCCAGCAGGGCGAAGAAGGCCGCCACGCACAACACCAGCAGGATCGCGGTGCGCCGCTGCACGGGCCGCAGGTCGTCGCGAACGAACGTCATGGCCCCTCGCCTCCCCGGCGCTGGTGGCCGCCGGGGTCAAGGCGGGCGGGTGCGGCGGCAGAGCAGGGCCTCTCAGAGCTCTTCACAGCCTCTCAGCGCCTCCGGAGGGCGTGCCGGCGCCTTCGCTCGGGGGAGCGCCACCAGCGCCACAGACGCTCGACCACGGCAATGGTCAGGCCGCCGACCCCGGTCGTCGCCACCACCGCCAGAGCTCCCAGCAGGGCGTGGCTCGGGGTGGAGCCGAGCGTCACCACGATGGCCAGCAGAAACGTTTCGAAGAGGGCGGCCAGGAGCAGGGTCGACGCCACCCAGAAGAGGGGACCGGTGAGCTCCAGGCGTGCCACGACGGCAGCCACGATGGTGGCGGCGGTCGCCACGGCAATGGCGGCGGGCCCGATGGCGCCGCCGTTCAGGACATCGATGAGCAGTCCGCAGCCGAGCCCCAGCCAGCCGGCGCGGGCCGGCGGCAACCGGCGGGTTCCGGCCGCTGCCACCAGCAGCAACGGTTGCATGGCTCCCAGCAGCCACCAGAAGGAGGCGCTGCGCACCACCAGATGGGCGACGACGGCGGCGACGACGGCCAGGGCGAGGGTCACGGCCGGCCTCGGGACGGAGGCGGCAGGACCGCCACCACCGTCACCCCCACAGGGCGAACGGCCAGCTGGATGGGTACCGGTGTGAGCACGCTCTCCACCGTCACCGAGCGGGTGACGGCGAGCAGCAGCCCTGGGGGGTAAATCCCCTCCGCTCCGGTGGTGAAGATCGGCGTGCCTTCGGCGAGGACCGTTCCGGCCGGCAGGCCCGTGATCGTCGGCCAGTGGCCGCCGCTGAGCAGGACCTCCTGCTCGCTGCCGTTGACGCGCGCCGCCGCCGCCGCCTGGGGGTGGGAGAGGAGTTGCACCCGTGCGACTTCCTCGCCGACCCGCTCCACCCGGCCCACCACCCCTTCGGCGGCCAGCACCGGGGCGTCGCGCACGATCCCGTGGCGTCGCCCACGATCGATGATGGCGACGTGCTCTCCCACCGCATCGCGGGCCACCACCCGGGCCAGGACCACCCGGTCGACGGCAGGCGGCAGGCTGGCGAGCAACCGGTCGGACTCGCGCAGGGCGGTGACCTCGACGGCAAGGAGTTGATTCACCCGGCGCAACTCCTCGATTTCTTCCTGCGCCTGACGGAGTTGAGCGCGTGTGGCGGCGGCGTCGCGCCAGCCCTCGCGCAGGGCGGCCAGGGCCGTGCCCATCGCCTCGGTGGCCCGGTACGCCGGCCGGGCCAGGGCGGCCACCGCCACACTCAGGGACGACCCTTCCGGGTGGCGGATCTGGGCGGCGGCGGCAAGGTAGAGGGCCAGGCAGGCGAACGTGAGGGAGATGCCCGGCCGAACCCGCAGCGTGGCCACGTCAATCGAGGGAGATGCGCTTCAGCAGCGCCATGTTGGTGAGCATGGCACCAGTACCCCGTACCACCGCCGAGACCGGGTCCTCGCAGTGGGCCACGGGGATGCCGGTTTCCTCGCGGAGACGCTGGTCGAGGCGTTTGAGCAGGGAACCACCGCCGGCCAGGACGATCCCCTTGTCCATGATGTCGGCGGACAGCTCCGGGGGGGTCCGTTCGAGGGCGGTACGCACCGTGTCGACGATGACGTTGACGGTCTCGGCGAGGGCCTCGCGGATCTCCTCGTCGGTGATGGTCAGCGTCTTCGGCACCCCTTCCACCAGGTCGCGGCCCTTGACCTCCATGGTGGTGATGGTGTCGGCCGGCCAGGCGTTGCCCAGCTCGATCTTGATCGCCTCCGCGGTTCTCTCGCCGATCAACATGTTGTACTTGCGCTTGATGTAGGAAATGATCGCCTCGTCCATCTCGTTGCCAGCGACGCGGACGGAGCGCGCGAAGACGATGCCGGCCAGGGAGATGACCGCCACGTCGGTGGTGCCGCCGCCGATGTCCACGATCATGTTGCCGGTCGGTTCGGTGATGGGCAGACCGGCGCCGATGGCCGCGGCCATGGCCTGCTCGATGAGGTAGACCTCGCTGGCGCCCGCACGCAGGGCAGAGTCGCGCACCGCCCGCTTTTCCACCGGGGTGATCTCCGACGGCACCGAGATGACGATGCGGGGGCGCACCAGGAAGCTGCGGCCGTGGGCCTTGCGGATGAAGTACTCGAGCATCTTCTCGGTGACTTCGAAGTCGGCGATGACGCCGTCCTTCATGGGACGGATGGCGACGATATTCCCGGGAGTCTTGCCGAGCATGTCCTTGGCCGAGGCTCCCACCGCCTCGACGCGGTTGAGGACGCGGTTGACGGCCACGATCGAGGGCTCGAAGACCACGATACCTCGCGGACGGGTGAAGACCAGCGTCGTTGCTGTCCCCAAATCGACGGCGAGGTCGGAGGAGAAGAGCGAAAGAATCGATGTCAAGGCCATGTGCCTCCTAGAAAACGTCCAACACGATCGTCTCTCGGTGCTCGGTGACGTTGCCGGCCGGGTCGATGGCGCGGATGACGATTGTAGTCCGTCCCTCCTGAGAGATGGCAACGGTCTTGATGAAGCGCCCGTCGGCGGAGACCTCCACCCCCTCGCCGTGGACGGTGACCGTCGCGCCCGGCTCGGTGACTCCCTGGATCAGCACCAGGTTACCCATCTGGGTGGCGCGCTGGATCTCCAGGCGGGGCGGAGTGGTGTCGGCCAGTTCCTCCATGCCGACCCCGTGAGTGGCGCGAAAGGAGCGGGCAGCGCTCCACTCCGAGCGGATGCCCCCTTCACTCATGGCGGCGACCCGCCAGAAGTACGAACCGGGGAGGACGACTCGCAGGTTGGCCCTGGTGGTGGCGCGGGGAGGGGTCTCCAGGTCGATGGTGCCGGCCTTGAAGACGCGCGAACGACTGACCTGCAGAATGTAGGAGGGCGCGCCCGGCACGGGTCGCCACGAGATGGCGAGGCGATCGGTCTCGTCGAGGTTGACCGTGTGCCCCGAGGGAGGGGCGAGCAGGACCGGCGGTTCCGGAACGGGGCGGCGCGGACCCAGGCTGCCCTCGGGAGAAGCGCTCACCGCCTGCCGGGAGGTGAGTTCTATGCGGCCCCCCGCCGCCGAAGAGACCGAGGCGCGCCCCGTATAGGCGGCAACGGTGGTGGAAGAATCCTCGGCCACCTCCACGCCCACACGGCTGTCGCGCTGGACATCGGCCCGTAGGGCGTCGGTGACCACCAGCGAGGGCTGGGTTGCGGTGTAGACGTTCACCTGGCCCACCTTGACGCGCACCTCACCGGGGGCGGAGGCGCCACTGCCGCGAGCCTCGCGGTGAACCTCCAGCAGCGAGTCGGGCGCCACCCGAAACACCGTGCCGTCGGCAAACATGATCTCGGCGCTGCCGTCGCTGCCGGTCTTGACAAAGTCGCCGTTATACAGCGGCTGCTTCTCCCGCGCTCGCTCCCAGCGGGTCTGGTTCGTCCGCTGGACCTCCACCCGGCCTTCTACCGAGATGATCTGACCGGAGCCCACGAACTCCTGGTTGGCCAGGCCGGCGAGCAGCTCGAAACGGCGCAGGGCATCTTCGGCCCGCATCAGGGAGGGGGAAAAATCGCGCCGTTCGAAGTGCACTCGCGCCTCGGCGAGGATGTTGGAGGCGACCTCGAACTCCTGGAACAGCCCCGCTGGCAAGCCGGCGTTGCGCAGGGTGGTCTGCAGCGCGGTCGCCCGGCGCAGCGCCCGCTCGGCGCGGCGCTCGGTCGGCTCGTGCAGCAGGTACAGGCCGACGAGCACGGCGCCGCCCGCCACCACCAGCAGGAAGGCCCGCAGTCCCCATCGCCGGATCCCCTCCAGCGACACCACCACCCAGTCGATTTCGAAACGGCGGGCGGAGGGCCGAGGGGGCGCAGAAGGCATGTCTATTCCATCAACTCTTATAGCACCCCCCTCAGGTGCAGTGCAACGCCCGCTAGCATCTCGACTTGCTCACCGGCACCAAGTGGGCTACAATCCACGGCCCCCTGCACGAGGGGGTGTGGCGGGAGGCGTCCAATGCTGAAATTGATGCGGGATCAGTTCAGGAATCTCAAGATAGTTCTGTGGTTCGTGGTGGTCGTTTTTGTCCTGCTGATCTTCGTCGACTGGGGTACGGGCCGCCAGCGGGGCCGCGGCATGGCCAATTTCGCCGCCCAGGTGGGCGATGTGGTCATCAGCGAGGGGCAGTTCCTCAAGGAGCTGCGCAGCACCGAGGATCGCTACCGCCAGATGTACGGCCAGCAGTTCGAGACGGTTCGGGACCAGATCGATTTCGCCACCCTGACGGTGCAGAACCTCATCGATCGGGAGCTGCTGATCAAACAGGCGCGGGCCATGGGCCTGGCGGTGAGCGACAAGGAGCTGCTGGACCGCATCCTGTCCTTCGAAGTGTTTCGCCGCGAGGATGGCTCCTTTGTCGGGGAGGAGCTGTACAACCGCATCCTCCGCGTCAACAACACCTCACCCGAGGAGTTCGAGGCGTCGCTGCGCCGCGACATGTTGATCGAGAAGCTCCAGAAGGCGTTCACAGCAGGGATCAGCCTCCCCGACGCGGAGGTGGAGCGGGAGTACCGCAAACGCAACGAGAGCGCCAGCTTCGAGGTAGGGTTCGTGGGTGTCGAGACGGTGATCAACGAGGTCAGCGTCGCGGACGCCGACGTCCGCCGCTACTACGACGAGCATCAACAGGAGTTCAACCGACCCGAGCAACGGGCGCTGCAGTACCTGCTGGTCGACGACGCCCGCCTGCGCCGCGCACTGACCATCAGCGATGCCCAGATCGCCGAGTACTACGCCTCCCACGCCAATGAGTTCCAGCGCGCCGAGGAGGTCCGGGCGAGCCATATCCTGGTGCGGCCCGCGGGCGAGGGCGAGGAGGCGAAACGGGCGGCCGCGGCACGCGCTCGCGCCCTGTACACCCGGGCGATCGCCCCCGGGGCTGACTTTGCCGCCCTTGCCCGCGAGGCTTCGGACGATCCCGGCAGCAAGGACAGCGGCGGAGATCTGGGCTGGTTCGGCCGCGGTCGTATGGTCAAGGAGTTCGAGGAGGCGGTGTTCGCCCTCAAGGCCGGCGAGGTCTCGCAACCGGTGGAGAGCCAGTTCGGCTTCCACGTCATCAAGCTTATGGAGCGCCGTGCTGCCGGGCAGCAGAGTCTGGAGGAGGTGCGGGAGATCATCCGCCAGCGCCTCGCCGAGGGGTTGGCGGAGGGTGAGGGCAGTCGTCGCGCCCAGGCTCTGCGGGAGAAGATCGACGCCGCCAAGCTGAAGACCGCCGAGCAGTGGCAGGAACTGGCGGCGGCCGATGAGGTGGTGTCCTCCAACGTCACACCGCTGTTCGGCGTGAGCGACCCGATGATTCCCGGCCTCGGCCGCGACCCGGAGCTCCTGGCCGAGGTGAGCATGGCCAAGGAGGGGTTCGTTGGGGGGCCGCGGCGCACCAGTCGGGGCTGGATCGTCTATCGGGTCTCGCAGGTGCGCAAGGCCGGCGTGCTGCCCTTCGAAGAAGCCAGGGAGAGCGCCCTGGAGGCCGTACGCCGCCGCCAGGCGGTGGCGTTGCTACGCCAGCGCGCGGCCGAGGCGATCGCTGGCGTCGGCGGCGACGGGCTGGCCGCCGTTGCCGCACGGCTGGGCGGGCGGGTACAGGCGGTCACCGACCACCGGCGGGGGGCGGCGGTGCCCGGTGTGGGGGTGGCGGCGGCGCTCGAGGAGGCGGTGTTCGCGACTCCCGTGGGTGGCGTCACGCCGGTGGTGGCCGTCGGCGAACGCGGTGTGGCCTTTGCCCGGGTGAACTCCAAGAAAGAGATCGACCCGCAAGCGTTTGCTCGCGAGGCGAGCAGCCTGCGCGAATCGATGCTGCAGGACGAGGTTCAGAAGGTCATCTCGTCCTTCGTGGCGCAGGCCCGCCGGGATCACAAGGTGACCGTGAACGCCGAGGTGGTGGACCGCTACAAGCCGCGGCGGGGATGATCGGGCACCTCACCGGCCGGCCGCTGGCGGTCCAGCCAGGCATTGTCCTGCTGGAGGTGGGTGGCGTCGGCTACGAGGTGCGCGTGCCGCTGTCCGCCTACCGCCTCCTCGCCGGGCGCCAGGAGGTCTCGCTTCATATTCACACCCACGTGCGCGAGGACCAGATCACCCTGTACGGCTTTCCCTCGCTGGCGGAGCGTGACACCTTCCGCGCCCTGATCGGGGTGGCCGGAGTGGGTCCGCGCACCGCCGTCGCCGTGCTCTCCGGTCTGACACCCGGGGAGATCGCCGAGGCGGTGGAGGGCGGGCAGTGGCGCCGGCTCGCCGCTCTTCCAGGGATCGGCAAGCGCACGGCGGAACGGCTCATCGTCGAGCTGAAGGGCTCGCTGGCGGCTCCTGCAGCACCGCTGGCCCCCGCCCGCGAGGACGCGGTGTCGGCACTGGTCAACCTGGGGTACGCGCCGCGGGCGGCGGAAGAGGTGGTGGCGGCGGTGCTGCGGGAAGACCCCGGTCTGACCCTCGCCGAGCTGCTCCCCCGCGCCCTCAAGGCCCTCGTCCGGTAGCTCGCCAGCCCGGCGCCGGGGCGCCTACAATACAGCCGTGGCCGACCACGTGCTCCTCCCCCAGCGTGGGCCCGACGAGGCTCCCTTCGAGGAAAGCCTGCGCCCCCGCCGGCTGTCCGAGTACATCGGCCAGGACAAGGTGGTGGCCAACCTGGCGGTGTTCCTGCAGGCGGCGCGGGAGCGCGGCGAGGCGCTCGATCACGTGCTGCTGTTCGGGCCGCCGGGGCTGGGCAAGACCACGCTGGCGCACATCATTGCCGCGGAGATGGGGGCGCCGATCCAGGTGACCTCCGGACCGGTGCTGGAGCGCCCCGGCGACCTGGCGGCCATCCTCACCAACCTGGAGGCGGGGGGGGTGCTGTTCGTCGACGAGATCCACCGCCTGGGGGCGACGGTGGCGGAGGTTCTCTACCCGGCGCTGGAGGATTTCGCGTTGGACCTGGTGATTGGCCAGGGGCCGGCGGCGCGCACCATGCGTCTGGCCTTGCCGCGCTTCACCCTGGTGGGCGCCACCACCCGCGCCGGCTTGCTGCCGCCGCCCCTGCGTGACCGCTTCGGCATCGTGCACCGGCTGGATTTCTACGATCCCCGGTCGTTGGAGCGCATCGTCGATCGCTCGGCGGGTATCCTCGGGGTGCGCATTGACCCGGACGCCACCGCCGAGCTGGCCCGCCGCGCGCGCGGCACGCCGCGCATCGCCAATCGGCTGCTGCGGCGGGTACGCGACTTCGCCCACGTGCGCGGTGAGGAGCGCATCACCGTGGAGGCCGCCCGCTGGGGGCTCGAACGTCTGGAGGTGGACGCCTACGGCCTGGATGATCTGGATCGCCGCCTGCTGACCGCGGTCATCGAGCACTACGGGGGCGGTCCAGTGGGGCTGAAGGCGCTGGCGGCCACCCTGGGCGAGGATCAGGGAACGCTGGAAGACATCTACGAGCCGTTCCTGTTGCAGCACGGCTTCCTGCAGCGGACTCCGCGGGGCAGGGTAGCCACCGCGCTGGCCCGGCGCCATCTGGGTTTCGGGGAGACCCGGCAGGGGTCGCTGTTCGGGGTGGACGAGGGATGAGCCGATTGCCGGTGATCTATAACCCGGTGGCGCGGGGCGGCCGGTCGCATCCCCCCCGCCGACGGCTGGAGCGAGTGGGGCAAGAGCTGGGGGTGACCCTGGAGTGGTGGGAAACGGCCGCTCCCGGCCACGCCCAGGAGCTGGCCCGCCGGGCCGCCCGGGACGGCTGCCCGGCGGTGGCGGTGTGGGGCGGGGACGGCACCTACAACGAGGCGGCGCGGGGGCTGGTGGACACTGAAACGGCCATGCTGCTGCTTCCTGGTGGCACCACCTCGGTGCTGGCCTACGAGCTGGGGGTGCCGCGAGACCCGGTGGCAGCCCTGGCGAGCCAGCTGCAGGCGCGGCGACGGGCCATGTCGCTGGCCCGCACCGATCGGGGGGAGCTCTTCCTGCTGATGCTCTCGGCGGGGCCCGATTCCACCATCCTCACCAAACTGCCGGAGAGCTGGAAACGGTACGCCGGCAAGGTGGGGGTCACCGTGCAGGCAGTGCTGGAGTTCCTCCATGGCCACCTGCCCCGCTTTCAGGTGGCTGTCAACGGCGTGGAACACTCGGCGGCCTGGTGCATCGTGGGCAACTCGCGCTACTACGGCGGTCCCTTCGCCGCCACCCCCGGCGCCGATCCCTTCTCGCCCGGGCTGGAGACGGTGGTCCTGACGAAGCACGGGCGACGACACGTGGTGCCGTTCTTCTTCGCCATCCCCAGCGGACGGCACCTCGCTCGCGCCGGGGTGAAACGCTTCCTCGCCGCCGAGGTGAAACTAAAGGCAGACGAAGAAGTTCCTTACCAGCTGGATGGCGATGCGGTGGGCTATTTGCCGGTGACGGCGCGCGCCTCCGGCGAACGGCTGTGGGTGCTGCCGCCGGCGGGCCTGCAGCCGGTGATGACGGAGGCCATGGCGGTGTCACGAGCGTGTTAGCATCCCCCGGCGTGGCCACCCGATGCCCGCCGGAGGTAGAGGTGACAGCGTCCTTGAAGCCCATCCTCGCACCCCGCTCCATTGCCCTGGCCGGGGTTTCCTCCCGACCCGACTCCCTGTCGATCAAGCTGCTGGACAACCTCCTCGCCTCGGGGTTCACGGGCAGGATCTACCCGGTCAACCCCCGCGCCAGCTCCATCCGGGAGCTGCCCTGCTACCCGTCGGTGACGGCCATCGGCGCCCCGGTGGATCTGGCGGTGCTGATGGTGCCGCGCGATCTGGTGATCCCCACGGTGGACGAGTGCCTCGCCGCGGGGGTGGGGGGGGTGGTGGTGATCACCGCCGGGTTTCGCGAGGGAGGGGAGGAGGGGGCGGCTCTGGAGCGGGAGCTGGTGTCCCGGCTGCGCGCGAGCGGGGTGCGCATGGTGGGGCCCAACTGCATGGGGGTGATCAACACCGCCCCTGACGTGCGACTGGACGCCACCTTCTCCCCCACCCCGGCGCTGCCTGGACCGGTCGCCTTTGCCTCGCACTCGGGGGCGCTGGGGGTGGCGGTGCTGGAGGCGGCGGCGGAAGCCGGTCTGGGCTTTTCCCAGTTCGTGTCGGTGGGCAACAGCGCCGATGTCAACGTCAACGACGTGCTGGAGTACTGGGAGAGCGATGAGCGCACCCGGGCGGTGATGCTGTACCTGGAGTCGCTGGACGAGCCACGACGGTTCCTCGAGGTGGCCTCGCGCCTGACGGCGCGGATGCCGGTGATCGCCCTCAAGGCGGGTCGTACCGCCGCCGGACAACGCGCCGCCAGCTCCCATACGGGGGCGCTGGCGGCGGCCGACACCGCGGTGGATGCCCTCCTCGCCCAGGCCGGCGTGCTGCGCGCCACCACCCTCGAGGAAATGTTCGAGGTGGCGCTGGGGGCGCAGAGCTGCCCCGCCCCCCGGGGCAGGCGAGTGGCGGTGGTGACCAACGCCGGCGGGCCAGCCATCGTGGCGGCCGATGCCCTGGCAACCCACGGCCTGGAGCTGGCCCCGCTGACGGCCGCCACCCAGGCGGAGATCCGCTCGTTCCTGCCGGCCGAAGCGTCGGTGGCGGATCCCGTGGACATGCTGCCCTCAGCGCGCCCGGAGGACTATCGGCGGGCGCTGGGGCTGGTGCTGGCCGACGAGGGGGTGGACGCGGCGGTGGCCATTGCCGTGACCCCCCCCCAGGGCTCGGCGCTGGAGGTGGCGGAGGCCATCGCGTCCCAGGCGCGGGGGTGCGCCAAACCGGTGGTGTCGGTGTTCATGACCGCGGCCCGGTTCTACCCCCAGGCCCACCGGATCCCCGGCATGCCGCCGGTGTACCGCTACCCCGAGGGGGGGGTGCGCGCCCTGGCGGCGCTGGTGCGCCACGGTGAACGCCGGCACGACCGGGGGGGCGAAGTTCCCGTCGTTGCCTCGCCCACTCTCGATGGGGCGGTGGCCCGCGCTCGCTGGGGCTACCTTCCCCAGGCCGAGGCCTTCGCGGTCCTGGAGGAGATCGGCATCCCGGTGGCGCCGTGGCGGCCCGCCAGGGACCTCGAGGCGGCGGTGCGGGCCGCCGAGGAGCTCGGTTTCCCGGTGGTGCTCAAGGGCGAGGCGAGCGCTCTGGTGCACAAGAGTGAGATGGGGGCGGTGCAGGTGAACCTCGCCTCGCCGGCGGCGGTGCGGCAGGCCGGCCTGGGGATGGCGGATCGCCTGGCGGCGGCGGGGCTGCAGCTCGATGGCTTCGTGGTGCAACGGCTGGTGCCGGGGGGCCGGGAGGTGATCCTGGGGGTGAGCCGTGATCCGGCGGTGGGTCCCCTGCTCATGGTGGGGCTGGGGGGGGTCGCCGTGGAGGTGTGGAAGGACGTGGTTTTCCGGCCGGTGCCGGTGACGACGGGGGAGGCTTTCGGGATGATCGAGGCGTTGCGGGGCGCGCCGCTGCTGGGCGAGTTCCGCGGCCGGCCGGCCGGCGACGTGGCCTCCCTGGCCGAGGCGGCCGCCCGGCTGGGGGCTCTGGCGGCGGCGGTTCCCGAGCTGGCCGAGTGTGACGTCAACCCTCTGTTCGTGCTCGACCAGGGGCGGGGGTGCGTGGCCGTGGATGTTCGCCTCCGCCTGGCGCCCTAGCCCGGCCAGCCCGGGAGCTGCACCGGTGAGCAGCCGGTGGTGTCCACCCTGCGCAGCAGCTCCGCCAGGGTGACGAACAGGCGGGGGTGCTGCCAGTCGGCGGCCACCTCGCACCCCGGAGCGAGGGCGAAGGCGCGCTGGTGCAGAGCGGGGTGGGGCAGCAGCAGGTCGGGGTGCTGGAGAACCACCCCCGGCGCCAGCAGTAGGTCCAGGTCCAGCACCCGTGGGCCCCAGCGCTGCTCCCTGCGGCGGTCCCGTCCCGCCAGGGCTTCGAGCCGCTGGCACAGCTGCAGGACCACCAGAGGGTGGGTCTGCACCTCCACCACTGCCGCGGCGTTGAGGTACTCCCCCTGAGGTGGGCCCATCGCCGGGGTGCGCCACACCCGCGACACGGCGCGCAGCTCGGCGTGGAGCTCGAGGTGATGGATGGCCCCCAGGAGCGCCTCGGGAGTCCCGGCGAGGTTCCCGCCCAGACCGAGCAGCAGCAGCACGGCCGAGAGTATGGCAGAGGGAGCGAGAACTCTTTCGCCCAGGGCTCGTACCAGCTAGCATCTGAGGCACGGCTGGAGGTGGGCGATGACCGGGGCGGTGGATCGAGCACGACAGGCGCGTTCCCTGCTGGAGCGGCTGGGGTCGCGCATCCCGGGCTTCTCGGGGTACCTGGACCGCGAGCTGCGTCGGGAGGTGGACGAACTTCTCCGTCGCCACGTGGCGGATCGCCTCGATGCGGCACGACGGCAGGTGGCGACCCGGATCGCTGCATTGACCCTGCGGGAGGGCCCGAAGGTGTCGCAACTCAACGCCCTGGCGATGCGCCTCGACGGCCTGGCGCAGCGGCTGCGCGCCGCGGGGGCCGGCTACGCGGGGCTTTTCGACGCCTTCAAGGTGCAGGAGGAGCAGCTGGAGCAACTCTACGCCGTGGACCTGGGCCTCGCCGAGGCCGCTGAGGAGCTGGTGGCGGTGATCGCAGGCGGGAGGGAGGGGTGGGAGGACGAGGCCGAGCGCCTGACGGAGCGGTTGCGGCAGGCCATCGAGGCGCGCCCCGGGGTGGTCCGCGGCGTGGTGGATGCGGGGAGGAGCGCATGAGCCAGTTCCTGGAAGTCCTGGAGCATCACGACGAGACCGGGCGCGAAATCGCCTACCGACTGCCGCCGGCGGGGTCGGCCGAGATCAAACTGGGCGCCCAGCTGATCGTCCATCAGGCGCAGGAGGCGGTGTTTTACCGGGACGGGCGAGCGCTCGATGTCTTTCCCCCTGGCCGCCATACCCTCACCACCCAGAACATCCCGTTGCTGACCAAGGCACTCTCCTTGCCCTTCGGGTTCACCTCTCCCTTCCGCGTGCAGGTGGTGTTCGTCTCCCGGCGCACCTTCCTGGACCAGAAGTGGGGGACGCGGGAGCCCGTGGTGTTTCGTGACCGCGAGCTGGGGGTGGTGCGGCTGCGCGCCTTCGGTTCGTACGCCTACCGCATCAGCGATTCCCGCACCTTCGTCAACACCGTGGTGGGCTCCCTGGGCCAGTTCGACACCCAGCGCCTGGAGGACTTCTACCGCGACGTCATCATCAGTCGCCTCAACGACGTGCTGGGCGAGAACCTCTCCTCCATCCTGGACCTGCCTGCCCTCTACGACGAGCTGGGGGGGCTCGTCCGCGCGCGGCTGGTGGAGGACTTCGGCAAGTACGGGGCCGATTTATCGGATTTCTACATTACCTCTATTACACCACCGGAGGAGGTCCTGGCGCGCCTGGACGAGCGGGCGGGCATGGGGGCGGTGGGCAATCTGGAGGCCTACACCCGGTTCAAGGCGGCCGTGGCGCTGGGGGATGCGGCCACCGCCGGCGACGGGGGAAGTGGCGCCGCCGCCGGATTGGGAGTCGGTCTGGGAGCCGGTTTTGGTGCGCAGATGGCCTCGGCGGTGGCGCAGACGATGCGTGGCGGCTCGGCGCCGGCGGTGGCCGGAGCGGGGTTCTGTTCCGCCTGCGGCGGCGCCTTGCCGGCAGGGGCGCGCTTTTGCCCGGCCTGTGGGGCGCCGGTGGCCGCCGCCTCCTGTTCGGCGTGCGGGCGGCCGCTGCCGGCCGGCGCGCGGTTCTGCCCGTCCTGTGGTGCGGCTCAACCCGCCTGAGCTCACACCTTCCCCGGTCCGGCCTCGGACTCGTGGTCAGGAAACAGAAGTGGCATGGGGTGGAGGAGCGGCTCCAGGAGGGCGAGAACCTGCTCCCCCCAGCCGTCCCGCCGGACCGGGTCGAGGGCCACATGCGCCAGCCCCCGCCGCCGGAGCTGTTCGTCCAGCAGGTCGTCGATGGCCTTTTGAAACAGGACGTCGGTGTCGCGCACGCCGTCCCAGCGCGGGGCGGTCCACAGGGGAACCTTGACGAGCAGGTCGTAGGTGGCCAGCCAGGCGGCCAGCAGCGGCTCCCAGGCCGGCTGCGGCCCCGCCGCGTACAGCAGGTAACAAAAGTTGTCGAGCACCGAGCGATCGCACAGCACCACTGCGTGGCTCGCCTGCGCCTCCAGCTCCCACGCCATCTGGGTGTGCAGGATCCACGCCTGGGCGTCCCGGCTGGTGTCCCGGTTGATGGGGAGGGGGCAGCGCCTGGCCACCTCGCGTACCAGCTCCACATCCACGTCGCGGCGTTTCAGGCGAGCAGCGAGGTCGAAGCAGAGGGTGGTCTTGCCCACCCCGTGGGTGCCGATCAACGCCAGCTTCATGGCGCGTCGATCCGCGCCACCGCCGCCAGGGCGGCGTGCAGCGCCGCCCCATCGGCGGGCCGGGCGGCCGGGTCCTTGGCCAGGCAGCGCTGGATGATGGCGGCCACGGCGGGCGGCAGGGCGGGGTTCAAGGCGGCCGGGTCGGGCGGCGCCTGCTCGATGTGGGCGCGCAGGATGTTGCCGGTGGTGAAGGGGAGCACGGCGGTCGCCATCTGAAAGAACGTCACCCCCAGGGAGTAAATGTCGCTGCGCTGGTCGGGCGGCTCGCCGAGGATCTGCTCGGGGGCCATGTAGTAGGGCGTGCCGGTGGCGCCCGAGAGGTCAGGCTCGACCTCGTCGAGCCGCCGGGCGATACCAAAGTCGAGGATCTTCACCACCCGCTGCTGGGAGACCACCATGTTGGCCGGTTTGAGATCCCGGTGGATGACGCCGCGGGCATGGGCGTAGCCGACGGCGTCGGCAATCTGCAGCATGAACGGCAGGAGCTGCTCGCGCACCAGATCGGGGTCGGTACGCAGCAGGTGGTTCAGGGTATGCCCCTCGACGTACTCCATGGAGATGAAGGTCGAACCGAAGCCCTTGGCGAAGTCGTAGATGTGGACGATGCCCGGGTGCGAGAGAACGGCGGCGGCGCGGGCCTCGCGCTCGAAGCGCGCCATGGCCTCCTCGGTGTGCTGGTGGGGGTTCAAGATCTTGATGGCGACGGTGCGCCGCAGGCGCAGGTCAGTGGCCCGGTACACCACGCCCATCCCTCCCCGGCCCAGCTCCTCCTCGAGGATGTAGCGGCTGGCGGCGTCGCTGGCCTCCGGCGAGGGGGGCTGGGCGTCGTCCGCGGCCGCGGAGGTGCGACGAGCCGACAGGCGCTGCGCCCGCTCGGCGGCATCGCGGTAGGCGTAGTCGAAATCGGCCACGCGCTGGAAGACGATCTCGGCGTTACGGATGTCGCCACGCCGCTCCAGCAGCACTCCCTGGCGGTACAGCACGGGTAGCAGCTCCCTGCTCACCGGCGCTCCGGCGGTGGCCCGCTGCAGGACGGCAATGGCGCCGGTGGTCTCGCCGGCGCTCTCCAGCCAGTCGCTGATGCGCGCCAGCTCGGCCGCCAGGTGCGGGAAGGAGCCGCCGAAGCGGCGCAGCATCTCGTGAGCGGCTCCCAGATGGCCTTCGTGGACCAGGGTGGCGAGCGCCTCCTCCACCCGGCCGAGGCGCGCCATGAGGTGGGCCCGACGCTCGGTGAGCCCGCCCCGCGCCAGCATCTCCATGGCTCGCTCGTAATCTCCCGAGCGGTCGAAGGCCTGCGCTGCCGCACCGTACTCACGGGCGGCCAGCCAGCACTCGCCCGCCAGTTCCCACTCTTCGATTTCCTGGTAGAGCTCGGCGGCCAGGCGCACATCGCCGCTGGTGCGCGCCACCTGGGCGGCGTCGGCGACCATGCCAGCGGCGCGAAAGCGTTCGATGGCCTCCTGCCAGCGACCGAGGTGAACCAGCGCCATGGCCGCCTCGGCGTTGAGCTCTGCCTGTTCGTACTCCAGGGCGGCGGCCTCGAACTGGCCGGTAGACTCCAGGTAACGACCTCGCATCCTCGCCGCCTGCTCGCTCTGGCCCGCCTGGCGCAAGGCGTCGGCGGCCCGCAGCGGCTCACCGGCACGCTCGAACGCCCGCGCCGCCGATTCCGGTTGGCCGGCAGCCAGGAAGAGGTCCCCCGCCTCGCGCAGGCGCCCGCAGGCCCAGGCGACCTGGGCCCCGAGATCAGGCAAGTGGGAGAGTCTGGCAGCGCGCAGCGCCTGGTCGGCCAGCGCCGGGGAGAGCCTCTGGGCGCGCAGCGCCAGTTCCACCGCGCGAGCGGCACGGCGCGGGTCATTGCCCTTGAGGAAGGCGTCGATCGCCAGTTCGGGTTGCCCCGATTCCACCAGATGCTGGCCGTACCGCAGCCACAACTGGTTCGCCTGCTGGGTGTCGCCCAGCCGGCTCATGGCCTGGGCGGCCTGGGCCAGGCCAGGCCCGCCGGCCCGCTTGAACATCTCGGCGGCACGGCGGGTGCGCCCCAAACTGCGGGCCACCTCTCCGGCGCGCTCCCAGGCCCGGGCGCGCAGGAAGTGACGCAGAGCACGGCGCGGGCGCCCCGCCTGCAGGAGCAGCTCGCCGGCCGCCAGGTGGTCACCGCGCCGGGCCGCCTGGGCAGCCTGGTGGGCGAGACTGCCGACGGCCGGTGAAAAGACGCCCAGCGCCGCCAGCAGCGCCAGAAGGGCAGCCGGGTAGATGAGAGAGTTGACCCACCACTGCCGCGGCAACTCCATGAGGACGAACCACGCCGAGGGCTGGATGGGCACCTCGAGGAGGGGCAACACCCACCAGAGATTCACCCAGGCGAGCAGCACCCCGCCCAGCAGGCCCAGCATGGCTCGCCCTCCGCGGGACAGGAGCAGCACGACCGGGACGAGGAGCACCACCGGCGCGTGGAGCATCCTGCAATTTTAGCTGGACGGCCGCCGGGAGGCGACCGCATGGCGAGACGAGACACTCGACGGAGCCCTGCGAAGGGGGTTGAAAGTTTATTAGAAGTCGCTCATATTTTGTCTCGGCGGTTTTCGCCACGTGAGGTCGTGCATGAAGGACTTGTACGCAGCGCTGGGGGTCAGCAAGAACGCTTCCCCGGAGGAGATCAAGAAGGCGTACCGCAAGCTGGCGCGGCGCTTTCATCCCGATGTCAACCCCGGCAACCCGGCGGCGGAGAAGCGCTTCAAGGAGATCCAGGAAGCCTATGCGGTTCTCTCGGACCCGACCAAGCGGGCGCAGTACGACCAGTTCGGCACCGTGGACGAGGCGGAGCTGGCCGCTCACCAGGAGCGGGTGCGTCGCCAGAGATCCTCCCAGGGCGTCCGCTTCCACTTCGGTGGCGGGTCGTTCGCAGGATTCCCCGATATGGGAGAACTGTTCGGCGATGTTTTCCGCGGGTTCTCCACCTCTTCTCGCCGCCGCAGTCGCCCGCCGGCCGAGGCGGTGGCGGAGCTCAACCTGGCCCAGGCGGTGGCGGGTGCGACGGTCGTCGTGCCGGTGCGCACCGAGGTGGAGTGCGAGGAGTGCGCCGGCTCAGGGGTGCACAACGGCGAGGCGTGTCCGCGCTGCCGCGGGACGGGGGTGCTCATCCGCACCGATCGACTGCGCGTGCGCCTGCCCCAGGGGGTGGGGGACGGCGATCGGGTGCGGGTGAAGGACGGCGCCGGTCGAGAGGTGTCAGTCGCCGTTCGCGTCAAGCCCGATCCTTACTTCGAGCGCAAGGGCGACGACATCCACACCGAGGTGCCGGTAACCTTCAGCGAGGCCTACCTGGGCAGCGAGATCGAGGTCGGCACGGTGCACGGGCCGGTGCGTGCCCGCATCCCCCCGGGAACTCAGTCGGGGCAGCGCTTTCGCCTGCGCGGCAAGGGCATCCGCAACGTCCGCACGGGCGTCAATGGCGACCACTACTACACGGTGAAGGTGGTGGTGCCCAGGGTCGTGTCGCCAGCCGGCAGGGAGGTCGCCCGCAGGGTGGCCGAGCTGTACAGCCAGGATCCCCGCAGCGGCCTGCCCCGCTCGCTCGAGGCTCGGGGTTGAGGAAGGGAAGGGGTTGAAGGCCGCGGGCTAGCGGGCCAGGTTCTCCACCAGGGGAATCGCCTGGTCGATGGTCAGTCCATGGGCGAGCTGGAGTGTCCTCTTCTCGCTCCATCCCTGGGGCCGTGCCACGATGTACTCCAGCTCGCTCCCGGCCACGCGGTAGGCGACCGGGGAGAGGTTGGGGCCCAGGACCACCCGCGCTCCGGCCAGGGAGATGTCGCCAGGAGTGGGAAAGACGGTGCGAACTCCGAAAACCGGCCGATGCCGGCGGCGCTGCACCGTGCCCACCAGACCGCTCTCGCCGTCGGGAGGGGGCTCCAGCTGGAATCCCACCTCCACGAGATGGAACAGACACACCCGGGGGGTGGCAAAAAACAGCAGGGCTCGGTCGTGAGTCGGTTGGGAGGCGAACAGTGGGTGTTCGACGACGCTGGCGGGGGGATCGATCTCGCACGGAATACCGGAGGCGGCGAATTCGCCGAGGTTGCGCGTGCGCAGCCGATCGTCTTCGGTCGGGTCGGCGGTGAGGCGCAACAGGGCGTAGGAAGCGTCCTGCGCCTCGCCGACCCCTTCCCACCACATGACGTGCAGGAAGCTGTCGCGAACGGTGACGGTGGCTTCGGGATCCTCCGGGTCGGGAATGACAGAGGTCACCTGGGAGAGGCGGATGGTCGGGAAGCGGGGGTTGGTCCAGAAATCACCCGACAGCCGCACCAGCTGCTCCCACTCCCCGCCATGCCACACGGCGGCGAGAACTTCCGAAAGCCCCTCGCCCCAGTTGCGCTGCCAGACTACCGCCACCTTCCCCGTCACCTCGTCGGCTGCCACCTGGATTTCGGCGTCGTTGGATCCGGGAATACCCACGATGAAAGGAACCGTACTGGTGAGGAGATTGACGCCACCGCGATCGGCGCTGAGGACCAGGCCCATGGGTTCGGCGGTGGCTTTCCAGAGCACGCCGCTGCGGTCCAGGTAAAAGGGCGTCGCCGCCCAGCCAGTGCTGGCAACCGCGACCCCGAGCGCGACCACTGTCAGCAGTCTTCGCATCGCTGACCTCACGCCTTCAGGTTGATGACCTCGCGGACGTTGAAGGCAGCGAAGAAGCTCTTCATGCCCTTGAGGTCGGGGTAGTGACTGGCGAGCAGGTCGAGGTATTTCTCCCCGGCCTCCTCGTCCCCCTCGTCCATGGCAGCGTCGGCGAGCAGCATGAGGGTGTTCCGTTCCACTCCCTGGTGATCGTACTCGCGCGCCAGGGCCAGGGCCTTCTCACCCCACATGCGCCCCTCGGCGTATCGCTGCAGCTGCAGTGCACCGTAGCAGATGTCCTGATAGATTTCGGGAAGGTACTGGCGGGCACCGACGCTCTCGATCACCGCGGCGGCCTCACAGCAGAGCGCCATGCCCTCGCTGACACGCCCGGTGCACATCAGGCAGTACCCCAGGTTATCGCGGGTGATGGCGCTGCCGATGACATCCCCCGAGTGCTCGGAGTCGAGGCGGAGCACCAGTTCGAAGCACTGCGCCGCCTCGGCGAACTTCGACTCCTTGAGCGCCAGCACGCCCTGCTGGTTGCCCGAAGCGGCGAGGCTGCGGGGCTGCCCGCAGATCTCGGCCAGCTCGGAGGCGCGGCGGGCGTAGGCCAGCGCCCGCGAGATGACGCCCTCCGCTTCGTACGCCTGGGAGGTGTAGTAGGCAGCCATCCAGGCGGTGAACGGGTCGCGGCTGCGCATGAGGATGTGCTTGAGTTCGGCCGAGACCGAATCCAGCCGGTCCAGCTCGGCGAGGACGACGCAGCGATTGCAAAAGGCCCGGTCGACCAGCTCCCGGTCGCCGCCTCGCCTCGCCTCCCCCTCGGCCGCCTCGAACAGGTGCAGAGAACGCTCGAGCCGGCCACGGGAGAAGGCGCGTTGAGCCAGGGCGGTCAGCCGCAGATACCGTTCCGTCGGGGCCATCTAGCGGGCACTCCCACCCGACTCGCGGGCGATCTTGAACTCCACGAAGGCCTCGACCTCTGCCTGTGCGTCCTCGCTGAGCATACGAAACGAGTGTAGCAGCGCTGATTCCCGTTCCGTCAAGCCCCGCCGCCGCCCGTCCTCGAAAAACTCCGAAAAGGAAATCTGGAACGTCTGCAGGATGCGAAAGAGAACATCGAGGGGGACGCGGTACTCCCCCTTTTCCATGCGCGACAGATCGGACTGTTGAATGCCGATTTGGCGCGCCAGCTCCGTCTGGGTGAGATTCCGCTCGAGGCGCTCCTGCCGGATACGCCGACCAACCGCCGAGGCGGGCATCAGGGGCCTCGTCGCCTGACTCATCGCTGCCTTGCCGCTTCCGAAGCTTGCTGCAACAATTCTCGGAAGCCTATTCTTATGCTACGTTCGCATGGGGCGAGTGTCAAGGGCCGTGAGGGTCGAGCAGGACGGCCCCGGCAGGTCGGGGAGATGAGCGTGCAACTCGTGCGAGTGCTGGTGAACGTGTGGCGCTGGCGCAGGCTGGTGAAGCAGCTGGCGTGGCGCGAGTTCAAGGTTCGGTACGCGGGCTCGGCCCTGGGGGCCGCCTGGGCGGTACTGGAACCGGTCATCCAGTTCGGTCTGTATCTCACCGTCTTTTCGGTGCTGCTTGGCATGCGTCTTGAAGGAAGGCCGGGGGTGGCAAGTTTCGGTCTTTACCTCGTCAGTGGACTGGTGCCGTTTCTCGCCCTGCAAGAGGTGTGGGGGAGGGCGGTGGAGTTGGCCCGCGCCCAGGCGCAGCTGGTACGACACGTCAGCGTGCCACTGGAAGTGATGCTGGCGGGGACGCACCTTGCGGTGATGGCGCGCTACGGGATCGCGCTGGCGCTGGTGGTGGCCTACGCCGTGGTGAGTAGTCCGGCGGTCGTGGGCGGAGTGGGCTGGCTCCTGCTGGGGGTGGTGACGGTTCTCCTCGGAAGCTTCGGCGGCGCCCTGGTGTTGATGCCGGCGGGGGCGTTCCTTCCGGATCTCGGCCGGGTGGTCGGGCTGGGCATGATGGTGATGCTCTTCGCCACCCCGGTGCTGTACCCGGAGAGCGTGGTGCCCGGCCCCTGGGCGAGCTGGTTGTTCCTCAACCCGCTCACTGGAATGGTGGATGTTTTCCGCGCCGCCACCATGGGGTCCAGCGTGTCGCCGCAGCGGCTGGGGGTGTTCGTGGGAGTGTCGCTTGCTGGCCTGCTGCTGGGGGCAGCGGTCTTCGCCCGCCGCGCCGCAGCGGTCCGCGATCTGGTGTAGCCAAGACGGTGTTTGCATCGTGGAAGGAGGAAGTAATGTCGATCCGTTCTGTCGTGTCACTTGCAGGGCTCGCGATGATTGCCGCGCTGGCGGGAGCGCAGTCGCCGCCGCCAGCACCGCGGCCGCCCATGCCATTGCCACAAATGCCGGTTCCCGCCACCCCCACTCCCGCGGCCGAGGCCCCTGTGGTCGACGAGTGGGCGGAGTTCATGAAGGAGTACTACAACGTCCACAAGGTCCCCAAGGCCAAGGCGATCCGTCTGTCGCAGCAGTTTGCCTGGCCCCACGCGGTGATGAAGATCAAGATGGAGGTCGTGGACGAGGACGAGGAGTTCCTCTACTTGCGGAATCTGCCCATCGAGGATCCCGAATCGGGCGCCCACAACGCCTGGCTGGCGCGGGAGCAGATGGAAGCGATGGCGATCATGCAGAAGGAACGCAGTGACGCCAACTTCGTCCTCAACGTTTCCGAGGTGTACGTGCCACCGCCCTTCACCGATCGGCTGCGCTTCGTCGAGCGCAGCGAGGGGCTACCCAAGGAGGGGCGCTGGCAGATGGGTTTGGCGGTCGCCGATCTCAACGGCGACGGGCTCGTCGACCTGGTGCTGCCGCCGCCGCGTCTCGGTGACGGGCGCCCTTCGGTGGCGCTGCAGACCAAGACCGGGTGGCGCCTGTGGCGAGAGGCGCGCTGGCCATCAATCCCCATGGACTACGGCGACGTGGGCGTGGCCGACTTCGATGGCGACGGCCATCTGGACATCGTCCTCACCAGCCACTTCAAGCGCGCCTGGGTGCTGTACGGCAACGGCAAGGGGGACTTCACTCGCTTCGTGGAGCTGCCGCGGGCCAACATGACGGCCTCGTCGCGGGCTCTGGCGCTGGCGGATTTCGACCGCGACGGTCGCACCGATGTGGTGCTTCTGGCCGAGCTGGATATCGACCTCGGCACCAGCCAGGGGCTCGCCAACGGCTTGCTGCAGGTGGTTCTCAATCGCGCCGACGGGTGGGTCAACGTGGATGTCTCCGGGACCACGCCCAACCTCTATGGCGACAAGGTGGCGGTGGGGGATTTCAACGGTGACGGGGCGCCGGACATCCTCGTCTCGTCCCACAAGAACGTGTTTCCCTACTGGATCTATCTCAACTCGGGGGACGGCCGCACCTTCCGCCCGGTGTCCAGCCCGGAGTTCCCCTACCTGGCGTACGGCCTGGCGGTGGCTGCCGGAAACCTGGATGGCAAGAAGGGCGACGAGGCGGTGGTCGGCTTTGCCCAGAGCCCGCGCTCCGGCGGACAGCAGCACCCCATGAATGCGGTGGCCATTTTCCGCATCTCCCAGCAGGGGGACGAGGTGGCGGTCAGTCGCGATCTGCTGCACGCCGAGCATGCCGATTTCGACCGTTTCACGACTGCTCGCCTTCTCGACCTGGACGGCGACGGCCGGCTCGATCTCGTGCTCGGCCGGCAAAACGGTGGGATCGACATCTACCTGCAAGGAATCGACGGGACTCTCTACCGCGAGCGGGCCGCGGAGCTGGAATTCGGGGACGCCTACATCAACGATTTCGCGCTGGTTCCCCTGGCGGGCGGGAGCAAGGGCCTGGTGGTCATGTCCTCCGATGGGCGGACGACACCGGGATCCCTGAGGGTGTTCGAGATCCACAAGAAGTAGCCGCGCCCGCCGCCCTGGCGCCCGGCTGAGCATCTCCCCTGAGCTTGCCAGCACAAGCGGCAGGGTGAAGCGGAGCCTTGCGCAGCCCTGGGCCGGCAGGCAGTTGGGTTGACGGTGGAGGAAGCTTGCCCGGGGCAGTCTTGCCGGGGCCTGGTACGTACGTGATGGCAGCTGTGACAGTGGCCTCCGCCGACTGCCGCTGGCCGCGCTGCCACCGTGTGTGCCGACCCGGCGGAGGGCATGCTCGCGAAAGGAGAGGCTGCACCCCTTCCTTGCGCTGGCACCCTGTCGCCTGCCGGTGGGCCGACCTCGTTCCCTCACCCCCGCCCCGCCACCCCAGGTTCCGTCTCCCAACTGGGGGCGGAAGGCCTTCTCGTCGCTTGACACACCGGGCGACAGTTCTCAAACTGTTGTCATGCCTGGCGAAGTGGCGGTCGAGACGGGGGTCTTCGGCCCGTTACAGGTGGCGAGGGCGCTGGCGCCGGTCTGCCGGCCGGGCAGCCGAGGTCGGATCGTCGTTCGCCAGGCGGCGGCGACGCGGGTCCTCTGGTGGGTTGACGGGCATATTCGCGCGATCACCTCGGAAAACGACAACGAGTGGTTCGGTACCTGGCTTCTCACCAAGGGGCTGGTGAGCGGGCCGGTGCTCGCCCGCGCTCTCAAGACCCGCGCGGAGGGGGAGCCGCTGGGTGCCGCTCTGGTTCGCAACGGCGAGCTCAACCCCCTGCGACTGCAGGTCGAGCTGGAGGAGCTTTCCCTCGCCCTGGCCGCCAGGATCGTCGTCGCCGACGGAAGCTTCGAGGCCGAAGCCGGACCGGCCTTGCCGGCGGGCAGGGAAACCCTGGATCGCTCCCTGCGCGCCCTCTTTGCCGCCGCAGTGCGTCGCGTCCCCGACGTGGAGGTGCTGGAACGACTCCTGGGCGATGGAGCCCGCTGGGAGGCCGTGGCGGCCACCGTCGGGATCGACAAGGGGTTTGAGCCCAGCGCCTTCGAACGGTTCGTGCTCGACCAGTTGACCCCGGCGAAGACCCTCGACGGTCTTCGGGCTCTGGCTCCGGCTCAGTTTCCCGACACCGTGCGGGCGCTGGCGGTGCTCGTGGCCACGGGGCTTGCCACGCCGCAACGAAAGCCGTCATCGGTGATCGATACGGCGATTCATGCGCCCCCCCCTCCCAGCGCCAGCGGCCCCGCCGGCGCTCGTGCGCTGCCGCCGGCCAGCCCCCGCGTGAAGGAGTTGCTGGCCCGTCTGGAGGAGGTGGAGCTCGAGGCCCTGGCCAGGTATTCCCCCGGCGCGGAGCAGCCGCGAGAGACCTCCAACCGGCGCAAGGGAGAATCCTTCCGGCGCACGGCGCTGCGCATGCTGGCAGAGGGGGAGGACGAGAAGGCAGCGTACCGGCTCCTGACCCGCGCCGCCAACCTGGCTCCCTCCGCCGGGGTACTGGTGGATCTGGCGCGCTACGAGATCCAGCACGAGCGCTGGCACGCACGGGTGGTGGAGCATCTCAAGCGCGCCCTGCAGATGGACGCCGCCTGCGAGGAGGCGTGGTCGTTGCTGGCCGAGTACTGGGAGCTGCGCCACCAGCAGGACAAGCAGAGGAGGACCCTGGAGCGCTGGCTGGCTGTCAACCCGGCCAGCGCGGTGGCCCGAGAAAAGCTAGAACAGCTCGACCGCTCCCACCACTTGCGCTGACGTCAGGGCGCCGGCGCCGGCTCCCAGAAGGGGTAGAAGCAGTACCACTGGTGCGGCCACTGGGCCACGCGGCGCTCGAGCACCTCCACCCAGCGCGCCATCGCCCGCCGAACCTTCACCTCTTCCTCTTCCTCGCCTTCAATCACGATGGGAGGCTCGTAGACCACGCGAAAACGGCGATCCGGCTCGAGCACGAAGAACACCGGCACGATCACCGCGTTGGCCCGAAAGGCGAGCAGGAATGGCCCCGGCGGGAAGCGGGCGGGCTCGCCAAAAAAGGGCATGGCCCATCCGGTGTTGTTGAAGTCCCGATCGCCGTGCGCCGCCAGCACCCCTCCCTCGCGCAGCACGCGCAGCGCCGGCACCACCGAGAACGGCGAGGCATCCACCGGAATGCCCTTGACCCGACCCAGCGCTCGCATGCGAGCGCGAAACTCTTCGGCGGTGGCGAAGCGATCGCGCCAGTACAGTACCGCGATTGGCTCCCTGGTCTTGCCCAGGGCCACGGCCCCCACCTCCGGATTGCCCAGATGGGCGGTGAGCAGCAGCGTTCCGCGGCCGCTGGCGCGGGCTGCCTCGTAGAACTCGCCCCCTTCGATGGCCGCCACCGCCCCGGCGAGCTGTTCGGCGGGCTGCTGCGACCAGCGGAAGAAGTCGATCCAGTGGTAGGCGTGTTCGAACATCATGCGCCAGGCGGTGCGTCGGACCTGCGGATGGGCCCGCGGCAGGCCGAGGATGCGGGCGCAGTTACCCTGCACGGCCCGCATGTATTTGGGCCGCAGCAGGACGAAGGGGGCAATCACCAGCCAGCGCGCCATCCAGTACATCAGCCCCACCGGCCAGCGGGTCGAGGCCCACACCAGCGTCGGTATCCAGAAGCCGAAGTACAGACGATAAAATGCCTGGACGAGGCGAGGGGAGCCCGCCATTCGCGACTGCACGCGGGGATTCTAGCGCTTCCCCGGCCCCTCGGCCCGGTGCAAGAACACCAGCAGGGTACCCGAGGAAACCTCCACCACCACCCGACGGCCCGCGGCCCGATTAGACACCCCGGTTCTCTCCATGAGATCGAGGGGCTCACCGACGAGTCCCCAGCGCAGGCCGGCGGTGCGCACCCCCTCGCAGCGACCCCAGGGCAGGAGGGATACCACCTGCCCGGGCCAGGTGGCAAAGACTCGCCGCCCAAGAACGGGCACGATCCGGCAGCGTTCGTCCACGAGCTCGAACGAGCCCTGCGGTGCCCACCGCGCCACCACCCCCAGCGCCTCCAGGGCGTGGTCCTGGTATCCGCCAGTGGCGGCAAGGACGAGGGCCCGCCGTACCTGGAGCTCATCCACCAGATAGGCGAGGGTCTTGTGGAGATCGGTGTGCTCCTGGTCGCTGCGAAGAACCAGGCGCTCCTCACCGATCCAGGCCCGCGCCCCGGCACGGATGGAGTCCAGATCCCCCACCACCGCCGTGGGTCGCACACCGATGCGAGCCAGGTGATTGGCGCCACCGTCGGCGGCCACCACCCCGGCAGCGGCGCGGAGCAGCTGCACCGACCACGGCTGCCAGCGCCAGGGGGCATTGGCGACGATCACCCACCTTCCCACCGTGTCAGAATATCTCGCCTGGCGGCAGGACTACCGGCAGGAATGGGCGATCACGCCGCTTCATTGTCAGTGGGGAGGGGAGAGCAAGGGATGGCCGCGGATCCTCGCTTCCAGGTGATCAACCTCGTGGCGGTGGGTGACGAGGTGGCGGTGGTGTGGGGAGATGGGCACGAATCGTACTACCCAGGCGAGGAGCTCCGGCGCGCCTGCACCTGCGCCTCCTGCCAGGGGGAGCAGCACCTGTTCGGGCGCGCCACCTTGCCCACCATGAAGCCCTACGCTGACGGGGCGTTTCACCCCGTGGCGGCGAGCCTGGTGGGCAACTACGGCCTGCAGGTCAGGTGGGGTGACGGCCACCAATACGGTATCTATCGGCTGGACTGGCTGCGGCGCTCCTGCCCCTGCGAGACCTGTCGTGCCATCGCCGCCCGGCACGATCAGTAGGCGTGGCGGTGCCGCCAGAAGCGCAGCAGGGTGAGCCAGAGGATTTTCACGTCCAGCGCCAGCGACCAGTTGTCGATGTAGTAGAGGTCGTACGCGATACGTCGGCGCAGGGAGCTCTGGCCGCGCAGATCGTGCACCTGCGCCCAGCCGGTGAGGCCGGCGCGCACGCGGTGGCGGGCCATGTACTCGGGGTAACGCTCGCGGAAGCGGGCGACGAATTCGGGGCGCTCCGGTCGCGGCCCCACCAGCGACATCTCTCCCTTGAGCACGTTGACGAGCTGCGGCAGCTCGTCCAGGGAGAAGCGGCGCAGCACGGCACCCACGCGGGTTACCCGGGGGTCGCGGCGAGCCGCCAGGCGCGGCCCGGTGTCCGCCTCGGCGTTCGGGATCATGGTGCGGAACTTGAGGATGCGAAACGGCCGGCCATCCAGCCCCATGCGCAGCTGGCGGTAAAACACCGGGCCGCGGTCCTCCAGGAAGACGGCGATGGCCACGACGGCCAGCAAGGGCCACAGGAGCGCCAGAGCCAGACCCGCCAGGGATACGTCCATCAGACGCTTGATGAGGGTGCTCCAGCCTTCCAGCGGAATGCTGTTGAGGTTGATGACCGGCAAGCCGTCCAGATCCTCGACGCCGGCGCGCAAGACGTAGTACTGCAACAGATCCGGGACGACCCGTACGTCCAGGATGAGGGGCTCGGCGCGCTTGAGCAGCTTGACCACCTTGTGCTGGGTGCCCAGTGGCAAGGCGATGTAGAGCACCCCCACGCGGTGCTCGCGCACCACCCGGTCCAACTCGTCCAGCGTCCCCAGCACCGGGAAGCCCTGGAAGACCGAGTGGGCCTTGCCGGGGTCGTCGTCCAGGAAACCCACCACGTCCAGGCCCAACGCCCGCTGCCCGGCGAGTTTCTCCGCCACCAACCGGCCCAGCTCACCCGCGCCGGCGATCAGCACCCGCTGGCGATGACGCGGAGACGCCCATACCCGGGCCATGACTGACCAGAAGGCGAGACGCGCCAGACTGACCAGCACCACGTCGAGCACCGCGAACAACCCCAAGGTGAGTCGCGAATAGGTGAACTCGCGATAAAACCCCAGACCCGCCGCCAGCACCAGCATGGCCACCAACACGGCGGTGGCCACGGCAAACACCTCCTCCACCCGGGAGCGCGACGGTCGGCCCTGGAGGAGACCTCGGAAGTAGAACACCACCGGCCAGATCAGCGCGATGATGGGAAACAGGGCGAGGTATGGCCCGAAGGGCGGCACGCCCTTGGTGACCGGTACCACCTCCAGTTCAAAGCGCAGGTAGAAGGCGAGCAGCAGCGCCCCGTAGGTGGCGAGGAGATCGACCACCACCAGCAGGGCACGGTTGAAACGGAGCTTGTCGCCGATCATCAGGTGGCCCGGCGCGCCGGCACGACGCGCTCCACCAGGTAACGGAAGCGCCGGCGAAAGCGCTCGCGGGAAAAACTCTCGGCCCGCACCCGCAACGTCGCCGCATCCCAGTTGCTAGCCAGCACCCGCCGGCAGGCCGCCGCCAGCGCTTCCACCGAGCCGTCGGGGGTCAACTCGCCGTGACGCCCGTGGATCACCACATCGGCGGTGCCGCTGTGCTGGAGGCCCACCACCGGAGTGCCGCAGGCCAGAGCCTCCACCGCCGCCATGCCGAAGTCCTCCACGTTGGGAACCAGCAGTAGACCGGCGCTGCGGTACTCATCGCGCAGGCGCTCACGGCTGACCCGATCCAGGAAGGTCACTCCGTTCGGTGCGCGCCAGGTCAACTCCCGCCTGAGCGGTCCCTCCCCGACGATCCGCAGAGGTAATCCGAGCTGTGCCGCCACCGCCATGCCCACGTCCACCCTCTTGTACGGAACCAGAGCGGCAACCATCAACAGGTGCCCGCCGCGGCTGCCGCCGGGGGTGAAGAAGTCCACATCCACCGGCGGCGGCACCACGTCCGCCTGCCGGCGCCAGTAGCGTTCGATGCGGCGCGCCACCAGCTGGGAGTTGGCCACCAGGTGATCGACCCGGGCCGAGGAAATCACGTCCCAGGTGCGCAGCCGCTCCAGCTGCGTGCGCACCAGGGAGCGGGCAAAGAACGGCACCCGCCGCAGGTACTCCTCGCGCTGGTCCCAGGCGTAGCGCATGGGCGTGTGGCAGTAGCACAGATGCACGGCCTCCGGTGGGGGGATCACCCCCTTGGCCACGCAGTGGCTCGAGGAAACGATGAGGTCGTATTCATCCAGCTTGAACTCGGCCACCGCCGCCGGCATCAAGCGGAGCAGCCCGCGATAAAAGCGCCCGCCCAGGGTGAGTCGCTGCAGGTACGAGGTGATGATCGGGTGCGAGGTCAGTTCTCCCTCGATGGCGCCGGGGCGGACAAAAAGGGTGTAGATCGGCGCCTGGGGGAAAAACGTCGCGATTTCCGCCAGCACCGCCTCCCCGCCGCGCATCCCCGTCAGCCAGTCGTGCACCAGCGCCACCCGCATCCACTACTCCTTCCTCGCCGCCTGGTACAGCGCCACGGTGGCCGCCGCCGCCTCGCTCCAGCGGTAGGCCGCGGCGCGCCGCCGCCCCTTCTCCGCCAGCGATGCACACAGCTCTCCGTCCTCGACCAGGCGGCGCATGGCCGCCGCCAGCGCCACCGTATCGCGGGGGTTCACCCGCAAGATTGCATCCCCGGCCACCTCGCGCACCGCCGCCACGTCCCCGGCCAGCACTGGCGTACCGCTGGCCATTGCCTCCAGTACCGGCAGACCGAACCCCTCGTACAGGGTCGGGTACACGAAGCAGCGCGCACCGCGGTAGAGGGCGGCCAGCTCGTCGTGGTCCACATGCCCGAGACAGCGAACCAGCGATCCCAGGCCCATGGCGCGGGCACGGTTCGCAAGCGCTCCGTCGGGGCGGAAACCCCCGACGAAGAGCATGGGCGGAACCCCCTGGCGCTTTTCGTGAACGAGCATCTGGTAGGCCTTCAACACCCCTTCCGCGTTCTTGTGGGGTTTGTGGTTGCCCACGTGCAGCAGGTACTCCCCGGGCACCCCGAGCCTCGCCCGCAGCGCCGCCTCGGCCGCCGGATCACTCGGTCGCGAGAACACCGGCAGCACCCCGTTGGGGACCACCTTGAGCTGATCTTCACCGGCGCCAAAAAAGCGTTTGAGGTCGTTGGCCGTGGTCTGGGAGGCGGCGATCACATGGCGCGCCCGCCGCACCGCCCAGCGGATCATCGTCCGGGCGTAGGGAAGACCCAGGCGGGAAGGCAGGAACTCCGGAAACAGCACATGGATGATGTCATGTACGGTCACCACCAGCCGGCCCGGATACAGGAGGGGGATCACGTAATGGGGAACGTGCAGCACCCCGACCCTGGCGCGCATCGCGGCGAGCGGGACGACAAGCTGTTCCTTGATCGAATACCCCGGGGCCTCGACCTCGACGACGCGCCAGGACGGCGGCAACGCCGGCAGGAGCCCGCGCCCGGCAGGGGTCACCATGACCACCACCCCCTCCAGATCCTCATGGGCCGTCAGACCCCCGAGGAGTCCCTGCAGGTAGGTGCCGATGCCATAGTCAGGCAACTTGCGCGCGTCGATGCCTAGGCGCTTCATGACGCCAACCCATTCTAGCGGGGCGGCGGCCCGACCCGGCGAGCGGCCGAGGTGGCGCCGTTGGGGCACGGGCGGGGGCAATCACTGGAACTGGCGTGTCGCCTCGAACGGGCAACTTCTGTCAGCAGCGCGTGCCAGGTGGGGGTGACGACCTCCCAGCGCCAGCGTCGGGCCTGCTGCCTCGCCCGGGCAGAGAGTTGGTCCCTTGCGGGCGCCTGCAACACCTCCTCCAGGGCGGCAGCGAGGGCCTGGGAGTTGCCCCGGGGAAAGTGCCGGGCCGCCCCGCCGGCCACCTCTCGCAGGGCCGGGGCATCGCTGGCCACGCAGACCGCCCCGCATGCCATCGCCTCCGCCAACGGCAAGCCGAAGCCCTCCTCCTCCGACGCCACCACCACGATCTCGGCGTGGGCGAGAAGGGCCCGGGCCTCCTCCCTCGTCACGTAGCCCGGGAGATGCACGCGCCCCGGCGCGGGGTGGCGAGCCAGGGCCTGCTCCAGCCGCTTTCCACCCCACCCACGCCCTCCCGCCAGCACCAGAGCGGGCGAGTTCGGATGCCGCTGCAGGAGCCGGCCGTGGGCCTCCAGCAGCGTGACCACTCCCTTGCGCGGCTCCAGGGTGCCCAGCTGCACGAGAAAGGGCGCCCCGCCGGCAAACTTCTCTCGTGTCTCCTGCCGCGGCGTCGCAACCGGGAGGAAAAAGAAAGGATCCACCCCGGGGGAGATGACCGCCGCCGCCCGCGCCTGGACGGGCAGCAGCTCGCCCAGGCGGGCGCGGGTGGCGTGGGAGACGCACACCACGGCGTCGGCGGCAAGCACGGACTCCTCCAGGTAGGCGTTGAAGCAGAACCGGTTGGCCACCGTGTGGTGGCCGGCGTGGGTGCGTGGGGTGAGATCGTGCACCACGGCCACTCCGGGGGTCGCCAGCCGGCGCGGCAGGATGGCCAGCGTGCCGAGAAACACCTCGACGCAGCTCCCGATCTGCCCCGCAGCGAGGGTGTGTAACCACAGCGTGCCGGGCAGCGGCAGGGAGGGCCAGGAGACCTGCATCCGCTGCCGCACCGGAGCGGGCAATTCGAGGTCGGTGCGCCGGGGCAGAAAACCGACGAAGCTCCAGTCCGTCGAGTTGGCCAGGCCTCCCAGCAGCCCCTCGAGCCAGGCGCCGACGCCGGTGCGCGGGCCGACCAGCGGACGGGCGTCAAACCCGATACGCATCCGCGTACCGGCAGGGGAGACCAGCAACCCGGCGAAACACCGTCACGGTTGCCTCCGCCGCCCGCCGCCACGAGAACTGCGCCGCCCGCGCCCGGCCGAGGGCGGCCAGGCGCCGCCGTTCCCCTTCGTCTTCGCCGAGGCGCAGGATGGCTCGGGCGATGTCCTGGGGATCCCCGGGATCCACGTACACCCCCGCTTCGCCTGCCACCTCGGGCAGCGACGAGATGCGGGAGACGATCGCCGGCACGCCGCACGCCATCGACTCCACCACCGGCAGGCCAAAACCCTCGAGCAGGGAAGGGAAGAGCAGCGCCTCGGCGCCGGCCAGCACCGCCCGCAGCTGCCCGCGGGCCACGTAATCCAGGTGGAGGATGCGCTCGCGCACCGGGGAGGAGGCAAGCTCCGCGCGCGCCGCCTCCGTGCGCCACCCCCAGCGCCCCACCAGCACCAGGGCGCCGGGGTAGCCGGCTGCAGCGGCAGCGGCGAACCCCCTGAGCACCCCGACGATGTTCTTGCGCGGTTCCAGCGTCGACACGAAGAGCAGGTAGCGGGGGGGCAGACCGGCGGGCGGCGCGGGTGGCGTACCGTCCAGGAAGGTGGCGTCCACCCCTTCGTGGATGACGTGAATGCGCCGTACTGCTACCCCCTCGAGCTCTGCCAGATCCTCCGCAGTGGCCTGGGACACGGCGATCAGGGCGTCCGCCGCGAACAGCGCCGCGGGAAGATGGCGGCGCAGGTTGTCCAGGGTCTCCTGCTGAACCGTCTCGGGCAGCCGCACGAACGCCAGGTCGTGCACGGTGGCCACCAGGCGGCGCACCGCCGGCCAGTGCCGGCGCGGCACGAAAAAGTTGGGCGCGAAGTACACGTCGTTGCCGTCCAGAAACATCAGCAGCGGTTCCAGGGTGGCGCGCAGGGCGCGAATGGTCGGCCCCACCGGGAGCAAGAACCCCGCCGGCAGGTGATGGAACCGAAAGCGAGCCCGCGGCCCGGCGACGGGGAGCGGGGGTGGGGACGGTTCATCGGGAGCCGCGAAGGCGTGGGCGTAGAGGTTGAGCTCCAGCCCCGGGTCCACCTCCTGGAGGTGGGAGAGGAGGTTCCATTCGTACCAGCCAACACCCGTCATCTTCTCGAAGAAGGGAAAGATGTCGACTCCCACCACCAGCACATCCTGGCCCTCGACCACCCGGCGATACCAGCGCGCCAGCCGGGCGCGCAGCGTTCCCAGCACATCCCGGAGCACGTGGCCGAAGAAGCGAGCGGTGACGGCCAGGCGATGGCCCATGCGGCGCCAAGGGTACACTATCGGCCGTGCCGCGACTGCCCCTCCTTGCCGCTGCGGCGGTTCTTGTCGGCGTGGCCGCGGCGGGCTGGTGGTGGTGGACGGCGCCGCCCCGGGGCCGGGGAGTCGACCTGGCCGCCACCGCCGAGGCGGTACCGCCGGACGCCGAGGGGGTGCTCGTCGTCGCCGAAGCGCCGCGCCTGGCTCGCTGGCTCGCCCGCCACCGCGCCGCCGCCATCCTGGCGCTGGCGGTGGCAGCCGACGCCTCCTCCACTCTGGAGCCCCTGCGCCCGGTGGTGACCCCTTTGATGCGCACCGCCCGGGGGCCCCTGGCGGCCTGGTGGGGAAAATCCGGCAGCGGCCTCTCCGCCTCCGTCTCTCCCGCCGACGTGGTCGGCATGCGCCACCTGGCCGCCCTGCAGGGTCTCGGCTGGGCCGAGGAACCGATCGAAGGGGACGCCGTTCGCGTCTGGATCTTCCGCGGTGCGCCTCCCTCTCGAGACGTGTCTTCCGGCTACCCCCGCCCCCCGGCGGAGGGATCGTGGTCCGCCCTGGCGAAGGTACACGGCCGGTGGTGGGGCCTGCGATTGGCTCGCTCCAGCCTGGAAGCAGAGTCCGGCGCGCCCCCCAGCCTGCCGGAGTGTGGCGGGGAAACCATCGCCGTCTCCTCCCGCCTCGCCCAGCTGCTGGCGGGAGATACCGACCCCACTGTGCTGGCGAGTGCCCTGATGGTTACTCCCGACGGCAACTGGGCCGCGCGCCTCGGAGGGGCGCCTGGCAACCCCATCGAACGGACGCTGCGGGTGCTCGCCGGGCGAAGCCCCTCCGCCGGCGATCCGCCGGTCACTTCCTGGCAAGGCCCCTTCGGCAGCTTCTTCCTGTCCCGCGGGCCCGCACCGGCCATCGCCACCGACTCCGCCTTGCTGGAACGCCTGCCCGTGCCGGACCCCGGGGCCGAATGGGGATGCGTGGGGGGGAAAGAGGCGGCGCGTGCCTTGACGGGCGCCCTGCCCCTCCTGGACCGCCTGCCCGGCCTGCCCTCCCGCGCCCGGATGGCGGCGGTCGCAGAGTCCCTGCACGACATCCAGAGGTGCGCCTGGAGTCTGGAGCCGACCGGCGGTCGGCTCACCCTGCAGTGGTAGGATGACAGCATGGCCACGGTCCGGGTTACCCACAGCGGTGCCACCGCCATCCTGCACCTCGATCGCCCGGCCAGCGGCAACGCCCTCGATCAGGAGCTGATCGCCGACCTCACCCGCGCCGTGGTGGAGGCGCCAGGTCGCGGGGCGCGCGCCATCGTGCTCACCGGCGAGGGGAAGCACTTCTGCGCCGGGGCGGATCTGCGGGGCCTGCTCGCCGGCGCCACCGCGCCGCTGGCAGCGCGGGTTGCCGAAGCCCAGCACCTGGCCGCACTTTACGCCGCCATCCTGCGCTGCCCCCTGCTCACCGTCGCCGCCGTCCACGGCGCCGCCTACGGCGGGGGGGCGGGCCTGGCGGGAGCCTGCGATCTGGTCATCGCCTCCCCCGCTGCTCGCTTCATGTTTTCCGAGGTGCGCCTGGGCTTCGTCCCGGCCCTGATCTCGGTGTTCCTGCCCCGCCGCGTGGCGGTTTCCCGCCTGCTGGAGCTTTTTCTCGACCCGCGCCCCCTGTCGGGCGAGGAGGCCCGCGCGGTCGGGTTGGTGGACGAGGTACGCGAGGACCCCGTCGCGGCCTCCCTGGCGCGCACCGCCTCCGTCGCCGCGGCGGCGGCGCCCGGCGCCGTGGCCGCCACCAAGCGACTGGCCCTGGAACTGACGCTGCCTCATCTCGATCAGCAACTCGCCTATGCAGCCGGGGTCAACGCCGAGCAGCGGGGCAGCCCCGAATGCGTGCAGGGGGTCCGCTTTTTCCTGGCCCACCAGCGTCCGCCGGACTGGAGCACCGATGAGCTGGACGAGGGCAAGGAGTGAGCCGGCGCTGAGGCCCTGGACGCGACCTCACTCCGCCTCGGCGCTCTCCTCCCCGGCCAGTCTGATCAGCATCACCGGGCAGGGCGCCTCGTGGACCACCTTGCGCGCCACTGACCCCAGCAGCGCCTGACGCAGCCCGCGCGTCCCCTGGGTCGCCATGATGATGAGGTCGCAGCGCTCCTCGCTGGCGTACTCGACGATCTTGGCCGCCGGCTTGCCTCGCACCACCTGCACCTTCGCCTGCGGCGTCCCCACCTGCTCCGCGAGCGCGTTCAGCTTCTTGGTCGCCAGCTCCCGCAGGTGGCGGTGGTAATCCGCCCAGGGCATCTGGAACGAGAAGACGTCCGGGTTGGGGAACGAATCGTCCACCACGGCCAGTACCACGACCTCTGCGCCGGTGATCGCCGCCAGGTCTTTCGCCAGCTCCAGCGGGCGCCGGGCCAGGTTTGTGAAATCCTGAGGCACGAGAATCTTGGAAAACATCGCCGGCCCTCCTCCAGGAGTCTCTTCTCCCGTTGCCTGCCCCATCGTAGCGCGAGGCGGCATCTTCGAGGAAGGGCTGCACCCGGCCGAGGGCAATCGGGGCGAGCTGGCGCTGGCTGCCAGGCCTGCATGGCGGCACCTCGGCGATCCTGACGGCATCGCCGAGGGATCGCCTGTCAGGGAGCCGTGTTGACATCCATCGGCGCATTTTTGACAATCGGGCAGGGTGCGAGAGGGGGCATGATCATCCGCGGCGGCACGCTCTTGCCCATGAGTGAGCGTGGGCGGTGGTTCGCCGGAGACGTGCGCCTGGCCGCCGGCCGCATCGCCGGGGTGGGGGAGCGACTGGCGCTGCGAGCCGGCGAGGAGGAGCTGGACGCCTCCGGCTGCCTCGTCCTGCCGGGATTCGTCCAGGCCCACGTCCACGTGGTGCAGGCCCTCGCCCGGCACCGCGCCGACGGGCTGGAGCTTCTGGACTGGCTCACCCGGCGGATCTGGCCCTACGAGGCGGCTCTCACCGAAGACGAGGTCTTCGACGCCGCTCGCCTGGGTATCGCCGAGCTGCTCACCGGCGGTACCACCAGCGCCCTGGACATGGGCACCACCCACTCCCAGGAGGCCGTCTTCGCGGCGGCCGAGCAGCTGGGGATCCGGTTCACCTCGGGCAAGTGCCACATGGATGATGGTCTGGGCGTACCACCGCGGCTGCACGAGGACACCGAGGCCTCGCTGTCCGCGGCGGAGGCGCTGGGACAGCGCTGGCACGGCGCCGCCGGGGGGCGGCTGCGCTACGCCGTGGCCCCTCGTTTCGTGCTGTCGTGCACGCCGGCGATGCTTTCCGGCGCTGTGGCGCTGGCCCAGCAGCACGGCTGGCTGCTGCACACCCACGCCGCCGAGAACCGCCGGGAAACCGAGCTGGTGCGTGAGCAGACCGGCAAGGGGAACGTGGCGTTCCTGGCGGAGATGGGCATCGGCGGCCCGGGCACCGTCCTCGCCCACTGTGTTCACCTGGACGAGGAGGAGTTCGCGCTTCTGGGCGAGCAGGGCACGGGCGTTGCCCACTGCCCGGGGGCCAACCTGAAACTTGCCTCCGGTATCGCCGACCTGCCCGGTTTGCTGGCCCGCGGGGTGAGGGTGGGCCTGGGGGCCGATGGACCGCCGTGCAACAACCGCCTGTCGATCTTCCACGAGATGGCGCTGGCCGGCACCCTGCACACCCTGCGCCACGGTGCTGGAGCCATCGATCCCTGGACGGTGCTGGAGCTCGCCACCTGGCGGGGTGCCCGGGCCATGGGCCTGGAACAGGTCGGACGCCTGGCGCCCGGTTGGGCCGCCGACCTGGTGGTGCTGGAGCCCTCCCCGTGGGCCATGGAGCCGGGAGGGGACCCGGCCGCAGCGATCGTCTTCGGCGCCGGTCCCGAAGCGGTTCGCCACGTCATCGTGGATGGCCAGCTGGTGGTCAGGGATCGCACCCTGCTCACCGCCCCGGCGGAGGAGATCCGCCGACGGGCCCGCGCCAGCGCCGCGCGAGTGGCGGCGCGGCTGGAGTGGTCATGATCTTCCGCAGCAAGTCCAAGTTCGAGCAGCTCGACCAGTACCTGGCGAAACGCGACTACCGCGGCGCCCTGCAGGCGATCTCCGAGGAGCTGCGCCGCCGCCCGGAGAACTTCAACGTGCTCCTGCGCCAGGCCGAGATCCTGGCGCTGGCCGGCGATCGCGACGAGGCCATCGAGGTATACCAGAAGCTGGCCCGGCACTTCGTCGCCGAGGGTTTCTACGCCCGCGCCATTGCCATCAACAGCAAGATCCTGCGCCTGGATCCGACGCGCACCGAGGCGACCCGCGAACTCGCCGACGAGATCGCTCGGCGCCAGGAGGAAGAGGAGAAGCGCCGTCGGCCACCCCTCACCCGGCCGCCGAGCAAGGCGTCCGCGCGCCCACCGAAAGAGCCCCACCAGACGGCGGATGAGCCGGAGCTGGAGCCGGAAGAGGCCGCCACCCGACCGCTGCCCCCGCGCGGCGGGGAGGCGGCGTTTTTCGGTGCCTTTCCCCGCGACGCCCTGGAGAAGCTGCTCAACTCCACGTGCGTGTATACCTTCCAGCCGGGGGTGGTGCTGGTGCGGGAGGGGGAGGACGGGCGCTCCATGTTCCTCATCGAGGGCGGCACCGTGCAGGTGCTGACCACCGACAGCAGCGGCGCGACCATCCCCCTCGCCCGGTTAGGGCCCGGCGAGTTCTTCGGCGAGGTTTCGGTTCTCACCGGGCGCCCGCGTACCGCCACCGTGGTGGCGGAAACCGCCGTCACGGTCATCGAGGTCAGCAAGGACGACCTGGACCAGATCACCGCCACCCACCCCGAAGTGCGGGCGCTGGTCCAGAGGTTCTACGAGGAGAGGGCGCACGCCACCGTCGAGGCGGTGCTGTCCCGCATGCGGCGCCAGCGTGGCTAGGCCGCGCTGCCCCTTGAGCCGGCGCTTCGCCGACCTCGCTCGGCGAGCTGCCGCTGCCCCCGTCGTCGTTGCTCCGGACGGCACACCTGTGCTCACCCGTCATGAACTCCTCCAGCGCAGCCTGGCGTTGGCCGGCGAGCTGAGGCAGGCTGGAGCGAAACCGGGGGAAGCCGTCATCGTGTCGCTGCCCAACTCCTGGGAGTGCGTGGCGGCGTTCCTGGCCAGCCGACTGGCGGGGCTCAGGGTGGCCCTGGTGGATGCCAGCGCCCCGGCGCACGAGCTGGAGCGCTGCGCCCTCACCGTGGGGGCGCGACTGACCATGACCGCTGCCACGCCCCCTGCCCCCGGGCAGGCGGCGAGCGGTGTCGCCATCACCCCTCGGGCAACCGAGCACGGCCCGGTAGCCCTGCCCCCCGCCACCGCCGTACTCAAGCTCACCTCCGGTTCCACCGGCCTGCCCCAGGCGGTGGCGCTGAGTATCCGGCAGGTGACCGCCGACGCCGTGCAGATCATCCGCACCATGGGGCTGCGCAACGACGACACGACGCTGGCGGCCATCCCCCTCACCCACTCCTACGGCTTCGGGTCCTGCCTGCTGCCGCTGCTCCTCTCGGGCATACCCCTGGTCTTCCCCACGTCGCCCCTGCCGGCTGCCCTCGCTGCGGCGCTCGAAGGCGCCGACATCACCCACTTCCCCGCCGTGCCGGCGATGATCCGCGCCCTGGCGGAGATGGGCGACCTCCCGCCCTTGCCCCGCCTGCGCGTGTGTCTCTCCGCCGGCGCCCCGCTGGACCCCGGCGACGCCGCCGCCTTCCTCGCCCGCACCGGCGTCAAGGTGCACGCCTTCTACGGATCTTCCGAGTGCGGCGGCATCACCTACGACCGCAGCGACACGGCGGTGGCGGAGAAGGGGAAGGTGGGGACCCCACTCTGGCGGGTGCGGGTGGAGGTTGTCGATGAAGAGGGACGGGCGTGCCCGGTCGGGGTGGAGGGGCGGGTGCGCGTGACCTCCCCCGCCGTGGCCCTCGCCCTGGTACCGCCGGTAGCCGAGCCGAACCCAATCCAGGGACGTACTTTCCTCACCGCCGACCTGGGCGTGCTCGATGCGGGTCAGAGCCTCACCCTCACCGGCCGCGCCACCGCTGCCCTCAACGTGGCTGGCAAGAAGGTCCACCCGGAGGAGGTGCGGCGCACCATCGAAAGCCTCCCGGGGGTGCGCGCCGCGGCTGTGGTGGGTCTGCCGGCGGGTCACCGTGGTGACCTGGTGGCGGCCCTGGTGGCCGTTGACTCGACGGCCGGGCTCACGGCCGAGCGCATCCTTGTCCACTGCCGGGCCCAGCTGGCCCCCCACAGGGTGCCGCATCGCCTGGTGCTGGTGGATGAGCTGCCGCGCAGTGACCGCGGCAAGGTGGAGCGGGAGCGAGTCCTGGCTTTACTGGGCCCGCCGCGTCAGAACTGAGCCTGCGTGGCGTACCGACGGGCCAGCCGGTGCGCCGCCGGGTCGGGCGGGCGCCGGCGGAGGGCGCCAGGGGCCTGCGAAAAAGGTAAACTATTCGGGCCATGCCCCCCGAACGCGTGGGCCGCTACCGTATCGTTCGCAGCCTCGGGCGCGGCGGCATGGGGGAGGTTTTCGAGGGGCTCGATGAGCGGCTGCACCGACCGGTCGCCATCAAGGGGCTCCTTCATGAACGCCCCACCCCCGAGCGGCGTCGCCGCCTGGAGCGCGAGGCGATGGCGGTGGCCTCGCTCAGCCACCCGGCGGTGACCCACATCTACGAGATCGTCACCGAGGGGGAGCAGGACTGGGTGGTGATGGAGTATGTGGACGGCCGCTCCCTGGCCGACATCGTGGACGAGGGGCCGCTGCCCCCGGCAGAGATTGCCCGCATTGGCGCCGAAGTGGCCGAGGCGCTCGCCGAGGCCCACTCCAAGGGCATCATCCACCGCGACATCAAGACCGAGAACGTGATGATCACCTCCAACGGCCGGGTCAAGGTGCTCGACTTCGGCCTCGCCCGCTGGGACTCGCCCGTGGGGCTGCCCGCCGACCAGCGCATCACCAGCGAGGGGATGGTGGTGGGCACCACCAAGGCGATGTCGCCGGAGCAGGCCACCGACCGGCCGCTGGACGGGCGGTCCGACCTCTTCTCCCTGGGCTCCATGCTCTACGAGTGCGCCACCGGGCGCCCCGCCTTTCAGGGGGACTCGCCCATGGACACCATGCTCAAGGTGGCCCGCGCCGAGTACGAGCCCCTGGAAAGGGCGGCGCCCCACCTCCCCCGCGAACTGGCCCGCGTCATCGAACGCTGCCTGCGCCTCAAGCCCGACGATCGCTTCCCCTCGGCGCAGGCGCTCACCGCCGAGCTGCGCCCGCTCACCGCCGGTTCCCTCACGGGAGCGCTGGAACCGGCGGGGATGACCTCGTCCTACCGGCGGCCGGTGCGGCGCTGGGCGCTGGCGGGGATCCTCACCGTGCTGGCCACCGGGGCGGTGATGGCAGGGGTGTGGCTGGGGGTCTTCGCCCCGCCCCGCGCCCTCACCGTGGCGGTCCTCCCCCCGGAGGTGGTGGCCCCCGCCGGCTCCTCCCTGGCGGCGGCGGCGGTGCACGACGCCATCGTGGCGCGGCTGGCCAGCGTGGAACGCCTGGAGGTGGTGACCGGTCGGGAGGCCCGACAGGCGGCCCGGGAGCATGACGGCGTCACCGAGATTGCCAGCGCCCTGGGTGTCAAGGAGCTCATCGAGACCACCTTCACCCAGAGTGATGCCGGCGGCCCGGCGCGGGTATCGCTGAGCCGCACCGCCGGCCAGACGGGCAAGGTCCTGTGGAGCACCACGCTGGAGGTGGGGACCGACGATCTGCTGCTGCTCCAGGACGCCATCGCCACCGCCCTTTCCGACGCCTACCGCGGTTTCGGGTTCAGTAGCGAGACCCCGCCTCGGGAGGCCAGCGAGGAGGCGCTGCGCGCCTTCCTGGAGTACCGCGCCCACCTCGACGGGGGTCGGGTGTCCCGCGGGATGGCGGAGGAGGTGGAGCTGCTGGAGCGAGCGGCCCGGCTGGCGCCGCGCTTTCTGGAGGCGCAGGTGGCGCTGGCCGAGCTGCACCGCTACCTGTTCGAGATCGACCGGCGCGCCGCCCACCGCCAGCGCGCCGCGGAGGTGCTGGAGCACGCCGCCCGCCTGCGCCCCGGCGATCCCGGCGTGGTGCGCGCCCGCGCCCGTCTGGCCCTGGCCACCGGTGACGAGGATACCGCCCTGGAGATGGCGCGCACCCTGGTGGCGGCGCGCCCTGGCGACAGCGCCAGCTGGTCCCTCCTCGCCGCCGCCCTGGATCGCGCCCAGCGCCACGCCGAGGCGGAGCGCGCCTACCAGCGGTCGCTGTCCCTGCGCCCCAGCCCCGCCACCCAGCGCAGCCGCATCGCGGCGCGCCTCCAGCGGGGCGACTACGAGGGGGCGCGGCAGCTGCTGGCCCCGCTGCTGGCCGCCAATCCCAACGACCTGCTGGCGCTGGTGCGCCTCGCCGAGGCGGAGATGTTCACCGGCAACCACGCGGAGGCTGAGCAGATCTACCGGCGGCTCGTAGAAAAGCGGGGCTCCCCTGGGGATTTCATCAACCTGGGGATGTGCGTCTTCTTCCAGGGGCGCTACGACGAGGCGCGGCAGGCGTGGGAGCGGGCCGCCTCCCTCGCCCCCGAGATGGCCCTCGCCCGCGCCAATCTGGGCGACGCGCTGCTGTGGTCGGGGGACGAGGTGGGGGCCCAGGCCGCCTACCTCGCCGCCCTGGAGCTGGCCGAGGCCGAGCTCGCCGCGGGTCTTCGCCGCCACGACATACTGGAAACCCGCGCCCGCTGCCTCGCCCACCTGGGACGCGGCCCGGAGGCGGTGCTGGCGATCAACGAGGCCCTCGCCGAGTTCCCCGATCACCCCCAGACGCGCTTCGTGGCTGCCCTGGTGTTCGCGGCCACGGGGGACACCACCTCGGCGCTGGTGTGGGCGCAGAAGGCGCGGGAGCTCCACGCCCCGGCCCTCTGGTTTTCCGGTCCAGAGTTTGCCTCCCTGCGAAAGGACATGCGCTTCCGCGCCCTCATGGGCCAATCGCCCGATTGACTGGTCCTTGGCGCCAGCGACGGTTCTCTTCGTTCCTACGGGTTTGGCGTGGGCGGCTCCAAGGGATCGGACGTTCCACCCGGATCCAGGGCAAACAGCTGTTTCATCTCTTTGGAGTAGAACGCCAGCGCATAGCAGAAGTAACCTCTCAGACGGCAATTCCCGTACGTGACCAGGTCCGGCAGATGCGAGCCCACGGTTGATTTCTCCTGGCTTACCCCCAAGAACGGAGCCGCCGAAACGAAACCGGGCACACCCTGGCGGTACTTATCGGGGACGAACGGCAAGAACTTGACCCCGACGTAGCGAACCGTATCGGGAAATCCTTCGAAGGTCCAGCGGATGTCCTCCTGACCCGGCCGCTCCCAATAGCAGTGCACCCACTTCTTACTGGGGTCAATTTCTGGTACCTGAGTCGCGCTGTTGAACTTCACCCGGACAGTGGTTGACTCGCTCGCCGCCATTGCCGCTTCTCCTTTCTCCGCTCGTTTCGAGCCGTGGTCCTGGGTTGATAATCTAGCCCTCTCACACTCTCGTGACAAGCCCCCCCCTCGCGAGAGCACGTACAATTCCCCCGTGCGCCTCCTCCCCGCCGCCCGCACCGTGGTCGGTTACGCCATGGTGTTCTACCTGTGCGCGGCGGGCTGGTTCTTCGTTCTGGTGCCGTGGAGTTCGCTGTGGACCGAGGTGGTGGTGCCGGCGGCACCGTGGCCGCTGATGCGCTGGCTGTCGCGGGGGGCGGTGCGGGGTGCCCTGTCGGGGTTCGGGGTGCTGCACTTCGCCGTGGCGGCGGGCTGGCTGGCGGAGGCGGGGAGGAAGCGGTGATCGTCGGAATCGGGGTGGACGTGGTGGCGGTGGCGCGGGTCGAGGGGCTGCTGGAGCGCCACGGGGAGCGCTTCCTGCGCCGCTGTCTGCACCCCGGCGAGGCGCGTCGGCCCGCCGATGGCCAGCACCTGGCCGGCATCCTGGCCGCCAAGGAGGCGGCGTTCAAGGCCCTGGGCACCGGCTGGGGGGAGGGGGTGGGGTGGCGCAGTGTGGAGGTCACCCGCGACGCCGCCGGTGCCCCGAAGCTGGCTCTGCACGGCGCCGCCGCCGCCCGCGCTGCGGCCCTCGAGGTGGAGCGTGCCCACCTGTCGATCTCCCACGCCGCCGGCGTCGCCATGGCGGTGGTGATCCTGGAGATGTAACCGCCCCCTTTGGGTATACTCCCACGGTGGCCACCCGGCGCGTCCTGATCGTCGATGACGAGCCGTACATCCTGCAAATTCTGGCGTTCAAGCTGCGGCGGGCGGGCTACGTGGCGCTGGAGGCCACCTCCAGCGAGGAGGCGCTGGCGATCCTCGCCTCCACGCCGGTGCACTGCATCGTCCTGGACGTCTCCCTGGCCACCCCCACCAGCGGGTTCGAGCTGGCCCGGACGCTGGGAGACGACCCCCGCACCTGCCGCATCCCCATCATCTTCCTGACCGCCCACTCGCTGCCCCAGGATCTGCGGCGGGGGCGCGAACTGGGGGGGCGGGCCTACATCACCAAGCCGTTTTCCCTGCAGGCTGTCCTGGAGGAGGTCCAGCGTCAGCTTGACGCCACGGGCGAGGGTGCCTAGCCTTGCCGGGATCGTCTCGTGCGCCCCGCCGGCGGGGTGGTGAGAGAGGGGTTTTGCCCTATGTACAAGGACACGCTCAACCTTCCCCGAACTGCCTTTCCCATGCGGGCCGATGCCGCCCGCCGCGAAGTGGAGCGCCTGGAGCGCTGGCAGGCGCAGGGGATCTATGACCGCATCCGCGCCGCCCGCGCCGGCCGCCCGCGCTACGTGCTCCACGACGGCCCCCCCTACGCCAACGACCACATCCACATGGGTACCGCTCTCAACAAGATCCTGAAGGACTTCGTGGTGCGCTCCCGCTCCATGATGGGGTACGACGCCCCCTACGTGCCCGGCTGGGATTGTCACGGGCTGCCCATCGAGCAGAAGGTGGACCGCGAGCTGGGGGCGAAGAAGAGCTCCATGTCGGCGCTGGAGATCCGCGCCGCCTGCCGGGCCTACGCCGAGCGCTTCGTGGGCATCCAACGGGAGGAGTTTCGCCGTCTGGGCGGCTTCGGCACCTGGGAAGCGCCCTACCTGACCATGTCCCCCCGCTACGAGGCGGACATCGCCGCCGCCCTGGGGCGGGTGGTGGAGGCGGGGCTCCTGTACCGGGAGCGCAAGGCCATCCGCTGGTGCTGGCACTGCCGCACCGCCCTGGCCGAGGCGGAGCTGGAGTACCACGAGCGGGTGGATCCGGAGATCTGGGTGGCCTTCTCCGCCGCCGACCCCGCCGCCGTGCGCCGCCTCTTCGGCGCCGGGGGGGAGGGGCCGGTGGCCTTCGTCATCTGGACCACCACCCCCTGGACGATCCCCTCCAACCTGGCCATCGCCGTGCACCCGGAGGCTTCCTACCAGTTGCTCGAAGGGGAGGGCGGCGCCTGGGTAGTGGCCGGCAAGCTGGCCCAGGAGTTTCTTGCCCACACCGGCCGCCGCGCCAGGCCCGTCGGGGAGGTCGCCGGGCAGGCCCTGGTGGGGCAGCGCTACCACCACCCCTTGCGCGCCGGCCTGCGGGCCGCCCTGCCGGAGGGGGCGGACGTCCACCGCATCGTCCCCGCCGCCTACGTCACCCTGGACACCGGCACCGGGCTGGTGCACACCGCCCCCGGGCACGGGGAGGAGGACTTCCGCACCGGCAAGGTGGAGGGGCTGCCCATCGTCTCCCCCCTGGACGACGGCGGACGCTACACCGCCGAGGTGGCCGAGCTGGTGGGTACCCTGGTCTTCGACGCCAACCCACGCGTCAACACGGCCCTGGCCGAGGCCGACGCGCTCCTGGCTGAAGGCAAAGGGGCCCACGACTACCCCCACTGCTGGCGCTGCCGCCAGCCGGTGATCTTCCGGGCCACCGAACAGTACTTCATCGCCCTGACCCCCGACGCCACCCCCACCGCTCGCCTGGACCTGCGGGCCAGGGCCCTGGAACAGATCGGCGAGGTGAGCTGGGTCCCCCCCTGGGGTCAGCCCCGCATCGCCGGCATGGTGGAGGGGCGCTTCGAGTGGTGCGTGTCACGGCAGCGCCGCTGGGGTTCCCCCATCACCGTGCTGGTGTGCGCCAACCCCGCCTGCCGCGCCATCTGGCCCGACGGCAGCGACCTGGAGGGGGCGGCGGCGTTCTTCGCCCGGGTGGAGGAGCTCTTCGCCCGGGAGGGAGCCGACGCCTGGTACCGGCGACCGGTCTCCGACTTCGCCCCCGCCGGCCTCGCCTGCCCCCGCTGCGGCGGTACGGGGTGGGAGAAGGAGATGGACATCCTGGACGTGTGGTTCGACTCCGGGGCCTCCCACCTGGCGGTGTGCGACAACGGCCGCTTCCCGGGGCTCGCCTGGCCCGCCGACCTCTACCTGGAGGGGCACGACCAGTACCGGGGGTGGTTCCAGGCGTCGCTGCTGGTGGGGGTCATCACCCACGGCGCCGCCCCCTACCGCACCGTGCTCACCCACGGCCACGTGCTGGACGCCTCCGGGCGCAAGATGTCCAAGTCCCTGGGCAACGCTGTCTCCCCCATGGAGGTGACCCAACGCTACGGCGCCGATGTGCTGCGCCTGTGGACGGCATCGGTGGACTTCCGCGAGGACATGCCCTTCTCGGACGAGAGCATGACCCGCATCGCCGAGACCTACCGCAAGATCCGCAACACCGTGCGGTTTCTCCTGGCCGCCCTGGCGGACGCGGTGCCCGAGGGGACCTTCGACCCGGGGCGCGAGGCCGTGCCTCTCGGCCAGCTCGACGGCCTGGACGCCTTCGCTCTGCGGCGGACCCGCTCGCTCGCCCATAAGGTGCTCGAGGCCTACCAGGAGTTCGAGTTCCACACCGTCTACCACGCCCTCAACACCTTCTGCGCGGTGGACCTCTCGGCCGTGTACCTGGACATCCTCAAGGACCGGCTGTACTGCGACGCCACCGCCTCCCCCCGCCGGCGCTCCTCCCAGACCGCCCTCTACCGCATTGCCCGCAGCCTCCTCACCCTGATGGCCCCGGTGCTGCCCTTCACCGCCGAGGAGGCGTGGGAGCACCTGCCCGGGACCGGCGACTCGGTGCACCTGGAGGAGTTCGACCTGCTCGCCGACGTCCCCGACGACCCGGCCGCCGACGAGGCCTTCGACCGGCTGCTGGCGTTGCGGGATGAGGTCAACCACGCCCTCGAGGAGCTGCGCCGCCAGGGGGGGATCGGCAAGTCCCTGGAGGCCGAGGTGGTGCTGGACGGCGACCGCGCCGCCCTGGAGGTCGACACAGGGCGCACCGGGGCGCGGCTGGAGGAGCTGTTCATCGTCTCGCAGGTGACCCAAGGCGAGGCCGCCATCGACTCGGCGGCCTACCCCGGTCTGCGCCTGGGGGTGCGGCGCGCCGCCGGCACTGCCTGCCCGCGCTGCTGGCAGATCGTCGCTGCCGCCGCCGGCCACACGACCCACCCCGAACTGTGCCCCCGCTGCCTCGAGGTGGTCCTGGCGCTGGAGTCGGCGTGAGGATGCGGGCGGCGCTGCTGCTGGCCGCCGCCGTCTGGGTGGCCGACCAGCTCACCAAGGCCTGGGTGATCCTGGCCCTGCCGCCGGGCTACCGGGGCGAGGCGGTGGGCGGGGTGTTCCGCCTCGTCCACGTGCGCAACCGCGGCATCGCCTTTTCCCTCTTCCACGACAGCGGACCGCTGGTCGCCATCGGCCTGCAGGTGCTGGTGGCGGTGGTGGTGGTGGTGCTCCTGGTGCACCTGGCCCGGGGCAGCCATGACCGCTGGGTGGGTGGGGGGTTGGCGCTGGTGCTGGGCGGGGCGGCCGGCAACCTCACCGACCGACTGCTGCGCGGCGAGGTCGTCGACTTCCTCTATTTCTTCATCACCACGGCGAACGGCGAGCTGGCCTGGCCGGCCTTCAACGTGGCCGACGCCGCCATTTCCACCGGCGCCGGCCTGGTGGTGGTGGGGGAGCTGCTGCGCTCCCGCAGGGGGAACGATGCACCCGATTCTCGTTGAGCTGGGGCCGCTCGAGCTGCCCACCTACGGGGTGATGCTGCTGGTCGGTATTGCCCTGGGGCTGTGGACGGCGCGGCGACGGGCGCGGCGGGTGGGGCTGGATGGCGACCGCGTGGTGGACCTGGGGCTGTGGCTGATCCTGGGGGGGCTCGCCGGCGCCAAGTTGCTGCTGGTCATCACCGAACCCTCGTACCTCACCTCCCTGCGCGGGCTGTGGTCGCTGCTGCGCGCCGGCGGGGTGTTTTACGGCGGGCTGATCGGCGCCCTGGTGGCGGCGGTCATCCTCCTGCGCCGCCACCGCCTGCCGGTCCTCCCGGTGACCGACGTTCTCGCCCCCTCGGTGGCGCTGGGACACTTTTTCGGCCGCCTGGGGTGCTTTTTCGCCGGCTGCTGCTACGGCAGCCACTGCGAGCGACCGTGGGCGGTGGTGTTCACCGACCCCCAGGCGGCGGAGATCTCGGGTACTCCCCTGGGCGTGCCCCTTCACCCCGTGCAGCTGTATGAGGCGGCCTTCAACCTCGCCAATTTCTTCATTCTCTCCTGGGTGTTCGCGCGTCGGCCCCGGGGTGCCGATGGCATCGTGCTGGGCACCTACCTCATCACCTACGGGGCGGCGCGGTTCATTCTCGAGTACTTTCGCGGCGACGCCGACCGGGGGTTCGTCCTCTGGCAGGCCCTCTCCACCAGCCAGGCCATCGCTGCGGTGGCGGTGCTGGCGGGGCTGGCGCTGGTGACTCTGGCATGGCGCCGGAGGAGCTAGACACTCCCCACCGCTGGCGCGTTCCCCCCGAGAAGGAGGGGCTGCGCCTGGACCGCTTCCTGGCCGAGGCCAACCCGGCCTGGTCGCGCTCCCAGGTGGCCCGCTGGATCCGCGACGGCCACGCCACCCGCAACGGCGCCCCCAGCAAGCCCGGCGCCCTCCTCCACGCCGGCGACCTGGTGGAGGTGACACCGCCGCCCGTCGCCCCCGCCCGGCTGCTCCCCCAGGCCATCCCGCTGGCGGTGCTGTACGAGGACGAGCACCTGATCGCCATCAACAAGCCGCCGGGGCTGGTCATCCACCCCGCCGCCGGCAACCCCGATGGCACCCTGGTCAACGCCCTGCTGGCCCACTGTCACGACCTTTCCGGCGTGGGGGGGGTAGAGCGCCCCGGCATTGTCCACCGCCTGGACAAGGACACCTCCGGGGTGCTGGTCGCCGCCAAGTCCGACGCCGCCCACCGCGCCCTGGCTTTGGCCTTTCGCTGGCGCACCACCGACAAGCGCTACCTGGCGGTGGTGTACGGCGCCATGGGGGCCGGCGAGGGGGTCATCGACCGCCCCATCGCCCGCCACCCCAGCGAGCGCCAGCGCATGGCGGTGGTGGAGGGGGGCCGGCCCGCCCGCACCCTGTGGACCCTGCGGGAGGCGCTGGCCGGGACCTCCCTGGTGGAGTGCCGCCCCATCACCGGCCGCACCCACCAGATCCGCGTCCACCTGGCCCACATCGGCCACGCCGTGGTGGGCGATCCGGTCTACGCCGGCCGCCAGTGGCGGGGCGTGGAACCGCCGCCGGCGGCGGCCGCCTGTCGCGACTTCCCCCGCCAGGCGCTGCACGCCTGGCGCCTGACCATCGCCCACCCCGCCACCGGCGAGCCCGTCACCTTCGAGGCCCCCCTCCCGGAGGACATGGCGGCGCTGCTGGCCGCCCTCCGCCGCGCCGCCCGGTAGCGCGCCCAAGGGGCCTGCAACCGCACCCCGTTCTCAGGCAGCGAACGCGGACGGGGGTGCCAGGGCCTCGTTGGCCTCGTTCTCCGTCTCGGGTTCTCGAAGCCGGTCGGGTCAGGGTGACGCGGAATGTCTCGCAGGCACGTCGGGCGGTTGCCTCTTATACTTCCAACCGAGAGGTGCACGATGCGCGTGACGCTGTCCCTGCTGGTCCTCGGCTCGGCGCTAGCCTTCGGGGTGGCGGCGTTCCTCGCCTGGGCGGGTCGGCCGCTCTCCCGACGGGTGGGCGCGGCCATCGTCATGCCGGCGCTGGCAGCCCTCGTGGTTTTCGCTCCCTGGAACGCCGATCCCCGCTGGCAGCTGGCGTACACCGTGCTCCTCCTGGGCGCCGCGGCGGTGATGGCCGTGGCCGGCTCCCGGTTGCTGCGGGCGGACCCGGCTCTGGCGGTGCCGTTTTTCGTGGTGCCCGCGGTGCTGGGGGGCGGGGCAGCCCTCCTGGCGGCCGAAGGATCCCCCCTGGCGCGTGCGTTCTGGGTGGGGCCCCAGGCCCCGGGGCCCGATCTGGTGTTCTTCTCGGCCCTCGCCGTCGCCGTCATCGCCTCCCGGGTCGGGCGAAAGGGTGCGCAGCGGCCCGCCGTTCGCCCCGGCGACGGATAGCCCGCTCCTCTCCCACCGCAGGTCCGGTGGGCCCGCGGGGTGCGTAGTGAGGCTGTCGGGCGAGGCGCCCCTGATTGAAACGTGAGGCCACGCTGCGACGGGAGCTGGAGGTGCGTGCCGTCGGGGATGCCGCCGGGCCGGCACGAGCCCGGCGAAGCGCAGGATGGTGAGAGTGATAGCTGTGACTTCGCCGGGCTCGTCGGTCGCGCACCCCGCTGGCGGTGAGCCCATCACCTGCGAGATCCCGCCGACCGCCGACGTGGCGGCGCCCGTCAGCACGCGGCGGTACTTGGGCAGCGGGCCCTCGGGGCGTCAGGGCGTCAGCTCTGCGCGCGCCCGCCGGGCGCGGTACGCGGCGAGGAGGAACCATCCCACCAGCAGGGCCGGCACCGCCACGAAGAGAAACGGCACGAAGGACTGCAGGAGCTCCACCTCGCCGGGTCGCACCGCCAGGCCCTGGGAGGCGCGCCGCAGGTGAGCGTACTCTTCGACCAGTGCCGGCATGACCGACCAGCTCGCGACAAAGGACGCTGCAAACAGGAGGTAATAGAGGGCCCCGGCCAGAATCGGGTACAGCCGCAGCCGCAGCACCCCGGCCGCCAGGGCCAGCTCCGCGGCGCCCACGAGGATCAGCACGGCCGGGACGATCTCGTCCGGGATGCGCTGGCCGAAGATGGCGGTGGGCGGTACGAACATGGTCCACCGGACCATGGCCTTGGAGCCGTCGAGCACGCACAGCACCCCCAGGAGCACGGTCCACCAGCGCTCGTGTCGCTTCAGGGAGGCAGGCACGACGAACACCCGGCCGGCCAGCGTCGGCTGGGAGGCGGCGTCGAGGCTCGTGGGCACCACCATGCGGATGGAGAGGAGCCAGCTCCCCGGCGACCACCTCGCCTGGCGGAGGAGAACGAACTCGAGGACCACGAAGGCTACAACCTTCGTGGCGGATGGGAGGTTGGCCAGGGCAGGCAGCGACCTTTCCCCGATCCACAGGGCCAGGACCCAGGGGATGCCGAACAGCAGGTAGTCGAGGTAGGCGGCCAGGGCCAGTCGGCGCCGGCTCGCTGGTTCGAACTCCATGGTCACTTCTCCTTCCTCCCCGGCGACGCCGCCCGTCGGGGGTTTTCACAACTCGATCTCGTTGCCTTCGGGATCGAGGACCCAGGCGAAGCGACCGAACTCCCACTCCTCGAGGCGGTCCAGGACGTGGCAGCCCTCGTGGCGCAGCCGGGCAACCAGGCGGTGCAGATCCTCGACCCGGTAGTTCACGATGAAGGGGGCGCTGCTCGGGGTGAAGTAGTCACTTTCGACGTCCGAGATGCACCAGATGGTCGTGCCGGCGGCCGGGCGTCCCTCGGCGTCGGTGGAGGAGAACACGGCGCCACCCCACTCCTGCACCTCGATGCCCAGGTGCCGCGGGTACCAGGCGCGCAGACCTCGAGGATCCCGCGCCTTGAAGAAGATCCCCCCGATGCCGGTGACTCTCCTGATGAAACGCTCCTTTCCGATCACCTGCCCCGACCGGTGCGGGGCCGAGAACCCCCCCGGCATCAGGTGCGGGTGGTCGACGAGGTGGTAACGCCCCCCCGGACGCCGCCCCTCCCCTGGTGGGGGGGCGAGCCATGGAAAGCCTGCTCAACCCCTGGCGCTTCGCTCCATGAACCAGTTGGCAACCCCGTTGACGGTGTCCTCGGCCACCACCTCGAAACCGTGCCGACGATAGAAGGTGACGTTGATTTCCTTGTCGGTCTCCAGCCAGGCGGCCATCTTCTCGCCGTCCACAAAGGCGCAAAAGTCCCGCATGAGTTGCGAGCCAATTCCCTTGCCCTGCAACTCGGGCACGATGCCCACCGGGCCGAGGTGCCAGTGGGGTGTTTGGAGATCGTGCCTGGACCAGTTCCCGAACTGGGACAAGAATCTCCCCGTGCCCTTGAGACCGCAGTGCCAGAGCAGCTTGGGCAGCAGCGCAACCTTCTCGGGTGCAGCGAGCTGACAGCGGCCCGGCCGCATCATGCCGCACACGCCGACCAGTTCCCCATCCCGGAAGGCGCCCACCACGCGACCCTTTTCGGCCACTTCGAGGCCGAGAAAGCCGCGGAACAGCCCCGCGAGTGCCCGCGCCCGCGCTGCGGGGTCCCGGCCCAGGGCGGCCACGTGCAGCGGGTTGTCTCGCATGCCCAGCGCCAGCACGCGGGCGGCCCGGCCTACTTCAGGGCCGGCGATGGGTCGCAGCTCAACATGGTTTCTTTCAGTGGTCATGGCCATTTCTTTCTCGAAGAGGGAGTCTCATGATGGACGTCAGCCCGGCTGCCGGCGGTGAACAACGCCCAGGCCCGGCGCAGGATTGGGAAGGCGATCAAGACTCGCAGTCACTTTCTTGACCGTAACGTAGCAAGGAATCATGCCAACGTCAATGTCTTCAGGCCCCGGCGGCGCCGCCACGAAGGCCCCTCACGGCCACCACAGCAGCCACCAGTACAACCACTCCCGCACGCTGGAGGAGCGAGCGGTCGCCAGGGCTCCTAACCCCGCCCCCACCACGAGGGCGAACAGGACCGCTCCCAGCACGTTGCCCTCGTACTTGGCGAGCCCCACCAGCAGCGCCGCGAGAAAGCCCAGGACACCCACGCAGCCGAAGGTCCAGGCGCGGTCGTTGTCCACGTAGGTCGCGGGCCTGGTCCTGGCCGGGGTTGGCGAGCCCGGCGTCACCACCCGCCGGGGCCGTCGGAAGACCGTCTTCGTTGCCGCGTACCAGGAGTCCACCACCGCCCGCCGCCGGGGGTCGGTGAGCACCTCGTAGGCGGTGCGGATGCGACGGAAGCGCTCCGCTGCATCGGGAGCCGGGTTCACGTCCGGGTGAAACTTGCGGGCCAGCCGTTTGAAGCGCTGCCGCACGATGGCCTCGGAGGCGCCGTAGGGAAGCAGCAGGTCGCCGTAGTAGTCGCGTCGCTCCAGTTCGCCCGCCGGGGTCATGGTTCACTGTACGCGGCCGGTAGCCGCCGGGTTGCTCCGCGGCCCATCCCGGCACCCCTGTCGGTGGGGACCTAGAGGCCGATCGGCACCTCTTCCGGGGGGGACCGCCGGTCAGAGGTTCACGAAGCAGGAACGGGGGTCCACCTCGCGGTCGATGACGCCCAGCTGGCGCAGCCGGGCGCTGGAGCATTCCTCGCCACCTGGTGAGCTCAGCTGGACTGTAGCTACGGATGGAGGCCCCTCGCCCCGGCGGCACCGGGCAGCACTACTCGGCTGACATTGCTACTTCCTCTTGAACGACGCGGAGGGAAAGAGTTCCGGGGGTGGTTGACACGGGGTTTAGATACAACTAAAGTTCATCGGCGGAGGTTCCGTATTGGTGACGTCCACCGAAAGACGCCAACTCGAGCTGATTGTGACGCAAAGCAACAATCGCCGAGGAATCGCCTTCCTGCGTGGACATCTTGAGATTATCAGTTTGGAGCAGTTCGAGGAAGAGCTCGCAGGGGAACCGCTACTACGGAGGCAACTGTACGCGAGAATGGACCATTGGGTGAATAACGCCAACAGGGCGGTGGACCCTGAGAAGTACCACGGGTGGGACCCTGGCCAACACCGAGGCAAGCACAGGATGTGCTTTGTCTTCAAGTACAAGAACAAGAGAGTCAGCGCGCGCCTTTACGGTTTTCTCTGCAACCCCAGCTACAAGAATCCTGGCTTTCAACTTTTTATCCCAGTGCGACTGGCTGACAAGAGGAGCAATGAAACAGACATAACGATACTGGACCGCATCGCCAGGCTGAGCAGGGAGGAGAGCGTCGTGGCGTGCGTGCGGACGTACAACGGGTTTTGAGAGGACGGGGAGGGGGCCATGGAGAGGAAGGCGCACTGGACTGCACGGAGCATCGAGGATTTTCGTTTCGCCATCGCGTTCGAATTCGTTGCGCAACTGGAGGAGTACATGGCGCGCCGAGGCTTGAACCGCAAAAACTTGGCGAGCACCCTCGGGATTTCTCAGGGCCGGGTATCGCAGATCTTCAACGACCCCGGAAACCTGACCTTGAGATTGATGGTGGAGTGGTCTCGGAAGATCGGCTCGAAGATGGCGATCGTCCTCTATGACGATGGCGATAGTGGTGGAGAGAGGGGGCCGATTCCGGCGACCGTCTTCCGCGAGTGTTGGGCCCGCCTGGGTAGACCGCAGAACTCGTGGGAGGTTGCTGAAATCGAGTGGGCACGAACCGGAGTGGTTGAATACGATCGTCCCCGCCGGGACTCCCATTCCTCGTGGAGACAGAGAGCGCGTGTTGCTGCGCCTAACTCCAAGGAGCCCGGAGAAAAGGTCTTGGCGGCTTAGCTGAAGTGCGACGGGAGAAGTGAGATGCACACTCTTAAACCCAGACCCGAGGAGATGCGAGCAGCCGCGTTTGTTGCCGAGACTGCGACCTTGATGCAGGTGAGACTGAAGAAAAGTGAAGCTGTCCTGCTCGCCGAACCTCTCTTTCGCACTGGTAAACTGCGAGCTGATGTGAGCTTCGATATGGTCGATTATCAGGCGCACGAGCAGGGACTGCTTTCAGTTGAGGTCGCGTTGAAACTTCATGTACGTTATCACAAAAAGGCGAACACACCGCAGGAGGTTACCGATGTAGCGCACATCATGGTGTGGCTCGTTGCCGACTACCAAACTCCCAGAGGGCCGATTCCGGAGGAGATTCGATCACAGGCGATACCTGCGTTTGCAAAATACAACGCAGTCTTTAATTGCTGGCCTTATTTTCGAGTCGAACTCCAACACCTGACCAGCATGATGGGGTTGCCATCATTTGTGCTTGGGCCGTTAATCATTCGGCAGGAAAACTCTGAAAAACGGGCGCTTCCCCAGAAGCCGAAGGGCAGAGCGCACCCTCGTCGCGCAGGTCGTCGCAAGCAGGCGAGCGTCGAGTAGGGTTATCGCTGCAGCACGACCGCCCTGAAGCCCTCGGGAGCCGCCGGCTCTCATTGAGCGCACGCATCCCCACAGGCCCGCGCCCTCCAGAGAAACTCGGGAGCCCTGGCGGCCCTCGGTGACGCCAGAGCCTCACCCGAGTTTCATCCCCCGTTGGTCCGGTCCCACCCGATGGGCAACTTGAAAGTATGTTCGTGCCTCTGGCTCCCGAAATCGCCGCACCATCCGGGACCTCCACGGCGCGAAAAAAAGGCGGACCCATCCCAGGCTCGAAGCCGAACGCAGAAGTGGTTCACAGGTTCACGAAGCAGGCGCGGGGGTCCACCTCGCGGTCGATGACGCCCAGCTGGCGCAGCTGCCGCACCAGGGTGCGCCAGCGCTCCTCGCTCATCGCCCCCAGCCCCCGGGCGCGGGTGGTGTCGCTCTCCAGGAAGGGGCGCTGCACCTGGGCGGCGGCGGCAAAGGTGGGCAAGTCCATGGCGGTGTTGAGGGCGGCCATGACCCGGTTGGTGGGCTCGGGGTCCTCGAGGTAGGCCTGCCACCCTGCCCGCAGGGCGGCCACGAAGCGGCGCAGGGTGTCCTGCTTGCCGGCGAGGAACTGCTCCCGGGTGACGATGACGGCGGCGTAGGGGTCGAAGCCGGTGTCGGCGATGGGCAGCACCCGGGGCTCTACCCCTTGCCGGCGGGCCGCCAGGGGCTCGGCGAAGACGAAGCATTGCATGGCCACCTCCCGCTGCCGCGAGTCGAGAAACTGCGCCATCGCCCCGGCGCCGTAGGGGACGATGCGCATCTTCTCCAGCCCGTACTGGCGGCGGAGCCACTTCAGGTAGGCCAGCCCCGGCTGGGCGATGAGGGTGCCGCCCCGGGCCAGCAGCTCGGGGATGGAGGTCACCCCCTCCCCGGCCCGCACCATGATGGCCTGGGGGGAGGTCTGGTAGGTGGCGAAGAGGGCCACGATGCGGGCCCCCCTGGCCCGCAGGGCCACCACCTCGTCGGCCGCCGCCACCGCCAGCTCCACCCGCCCCGAGGCCGCCATCTGCACCGCCGGCACGTCGGGGCCGCCCTTCAGGATCTCCACCTCGAGGCCAGCGGCGGCAAAGTGGCCGCCCTCCCGGGCCGCGTAGATGCCGCCGAACTCCGGCTCCGGCAGCCAGTTGAGCTGCAGCCGCAGGCGCTCGGGGGGGGCCGCGGCGCCCGCGGTGGTGCTGAGGATCAGGGCCAGGGCAGCCAGCCAGCGCGTCATGGTGCCTCCTCTCTCAGGCCCAACAGGGGCAGGGGGGGCCGTCCTTCCCCGGCCGCCTCACGGCCGCTCCTGCTCCGAGGCGTGCCAGTGGCGCAGGGTCACCCGGGCCGCCCCCCCCACCGCGGCAAAGAGGGCCAGCCCCAGCAGGGAGGCCAGCCCTACCGCAGCAAACAGGCGGTCGGTGTGGGACTCCCGGGCGAAGGTGAGGGCCAGCATCCCGAGGCCCGCCTGCTCCCCGGCGTAGGACGCCACGAACTCCCCCACCACCGCCCCGATCACCGCCAGCCCCGCGGCCACCTTGAGGCCCGCGAAGACGTTGGGCAGGGCCGCCGGCAGGCGCAGCTTGCCCAGCTGCGCCCAGAAGCCGGCCCCGTACAGCCGGAAGAGGTCGACGAGGTGCGGATCCACGGAGCGCAGGCCGGTGACGGTGTTGACGATCACCGGGAACACCGCGACGATGAAGGCGGCCACCGCCACCGGTCGCACCCCGTAGCCGAACCACACCACCAGCAGGGGCGCGATGGCCACCAGGGGCACGGTCTGCAGCAGCACCGTGAAGGGGTACACGGCCCGCTCCACCCAGCGGAAGGAGGCGATGACCACCCCCGCCGCCACCCCCACCGCCCCCGCCAGGGCAAAGCCGGCCAGCGCCGCCTGCCCGGTGAGGAGCACCCCCCCCGCCAGGGTGCCGGCGTGGGTCACCAGGGCGGCGGCGATGCGGGAGGGGGGCGGCAGCAGGTAGAGGGGTACCTCCAGCACCCGCACCGCCACCTCCCAGAGGGCGTTGCCGACGGCAAAGGCCGCCAGGGGCGGCAGGGCGGCGCGCAGGGCGGCCCTCACCCGGCCTCCCCCGCCTGCAACAGCGCCAGCAGCCGCCGCACCGTGTCGTTGAAGGGGGCGGTGGTGCGCAGGGCCGGCTCCCGCCGGCCGGCCAGGCCCACCTCCACCTCCCCCACCACCCGCGCCGGCCGCCGCGACAGCACCACCACCCGCTGCGCCAGGAAGGCCGCCTCCCCCAGGGAATGGGTGACGAAGAGCACGGTCATCCCTCGCCGTTGCCACAGCTCGTACAGTTCCTCGTCCAGCCTTCCGCGGGTGAGCTCGTCCAGGGCGGCGAAGGGCTCGTCCAGCAGCAGCAGGCGGGGGTCGGTGACAAGGGCGCGGGCCAGGGAGGCGCGCATGCGCATCCCCCCCGACAGCTGCGCCGGGTAGCGGGTGCGAGCCTCCGCCAGGCCCACCTGGGCCAGGGCCGCGGCCACCGCCTGCCGGCGCGGCCCCCGGCCCACCGCGGCCAGCTCCAGGGGAAGCTCCACGTTGCCCTGCACCGTGCGCCAGGGCAGCAGGTGGGGGTCCTGGAAGACGTAGGCCAGGCGCCCCCCGGCCCCGCTCACCTGCACGGTGCCCCCCTGGGGGCGGTCCAGCCCCGCCACCAGGCGCAGCAGGGTGGACTTGCCGCACCCCGAGGGGCCCAGCAGGGCCACGAACTCCCCCGCCGCCACCTCCAGGTCCACGCCGTCGAGGGCGGCCACCCCCCCGGGGAACTCCCGGCGCACCCCGCGCAGGCGAACCCTCGCGCCTTCACCTGCCCCCTGGCGAGCCGTCACGGGGGCATTGTGCGCCGGCGCCCCTGCCCCGGCAAGGGCGCCGCGGGCCCGGCCGCGCTACAGTGAGGGGGTGTCGACCCACCCGGCCCCGAGCCAGCCCTCCCCCTGCCTGCGCCACGCCTGCCACGCCTGCTGCCTCGACACCCGCATGACCCTCACCGAGGCCGACGTGGCCCGCCTGCGGGCGGCGGGGGAGGAGCACTTCTTCATCACTGCCCCGGACGGCTCCTGGCAGCTGCGCAACGTCAACGGGCGTTGCGTGTTCCTCACCGCCGACGGGCGCTGCTCGGTGTACGAGCGCCGCCCCGAGGGGTGCGCCCTCTACCCCCTGGTGCTGGACCTGGCCGCCGGGCGGGTGGTGCGCGACCCCTTCTGCCCCCACAGGCTGGAGTTCCCCGCCCCGGCGGCGGCCCGCCGCCGCCTGCGGCGGTCGGTGGCCCGCGAGGAGCGGGAGGCGCAGGCCCGCCGCCTGGCCAGGGGCCCGCGATGACACTTGGACCAGCCAGGCGGAGGGGGCCGGGCCCGGGGGTCCGGGGAGACTTGACAAGAGAGAGAGAGAGAGAGAGAGAATGCCTGACGCATCCGGATGACGACAAGCAACGAAGGGAGTCGAGGAAATGCGTCGAGGAATCGAAACCCTGTTGGCGATCATGGCGTTCGGGCCAGTCTTCTGCACCGTTGCCGGAGCTATCTGCCAGGGTGCGCAGACCACCTATCTGGTGTGCGCCGGCCACTGCGTGCCGGGGCAGATCAACGTCATGGAATGCGACGTCTACAACTGTGCTGACGACACCCCCACGGGCCGGCGGCAGCGATTCATCACCAACGTTTGCGAGTGAGAGTCGGAGGACCCGAAAAGCGATGGCCACCTGCCTCGTGCCTCTCGTCGCCACGACACTGATGGTTTCCGGGGGGGCGGCATCGCCGCCCCCCACCCCCCCGCCTGGCGAGACGACCGTGCTGTACAGCTGGGGGCGCGAGTTCCGTGCCCGGTACCACGACCCGTTGCCCTGCGTTGCTGTCCCCGCCAGCGCGCTCCTTCCCCCGCCTCTGTTTCCGCAGGGCTTGCCGCCGGGTGCTCGCCTGGCCAGCGACGGCCAGCGGGTGATGGCGGTGCTGCTGGAGGATCCCGCCAGAGGGTTCCGTCTGCAGCTCTTCAAGGGGGGGAAGTTGGAAAAGGAACTCTTCCTGAACATCCCAAAAAGCCGTCCCTTCGTGCGGCCGCCCATCCTGGTTCTCGCCCCGGGGGGCGACCCCGTCGCTCTGCGGGATCGGGAGGGGTTCGCCATCTACGCCAGCGGCGACCTGGTGGGCGTGTTCGACGGCCAGCCCGTTGCCGAAATCCTCCTCCAGCGAGACGAGGTCCTGTGGTGCCCCTACCCGCGCGCCAAGTGGACCCGCCGCGGGGGTGAGGGCGCGGAGCCACCCCCCCTGTGCCTGCGCGCGGATCTGGACGGCAGCGACACCAGGGCCGTGCTGCGCGCCGATTCCAAACGCGCCCGGCGGGTGATCGGCGATGTCTTCGAGGTCAACGACCAGGCTGTCGCCGCCGTTCCCCGCCGTGACGGCACGTTCTGGCTGGCTGGCCTGGCCTCCGGGGAGATCGCCCTGGCGTCCCGCTCGCTCACCATCGAGCGACGTTTCTTCCTGCCGTACGCGTTGCGCACCGAGGAGGATGACCCGGCGGCCGTCCAGCGGCTCGTGCACGAATTTGCTGCCCAGGCCGACCGGGTACGGGGTGAAAGCCCCGCCCACCGCGACGCGGCCCGGCGACCGGCCAGAAACCTCGGCGCGGCCATCAGTCCAGCCAATCGGGTGTTTTCCTTCGCCGCCGCCCGCGACGGCGCGCTCGTCCTGGGCACCGCCACCGAGCAACCCCGCAAGGCCCTCCTGCAGGTCGAGGACGAGCAGACGGTGCGGTGCTGGCAGTTTCCCCCAGGGGCGAACGCGGAGACCGGGTGGCTGCGCGCCGTTGTCAGTACCGACGGCCTGTGGGTGCTCGACCCATGGGCGTTCGTTTCGTGGGAGACCCTGGATCACCTGTGGGACGAGGCGTTTCGCCCGGAGCCCGGCGCCGACTGACGCGCCCACGCCCCGGAGCCGGACCGACATGTGCCGTGAACCGGGCAAGTGCACGAGTGTCGCCTCGGCCGGGCGGGTCGGACGAGTGATGCTGTCGTGGCTCTGACCCTGAACGTGAACAAGAGCCGATCCTTACTGCCCTGAAAAAGGTCGGCCGGGTGCGGGTGCTGGCGGGTGAGGGGGCAGCGGGGCGCTCGACCGGCGGGCCATCGGGCTGGTGGCCCGCAGGGTGGCCACCGTCTCCACGTGGGCGGTCTGGGGGAAGAGGTCCACGCAGGCCACCCCCTGCACCGTGAAGGCCTCCCCCAGGCGGCGCAGGTCACGGGCCAGGGTGGCAGGGTCGCAGGAGACGTACACCACCCGCCGGGGGGGCCGCCGGCGAAGGGCCTCCAGCACCGCCGGCGTGCACCCGCTGCGGGGAGGATTGAGGATGACCACCTCGGCGGGCAGGGCCCGGGGCAGGTGGCGCTCGGCGGCGCCGGTCAGCACCTCGAACCCCCCGGCCCGGCGGGCCTGGGCGGCGGCGCGGGGGTTGGCCTCGATGGCGGTCACCCGGGCGCCGGCGCGGGCCAGCCGCCGCGCCAGCACCCCCACCCCGGCGTAGGCGTCCACCACCCGCTGCCCCCGCACCTCCCCCACCTGCCGTGCCACCTCCTCATAGAGGCGCGCCGCCGCCCCCCGGTTCACCTGCAGGAAGGCGTCGGCGGCCACCGCCACCGTCTCTGCCGCCAGGTCGTCCTCCACCTCGCCCCCCTCCAGGCGGCGCACCCGTCCCTCACCACCGCGCTGCCACACCCCCGCCCAGGGCCCGGAGGCCCGCCCCAGGGGGGAGGCGTCCCACCACGCCGGTCCGCCCTCCACCAGGAGGAGGACCTCCCCGGCGGCGGTGCCCCGCACCGAGAGGCGCACCTCCTCCCCCGGCGGCAGCAGGGCCGCGTCGGCGGTGAGGGCCCGGCGCAGGCGCCCCCAGGCCGCCGCCACCGGCTCCTCGGGGAGGAGGCAGCGCTCGTCCACCTCCACCAGGCGGTACGGCTCCCCCAGGGCGTGCAGGCCGGCCAGCACCGCCCCGCCGCCGGCCCGGCGCGCCAGGAAGCTCATGCGGTTGCGGTACCGCCAGGGGCGAGGGGAGGGGATCACGTCGGGGGGCGCGGCGAGGGCCACGCCGCCCAGGCGGGTCAGGGCCTCGGCGACGATGGCCGCCCTGGCCGCCCGCTGCGCCTCCTCGGCGAGGTGCTGCAGGGTGCACCCGCCGCAGTCGGCGTAGAAGGGGCAGGGGGCCTCCCGCCGCCCCTCCCCCGGCCGGAGCAGCCGCACCAGCCGACCCCGCGCCCAGCGCCGGGCGCGGTGGGTGAGCTCCACGTCGGCTTCGTCCCCCGGGGCGGTGCGGTGGACGAAGACGGTGCACCCGTCCTCCAGGCGCCCCACCCCCTCGCCCCCCGCGGCAATGGCGCGAATGCTCGCCCGCACCGGCCCAGGATAGGGCCCCCCGGGCGGCCCGGCGACGACCCCTGACGGGCCCGGCCCTCGCCCCTTAGCCGCGCAGCTGGGCCAGCCGTTCCCGCACCGCGGCGGCGTGGCCGTCGGCCTTGACGTTGGGCCAGTGGTGGGCGATGCGCCCCTCGGGGTCGATGAGCACGGTGGAGCGCGTCACCCCCTGCACGGTCTTGCCGTACATCTTCTTCTCCCCCCACGCCCCGTAGGCCTTGAGCACCTCATGCTCGGGGTCGGACAGCAGGGTGACCTTGAGGTCGTACTTGGCGATGAACTTCCTGTGGCTCGCCGGGGAGTCGGGGCTCACCCCCAGCACCACCGCATCCAGGCCCGAGAAGGCCTCGATCCCCTCGCTGAACTGGCACGCCTCGGTGGTGCAGCCGGGGGTGTCGTCCTTGGGGTAGAAGTACAGCACCACCCACTTTCCGGCGAAATCCGCGAGGGACACCACCTCGCCGTTCTGGTCGGGCAGGGAAAACGCCGGCGCCGGCTCTCCCACGGCCATCCTGGCAGCTGTCATCGGTCTCCACCTCCCACGCCGCAGGCAACGCCCCCGCCCCTCGCTTCCTTCCCGCGAACCTTCCCGCCCCCGGCTGCGTACTTCAACCCGGAGGCAGGCGTGCTCACCTTCATCCTCTGGCTCATCCTGCTGGTGCTGTGCTGGCCGGTGGCGGTGCTGGCGCTGCTGCTGTATCCCCTGGTGTGGTTGCTGCTGCTGCCCTTTCGGGTGGTGGGGATCGCCGTCGGCGGGGTGCTGGAACTGCTGCGCGCCGTCATCCTGTTCCCCGCCCGCCTGCTGGCGGGCCCCCGCCGCCTGTAGCGGCAACTTCCCCGCGGCCCCCGCAGATATGGCACCATACCGCCATGACGAACAACGCTGTTCTTCCCCACTCCCTGCTCACCGAGGACGATCTCTTCCTGTTCAACGAGGGCAGCCACTTCCAGATCCACACCAAGCTGGGGGCGCACCCGTGCAGCTTCGACGGCCGCGCCGGAACGTTTTTCGCCGTCTGGGCCCCCAACGCCAACTGGGTGTCGGTGATCGGCGACTTCAACGGCTGGGACACCGCCGCCCACCCCCTGGGCCCGCGCGGCTCCTCGGGGATCTGGGAGGGGTTCATCCCGGGGGTGGGGAAGGGGAACGCCTACAAGTTCCACATCGGCTCCCACCACCGCGGCTACCGGGTGGACAAGGCGGACCCCTACGGGGTGTTCCACGAGGTGCCGCCGCGTACCGCGTCGGTGGTCTGGGACCTGGAGTACGCCTGGGGGGACGAGGAGTGGATGCGCACCCGGCGGGACCGCAACCGCTTGGACGCCCCTATGTCCATCTACGAGGTGCACCTAGGCTCGTGGGCGCGGGAGGAGGGGGGACGCTCCCTGAGCTACCGGGAGCTGGCCGACCGCCTGGTGCCCTACGTGGCGGGGCTGGGGTTCACCCACGTGGAGCTGCTGCCGGTGATGGAGCACCCCTTCTTCGGCTCCTGGGGGTACCAGACCACCGGCTACTTCGCCCCCTCGAGCCGCTACGGCACCCCCCAGGATTTCATGTACCTCGTTGACCGCTTTCACCAGGCCGGGATCGGCGTGATCCTCGACTGGGTGCCCTCCCACTTCCCCACCGACGAACACGGGCTGGCCTTCTTCGACGGCACCCACCTCTACGAGCACGCCGACATTCGCAAGGGGTTCCACCCCGACTGGAACTCCTACATCTTCAACTACGGCCGCCACGAGGTGGCGTCGTTCCTGCTCTCCTCGGCCTACCACTGGCTCGACACCTTCCACGCCGACGGCCTGCGGGTGGACGCGGTGGCCTCCATGCTCTACCTGGACTACTCCCGCCAGCCCGGCGAATGGATCCCCAACCGCTACGGCGGCAACGAGAACCTGGAGGCCATCGACTTCCTGCGCCGGCTCAACGCCATGGTCTACGAGCGCTTCCCCGACGTGCAGACGATCGCCGAGGAGTCCACCGCCTGGCCCATGGTGTCCCGCCCCACCTACCTGGGGGGGCTGGGGTTCGGCCTCAAGTGGGACATGGGGTGGATGCACGACACCCTGAAGTACCTGGCGCTCGATCCGGTGCACCGCAAGTACCACCACAACCAGCTCACCTTCCGCATGCTCTACGCCTGGACCGAAAACTACTGCCTGCCCCTCTCCCACGACGAGGTGGTGCACGGCAAGGGCTCCCTGCTCGGCAAGATGGCCGGCGACGACTGGCAAAAGTTCGCCAACCTGCGGGCGCTCTACGCCTACATGTTCACCCAGCCGGGCAAGAAGCTGCTGTTCATGGGGGGGGAGTTCGCCCAGTGGGGGGAGTGGAACCACGATTCGAGCCTGGACTGGGGCGCCCTGCAGTACCCCCCCCACCAGGGGGCGTGGCAGCTGGTGCGCGACCTCAATGGCCTGGTCCGCTCGCTGCCCGCCCTGCACCGGCTGGATTGCCACCCCGCCGGGCACGAGTGGATCGACGCCAACGACTCGGACACCTCGGTGCTCACCTACCTGCGCTGGGATGAGGCCCGCGAGCAGGTGGTGCTGGTCGCCTTGAACTTCACCCCGGTGGTGCGCCACGGCTACCGCATCGGGGTCCCCCGCGCCGGCTTCTGGCGGGAGGTGCTCAACAGCGACGCCGCCGTCTACGGCGGCTCGGGCCTGGGCAACCTGGGGGGGGTGAGGAGCGACGACGTCCCCTGGCACGGGCGGCCCCACTCCCTGTCGGTGCTGCTCCCCCCCCTGGCGGGGGTGATCTTCCTCTGCGAGGGGTAGGCTGGTCCCACCCTGCTACCCTGCGCGGTCGTGAAGGGCGTTCCCCTCGCCGCCGCCTGGCCCCGCCCGGCCGACCTGCGGGAGATGCTCCGCCTGGCGGTGCCGGTGGTGGTGGTGCAGGTGGGGCTGGTGGCCATGGGGACGGTGGACACCATGGTGGTGGGGCGGGTGTCGGCCGACGCCCTGGCCGCCGTCGCTCTCGGTAACCTCTATTTCTTCTCCCTGTGCGCCTTCGGCATGGGAGCACTGCTCGCCATCGACCCGGTGGTGTCGCAGGCGGTGGGGGCGGGGGACGAGGCCGCGGTGCCGGCGGCGGTGCGCACCGGCCTGCTGCTGTCGGTGGTGCTGGCCGTGCCCACCGCCCTGCTGCTGCTCCCGGGCGAGTGGGTGCTGGGCCTGTTGCGGCAACCCGCGGAGGTCATTCCCACCGCCGCCGCCTACGCCCGGGTGTGCGCCCCCGGGGTGCCGGCGTTCTTCGCCTTCTTCATCCTGCGGCAGACGCTGCAGGCGCGCGGGCGGCTCAGGCCGGTGGTGGTGGCGATCCTGGTCACCAACCTGGTGAACTTCCTGCTGGACTGGGTGCTGGTGTTCGGCGTGCCGGGGGCCATCCCGCCCCTTGGGGCGGTGGGCTCGGCGTGGGCCTCCACCGCCTGCCGCTTCCTGCTGGCGGCCTGGCTGGCGGTGGCGCTGGTGCGCGAGGTGCCGGTGTGGCCCGGCGGTCCCGCTGCCCCCAGCTGGCGACCGATGCTGGCGCTGCTGCGCCTGGGCGCCCCCATTGGCGTGCAGTTCCAGCTGGAGTTCGCCGCCTTCGGAGTCATCGCCCTGTTCATGGGAGTGCTGGGCACCGTCGAGATGGCCGCCCACCAGGTGGCGCTGAATCTCGCATCCCTCACCTTCATGGTGCCCCTGGGGGTGTCGGCCGCCGGCGCCGTCAAGGTGGGGCAGGCCATCGGGGCGGGGGACCAGGCCCGCGCCCTGCGTGCCGCCGCCGCGGCGCTGGCCTGCGGGGGAGGGTTCATGGTGGCGAGCGCCCTCGCCATGCTCTCCTTTCCACGGGGGCTGGCTGCGGCGTACACCGACTCCCCCGAGGTAATTGCCCTGGCCGCCGTGCTCATCCCCATCGCCGGGTTCTTCCAGGTGTTCGACGGGGTGCAGGTGGTCTCCACCGGGGTGCTGCGGGGAGCCGCCGACACCTGCGCCCCCATGGTCATCAATATCCTGGGGTTCTGGTTGCTGGGGATACCTACCAGTTTGCTGCTGGGCTTTCGCCTGGGGTGGGGGCCGGCGGGGTTGTGGTGGGGGCTGGTGGTGGGCCTGGCCGCGGTGGCCCTCCTGCTGCTCGCCCGGGTGGGCTTTCGCCTGCGCCGGGGCGTGACGCGCATCCACCTGCAGTAGAGTACTTACCAGTACTTCTCGGTGTGGATGTGGCCGGGGGAGGAGCGGGTGTGCTGGCGGTACCCCTCGCTCTCCAGGAGGGCGGTCATCACCTCCACCATCTCCGGGTTGCCGCAGAGCAGGATGTGGGTATGGTCGGGGTGGGGGGGAAACCCCCACTGCCTGGCCACCTCGCCGCCTCGCCAGGCGTCCTGCACCCGCCCCGCAAAGCCCGGCCAGGGCGACACCTCCTCGTCGGGGCGGGAGACCACGGGGATGTAGGCCAGGTGGGGGAAGGTGCGCTGCATGGCGGTGAGCTCGTCGCGGTAGCCGAGGTCCCAGGAGTGGCGGGCACCGTGGATGACGGCCACCCGCCGCGTGGACTCCTCCAGCAGGCGGCTGCGCAGCATGCTCACGTAGGGGGCGAGGCCCGTGCCGGTGGCCACGAGCACCAGGTTGGCATCCGCCGGCACCTGGTCCAGGGTGAAGAGCCCGCTCACCTTGGGGGACAGCCACAGGCGGTCGCCCTCCCGCAGGGCAAACAGGCGCGGCGACAGGCCGCCCGAGCGCACCAGCGCCACGTACAGCTCCAGGTACTCCTTCTGGCGGGAGGAGGAAGCGATGGAGTAAGAGCGCCGGAGCAACTTGTCGGGGGCCGGCGGCTGCTCCTCGCCGTTGGCCTCCGGGCAGCGCGGCGCCGAGCCCGGCAGGCCGATGACGGCGAACTGCCCCGGCTTGAAGTCGGGCAGCTCCCACCCATCGGGGGCCACCTGCAGGATCATCAGTCCAGGCGCCACCCGCTCGATCCTGGTCACCACCGCGTTGAGATCCACCCCCATGGACACCCTCCGTCCCGAGGAGAGAACCCTTTCGACCCTCGACCTACTCCCGCCGCTGGACGGCGAAGAGCGAGCGCCCGCTCTTCACCGCCCAGGCGGTGGGGAAGGCGCTGTGCAGCACCAGCTCCCCACCGGCGTCCGGCCGCAGCGTCCCCGTACCCAGGGTCAGACCCCCGTACCGGGCGAGCACGTACCCCCGGCCCTCCAGCCCCGCCGCCGGCGCCGCCCCGAGGGGGAACGGGCGCCGGGCTAAAAAGGCGTCCACCTGCGCCGCCTCCAGCTCGATGACGTTGTCCCTTGCGGCGCCCCCCAGCAGCAGGGCGGCCGGCGTGGTCAGGCGCGGCACCGCCCCCGCGGTTTCCACGAAGGGCAGGCCCACGCTCTCCGGCCTGGGGCGGGGGGGCAGGCACAGCTCCCGGGAGGCCAGCGCCAGGGTGCGGGCGTTGGCCCGGAACACCACGAAACGCCGGGCGACCTCCTCGGCCGGGATCCCGAAGCGCTCCACCCCGCCCCGCCACTGCGCCAGCGGCACCTCGGCGGGGTTCGCCGCGGCTTCCTGCGCCGCGGCACCGACCTCGTCCACCTTCTCCAGCACGGCGACGAAGAAGCCGCCGGTGTCGTTGTCGTGGGGGTAGATGCGGGCCGCCAGCACCACCTCGGGGAGAAAGCGCCGGTCACCCCACTGCTGCATCCCCTCCCGGGTCACCAGGCCGGGCACGCGCACCGGCAGCATCCGCACGCTGCCGGGGGGGAGGGCGCGCAGCACGGCGTCCACCACCCCCTCGTTCTCCTCGGGGGCGTAGGTACAGGTGGAGTACACCACCCGCCCTCCCACCCGGCACAGCTGCAGCGCCCGGGTGAGGAGCGCCCGCTGGGTGGCCGCCAGTCGCGGGTAGGGGGGTGGGCGGGTCGACCGCAGGACGTGGGGGTGCTTGCGGGTGGTCCCCTCGCAGGAGCAGGGGGCGTCCACCAGCACCCGGTCGAAGCCGCCGGCCACCAGGGGGAGGTTGCCCCCGCCCGAGGCCACGGTGGCGCTGCACGCCACCCCCAGCCGGTGAAGGTTGTACTGCAGCGCCCCCAGACGGCGCACGCTGGGGTCGTTGGCCACCACCGTGCCGCGATTGTCCATGTGCACCGCCGCCTGCGCCGTCTTGTTGCCGGGGGCGGCGCACAGATCCAGCACCCGCTCGCCGGGCCGGGGGTCCAGCAGGGCCACCGGCAGCAGCGACACCTCCTCCTGCACGTGGTAGGCGCCGGCCAAAAACTCCACCGTCAGCCCCGGGGAGCCGGGGCCCGCCAGGCGAAAGGCCCGCCGGTACCAGGGCACCGGAGTGACGACAAAGCCGATGGACTCGAGTTTCCGCGCCAGCTCGGCGGGGGTCAGGCGGAGGGTATTGGCCCACACGCAGGTGGGCAGCGGCGCGCTGCTCGTCGCCAGGAACGTGGCAAAGTCGGGAATGATGCCGCGGTAGCGGGAGAGCACCGCGGGCTCGCCGGCCATGGCTGCTCAACCTCCCGGCCCGACGGCGCTCACCCGGAGCGGCCGAAGCTCTGCACCGCCTCCGCCTCCTCCTCGAACACCTCCACCAGCGGCAGCACCTGCGCCAGGTGCAGGGTGGAGCGCACCCGGTCCCCCGGGCGCAGGAGCTTGATCTGCGCACCGAACCGGGCGGCCAGCTTCCAGCTGGCCACCAGCTCGCCCACGCCGGCGCTGTCCAGCCGGGTGACCTCGGCGAGGTTCAGGAGGATGCGGCGGTGATCGGCGGCCAGCAGGCGGTTGACCGCCTCCCGCAGCACCTCGTCCCCCACCCCCGCCACGAGAGTTCCGTGCAGATCCAGGATGGTGACCCCATCGACCTCGCGAGTGCTGACGTTCATCTCGCCATTCTAGACAACCACGCCCCCGTCACGACTGCTTGGGCGGGGTGAGGATGGTGGTGGGGAAGGGGGTGATGACCGACCCCGCCTTGCCCTCCCCGGTGACCCGGCCGGTTCCCGCCTTGTCCACCTCGTCGATGCGGATCACCGCGCCCAGGGGCAGGAAGAAGCGCTTGACGCCGGCGAACTCCACCTTGAGGCGCTCCTCGGAGGAGTCCACCAGCACCTGGGAGCGCTCGCCGAAGAGCAGATCCTCCACCTGCACGAAGCCCAGCATGTCGGCCGGCGCCACCTTGCGGGCGTACACCTCGAACACCTGGTTCTGGTTGTGGAAGATGACCTTGTAAACGCGCTTCTCTCGCGGCGGCATGGCACTCCCCGACCGTCACCTTAGCACGCCTCTCCCCCCTCTCGCTCCGGTTCTCCCCGCAGGGCGTGGAACTCCGCCAGCAGCGCCCCCAGCCGGGCGGGGGCAAGGTACCGCAGGGCCACCGCCACCTCCCCGAACTTCACCCGCTTGCGCTGCTGCAGGTCGAGCAGCTCTTCGAGCTGGGCGGAGGTGAGAAACCCCAGCTCCACCGCCAGCTCTCCGAATCGCCTGCCGCTGCGCGTCTGGGCTTCCAGCACCTGGCCGATCTGATAGAAATCCATGTAGTTGTAGAGGTACGCCAGGGTGCCCAGCCAGACGTTGGTCTTCACCTGCGCCTGGGCAATGGCTTCCACGTCCTCCGGCTCGAGGATCCCCTTCATCTGCAAGAACTCACCGAACCGCATGGGTACCTCCGTGCATCATGAAATTACTGCCCGCCTTCCCCTTCACTGGCGCACCCGCAGGGGAATGGTGGTGGGGTCATCGGTGGAGCCGTCCACCACCGAGGCGTACCCCACCACCCGCGCCTCGGCGGGCTGCACCCGCACCTCCGCCCACGCCGAGGCCACTCCGGCCGGCAGGGCGCGGGTGCGCTGCAGGCGCCCGCGCGGGGGCACCTCCCCGAGGTCCAGGGTGGCCACGGTGGTGCCGTCGTCCCCCACCAGGCGCACCGTCACCCGCGCCGGCCCCTGGCCGACGTTGACGAACTCCAGATTGGTGCGGAACGCCCCGTCCGAGCGCAGGTGGGGCAGCAGGCCCACCTGCGCCCCGCCCAGCGCCTCGGCCACCGCGGTCCCCACGATGGCCTGCCCGTAGGAGGTGACCACCCCGCCCGCCTCGCCGCGGGCGTAGGTGCGGCCCAGCACCTCCAGCGGGCGATCGCTCTCCACCACCACGAACCCCACCGCTGAACCCCCGATCTCGAACAGGGACGAGGTGACCTGGCGGGCCGTCAGCTGCCGGCCTGCCCCCAGCGTCACCACCTTTTCCACCTCGCCGCCGGCCGTCACCAGGGTGAGCCGCACCGTCGCCGGCTGCGCCCCCGGGTTCAGCACCGACAGGTCGCTGGACCATACCACCCCCCCCACCCCCAGGTGATTGCCGGCGATTCCGGGGACGACGTACACCTGCTCGAGACCCTGGCAGGCGGCGGTGTAGGCCACCTGCACGGGGGGCGACCAGGCGGACGGGGCGCCGCAGGCCGACACCGCCGCCACCCGGAAGTAGAGGGTGACGTCGGCGGTCATGGATGGGGTGAATACCCAGCTCGTGCCGCTCACCGCGGTCTCGGTGGCGTCGCTGAAGTCGGGGGAGGTGGCCCAGGCCACCCGGTAGCCGGCGGCGCCGCCGGCGGCCGTCCAGCTCAGGGTCAGCGGCTGGCGGCCGCAGAGCGCACTGATGTCGCTGCCCACCCCCGTCGGCGGAGCGGCCGGGGCGCACGCGGTTGCCAGCGCCGCCAGCGCCTGGGCGGCGTCCACCCGGTTGCGGGTGACCCCGTTGCGGTCATCGCGGATGGCCTTGCCGGTGTCCGCAAGGAGCTGCCGCAGCAGCGCCGGTGGCCGGCCGGGGTGGGCCTGGGTGAGCAGCGCCGCCACCCCCGCCACGTAGGGGGCCGCCGCCGAGGTGCCGTCGAAGCAGTCCTCGCTGCCACCCCCCCGCCGGGTGGTCTTGGCGCAGGCGGCCGGCGCCCACACCCCCAGCTTTTCCCCGGAGTCCGAGTAGCAGGCGATGCGGTCCGGGCGAGTGCGGATGGAGCAGCCGGAGCGCATGCACTGCCCCTCGCCGTAGCTGCGGTTGTAGTCCACGCAGCCGATGAGGGGGAGGGAGAGGGCGCAGATCTCGTCGTCGAACACCGCCCCCACCGCCAGGGCGCGGGACAGGCAGGCGGGCCACGCCACCCCGCCCGTGCAGCCGCCGTTGCCGGCGGACACCACCACCAGCACGCCGGCCTCCTCCAGGGCGCGAAAGGCGGCGGCGAAATCTGGCGACTCCGCGTCACACGTGCCCGCCTTCGGCGGCCAGTCCTTGTCGTCGTAGCCCCCCAGCGACATGTTGAGTACCTTGATGTTGTGCGGGTTGCCCGCGTTGATGGAGGCCAGCACGGCGTCGATCCCGGCCAGCATCTGCACCGACGTGCCCTCGCCCTGGCGATCGAGCACCCGCACGGCCACCACCTTGGCGCCGGGGGCCACGCCGTTGCCGGAACCGGCGGCGATACCGGCCACGGCGGTGCCGTGCCCCTCCTCGTCGTGGGGGTCGCCGTCGTTGTCGATGGCATCGAACAGCGAGACGGTCTTGGCGCTGGCCCCTGTCCCCTTGGGAGACAGCTCGCTGTGGCCGGCGTCCACGCCGGTGTCCAGGATGGCGATCCCCACCCCCTGTCCAGTGAGCCCCTGGGCCGCCACCGCCGGCACGTTCATCAGCCGCGTCCCCTCGCTGCGCAGGGCGCGGGCCAGGCGCACCGGGGCAACCCCATCGACCAGGGGGCTGGCCGCCAGCTGCGCCAGCCCCGCGGCCGGCAGGCGCAGGTGCACCAGCGGCAGGTGCTCGAAGCGGTGCCCCTCCAGGCCCCCCAGCGCCGCCACCTCCTGGCGCAGCGCGGCGACCGCCGGCGCCCTCAGGGCGCGCCCCACGAGGCCGCCACCCTCGTCCGCGCTTCGCACCACCACCAGGCACTCCACCTCTCCCACCCCCTGGGCCGCGGCCAGCTCCAGGCTGGGCGGCAGCGCTCCGCTGGCCAGGGCATGGACAGGACAACCGAGAAGGAGCAGCGCCAAGGCGAACCTGCCTCGCATGGGGGAACCTCCACTCCCTCAACCCTAGGCCGCCGATCCTCCCCGGTCAAGGGGCCGCCCCCGCCGCGGACACCGACACGGCTACGGGCACTGACACGGGCACTGCCACGGGCACGGTCGCGGACGCGGACACGGGCACGGGCACGGACACGGGCACGGACACGGACACGGGCACGGCCGCCGGGCCGGCCGAGGCAAATCGCACCGGCCGTGAAGGCGGGCCAGAGGCCCGCGCACCCAGGGGCACGGACACGGTCGCGGACACGGGCACGGACACCGACACGGACGAAGACACCGTTCCGGCCGTGGTAAACCGTGCCGACCGCCAGGGGCGGGCCAGAGGCCCGCGCACCCAGGGGACGGTCACGCCCACCCTCACGGCCCCCGTCACCGGCGCGGGTGGATCAGCCTCCAGGTGAGCGCCCGGACACGGTCGAAGAGGTCGAGAGCGCTCTGGGCTGCTGCGGCGTCCACCGCACCGGTCACCAGCAGCAGCCGCAGATGGCTGTCCGCCTCCAGCGCTGACGCGTAGGCGATACGCCAGTGGTGCTGCCGGTCCCGCCCCGCCCGTCCGGCCCCCTCGGCCAGGTTGGCCGGCACCGAGGAGGCGCAGCGAACGAGCTGATCCGCCAGGGTCCTGAGCGGGGCCGGCAGCGCGAGTGCCAGGGCGACGGCGGTGCCGGCGGCCTCGAGGGCCATCTCGTGGGCGGTGAGGGAACGGTTCTGGGTCGACGGGGGCGGCGTGCTCCGAGTGGTGTTCATACCACCCCCTCAAGCGCCCGGGAGCGGGCGCTGTCACAGGGGCGCCGAAGGCGACCGCCCGCAGGGCGGCTCGCCCTTGACAGCGCCCGCCCCGGGCGCTACCCGCAGGGAAGAACACCACGAGGCCACGCCGCCCGGGAGACACCGACACGGACACGGCCACGGACACGGCGACGGGCACGGGCACGGACACCGGGCCGGCCGAGGCAAATCGCACCGGCCGTGAAGGCGGGCCAGAGGCCCGCGCACCCAGGGGCACGGGCACGGACACGGACACGGCGACGGTCACGGGCACGGACACCGGGCCGGCCGAGGCAAATCGCACCGGCCGTGAAGGCGGGCCAGAGGCCCGCGCACCCAGGGGCACGGGCACGGACACGGACACGGACACGGACACGGACACCGGGCCGGCCGA